>Ga0206981_10038_pt1 | contig 32922 bp, 33 predicted proteins | sample Alteio_BWMinCont_17_FD_153312 | JGI IMG/M metagenome (GOLD analysis project Ga0206981, IMG submission 153312) | Enriched cells from forest soil in Barre Woods Harvard Forest LTER site, Petersham, Massachusetts, United States -... | ecosystem: Environmental > Terrestrial > Soil > Temperate forest >... | reverse complement strand
GGCGGCGTGGATGCTGACGGGCAATGCGCGGTATGGCCAGCCGGCGTGTGAGTATCTGCGAGCCTGGTTTGTTACGCCGGCGACACGGATGAATCCGAATCTCGAATTTGCACAGGGGGTGCATGGTGTTTCGACCGGACGGTCCTACGGCATTATCGACACACTGCACCTCGTGGAGGTGGCGCGCGCGGCGAGCTTGGTGGGGCCGCGCCTACTTTCGGCGAAGGATGACGCGGCGCTGAAGGGTTGGTTCCGTGACTATCTCGCATGGATGAAGACGAGCGACAAAGGAAAGACGGAGCGCGCGGCGCTTAACAACCACGCGGCGTGCTGGGCGCTGCAGGCGGCGGAGTTCTCCCGCCTGATTGACGACAATGAGACGCGGAGCGAGGTGAGGCGCCAGTTCATCGAGGTTCTATTGCCGGGGCAAATGGGAGAGGATGGGTCATTTCCGAAAGAGCTGACGAGAACAAAGCCGTACAGCTACTCCATCTTTAATTTCGACGTGATGACCATGCTGTGCGAATCACTCAAAGGCACCGGGCCGGACCTCCTGCAATTTGCGCTGCCGGACGGACGCGGGATCTGCAAGGGAGCTGCGTTTCTTTATCCCTACCTCAAGGACAAGAACGCTTGGCAGTACCGGAAAGATGTGGAACATTTTGACGCCCTGCCGGTGCGTTCTCCTGGTCTGCTGTTTGCGGGGCTGGTGTGCGACCGGCGAGAATATCTGGATTTGTGGAAGACGATGAACCCCGATCCGGCGGACGCGGAGGTCATTCGGAATTACCCGGTCCGGCAGCCACTATTATGGGTGTGAATCGGTAACCAAAGGCGTCTGCCGATGCTGTTGAAGAGGTTGACAAAGAGTTGCGATTGTCGACATAATTTGTGCGTTTCACAGATACAAATAAAATATTCCGTTTTTTCCCTTGATATCCAGAGCCGACCTGTGGCACTGTATCTGAAGCAGAGGAAGCTACAATGACTACCATCCTCCAATTCGGTCACCAGATGCAGCCGACGCGGGATCGCGTCATCGGCAGCTCCTGGCTTCTGCTCGCAACCGCTAGAAAATAACCAGCGCGTTGTTCCTCTGCTGAATCCAGACAACCGATCAAAAGCTGCAAACGCCTGCAATAGCGAGTGGTGAAGCACGCGGATACTTCGTCTGTAAAACGACTCTCTCCGCGAAAAGCGACCGTTCCCTTGCATCACAGGCAAAATGTGCCAGTGGCGTAGCGTGCGGATTCTTCTCGGTACCCGCAAGGGAGTACAGTTCGAATCCGCGCCGTCTCCAGTTTTCAAGGAAACGGATATAAAGCCGCGTACGCTTTTTCCCAGGCGTGCATTTGTAACCGCGCCGGTGGCGTGTGAATGGGTTACTTCGGATCGAAAGGACGCAGGTTCGAGCCCTGCATCTGCGGAAACGCAGATTAGTTCAGGGGGTGGAACGTTCGGCATAATCCCGTTCCGGTTTGTTCCCCGGCGCTTAACCTCAACCGCTCGCAGCAGGAGTTGCTGCGCGCCTCAACCATGTGTCAGGAGACACGTTATGGCCATTCGTCTCGTTCGCAGTGTTACGGGAGTTGGGCAGGAGTCGCTCTGCCGCAGCTGCCGTTACGCGAGCATTCAGGCTGGCTACTCGGTGACGGAAGAAGAGATTCGTTGCAGCTATCTCCGCGAGGTGCGTCTTATTTCGTTTCCGGTGAAGGCTTGCACGGATTATCTGAGCAAGGAAACTCCGACTGTTTACGAGCTGGAGAAGATCGCTTTCATCATCGATCTCAACAAGTTCGTTGAGTCGAAGATCGAGGGTTTCGGCAGCGCGGTTCTCGCCGGAAAGGCAGACACCGATGAGTAGCCATCACAAGTGACTTTGTCCCGGTCCTAACAGGATGCCGACCGGCAGACAAAGCTGAGTTGACGGGGCATTCTACAGCAAAACCAGAGAAGGTCTGCCCTGTTCAGTTTCGCTCCAGGTCGCCGCTCAGTGATGATCGCGTCGACTTGAATGCGACGGCTTCGAGATAGAGCATCTCTGGTTTTGCGATGAAAGGAAGGGTGTGTTGGCGCGCCTAAATGTATGGAAGCTTGGTCACCTCGGATTTGCGGAACCGGCCCTGCGCACTCATCAGGGTGCGCTTGCTGTCCCGGTCAGCGCCGAAGCGCAGCTACGGCGCTCGGTGCTGGCCTGCATGCTGTGGGAAGACCAGTTCTACGAGGACGGTGTCTCGATCGCTGACCGTGTTGCCGCGCTGGTCCCCCGCGTTGAGGCCGAGAAGGTGGCGGCTCTCGCCGTCGAAGCTCGCGAGCAGATGAAGCTGCGCCACGCGCCGCTTTTGCTCGTACGCGAGATGGCACGCTACGCGACGCATCGCGGTGTGGTTGCGGAGACGCTGGCTCGAGTGATCCAGCGTGCCGATGAACTGGCGGAGTTCCTCGCCATTTACTGGAAGGATGGACGCCAGCCGCTCTCCGCGCAGGTGAAGAAGGGGCTGGCTGCCGCCTTTTGTAGGTTCGATGCTTACGCGCTCGCGAAGTACGATCGCGAGGGCGTGGTCAAGTTGCGAGACGTGCTCTTCCTCACGCACGCGAAGCCGCTGACGGCGGAGCAGGCGCTCACCTGGCGCCAGCTTATCAACGGGGAGCTGCCTTCGCCGGAGACGTGGGAGGTTCGCCTCTCGCGCGGTGAGCAGAAGCGAGAGGTCTGGGAATCGCTGCTGATAGAGAATCGCCTCGGTGCTCTGGCGCTGCTCCGTAACCTGCGCAACATGCAGGCGGCGGGGGTAGAGCCGGTGCTGGTGCGGTACGCGCTGGAGACTATTCGCGTCGAGCGTGTCCTGCCTTTTCGCTTCATCGCTGCTGCGCGTCACGCGCCGCAGTGGGAGTCGTGGATCGAGGAGGCGATGTTCCTGAGCCTGCACGGTCAGTCTCGCCTGGCTGGTCGGACGGTGTTGCTCGTCGACGTGTCGGGCAGCATGGACGCGCGTCTCTCGGGACGGCCGCAGATGCTGCGGATGGATGCGGCGGCGGGTCTCGCGGTGCTGTTGCGCGAGGTTGCGGAGGAGGTGGACATCTATACCTTCTCTGACCGCCTGCGGTTCGTTCCAGCGCGGCGTGGTTTCGCCCTGCGCGACGCCATGGTTCAGAGCCAGCCGCACGGTGGCACGTATCTGGGCAAGGCGCTAGAGGAGCTCGAGGAACTAAGCGAGCCGTACGACAGGCTCATCGTGATCACCGATGAGCAGTCGCACGACCGGGTGTCTGCCCCGCACGGTCGCGGTTACGTGGTGAACGTGGCCAGCTACCGTAACGGAGTGGGCTATGGCGATTGGACGCACATCGTCGGCTGGAGCGAAGCCGTCATTGAGTACATCCGCTCATATGAGCAGTTGGATTCGTGAAAGATTGATTCGCTAACCATGGAGAGCGGGCAGATTGTCCGCTCTCCAGACTTTTTGAGGTTCGAGCCGGGGCAGTCAGCGAGCATGCCGCGCGGCAAAGAGGGGTGGGTGTATACTTCCGCTTTCGTCGGAAAGGACAAATAATGGCATACAGCAATGGTTCCAGATGCCGAGGTCGCAAATTCGGCTATGGCAGTCTTCTACTCGCTGTCCTGCTTTTGGCGATCACCCCGGCTGTTCCCGCGGACGACACGAAATCAGCGACGATTGACGCAACCGCGATGGGCACCAGCACCCAGATGGGCAAGATGGTCAGCGTTAAGGTGATCATCGACCACTTCTCCACGCAGGAAGACAGGCAGGTACTGGTCGACGCGTTCAAGAAAGGTCAGAGCCAGGGCCTGGTTGACGCGCTCAGCAAGGCGAAACCGGTTGGCCGCATTGCCATCACCGGCACAGTTGGCACCGATCTCACTTACATTGGGTTGATGCGTACCCCTACCGGCCGCAGGATCCGCTTCGCCACCAACCGCCCGATTAGGATTGGTGAGGCCATGAACGCCGGTCCAAGCATGGCCTACAACCTGACCGCGGGCGAATTCGACTTGAACGACGCCGATAAGAACAAGAGCACCGGCGTTCTTTACCCTGCTGCTCAGCTGATTATCAACAAAAAGGGCGAACTTCAGTGGGAGCTTCGAAAAAATCCCTGGAAGCTGGTTAATATCATCGACTGGAACAAGGCAGGCAGCGAGGCACAACCACTCAAGTGAGCGTGCCAGGCGCCTCATCATGATTCATGATTGATAAGCAGTCCCGCGAACCTGTGCTTTCCGGGAAGACTGCGCTTAATCCGGTAGATCAAAGATCACGAGGGACAAAAATGAATATTGGCTTCGCGAGCAAGGTGATACTTGTGGCCGGTGGCACTGGCGGATTGGGGCGCGCGGTGAGCCTGACCTTGTTGAGAGAGGGCGCGAAAGTAGTGGTGACGTATTTTCATCTGGAAGAATTCGCCGCTTTGCAGGGTGCGGCCGGTGTGGATGGCACATCGCTTGAAGGGCATTCTGTGGACGTTACGAATGAAGTCGCTGTTGGCCAGATAGTGAACCAGATCATCGCGGAGCATGGCCGGCTGGATGCAATGATCAATACCGTAGGTGGCTACGCGGGCGGCGTGAAGCTGTGGGATCTGGACACCAAAACATTTGAACGGATGCTTGCGCTGAATCTGCGCGCGGGCTACGCGCTCGCTCGCGCGGCGATTGTACCCATGCTCAAACAGAAGAGTGGAGCGATCGTGAACGTTGCGGCGAAGGCCGCGTTCGATCACGCCGGCGGAGCTTCCGCCTATGCTGCGTCGAAGGCAGCGGCTTTGGCCATGATCGATTCATTGGCTGCGGATGCAAAAGGCAGCGGTGTACGCGTGAACTCGATTCTGCCCAGCATCATCGATACGCCGGCCAACCGCAAGGCCATGCCTGAGGCTGATTTCGCACCCTGGCCGAAGCCGGAGGACATCGCCCGGGTCATTCTGTTCCTTTGCAGCGACGAGGCCAGGGTGATTCACGGAGCAGCAATCCCGGTCTACGGCGATAGCTAACTCGTTGACATCACTCAAACGCAGTAAACTCGCGGTACGGGAGCCTGTCATGTCGATTCGTCCGGTGAAAAAACTTATCAAGTCCAGGCCAACACGCGAGGGCGCTGGAGTGCATCTGCGCCGGGCGTTTGGTTTCGGCAATACATCTGATTTCGACCCATTCCTGCTGCTCGACGACTTCCGCAATGATGTTCCAGCCGACTACCTGGCGGGTTTTCCGTGGCATCCGCATCGCGGGATCGAAACCGTGACCTATGTTCTCGCGGGAACTGTAGAGCATGGGGACAGCATGGGAAATCAGGGCACCATTGGATCCGGCGATGTGCAGTGGATGACGGCCGGGAGCGGAATTATTCACCAGGAAATGCCGAAGGGCGACTCGGTGGGACGGATGCACGGGTTCCAGTTGTGGGCCAATCTTCCGTCGTCGCAGAAAATGACGGCTCCCCGGTACCAGGAAGTGAAGTCGATGGATATTCCCGAGATCACGGACGATGATGGGACTGAGGTACGCGTGGTCTGCGGGAATTTCTGGGGCAAATCTGGCCCTGTCGATGGAATCGCGACGAATCCTACTTATATCGATGTGACAGTTGGTCCGGGGCGAAGAAAGAGCCTGCCGGTCGAGGTTACGAGCCACGCGTTCGCTTATGTCTTTGCGGGGTCAGGCAAGTTCTGCAATGCGTCTGCGCCCCTCGCTGTGCCGACGGAGGGTGTGCAATGGCTGGATACAGCTCCGCCCTCTGTCGCGGACAACCGCTCGCTCGTACTGTTTGATCGCGGCGATGAGGTCACGGTTCAGGCTGGCGACGACGGAATCCGTTTTTTGCTTGTCTCCGGCAAGCCGCTGCAGGAGCCGGTGGCTTGGTATGGCCCGATTGTGATGAATACACAGGAGGAGCTGCAGCAGGCGTTTCTTGATCTCGATCAGGGGAAGTTTCTAAAACAGGGCTGAACGCTGTTCAGGTGCGGCTTGTGTGTCTTCGTCAGGGCCAGGGATATTCATGGCATTAGGGCGAGCCTTCAAAGACACCGAACTGGTGAACGGCAAGAATATTGGGGTACCCCGCACGCCTGTTCGGTGACAGGAGTTCTCTTCACAGATTCGACCCACCAGGTACTCCGCCGGCTCTTTTGCGTCCCGCTGCGACCTGCTAAGGTGACCATAGGCCCAACGCACGTATGCTGCGGCCTGACGCATCGCATCCTCATCCCCCCAAAGGAAACAAAGTGAAGAAAATTGGCGTTCTGTTTGGCATGGAAAACACCTTTCCTGGCGCTCTGGTCGAGCGCATCAACTCCATGAACGCGGAAACAAAAGACGGAGAAGGAATCTCAGCCGAGTTCGTGCAGGTGGGTGGCGTCCATCTGGATAAACCTCCAGCCTACGCGGTCATTGTCGATCGCATCTCGCATGACATTCCGTTCTATCGCGCGTTCCTGAAGCATGCTGCACTTTACGGAGCCGCGATTATTAACAATCCCTTCTGGTGGTCGGCGGACGATAAATTTTTTAACTACTCCTTAGCGGCGAAGCTAGGAGTTGCGGTGCCGGCCACGGTGATCCTGCCGCACAAGAAGTTCCCCGAAGGCACAACAGAGCGGTCGATGCGTAACCTCGAATTTCCGCTGGATTGGGACGGGATCTTTGCGTACGTCGGGTTTCCCGCCTTCCTGAAGCCGGTGGACGGTGGCGGGTGGAGGGATGTGCATCATGTTCATAATCGCGAGGAGTTCTTTCACGCTTATGACCAGAGCCGCGATCTGTGCATGACGCTGCAGGGAGCGGTGAAGTTTGACGAGTATTTCCGCTGCTATGTAGTGGGTCAGGAGAAGGTCCACATTATGCCGTACGATCCGCGGCGGCCGCACCACGAACGGTATGTGCAGAATCCTCCGGCGTACGACAAGAAGCTCCTCAGGCGCGTGGAGAAGGACGCGCTGACGCTGTGCAAGGCGCTTGGCTACGACCTGAATACGGTGGAGTTCGCCGTGGAAGACGGCGTTCCGTATGCCATCGACTTCATGAATCCGGCGCCTGACGCCGATTTGCACTCAGTCGGATCGGAAAATTTTGAGTGGATTGTGAGCGCCGTCGCCGAACTGGCACTGAAGAAAGCGAAGGCGGCGCCGGTGACTCCGGTGCTGCAGGCGCAGGCGCTTCTGAGCGGATCGGTCGCCGCGGTGAAGGAGGCTGTTAAAGCGCCGGCGACGAAAAAGACACCCCCCAAGAAAGCCACGGCAAAGAAGTAGCCGGCGAAAGACTCGACTACGCCGAAGACGGCAGGATAGGCCGCCACAACAAACCCCTTGCCTGGAAGGACGCATCGTCATACAACGGTAGTCACCTATGCGTCCGTCTTTCACGATCGGCATTGAAGAGGAATACCAGACTATCGATCCCGTGACCCGGGATTTGCGCTCGCACATCGCGACCGAGATGCTGGCCCAGGGCAAGCTACGGCTTCACGAGCGCGTCAAGGCCGAGATGCACCAATCCGTGGTGGAAGTGGGCACGAGCATCTGCAGAACAATCAAGGATGCGCGCGAGGATTTATTCGACCTGCGGCGGCAGATGATTCATCTGGCGCGCGAGAACGGCCTGGTGCTGGTTGCAGGAGCCTCGCATCCCTTTGCCGACTGGCGTGCGCAGGAGATTTATCCCGATGCCCGCTATGCAAGAGTGGTGGAGGATTTGCAGCTGGTGGCGCGCGCGAATCTGATTTTCGGCCTTCATGTCCATGTGGGCGTCGAGGATCGCGAGGCAGCAATCCGCATTATGAATTCGATGCGCTACTTCCTGCCTCATATTCTGGCGCTTTCGACGAACTCGCCCTTCTGGCGCGGGATGAAGACGGGCCTCAAGAGCTATCGAGCAAAGGTCTTCGACAAATTCCCGAGAACGAATATTCCGGATAGCTTTTCGAGCTACAGCGAATTCGAGAACTTCGTGAATGTGCTGATCAAGACCAACAGCCTGGATAATGCCAAAAAAATATGGTGGGACATTCGCCCGCATCCATTCTTCAACACGATCGAAGTGCGGGTTTGCGATATCCCTATGCGTGCCGAGGAGACACTGGCGATTGCGGCGCTCATCCAGGCAACCGCAGCGAAGCTGTATCTGCTGCACGCGCGCAATCAGGATTGGCGCCAGTATTCACGCGCGCTGATCATGGAAAACAAGTGGCGTGCCGTGCGCTATGGACTAGATGGCAAGCTGATTGATTTCGGCAAGGAGATCGAGGTGCCGGAGCGCGAGCTGATTCTCGAATATCTGGAATTCGTCGACGAGGTTGTGGATGAACTCGACTGCAGGCCGGCGATCGAGTACATCCGCACCATCCTGGAGATGGGGACGGGCGCCGATCGCCAGCTGCGGAAATACGAAGAGACCTGCGACCTGAAGGCCGTGGTGGACTACATGGTCGAGGAGACGCAGGTCGGGCTCTTCTAATCCGATTGCATAGGCCTATTGCGAAGGTGGCGTGACGGGCGCTGGCGCGTTGGGATCGCGTTGATCGACCAGTTCGATATCGAAGATCAGGTTGGCCCTGGGCGGAATCGGTGCGCGCCCTTGCTCTCCATAAGCAAGCTGCCAGGGGATAAACAGGCGACGCTTGCCGCCAACGTGCATGCCATCGAAGCCTTGATCCCACCCGGTGATCACACGCTTCACGCCCTGCTGAAATTCGATCGGCTTGCCACGATCAACTGACGAGTCGAATTTAGTCCCATCTGATGCAAGCCATCCCGTGTAGTGGACGGTATAAATTTGACCGGGAGCGGCGAGCGCGCCGGTGCCAAGTTTGATTTCCTGGTAACGCAATGCGAACTGTACCTTGATGGGCGCGACAACAGCGGGGATATTCTTCGGCAGGGCAGGCTCTGTCGCTTTAGACTTCGTGGTGGTTTGAACCCTGGGGTGAGGAGGCGTAGCGGTCTGCGCCGCGGCCAAAAGAGTGGTTGCAAAGAGAAGCAAGGAAAGCGAACGGCGCACAGAAGGCATGTCTACTCCAGAAGGAATTTGTGTTTAAGAAGGACTAAGCGAACGATATCTTGTATGGGCATGTCGGGTAAAGAGCCAGCCACGTAAAGAGCCGGGCCACCTAAGGGCCACTTCGATTCCTGAAATGAGCGACCCATGAAAGTGGCATTGCGACTGTATTTTTAGATGATTTACGGTAAATTCAAGAGATATTCTCCGTGAGGTTGACCGCAATTTTGACAAATCTTCCTGCATCCGCCGAGGCCCAGGCATTGCTTGCCGTACCGTTTCCATCCGAGTTTTTGCCTGGAGCGCGCGCGGCTGTCGAGACCTGCCTGCGCATTCAACCCTCGGAGAAAGTGACGCTGATCACCGATCAAGCAACGGCTCCGATTGCCGCGTCGCTGGCCCAGGAACTTGCGGCCAACGGATGCTGCTGGACTGCTTTTGTGCTCGAAGATCTGGCGTCACGCCCGTTGGTGGATATGCCGCGGCCGGTACTCGCCGATATGGAGACATCGGACGTGAGCATCTTTGCCGTCTGCGTTCAGCGTGATGAGCTGCGCTCGCGCATGCAGATGACGGAAGTAGTCAATCGCCGGCGCATGCGCCACGCACATATGGTCAACATTACTCCGCAGATCATGTGCGAGGGCATGCGGGCAGACTTCCATCGAGTGGATCAGCTCTCTCAGAAAGTGATCGAAAAGGTTAGGCGGGCAAGTTATATTCGTGCAACCACGGCGGCGGGGACTGATATCCACGCTGATCTCAATCCAGACTACAATTGGCTCAAGACCTCCGGCATTATTTCGCGCGACAAGTGGGGCAACCTTCCGGGCGGAGAAATTTTTACGACTCCGGGCGAGGTGAAGGGCAGATTTGTCGTTGACGGGGTGGTCGGCGATTATCTCTGCGCGCGCTATGGGCTGCTGGAGGCAACCCCGCTGACCATCGAGATCAAGAACAACCGTATTGCATCATGCGAGTCGGTAAATCGTGAGTTGCGGGATGACTTCTGGGCCTACACGCACACTGATGAGAACTCGGATCGCGTGGGTGAGTTTGCGATCGGGACGAATCTCGGTATCCATCGTGTGATCGGCAATATTCTGCAGGATGAGAAATTCCCGGGCATTCATATTGCGTTTGGGAACCCCTATGGCGAGCACACCGGCGCGCCGTGGACCTCAACGACGCATATCGATGTGGTGGGCCTGCGGTTTAATATCTGGGTCGATGAAGAGCAGATCATGACCAACGGGCATTTTCTGGTTGAGCCTTAGTTTCCTGGCCTGCTGTTGAAGCTCGATAAAGCTTTCGCGCATCGAATGGGTGTTATGTCTTCTACTCCTCCTTCTCCCGCTACTTCCTCTCAGACACGTCAACTTGGCAACTCGGATCTTCATCTCACTCTCCTCGGCTACGGAGCCTGGGCCATCGGTGGAGGCAACTGGGAATTCGCCTGGGGCGCACAGGACGACGACCAATCCGTGAGGACCATCGAGCGGGCGCTTGACGCCGGGATCAACTGGATCGACACGGCGGCGATCTACGGCCTTGGGCACTCCGAGGAAGTGGTTGGCCGGGCCCTCCAGTACGCAACCAGTGAGCCCTACATCTTCACGAAGTGCTCAATGCGCTGGAACGCGGACCGGCAGATCTATCGCAGCCTCAAGAGAGCATCTCTCGAAGAAGAGATTGAAAACTCGCTGCGTCGGCTCGGTGTGGACACCATCGACCTCTACCAGGTTCACTGGCCTAATCCGGAAGACGAAATCGAAGAAGGATGGGAGACGTTAGCGCAGTTCAAGGAGCAGGGGAAGGTTCGTTATCTTGGGGTGTCGAATTTTAGCGTGGCACAGATGAAGCGCGCGCAGAAGATCGCTCCCATTACGTCGCTGCAGCCGCCCTACTCTTTGTTGCGCCGCGATATCGAGGCTGAGATTCTGCCCTTCTGCGAACAGCACAACATCGGAGTGATCAACTACTCGCCGATGGTCTCGGGCCTTCTCACTGGCAAGATGACCGCCGAACGCGTCAAAGAGATGCCTGCGGACGACTGGCGGAAACGCAGCCCGAATTTCAACGAGCCAAAGTTAACTCGAAATCTGAAACTTGCAGAACTGCTGCGGGAGATCGGCGACACGCATAACGTTGAGCCGGGCGTGGTTGCTATCGCCTGGACCCTCCGCCATCCTGCAATCACCGCGGCGATTGTTGGTGCCCGCCGGCCGGATCAGGTCGATGGCATTCTCCCCGCGGCGACCTTTCGTCTCACTCCCCGGGAAATCGACCGCATCGAGGAATTCCTGCGAGCCAATCCCTAGTTGCATACCGGACCGCGCACCACGTGCGGCAAAAACCAAAAGCCCATGCGTTAAGCATGGGCTTTTGGCTGGAATCCTGTCCAAAACTACATGGCTTCGAGAAAGCGTGGGAAATAAAGCGCTGAGTGTTCCTGGAAGAGGGTGGTGATGTGCGCCAGCATGCTGCTGTAGGCCGTTGCGGCGCGATGGGCGTTTACGGAAGCTGCCACGCCTGAACGGGAGAATCCGTATTTCGCCAGGGCCATAAGAACCGCTATCCGAATCTGCAATGCGTCGCTGCGCAGTTCCTCGATCAGCTCCTCTGGTACGTCCTTACCATGTTCAGTCGCGTAGTCGGCGAGCTGCATCAGAACACCAGCATTGATGAACATCGCCCACAGGCCATTGGCGCCGTCAATCCTGGACCAGATGTCGCGGGGCGTAGCACGAATACCGTCGCTGTAAAGATAACGCTCTGCGACTTCATCGAAGTTGAACTCACTGTTGGACCGAAGGCGAGCAACGATGGAATCCCAATCGGCTGCCTTGCGTTTGGTTTGACCACGCCGCCAATATACGGCGTATGCAAACAGTGCAGAGGGTACGGCTACCGAAATCAGGGTCAAGATCATAAGCTATTTTAAGTCGAGGGAACGGGCAACGACAGAATGCCTCTTGCTGCTACCACTTATTGATACCAGAAGTTGAGCCATTTGTGGACTAAATTCTTTGCGCGGAGCCTCTTGGCGCGCAAAAGAGTAGCACCAGTAGGACAATGAACAAAGGTAACCGGCAACTCCGAGGTGGGCTATCTCTCTGTATCTTGTTGCATATTCAGGCCCGGCACGGAGATAACTGTGAGCTAATCCCACGACCAATGTGATCGCCGCGTAGAACGCCAGGCCGGAGGCCAACTGCAATACGTGGTTTCTCCAAGTCAGACCCAATACCTGAGAAAAAGCGGCAATCAGCGCGAATGTCACCAACTGCAAGATGGCCACGCTGGCGTCCATGACGACGAATGCGCGTGGATGGGCTAGTGTCGATCCGTTCAAATGCGCTGCAAAAAAGAAGGCTCCTACCGCGATGATGGCCATGCAGCCCATAAGAATATAGAGAATTCGTTTGGGTAAGGATCGCCTCACGGGCTGGAGAACATTCGCGGCGATTTCGACAAACACCCCGATTTCCAGCGCATATAGCAGGATATTGATCGAGAAAGTGGTTCTGTAATAGAGCGAGCTGTTCGCGTCATGGTGTCCCATGAGTACCGCCAGCTGAAAAAGGTCAGAAAGCGCAGCCCAGAGAATGAAGGCCGTGAATATGGGGAATATGCGATAAAGGCGGCGATAGACCAAGATCAACAGGAGCAGAATTTGCCCTGCGAAACCGAGCAACCACAGGATGCTGTCCAGGTCCGAGACTCGCACGTTCTAGCCTTCCTGCCCTCAGGATACCAGCAGGAAGGCCTTTATCCTGGCGAAAACTCGCAGCGAATGTGCCACTTCTGGGCTATACAACGGCCGGTGGGGGCAATGGCGAAGGCGCAGCGGGTCCATGGTGCACAAATGCAACGGCCGGGGGAGGGAGCGGCGAAGGTGCAGCGGGTCCGTGGTTCACGAACGAAAAGGCCGGCGGAGGCAAGGGCGATGGCGCAGCAGGTCCGCGGCGGGCGTCAGGTGGAGGCAATGGCGAAGGCGCGGCAGGTCCGTCGTTCACGAACGCAAAAGCTGGCGGAGGCAAGGGTGAAGGTGCTGCAGGTCCGCGGCGGGCGTCAGGTGGAGGCAGCGGCGAAGGCGCGGCAGGTCCGTCGTTCACGAACGCAAAGGCTGGCGGAGGCAAGGGTGAAGGTGCTGCAGGTCCGCGGCGGGCGTCAGGCGGAGGCAGCGGCGAAGGCGCGGCCGGTCCATCGTGGATATAAGAGGAAGCCGAAAAAGCCGAAGGCGCAGAGGTTGCGTCGGCGACGGCCAGAGCGCTAGCGCAGGGTATCAAAATGATTGCCATCATCGCAGCAAAAATTAGCGAATAAGTGAAAAGCTTTGACATGAATTTTCTCCTAGAAACTTGGGGGCGCAGGCAGCGCTAAGTTGAGACTAACTCCGTCTGATGCAATCTCCTACAACTTTTGTGCAACTTTTTTTGTCCCGATACTATACATCAGCTCTTCGCTCCAAAGGGAGAGATAACTATATAGTTACTTTTTTACGTAATCGGTAGTTACCTCAGGGCAGAGTTAGAGGGTGCTCTCGGTGGTGAGCCTCTTGCCGCCCTTGGCCATCAGCCGGTTACGGAAAGCTCGCAATCCGGCGGCAAATCGTCCCGGGGAGGAACTGTGAGGTTAGTACCGTGCATAGTAACCGTCCCAGAACGGTACCGATGTTTGCCATTTCCCCCGAGCCTAGCCGTTTTCTGAAGGATTTTGCTTCCTCGAAGAGACCAAACAGGCGTTCTCTAAAAGGGGGGCCACTCCGTCGGGCTGCCTGCAAACAGCGCCGCGCATTTCTCCACGCGATACGTTCCATCATGCACAACAAAGACTCTCGGCTTGCCGATAGCGCCGGTGCTCCACAGAGAGCAACCTGCATACGCGCCGTCTTTGCGGACGATGTAGTATTCCATGTCTAGGTAGCGAATCTTCTTCATGTCGCCATTGTAATTGCGGACAATGCGGCGCAGCGTTTCCATGCCTGCTTCTTTCGGGCTGGAGCCCTGCCGCATTAGCTCGACAATCGTGTGCGCGCCTGCGACCTTGATGTTTTCTTCGCCCGAGCCTGTGGCGCCCGCCGAGCCCACATCCTGATCGGTATAGCTGCCAGCTCCAAGAATCGGCGAGTCGCCTAAACGTCCGGGCAGCTTCCAGGCGAGACCCGATGTGGTCGTTGTTCCCGATATCTCGCCCTTGGTGTTGACGGCAGAAACATGAATCGTTCCCGTGGTTGGCCACAGCACTTGTTCAGCGGCCAAGATACGTTGTTCCGGTTCGATGCCCAGGTCGACCGCCATCTCGGTCAGCTTTTTCGTGCGCGCGCGAATCGTGGCTTCCCATTCGGGTGTGGGATGCCGGGGAATCGAACCTGGTCGTAATAACTCTGGACGCAAGGATGATAGCCCGTGTAGATCGATGGTGGGATTCGGTGCCGGTTTGTCGGCAAAGGGATCCTTCCAGGCGGGATCGGCCATCCCCGGCCCCCACCAGTCCATCTGTGAATTGCTTTCCTTCCACAGCAGCCAGATTTTGCGGGCGTCCTCGGTGAGCAGGTTTTCACGTGGGAAACCAAGATCGACTGCGAATTTCTCAGCGCCTTCGGCGACCAGCATCACGTGGCTGGTATGCTCAAAAATCTTGCGCGCAACCAGACTAACGTTCTTGATATTGCGTACACCGCCAACAGAGCCGGCCCGGCGCGATGGTCCGTGCATGCAGCAGGAGTCGAGTTCGACCACGCCTTCTTCGTTGGGTAGTCCGCCCAGACCGACGCTGTGGTCGTGCGGATCGTTCTCCCGGCCAACGCAGATGTGATGGGCGGCCTCAAGCGTATCGGCGCCATCGAGGAGCATCTGGTAGGCCTCCTGAACCGACTGATCGCCGGTGACGCGGGTGACGATGACCGGCTTGGTCGGCGGCTTGAGCTGCTTCACCTGCTCGGCGGTGTCGGCGTGAGCTTCGCGGTCAGAAAGGCCAAGTCCGGCGGCGCTCAGGGCTCCAAGAGAGAGAAAATCACGGCGTGTCGTCATTGCGGTTCTCAACTTTTTAAAACGTGAATGAATGATTTAGCGGCGCCCTCTGGCCGACGGCGTCGGGTTTGACTGCTGGTCCTTGTGCAATGTGTCGAGTTCGGCAAGGTAATTACAGAGCAAGGTATAGTCTTCGAAATATACGTCACTGTCGATGGCTGCACTGGTGTCGTCTGCAGAGCCAGGCAAATCCCGCTTCGATTTATCCACGGAGTGGATGAGAATCGCTGGAATCTCAATGAACCGAAAATCTCGCGTGTCGTCGATTCTGAGCCACGATCCCGGGATCGTGCTTTGCGGCTCTTTCAACCCCTTGTCCATCGCAGCCTGCAGCAACTGCGCTTCGAGATGGGTTTCGCTGAACGTAGGTAATGAGCCATTGGGGCGAAGATAGAAACGCAGTGGCCCAAGGCCGAGCGCGTCCAGTGCGATCACAGCCTTGAGGGAGTGGCGCTGAGTGTGCGTCATCGAATTGAGAAGAACTTTGCCGCCGTCGGCTCCATAGAGGGCCGCAAGCATGAACGTCTGCTGACGCGGCACGGCGGTGAGTGCGTGGTAAAGAAAAGGAAGCATGATTGCGCCGCTCCAGTTGTCGATGGCGCCCGTGCCTTTGCCCTCGTGCTCGTAATGAGCCAGCACGAGGATGGTGTCCGTTGATTTTCCGGGAAGGGTGCAGAGCAGGTTCTTACCCTCGTCTGCCTGTTGTTCGCGCAGATCTCCGCCTTTGCATTGGAGATCACTGAAAGTCTGTTTGAGCTGCGCGAGGCGAATGGTGTTGCTCTGCGGAACGTTCAGGACCAGCGAGTCGACCGTTTTCTTTGGTAGGTTGCGGAAGACAATGCTCGGCTTTTGGTCAGCGCCGACGGATATGGTTGTGAGCAGGATGGCGAGCGGAATAGCCAGTGCACGCATAGGGTTTTTCTGTTTTGTGAGAATAGCAGATAGGGAGCAGGGGTTAGAAAGCAGGGAACAGCGATGAGAGATGAGGGAACTGTCGCTGTGCCTCCTCCGTGAACCTCATGGAGTTGCTGATTGCGCAGGGCACTCGCGGTAGGGAATCGCGATCTGCTCCTTGGGCTCTCCTGAGTTCTTCCCCAAAGCCTGCATCTTCAGTCGCTCATGGAGCGGGAAGGGGTATCCCATGCATTGTGAATATAGACATCGATCGGCTCCAACGCTACGGCCTGCGCAGCTGGCAGGGGCGCGGCAGTCTGCGCCAGAGACAGCGCAGGGTAAATTGCCAACGCGGCCGCACGTAATCCTGCCGTAGCAAAGTTTCGCCCCTGGAAGAATTGTATGTGCGTGATCACCCGCAGAATGCCGGACGTAGTGTTAAGCCAATAACTCCACCTTTGGCTGAAGAAAGCGACTCAGCCGCGCGGATCTTGGCCCGGACCCGCGCTCCTGCTAGGCTGAATCTTTACGATGCAACGCACATACGTTTGTCTTCTCGCCCTTGCCTGCTGTCTTGCCTCTGCCGTTTTGCAGGCGCAAAGCAGCACAACTGTAAACACACTCTCGCCGGATCTAAGCGCAAAGATCAATGGTGTAGTGCAGAACGCGCTGGAGCAGACCGGCGTGCCCTCGGCGTCCATAGCCATCGTGCAGCACGGCCAGATCGTCTACACGCATGCCTATGGGAAAGCCAAGCTTAACCCGGCTATTCCCGCCGAGCCCGGCATGCGGTACTCGATCGGATCGATCTCCAAGCAGTTCACCGCGGCGGCGATCTTGCTGCTTCAGCAGCAGGGCAAGCTCTCGCTCGACGATCCGGTGTCGAAGTACATTCCCGACCTCACGCGTGCGAATGAAGTAACCATTCGCATGCTGCTGTCGCACACGTCCGGCTACCAGGATTACTGGCCCGAGGATTACCTGATGCCTCCCATGCGCGAGGCGACGACTGCCCAACATATCCTCGACACGTGGGGGAAGAAGCCTCTCGATTTCGATCCGGGCACACGCTGGCAGTACTCGAATACGAACTACGTCATCGCTGGGCGCATCGTCGAGCAGGTGAGCGGCATGCCGCTGATGCGCTTCCTGCAAGTCAACGTCTTCAAACCGCTGGACATGCAATCGGTGTGGAACTCCGACGCCGAAAAACTGGGTGACACGGATGCGTCCGGCTATATCCGGTACGCACTGGGGCCGCTGCGCCCCGCGCCCAAGGAGGGCCAGGGATGGATGTTTGCCGCCGGCGAGCTGGCCATGCCTGCGTATGATCTGGCCCAGTGGGACATCAGCGTGATGAACAGATCTCTGCTCGCGCCGAAGTCTTACGATGAAATGTTCGCCTCGGTAAAGCTGAAGGACGGGAGCGATCCTCACTACGGCCTGGGGCTGGTCGTGCGCAACGCCATGGACCGCACCTTTTACGAACACTCTGGCGAAGTTTCGGGATTCGTCTCCGACAACATGGTTTTCCCCGCCGACAAAGTTGCCCTTGCGGTGCTGACGAATCAGGATGCAGCGCGCGCTGCGTCAATCATCGCGCGCGGTCTTGCGCCCATCGTCCTGGGAGTAGATACCGAGCCTACTAATACCGAACGACAGGCCGAAGCGGAGCGGCAGGCTTTGGAGATCTTTACGGGGCTGCGGCAAGGAAAGATCGACCGTGCGCTGTTCACTGCGAATACCAATGCATACTTCGATCAGCAGGCGCTGGAAGATTTTCAGTCGAGTCTCAGTCTGCTAGGTAAGCCGTCTGCTATGAAGCAAACCACCGAGGAGCTGCGCGGCGGCATGACATTCCGGGTCTTTAGGGTGGTAATTCCTGATAGCACGCAGCACCTGCAAGTGACCACCTACACCATGCCCGATGGAAAGCTCGAGCAATATTTGGTGATACCTGGGTAGTCGGTTACTGTGCGAGCGGCCGATCCGTGTACAAGGTCTTGTCCGCAAGCTCCTGGAGCTTGTACAGCCTGCCGCCCAGGAGCTCCTCGACGTGGCGGTGGAAGTCGCCCGGCACGAAGAGGAATTTGCGAGGTCCAGTGCCCCACATCGAGCGAAGGTCGGGATCTTCGAGGAAAATGTGCGGGGCATCTGGATAGTACGAGCCCCAGAGCATTGACGAGGAGCGGCCGTTGACCAGCAACGCTCTGCGATGGGTGTAGAAGAGCACCGAGGATCCATAGGACTGATCTCCGTAGAGAATCAGCTGATCGTCTTTGGGACCGGCGGGGGGGCCGGCAAGGCGGTTGATGGTGTCCGCAATCGCGCGCGAGGAGAGCAGCGGCTCGAATCGCACCAGCGCTATTTGCGCCGCGATCAGGAAGATCGCCGCTGTGAAGGCGACGGAGACGGTCGCTTCAAACCCATGTCCGCGACGGCGCAGAGTCCATGCAGATAGAGGACCGAACAACAGCGTGAGAACGGCAATGACTGCGGGCAGGCGCAGCGCGGCGAAGGAAGGGCCGGTCAGGTCGAAGAACTGCGATGTTGCCAGCGCATAATCGCCGACTCCCCGATGGGCGAGCAGTGTTCCGATGTCTGGCACAAAGGGCAGATGCCGCGATGTCCAGAGCCCGTATCCCAGAGCAAGGGAAACAACTGTGCCGATGAAGGCGAAGACTGCATGTGCGCCTGTCAGCCACCTGCTTGATGCCTTGATCCAGCGGGCGTTCCCCTCCGGCGCCTCTTCGATCGCAGCCAGCGATCCGGTAATCAGCATGAGAAGCGCGAACCATGCGGGAAAGGTGTAGTACTCCTGATTCGTTGAGATCGCGAAGAAAGCCAGGATGAAGGCCGCGAAGATTGCCAGCAGCAGACCGGTGCGAGCGCGGAAGCGCAGACGCGCAGCTGTCGAAGATGCGTGATGCGCGCTCATCCGCGGGTCGAGAAACTGGATGGTATTGGTCGCATCGTAGCGAAGGTCAGAGGCGAAGATGCGGCGATTGCGCCAGGCGCGGACCAGCGCCGCCGGGAGGAAGAGGCTCCAGGGAAAGAGCCAGACTAGCTGGCCCAGCCAGAAAGCAAACCACGGCTGCTTGTTGTAGTCATGGGGATAGCGTTTGCCCAGGAAGCGCAGAACATGTTCGTTGAGGAAATAGAAATAGAAGAAGCCGTGCACGTTTCCCGGCGCGGGAATATTGCCCACGGGGTGTCCTTGATCCGGATTGCGCAGGCCTGCGAGTATGTGCCACGGCGCCGCAATCGCGAGAAAGAGCAGAGTACCGGTGAAGAGTCGAAACTGCCGCCAGCGCCGCCATTCACCTGTAACGAGGAGGTAGGGAACAACGGCGGCGATGAAGAACACCGGAGCGATAAGCCCTTTGGCGAGCACCGCAACGGCCAGCGCCGCGTAGGCGAGATAAAGCCGGGCTGGCTTTCGATCTTCCAAACCCGTGAGGAACGTGTAAAGCGCGAGAGCGAGAAGGAAAGTGAGTAGCGATTCCGGGATCAGAAAGCGCGTGAACAAAAAAATGCCGGCGGAAGTCAGAATCGCCAGGGTCGCATAAAACGCAGCACGATCTCCGTAAGCCCTTCGCGACCAGTTCCAGGCCAGAATGGCACAGGCCAGTACTGCCAGCGACACGGGCAAGTGAGTCGCAAAAACGTTGTACCCGAACAGATGATAATCAATTGCGGCAAGCCAGTAGGGCAGCGGAGGCTTTTCAAGGTAGCGAATGCCATTGACCGAAAGCGTCACCCAGTCCCCGCTCACCGCAATGTGCTGGGCGGCATTGGCGTGCGTGGCGTCGGCATCGTCGAACAACGAAGGCGAAAACAGGGCGGCAAAGTGAACCGCGAGAAAGACCAGTAGCAGCAGGGACCACGTCTTGACAGAAGACGAAAGCAACGCCGGTTTGTCGGAGGCGGTTTCAAGCTGCGTAGGACGATCGGGAGTTATCATCGAAATCATTTGAGTCAAAAAATCAGAATATCAGCCGGAGAAGTATGCCAGTAAAGCCCACCGTGAACGCTGAACTCGATCGTTTGCAGCAATTGACCGCAGTATTAAAGCAGAATCTGGAGCTCTGCGCGAAAGATGCAACCGTTGACGCCGTTCACGATATCCGCACAGGAACACGGCGCATCGAAGCCATGCTCGACGCCATTTTGCAGGAGCGCGTTCCGCCGACGCCTGGCCTCGAGCTTGAGAGCACGGCCGCTCTCCGTGAAGCGGCAGAGCGCTGGCTGGGACTGCTCAAGCGGATCCGTCGGACCGCTGCACCCGTGCGCGATCTGGATGTGCACCGCAAGCTGCTCGAAAAACTCAAGCCGCTCGCGAAAGCGGTCAAGGACAGCGAAAGTACACTTACACGGACATCGCACCCGAGTGCAGGCGAATCCGTGGACGGACGGCCCGCAAATGCGCAGGCGAACTTCATCGATGCTCCGCCTAGGCCCACGAACCCCATCGAGCTGCAGGCTGACGACCTCGACGCATGGTTGAAACAAACACGTCAGGAGCATGCCCAGCCTCTTATGAAGGCAGCGCCGAAGTGGGCGCCCAGAGTCGAAGAGCAGCTGGTCTTCCTGGAAGAAGTCATGCGCCAGAGCCGGCTACGCCACAGGGGTCCGCGTCGCGCAGCCGTCACCGCTCTCGAAGCTTTCGCGCGCCTTGCTAACCAGATGCAGCAACTCGACGCGGGTAACCTGCATGACTTCCGCAAGGGCGCGAAGAAGGCGCGATATATGGCCGAAGCAGGCGGCGCCGACGAACACGCGGGGGCGGTTGGTAAGGCGCTCAAAAGGCTGCAGGACCAGATTGGCGACTGGCACGACTGGCTGGTGCTGGCCGAGGAGGCTCACCACGCTCTGGGAGCGCAGGGGGCCGAACTGACGGTGTTGATCGAGACGAAACGAGATCAGCATTACGCATTGGCCATGCACATCTCCGAGCGCATGCGCGGATGCCTGATGGGGGAGTGGCAAGCGCTCAGCACTCCCCGCCGCTCGCGGTCAAGACCTCCGCGCTCTACAGACGCCAGAGTTCCGTAATCTGCGCATCTCCGACAATCTCTCTCGTGTATCTTGCTTTGGACGGCCAAATCATATTTAAGGCACACAGGATTCAATGCAGACCTTTGCCGCAATCGATATCGGTTCGAATTCGTGCAGACTCAAGATCGCCCGCGTGGTCCAACATCGACTGCGTGTCGTTCACGAAGGCCGCGAAGTCACGCGGCTGGGCGCGAGCGTATTCGAATCGGGTCTGGTTTCGCCGGATGCCATGGCCGCAACCCTGAGCGCGCTCAAACGTTTCTACCGGGCTGTGCAGTTGCATGGGGCTGACAAGGTCCGCGCCGTGGCTACATCCGCGATGCGCGACGCTCGCAATGGGCGCGCCTTCCTCGCCTGGGTGAAAGACGAAACCGGCTGGGAGGTCGAAATCATTTCCGGGCTGGAAGAGGGCAGGCTGATTCATCGCGGCGTGGTGAACAACGAGCCCGGCACTTCTGGCCGCTGCCTGCTGATCGACGTCGGCGGCGGAAGTTGCGAAATCTCTCTTTCCGTACGCAAACGCATCCGGGAAACAGTCAGTCTACCGTTGGGAGCTGTGCGGTTGACGGAGGAGTTTTTGAAAAGCGATCCTCCGCCAAAGGACGAGATCGCTCGTATGAAGCAATTCATCGCGCGCGAACTGAGGCGAGCATCGCGACGCGTCTCCGCAGACCATGTTCAATTGGTGATTGCAACCTCGGGCACGGCCGCCGCCTTGTCCGAGGCCAGCAAAGCAATCCACAAGGTGCGCGCCAAGGAATACATGGCGCCGGCTCAGGACATAAAACGCCTCGCCGACAAGCTCACGAAGTTGAAGAATGACGCTCGCAGCGCGATTCCGGGCATCGGACCGCGCCGTTCCGAGATCATCGTTGCCGGGGCTCATGTGTATGCCCAGTTGATCGAGCACTTCTCGCTGCCCGGCTTCCGCTATTCGGATATGGGCCTGCGCGACGGTATTCTCGCCCAGATGCTTGCCGAGCAGGACGCGCGCACCTCGGCCCACCAGCAATATGAGCGCGACCGCTGGGAGGCCGTGCTGGAAACCTGCCGACGCTACGGCGTCGATCCTCGTCTGGCCGAGCCGGTGCGCCAGCATGCCGCGCAGCTATTCCACGACCTGGTTGCGGTTCATGAGCTCCCGTCCGAGTACAAGACCTGGCTGGAAGCTGCGGCCATGCTGCGGGACATCGGCAAATTCATGAACTACCAGGGATACCACCGGCACGCGCAGTACATCATCGCCAACTCTGAAATCTTCGGCTTCAACACGACACAGCGCGTGGTCACCTCGGCCGTCGCCCGCTACCTCGGCAAGAGTCGCCCGGAACCCGAAGGGCGCACCATGCGGCAGGTGCCTCCGGAAGAGCACGAACACGTCAAGCGGGCCGTGGTGTTGCTGCGATTGGCTGTCGCGCTGAATCAGGATCGCGCGAGTGACGTGCTGCGCGTCAGGGTCCGCGTTTATCCCCGGCAGGTCATGTTGGAAATCAGTCCTGGCCGCACCGGGGCCGAACTGGAACTGTGGTCGCTGCGCAAGGAGGCTGCCTACTTCCGCGAAGTCTTCCGGCGCGAGCTCCTGGTAACACTTGCATAGACACCGCGCAGGATGCGCGGGTCTACCAGCCAGTGCAGCGTGCCAGGGCGCCGCGTGCAGTCGATGCGCGCGATAGCGCCCTTACGCAGACGAATATTGATGCGGCTAGCACTGATGATCGATCCCAGGAATAAAGGCAGATTCGGATTGTGACCTACTATGAGGATGTTTTCGTACTTCGCGATCTCCATCAGCAGCTTTTCAAAGGCGGCAACTGTCGCTCCCGGTGAAAGACTCTCCGATACCAGAATCTTGCCATCGTAGCCGGTCTCGGTTCCCACCAGAGAAGCGGTTTGCAATGCCCGTTTGAGGGGGCTGGAGACCACCAGATCGAAGTGAACCTTCAACGCATTCAGGTGGTTGCCCACCAGTATGCATTGCTGCTTGCCTTCTTTGTCGAGCGGGCGTTTCACGTCGATCAGGGGATTGGCGCGGCTTGTTCCAGCGCTGGCATGACGAAGGATGTATAGATTCACGCGATAATTCCATTCTGTTCGAGATTTGAAGGTTGCGATTCACGCAATTGTAACAATTGCCTCTAAGCTCACAGGGCGCGTAATGCCAGCTAATTTACACGCTGGGCGCTGGCGCAGGATGAATGGAGACCTGGAGAAGCCGGGATTTCCACAGCTCGCTCACCAGCAGGCCTCCAAGCCAGTGTCGCCTCTCACTGAGCAAGAAGCCCGCGCCGCTCAAGGCTGCCGAGTAATCGGGCAGCCAACGAACCTGTAGACCGGTCATGAGGCCAAAAGCCGCGTAGAGAGCCCACACAATGAACCTTGCCAGAAGAGACATCGGTCCGGAAGGAGTGGCAAACTCAGATAACACCCAACAAGCGTCCTGAGTCAGATGACAGCGGATCCGGCCGACAAGCGCATGAAGTTCGTCCGTCGTAAAGCAGTCTAGAAAGAAGTGAGTGATTACCAAGTCGTAGTTTGCTGGAGGCATAAATTCGCGCGCATCGACACAATGCAGTTTAATCCGGCTAAGTGCACAGGCCTCCACACGTTTTCTTAGCAACTCCAGCATAGCCGGGCTCAGATCGACGGCGTCGACCTGTATCTGGGGGTTCTTTCTCAGCAGGCACGCGAGGAATCGGCCGTCGCCATCGCCCAGTACCAGTGCCCTTCGTGCATTCGCGAGTTGAGGCAGGCGATAAAAGCGGCATCGTTCGAGCATCGGCCCGAACGAGAAATATTCAAGCCAGCGGTATGGCCGCGCAATAGGATCAAAGTCTGGTTGCGTCACCGGGTGACCAGGACAAAGAGCAGCGGCGTCAACAGGGCAGCGTCTGCGGCGATGCGCAGATGGAAGCTCCCGAGCCGCGATCTGTCGAACGCAAGAAATAAAATCGCCGATACCATACAGGCCAGGTAGAGAAGCGGCATCGTCACAGAGTCAGCGGACAAAATTGATCGAGTACACGCGATTGCGGCCATCAGCGCGATGGCGCAGCTCACGAACGATAAATACCGCTGCGCCCAGCGTGTGGTGGCATGCGCCAGTGGTGTAGTCGAAAGGTGCGTCGCGGCCGGTGGAGCGCGCTCCCACTTTTCGATGGCAGTGCAGTTGAGCCAGCAGAGCGAGGCGAACAGCGTGGCCACGGGTATAAGCGATGTTCGCTGTCCCTGTAGCCTTGACCAAGCCGGGACGGCGACCGCGGCCGCGAATACCATGCCTACCACCATTTCCTTGGGGAACCAGCGCTCGATACTTGACTCGCACAGCGATTCGCAGAGGGGTCCGCAGATATGGATCAGGCAAAAATAGGCCAAGGCTACTCCGAAAAGCGCCATGTCTTCGAAGCGTGCGGCTGCCGTCATACGTGTGGCGACGAGCCAAACGAGGACAAGACTGACCATCACCGTGGCAAAGAGAGACTTGCTTCGATGTCTCATGTAAAAAAAGTGACGCTCGCGCAGGTGCGCGGCACTCTGAATCCGGAGGCCGTCGAGGATGCGGTCCGCGACATAGACGATCCACGTTCCCAAGGCAAGCAGCAGGAGAGCACTCCAGGGCAGCCGTATGTGCATCGCGCGCGCCATACTCCACGACCAGAGAGCAGCCACGGTGGGTGCATCCAGCGAGAGCAGATGCCACCACTGGAGTGCCGCGGAGAAACCGGAGCCGCGCCTGATCGGGATGGCCACAGGTCGAGTTGCGAGTGCCATCTTCTCATTTTAGGGCGTTAATCGGCCGCGGACCTTTCCTTCGCCACGGCCCTCTTCGCCGGACGCTTCACATGGTGCAGGTGCGGCTGCGGCTCGGTCACGGCCGGTATATCTTCCACCGACGCCTTACCCTCGGCCAGCTTTATGAAGAACTCCTGTGAATTGAAGGCGGGCAGGGCGCGCGCGGCTTCAGAGTCACGCACACGGTGATAGGTGCCGCCGCCGTCGAGCAGGCGAGCCTTAACGGTATCGGCCAGGTAGGCGGCAAGGATCTCGTTGCGTATGCGGTTCCCGATCTGGACGTCGCGAATCGGAAACACCACTTCACAGCGCTCGAAAAGGTTGCGGGGCATCCAGTCCGCGCTGCCGCAATAGAGTTCCACTTTGCCGCCGTTTTCGAAGTAGAAAATGCGGCTGTGTTCGAGGAATCGTCCGATGATCGAGCGGACGCGGATGTTCTCGCTTACGCCTTTCATCCCTGGTCTGAGAGAGCAGATACCGCGCACGATCAGATCGATCTTGACACCCGCCTGCGACCCCGCATACAGCGCCTCGATCACACTCGGCTCGAGCAGGGAATTCATCTTGGCAATGATGCGCGCAGGGCGGCCTCCGGCTGCGTGCTCTGTTTCGCGCTGGATGAGGCGAATGAAGCTCTCGGCCAGGGTGAGGGGCGCCACGAGCAGCGGAGCGTAATCGTCGGACTCGGAATGCGCAGTGAGGTAATTGAAGACGGCGCCCATGCTGGCGGTAATTTCCGGATCGGAGGTCAGCAGGCTCATGTCGGTGTAGAACCGTGCCGTATTCGGGTTGTAATTGCCTGTTCCCAAGTGCCCGTAGCGGCGCACCACGCCATCCGGATCGCGTCGCACCAGCAGCGCCAGCTTGCAGTGGGTCTTCAGGCCGACGATGCCGTGGAAGACCTGGACTCCCGCATCCTCCAGATCGCGTGCCCAGCGAATATTCGACGCCTCGTCAAAGCGAGCCATCAGCTCAACCACGGCCGTCACTTCCTTGTTCTGGGCCGCTTCGGTGAGAGCCTGGAAGATGGGGGAATCGGCGCTGGTCCGGTAGAGAGTCTGCTTCATCGAGACAACCTGCGGATCCTGCGCCGCCGCCTGGATAAATCCCACCACGCCGTCATACGAGTCGTAAGGGTGATGCAGCAGAATATCGCGATGCCGCAGCTCGTCAAACAGGTCGGTTGACTTGCGATTCAGCCGCAACTCGCGCGGGACGAAGGGCTGAAACTTCAGATCGGGCCTCGGCGTATCCGCCAGATGCATGACCCGTGAAAGATTCACAGGCCCGTCCGTGCGGAAGACCTGCGAATCGTCGAGTTCAAAATTCAGTCGTAAGCGGTCCACAATCTCCGTGTCCGCCGATTTCTCGATCTCCAGGCGCACAGCATCGCCCTTACGCCGGTTGTGCAGCTCGGAGCGCACGGTCTCCAGCAGCGTGCGCGATTCCTCCTCCTGAAAGTAGAGGTTGCTGTTTCGTGTGACTCGGAAAGCAGCCTTCGACAGGATTTCGTAGCCCCGGTACATCCCTGCCGCACTGCGCTCGATCAAATCATGCAGAAAGAGGAAGTCATGCGTGCCTGCCGTCGAAGGTAGCTCCACAAATCGTGGCAGAGCGCGCGGCACCGTCACAACGCCCAGTACAGGCCCTGCCGGGCCTCCTTTGCGCTTACGTCGCAGCAGTAGGGCGATGCACAGGGCCTTGTTCAGCACACGCGGAAACGGATGTGCAGGATCAATGGTGATAGGGGTGAGCAGCGGGTCGACCTCGCGCTGGTAGTACTCGGTCGCCGCTTTACGCGCCACATCGTCTATCTCGTCCCATCGCAGCACACGCACGCCAGCCGAGCGCAGCGCTGGCAGCAACTGTTTGTTCCAGCAGAGATATTGCTCGGCTACAAAGCCATGCATGACCGCGGTGAGTAGCGTCAGGGATTGCTCCAGCGTCGTGCCGTCAGGACTGGGCTCGGCATAACCGTCTTCAATCCGCTGCAATACTCCGGCCACGCGGATCTCGACAAACTCATCGAGGTTACTGGCCGTAATCGCCAGGAACTTTACGCGTTCAAGCAGAGGATTCGATTCATCCTGGGCCTCTTCCAGGACGCGGCGGTTGAAGCTGAGCCAGGATTCGTCTCGGCTGAAGAATGGGCTTTGCTGACGACTTTGCGCTTTAGCCATGAATACGGGGTGACGCCAAGTACCTAAAGTCTACATAAATTGCTATATATCAGGTCCGATGCATCCCGATGAAGGGTCGCGAAAACATTATTCAGGCCGGCAATTTGACTCCCGGCTGTGCCTCAGTAAGGATGAAAGGAGAAGTGTAGCGGAGATTCAAGCCATGCAGACTGATGATTGTGAAGGCGGCCTTCTGAAGGCGCAGGATACGGCGGTCGAGCTCTACCAATTGGCCGCACTAATGCTGGGCAACGAAAGTGATGCGCTCAACCTCGTTGAATCCACGGTTGCGCAGGTCGAAGTCGATCCCTGCGCTGATGCGGACAACGCTGTCGACGCAGCCCGTCATCATCTCATCGAAGCGGCGGTAGCCCTTATGAACCGGGCGGATCCCCAGGCGTTCGCCGCACCTGTTTCCGATGGGAGTTCCACCGTCACCTGTATCGAGGACGACGATCTCATGGCTGCCGGAATCTCCCCCGCCCAGATGGCCGAACTGATTGGGGGCGCCGGGCGTGAGCAGTTGCGTATCTGGCTCGACCAGTTGCCTCTGGCGCAGCGCGCTATCTTCGTTCAACGTGCCGTGCTCGGTTGGGACAACGGAGCCACCGCGGCGTCCTTAGCCACCGGCGCAGGAGAAAAGTCCGGATGGTCAGCCGAACAGGTCAGCGAACTCTTTCGTCAGGCGCTCTGCTCCCTGGCCAATTCGCTGGTCCATTCAGAGGCGCAAAAGGCCGCCGTCTAAGCCTCTTCGGAACCGCCTGCGTGGCCGTATCAAGGGATCTAGTGGGCGGATTCGGCGTTCTTTTTGAATACTTTCCGCGACATAGACATCCAAAGCAACGTACCCTAAATAAGAACTTCTATCTAAATGTATCCAAGGGAATCTTTTCCACGGTGAAATCTTTCGCGTTCAAGGCTAGTCGAAGAGGTTGGGGGAGCGCTGCGCGCTTTTTGGCGTTTGCTGCCCTCCTTCTCATTCCCGCCGCCTGCCCGAAGGCGTTTGCGTTTCAGTTCGGCGGGGGTTCGGGTGGCAGTGTCGTGCAGCCGGCGCCGCCCATCCAGGTTACGCAGCCACAGATCAACAGTACCACCTATCAGGGTGCTGAGACGACCGACAAGGCGACCAACGGCGTCCTGGACCTTTCGCTCGACGATGCCATTGCGCGCGGCCTGAAGTTCAACCTCGGTCTCATCCTCACCACGCAGAGCCAGCTATCGTACCGCGGATCTCAGTTGCAGGAGTTGCAGTCTCTTCTGCCCACGGTCAATGGCAGCCTGAAAGAGTCCGTAGACCAGACCGACCTCCAGGCGCTGGGTCTTCGTGGCGCAGGCTTCCCGGCCATCATCGGGCCCTATGGCTACACCGATCTGCGCGGCTCACTGGACTGGTCCCTGCTCAACATTTCATCGCTACAGAACTACCTCGCCTCAAAACACAACTTCACCAGTGCACAGCTCTCCGTTAAAGATGCTCGGGAGATGGTCGTGCTCACCGTCGGCAACGCTTACCTGACCTGCATCGCCGACAAGGCGCTCATCGAAGCCGTACAGGCCCAGGTGGATACAGCCAAAGTTTCTCTCGATCAGGCGATTGACAATCATCAGGCCGGCACCTCTCCGCTGCTCGACGAGTTGCGCGCGCGCGTCGATTATCAGACGCAGCAGCAATCGCTCATTTCGGCGAAAAACCAATATGAGAAAAACAAGATTGCCCTGGCGCGCGCCATCGGCCTGCCTTTAGAGCAGAAATTTCAGCTCACCGATCAGGCGCCCTATGCAGCCCTCGACAACCTTGATGCTGACACCGCAGTGAAGCAGGCCTTGGCCAACCGGAACGATCTGAAAGCCATGGACGAGCAGGTAACCGCCTCCGAGCATGCGCGTACCGCCGCGACAGCCGAACGCCTGCCGACCATCAAGTTCCTCGGGGACTATGGCCTCATTGGCGTGAACTTCGGCAGCTCGCACGGCACGGGCAATGCAACCGGCTCTCTCGATGTGCCCCTCTTCGAGGAAGCCAAGCTCCGCGGCGATGCCCAGCAGGCGCAATCGCAACTCGATCAGAAGCGCGCACAGACGAGCGACCTGCAGGGCCAGATCGGCGCCGACGTTCGTGACAGCATCCTCGACATTCAAGCCGCCGCGAAGCAGGTAGAAGTGGCGCGCAGCAACTCGGAACTGGCCAAGGAAGCTCTCAGCGAAGCGCAACAACGTTTCAAAGCTGGCGTTGCGGACAATCTCGCCGTTTCGCAGGCGCTCCAGTCCGTTGCACAAGCCGACAATCAATATGTCAGCAGCCTGTACCAGCACAATATCGCCAAGCTTTCACTGGCGAGAGCCCTGGGCGTGGCTGAGAGCAGTTACAAGATGTACTTGGGAGGAAAGTAAACAGTGGCGGACGAAAAGCCCGAACAACAAAACGCAAGTCCAGACCCCCAGTCGGAAAAGCCGAAATCGCGGCGAAGATTCCTGATTATCGGGGTGATCGCGCTTCTTGTGGTCGGCGCGGGGCTGTTCTGGTGGCACTCCGCATATTATGAGAGTACCGATGACGCGCAGGTGAACGGTCACCTCATCCAGATCAGCTCACGCATTGCCGGCCAGGTCATCAAGGTCAATGTCGATGAGAACCAGGCCGTCGATGCCGGAACGGTATTGGCCGAGATCGATCCCAAGGACTTTCAGGTAGCCGTCCAGCAGGCTGAGGCGACCTTACAGAGCTCCGAAGCCAGTTACGAAGCGGCAAAAGTTAATGTACCTCTTACGGGTATCAATACCGGCAATACGCTCTTCTCCGCAGGCGCCGACGTTCACGGAACTCAAGCACAGATTGCGCAGGCCGAAAGGCAACTCGATGCCGCCAAGGCACGTGTGGTCGAGGCGCAGGCGAATGCAACCAAATCACAGGCCGATCTTGATCGCTACAGGCCGCTGGTTGAAAAAGATGTCATCTCCAAGCAGCAGTTCGATGCCGCCGTCGCTGCCGCCGACGCTAACAAAGCCGCCCTCGTCGAGGCGCAGGCCAACGTAACTGCCGCCGAGGACGCGGTCCGCGTTGCGCGGGACCGCCTCTCGCAGTCCCAGGCGCAGCTCAAAACTGCACAGACCGCGCCCCAGCAGATTGCTATCCAGAGGGCCAGGGCCGATCAGGCAGCGGCCTTGGTGGCGCAGTCCCAGGCGCAACTGGACCAGGCTAAGCTCAACCTCAGCTACACCAAAATCGTTGCACCTCAAGCCGGCATCGTTACCCGTAAGAGCGTCGAGGTCGGTCAGAACGTCAGTGTGGGTCAAAACCTGATGACTCTGGTCTCGCTCGACGACGTCTGGATTACGGCGAACTTCAAGGAAACGCAACTCCAGCATATGCGCGCCGGGCAGGCTGTGGTCATTGAGGTGGATGCCTACGGTGGGCGCAAGTTCGACGGAAAAATTACGCAGATTGGGGGAGCAACCGGCTCTGTTCTCAGCCTCTTCCCGCCTGAAAACGCAACCGGCAATTACGTCAAGGTCGTTCAGCGCGTTCCAGTGCGCATTGATCTCACAGATCCCAAGCAGAACGCCGACCATCTGCTGCGACCGGGGCTTTCAGTTGAACCCAGGGTGCGCGTCAGGGAGTAATCACAGCTTATAGGCATCCTCTCGAAGGATGCCTTCCCCCTTTTGACCTGAAAATCAGCGGACCGGCGTAGAATCTCGCAAATGTCGCGCCCCAACGGTGCGCTTCTGCATCCAAACAATGGGAGGAAAAGTGGCAATGAGCAAGCCTGCCTTGAAGGAAGTTCCAGCAAGAGGTCATGATTTCATCACTCCGCACTGGCATGAGAATGCCAAAGAAATTCAAAAGTTCGGCACTGTAATTCGGGATTTACCCATCGGTATTGATGAAAAGGCGCGCACCCAGATCTGTGATCGCCTCAACGTGCTGCTCGCGGACACGGCCAGTCTCCGCGACCTTTACAAAAAGTCACACTGGCAGGTTAGCGGCCCCACCTTCTATCAGCTTCACCTGCTCTTCGATAAACATTTTGGAGAACAGGTCGAACTCGTGGATCTGCTCGCCGAGCGCATTCAGACCCTAGGCGGCGTCAGCATTGCCATGGCACACGATATCGCCGAGCTTACTCGCCTCAATCGCCCTCCACGCGGTCGTGAGGAGGTGCCCGTGCAGATTTCACGGCTGCTCGAAGCGCATGCCTTGATCCTTAAGGACGCGCACGATCTCGCGAAAAAGGCTGCCGATCTGGGTGACGACGGAACTAACGATATTCTGGTCAGCAGCATCATCCGCACAAATGAACTCCAGGTGTGGTTTATTGGCGAACACCTGGTCGATATGCCTCTCGTGCACGCCAGATAATCAGGCTGCGCGCAGAGAAGCAACCAGTTCCTCCAAACTGCGGGCCGGATCGCCAAGCGAACCGGCCCATTCTTCTTCAAGACGAATCGTTTCCGGTCTCTGCACATCTTCTCTTATAGTTATGGGTAGGTAATTGTCACAGAGGGCCACTCGCGATGCCGATCGCGCTTAGTTTTTTTCTGAAATATGCTTATTTGATTCTCTTTCTCTGGGTGCTCGTCGAGCAGTTCGGCGTGCCAATACCCAGCGTGCCCCTGCTTCTGACCGCGGGCACGCTTACCGCGGCTGAGTCTGCCGCTGGTGCTGATTTTTGTGACCCTGGGAAGCCTGGTGAGCGACAGCCTCTGGTATTTCATGGGTAGAAAATATGGCGGGGCAGTCGTCAAGCTCCTGTGCCGACTCTCAATGGAGAGTTCGACCTGCGTGCGTCGCACGGAACATTACTTCACCAAGCATGGAAGCGGAGCCCTGGTGCTGGCCAAATTCATTCCTGGGCTTGGCTCCGTCGCCGCGCCAATTGCCGGGCAGACCGGCATGAAGTATCGCTTCTTTGCAATCTTTGACACCGCTGGGATTCTTCTGTGGGCTCTGGCCTTTGTCCTCAGCGGACGCTTCTTTGGAGACGTCTTGAAGCGAAACCCAGAGGCGCTCCAGTGGGTAGGGCATTTTGCCTTTCTGCTCTTCGTAATGCTGCTGATGGGCTTCTTCGTCTGGCGGTCGTTCCGGCAGCGAGCGTTTCTTCGTGAAATTTCCATGGCTCGCCTTGAGCCGCAGGAATTGAAGACCATGCTGGACCGCGAGCAGCCCGTCTATATTGTCGATCTGCGCCATCCGCTCGACTATTTGCCTGATCCGCGAACCTTGCCCGGCGCAGTGCTCCTTACGCCGGACAGCCTAGTTCTGCAGAGCGATGAAATTCCACGCGACCGCGACGTGGTTCTCTTTTGCACCTGCCCCAGCGAGGCCACGGCGGCCAAAATGGCGCTGACCATCCGCAAGATGGGCATTTACCGCGTGCGCCCGCTGCGCGGAGGTTTCGATGAATGGAAGCGGCTCGGTTATCCGCTCGTGGAGATCCCGCCGCAGGCAGCTGCCTAGCCTGATAGGGCCATACACGACGGCTACCCTCCGAGCAGAAACTTAAAGAAAGATTCGGCCCACCTTCCCCCTTCTTGTGCTAACTTCCAGAGACGTGCCACTGGCTACTTGTAATTCGGGGTTTGAGTGATGACCTGGACTGAAATATATTCGTGCGACGTTTGTGGAAAGGCGAAGAGCGAGGCGGCTGAGGACTGGTGGCTGGCCTGGAGCGAGACGCTCTCACCCACGTCCGGTGATCCTAAGCAGCCGGTCTTGAAGGTTACGCGTTGGAACGCCTTCCTCTCGCATGACGCTGATGCTAAGCACCTGTGCGGCGCCCGCTGTGCGCAAACGATTATGGACCGCTGGATGCTCGCCAGGAATGAAGAGCACAACGACTGAGCTCTGAGTTCGCACCTGCAATGACAACCGGCCTTAATCTCAGCTCGCCGCTCCAATTCATCCACGGCGCATTAGTATGAAGTGTTGTGCTCCCTCCACCGGAGCGCCGGGGATAGA
>Ga0206981_10051_pt1 | contig 33311 bp, 30 predicted proteins | sample Alteio_BWMinCont_17_FD_153312 | JGI IMG/M metagenome (GOLD analysis project Ga0206981, IMG submission 153312) | Enriched cells from forest soil in Barre Woods Harvard Forest LTER site, Petersham, Massachusetts, United States -... | ecosystem: Environmental > Terrestrial > Soil > Temperate forest >... | reverse complement strand
CCGATGTCGCCTATGACCTGACGCTGCAAAATCCGCACTGCGTGTTCCAACTACTGAAACAACAGTACTCGCGGTACACGCCGGAGATGGTCGAGCGAATTACCGGCATTCCGAAGGATCAATTTCTTCGCGCTGCCGACCTTTTCACTTCCATTCGCAAGGATGGAGACATGAAGAAGGCGGCGACGATTATTTACGCCGTCGGCTGGACGCAACATACCTTTGGGACGCAAATCATCCGCACGGCGGCGATGTTACAGCTCCTGATGGGAAATGTTGGGCGTGCCGGCGGTGGCGTGAACGCGCTGCGTGGTCATTCGAATATTCAGGGCGCCACGGACATGGCCGGGCTATACGATAGCCTGCCCGGGTACCTGAAAACCCCTGTTCCCGCCGACACCGATTTGGCGACGTATCTGAAGCGCGTCACACCGGCCGCATCAAAGCCTGCTGCATGGGATTCGATGAACTACTACTCGAACACACCGAAATTCTTCGTTTCGTTCCTTAAGTCGCTCTATGGCGCAGCAGCCACGAAGCTGAACGACTTCGCCTTCAACTATCTCCCGAAGGTCGACCGCGATTACTCCTGGACCCACATCTGGGACGACATGTATAGCGGCAAGGTCAAGGGCATGATCGCCTTCGGAATGAATGGCGTGATGGTCGGACCGGACACGAACAAGAATATTAATGCGCTCAAGAAGGCCGACTGGCTGGTGGTGGGCGAAATTTACCAGGATGAGACCAGCGAATTCTGGCGCGCGCCAGGCACCACCGAAGAGGAAATGAAGAACATCAAGACCACGGTATATCGCTTGCCGTGCGCTGGCTTTGCCGAAAAAGATGGAAGCATGACGAACTCGGCGCGCTGGGTGACGTGGAAATATGCCGCGGTTCCGCCTCCGGGAGAGGCGCGGCTCGATCAAGACATCGTAGCGGATATTTTCCTGCGCGTTCGCGATCTCTATAAGAAAGAGGGCGGGAAATTCCCCGACGCAATTCTGAATCTAACCTGGGCGTATGCTGACCCGGCTCACCCGCCACTTAGCCAACTGGCCATGGAAATCAACGGGAAAGCGATAGCGGACCTGAAGGATGAGGCGACGGGACAAGTGATCAAAGCTGGGCAGCAGCTGCCCGGATTTGCGTGGCTGAAAGACGATGGGACAACTAGCTGCGGCAATTGGATCTATTCCGGTTGCTGGACTGAGGCGGGGGCTCAGATCCAAAGGCGAGGCACGGAGGACCCCTCGGACCTGGGAGTTTTTCCGAATTTCTCTTGGTCGTGGCCGGCGAATCGACGCGTTCTCTACAACCGTGCATCGTGCGACCCTGAAGGAAAACCGTGGGACGCAGAGCGCCCGCAAGTTTGGTGGCTCGAGGCGGCGGGGAAATGGGTCGGCAATGACGTCCCCGACTTCAAACCTGATTCGCATCCCAAAGACCACATGGGTCCCTTCATCATGAACCCGGAAGGAGTGGGACGATTGTTCGCTCCGATCGGAGTCCTGGCGGACGGGCCGTTCCCGGAGCACTACGAACCGATTGAAAGCCCAATCAAAAATCCCCTGCACCCCGATCAGTCGAATAATCCCCTGGTGAAGAAGTTCAATACGCCGTACGACAAGTTTGGAACGCCGGAGGAGTACAGCATCGTCTGCACCACGTACCGACTGACAGAGCACTATCACTACTGGACGAAAAACAATCCAATGAACGTACAGCTGATCCCGGAACCGTTCGTGGAAATTCCGGTCGAGTTGGCGGACGAAAAAGGAATTCGCGGGGCAGACAAGATCAAGGTCATTAGCGCGCGAGGAACTTACATCGCCAAGGCGTTTGTCACTCGCCGACTGAGGCCGATGATGATCGACGGCAAGAAGGTCTATCAGATCGGGTTGCCGATTCATCAAGGCTTCCGCGGTATAGAAGAAGACGAAGGAAGAAACGCACGGACGCCGGCGAATTTGCTGACGCCCGCTGTGACCGATCCGAACGCCCACACCCCCGAATCCAAGGGTTTCTTAGTGAAAATCGAGAAGGCGTAGGGAGCGGACGATGAGCCAGGCGTCAACAGAAATAGTTCGAATTTCAGGACATGCCGGTACCGTTCCCGGTGCGGGGTTGAACCGCGAGTTTCAGGTCTGCAAGTTGGTCGATACGACCACCTGCATTGGCTGCAAAGCATGTGAAGTGGCTTGCCTGGAATGGAATGGTTATTCCTTCAGCGAAACCACTTTTAACAACACCTACCAGACCATGCCCGAAACGGCATGGAACTACTGGAACCTGATCAAATTTAATGAACACGAGCGTGAAGACGGAACTTTGCAACTCTTAATGCGCAAGGACCAGTGCATGCATTGCGAGGAGCCTGGATGCCTGGTCGCCTGTCCGGCCGATGGCGCCATCATCCAGTACGCCAACGGTATTGTGGACTTCCAACAAGACAAGTGCATTGGCTGTGGCTATTGCATGAGTGGCTGCCCCTTCAACATTCCGAAGTTCAGCCCCACTGCCCGTAAAGTTTTCAAGTGCACGTTGTGCGTGGACCGTGTTACGCAAGGCCTCGAGCCGGCTTGCATCAAGTCCTGTCCAACGGGCTGCCTGCACTTCGGCACTAAACTCGAAATGAAAGAGCTGGGCGAAACTCGCGCGACTCAGCTTCGCGATCATTCCGGCTTCGCCAACGCGGGAGTGTACGACCCCGCAGGAGTTGGCGGGACGCATGTCATCTACGTGCTTCACGACGCGACAAATCCGGAAGCCTACGGAGGGTTGCCGAAGGACCCGCGTATTCCCTGGACGGTTAAGCTGTGGAAAACGCCGGTCAAGTGGCTTGGGAATCTCGCCATTATAGGCGGTGTCGTCGGGGTCTTCGTTCATTACCTGCGCTTCGGACCGAAAATCGTTCCGCCCGACGAAGAGAATCCCTCACAAAGCGGAGCAATCCCGCAAGGAAGCGCGCCGCGACAGGGAGCGAAACCATGAGCGCCACGCCGATTCTTCCGAACGGGAGGGTCCTTCGGTACACGTTTCACGAGAGGCTAATCCACTGGTTGGCGGCCGTTTCGTACATCTATCTCATGCTAACTGGACTGGCGTTTTGGTCGCCCTGGCTGTTCTGGATCGCCGTGCTTTTCGGCGGCGCTACCGTTTCCCGTGAACTGCACCCCTGGGCGGGCTTGATCTTCGTGGCCGCGACTCTGATGATGCATGACATGTGGGGTAGGCAGATGCGCGAGACGGAATCGGATAAGGAGTTCTGGCGCGCGGTTCCCCATTACATACGCAACGAAGACGAGTTGGTTCCCTCGGCTGACCGGTTCAACGCAGGCCAAAAGTTCCTGTTCTGGGGTTTCTTTTGGTGTGGAATCTTGCTGCTGCTCTCCGGCCTGATCCTTTGGTTCACCCATCTGGTTCCCTGGAATCTTCGTTATCTGCGCTATTTTGCTGTGATCGTACATCCGGCGGCCGCCCTGCTCACGATTGGACTGTTTATCATTCATGTGTATATGGGAACAGCAATGGAGCGCGGCGCCTTCGGTTCGGTCATTCGCGGCGACGTCTCTGTCGGCTGGGCGAAAAGGTACCACCGCATCTGGTATGAGCACTTGCTGCGAGATACTTCGGCGAGGAAATGAAAAACGGAAAGTGGGATATGCGCATCAGGCGTGCCAGTGAATTGGCTGCTGTTCACCCATTCGCGGCGGAAGGCCTGCGTTTTTATGAACAACTCGCTCGATTTCAGAAGTCGCTGTACTCAGAAATTGAATTGGCTTGCGGCCCATCGAAAATGCCCCGGGCCCCCGGTGCTCTACGGCAGGAATTCGACCCATTTCTGCTTCTTCCGCGATTCTCTCCATTCCTTTCGCTCGTCGAGCAAATCGCTCCATCTCCTCTTTCGCATTCCGCGCATGAACTGAATTCGCTAGCCGGCAGTCACTGGCAGGAAATTCTAGCCAAGTTCTGGGAAGCGGATTCGGGATCACTGGTGGATCTCGAACCGGAATATGCCCTGCTCTCATGGATCTTCTTGCAGCCGTACGCCGAATATCTTGCAGATCACACGGAATGGACGGCGCCGAGCGGCACGCCTTCCGTTTGCCCGCTCTGCGGCGGCAAACCTCAGGTGGGCGCGTTGCGGCCGGAGGGCGATGGTGGGAAGCGCTCTCTCATCTGCTCGTTATGTGGGACGGAGTGGCCTTATCGCCGGACTGTGTGCCCGGCGTGCGGTGAAGAAGACGTGCACAAGCTCGCCGTTTACAGCGCGAAAGAGTTCAGCCACGTGCGCGTCGAGGCGTGCGAGACGTGCCACAGCTATATCAAAACGGTCGATCTAACGAAGGACGGGCACGCCGTGCCCGTAGTGGATGAATTGGCAACAATTCCACTGAATCTCTGGGCCACCGAACACGGCTACCGAAAGCTTCAGAGCAATTTCCTGGGAATCTAGAAGTCGGACCACGAGAAGCAGCAGCGGGAGCTCACGCTGAATGTGACGAGGTCCAGTACGCACTTCGATCGAAAACGCTGCGGACCACCACGCGCTGAGCTACACGAGGTAGCCGGGATGTCACAAACCGGACCATCCTCAAACTCACGTTTCGGACGGGCAATATGTTCAAAGCGGTTGAGCCTGCAACACAGAAAAAGTATTCAAGAAGTTTGAAATCAGTGGATCTTTTAATTTCGCCAGAGCATCGAACTTCCAGGAAAGTCTGAGCTTTGGAACCGCGCACGGCGCTGGCTGTTCGCGAGGTGATTCGTGGGACAAGCACTGGATGTGCACCGGATACACTTCGCGTTCACGATCACGTTTCACTACATTTTTCCGCAACTGACGATGGGCCTCGCGCTCCTGCTTGTCTATTTGAAGACGAAAGCGCTTCGCACGGGCGACGAGCACTACGACCGCGCGGCGCGATTTTGGGGGCGAATCTTCGGGATCAACTTTGCTGTGGGCGTGATCACGGGCATTCCGATGGAATTTCAGTTCGGAACGAACTGGGCGGCGTTCTCGAAAGCGGCGGGCGGCGTAATCGGCCAAACGCTGGCGATGGAGGGCGTGTTTTCCTTTTTTCTGGAGTCCAGCTTCCTGGGACTGTTTTTGTTCGGAGAGAAAAAACTCGGACGTATCGGACACTGGCTGGCGGCTTTCCTGGTTTTTCTCGGTTCGTGGCTCTCGGGATATTTCATCGTCGCGACGGACGCATGGATGCAGCATCCGACGGGCTACCGGCTGGGTGTCGGCGGCGCTTTCGAACTCGCTAGCTTCTGGGATCTATTGCTGAACAAATGGGCGGTGTGGCAATACGCGCATACCATGCTGGGCGCGGTGCAGACCGGATGCTTCGTCATGGCAGCAGTCGGAGCATTCTATTTATTGACAAAACGGGATGAAAATTACGGCCGCACGTTCGTGAAAGCGGGCGTGCTGGTCGGCGCGATCGCGGCGCTACTGCAGCTTTTCCCGACCGGGGACATGCAGGGGGAGCTGGTGGCAGATCAGCAGCCGGTAACGCTGGCGGCCATGGAAGGACTATTCGAATCGCGTGCGGGAGCGCCTTTGGTAATCCTCGGGCAGCCCGATGTGGAAAAAGGAAGGCTCGACAATCCTTTGGAAGTTCCGGAAATACTCAGCTTCCTGACGTACAGGCAGTGGCGCGCCGACGTTAAGGGCTTGTCCGAGTTTCCGCAGACGGAATGGCCTGACCAGATTCCTCTGCTTTATTACAGCTATCACTTGATGGTCGGGTTGGGCACGATCTTCATTGCTGTGATGGTGGTGGCGGCGCTATTACTGTGGCGGGGAAAATTGTACGATTCGCGATGGATGCTTTGGATGCTGATGCTATGCGTACCGCTGCCGTATATTGCGAACACGGCGGGATGGATGACCGCGGAATTGGGGCGCCAGCCCTGGCTGATTTATGGATTGATGCGCACGGCGCAGGGAATCTCGCCACGCGTGTCGGCGGGAAATGCATGGTTTTCGCTGATCGGGTTCATGGGGTTGTACACAGTATTGGGGATCCTATGGATATTCCTGCTTTACCGCGAGATTGAACTTGGTCCCGCACCCGACGTGCATCCGCGGGGCGAAGAGGCAGCCGTCCTAGCAACGGAGTGAGGGAACGATGGGAACGATCTGGTTTTGCGCCGTTGCGTTCATGATCGCAATGTACGTGCTGCTGGATGGTTTCGATCTGGGAGCCGGCGCGATCCATCTGTGGGTGGCAAAAACAGAAGAAGAGCGGCGGCAAGTTCTGGCGAGCATCGCCCCGGTGTGGGATGGAAACGAAGTCTGGTTGGTCGCGGCAGGCGGAACAATATATTTTGCTTTCCCCGCGCTCTATGCCAGCGGGTTCAGCGGCTTTTATCTGCCGCTGATGATTGTTTTGTGGCTTCTGATTCTCCGTGGAGCGTCGATTGAATTCAGGAATCACATCAAAAGTGCAGTGTGGGATCCGCTGTGGGATTTTCTTTTTTGCGCATCGAGTCTGCTACTGGCCGTATTCTTCGGAGCGGCCCTGGGCAACGTGGTGCGCGGCGTCCCGTTGGATGCCAGCGGTTATTTCTTTGAGCCTCTGTGGACCAACTTCCGCCTGGGGGAAGAAACTGGAATCTTGGACTGGTACACGATTCTCGTCAGCGTGCTCGCGTTGCTCGCGCTGGCGATGCATGGCGCGCTCTGGGTACAACTAAAAACCAGCGGTGCAGTGAATTCACGCGCTGGAAAACTGGCTGGCCTAGCCTGGTGGGGCGTGATTGTTTTGACGATGCTGGTGACGGCGGTGACATTCAAGATACAGCCTCAAGTGAAGGAAAATTTCACGACCTGGCCCGTGGGATTTGTTTTCCCGCTGCTTGCAGTTTCGGGAATCGCCGGTGTCGCTTTCGAATTGCGAAGGCGCAACGAGAGGCGAGCATTCCTCGCCTCCAGCGCCTATTTGACAGGGATGTTGACGAGTGTCGTTTTCGGCGTATATCCGATGGTGCTGCCCGCGCGGGAAGCGGCATACTCGTTGACGGTGAGAACCGCCAAAGCGGGTGACTACGGCTTGAAGATCGGGCTGGCCTGGTGGATTCTGGGAATGATCCTTGCGGCTGGATACTCAACCTACGCCTACCGCTCCTTCGCAGGCAAAGTGGCGATTGATAAAGGCTCGCGCGGATAGGCCAACTAGAAAGTCATCGTGACGCCGTCGTCGGTGGCGAATCCAAATCGAATCCGCTCCGGTTCGCCAAAACTCTGTTCGTGTTCATTTTCAACAGCTTGGATCATTGCTATTCACAGATCGACTGCGATACGGGCCGCCCATGTTCTCCATCATCGCGGTCCTAACTGGAACAATGCTGAAGGTTCTGGTCCGGCTGGAACCAAGCACTGATCGTCGTGACGCCGGACATTTTGGTCCGACGGCACCGGGCAGGATTCGCCCTCTATTGGCGTGCAAACTCTAGAGCACCCTGAGAAGGTACCTGAGGCGAAAATATTTCAAATTCAATTCAAAAAGGGTCTCCCAATTTATGACAAGCTGAGTCGATTACGTTTATTCATCTGCCCGAAGGGCTACACTCAGCCTTGAGATGTCCGGCCTGATAAGAAATTGCGTGGGCGCTTACGATGGTGGGCTCTGCGGTGGATTAGAAGTTAAAAATCGCCATCCTGTTCCCTCGATCTTTTTCCGGTAATAGACAGTTTGAATTGCCATCTGTTTCCTCGCTGCAAGGCCATGCAAGGCCCCACAGTTGCCACAAAAAATGTAGCATTCTGCAGCACAGATGGGAATAGTGCTATTTGGATGGGGCTTAGATAGATATGGCGGAGAGGGTGGGATTCGAACCCACGGTCGGGTTTCCCCGACACACGCTTTCCAAGCGTGCTCCTTCAACCACTCGGACACCTCTCCACCGGAAGAAGCTCAATCAGACTAGCACAAACTTTCGGTCGAAAGAAATTTGCGGTGCTTCGTTGTTTCGCGAAATGAATTTCGCCGGTTCCAGTTCTGTAGGGCAACGCACACAAAATCGCGTTGGTAGGTCCTCAAGCGCCAATACATGAAAACCCTGATCCGGGTTGCTTCCCGAAAGGTGTGTTTTCTATTCGAAGGCTATGGATCGTGAGCGATCCGGCGGTTTCATCATCCTGAAAATACATCGGTTAACAAAAGGACGCATTCCTGCATAAATCAAGGAATCTGCGGGAACGGCCTGTCGTGATATTTCTGCGGGCGGGGCTCAAATGGAATGTATAGGAGAATTGACGATGAAGAGATACATGATGGTTGTAGGGCTTTTCCTATTCGTAATTTCCGTGCACGCGAAAGATAAATTTTACGAAAAGGGTATTTTGCTGCAAATGGAATCGTCGGCCTGTGGCTTGGCTGAAAAAGGCAGCAAAACCCTGGCGGGTGAATTTCTCGGAACGGATGGGGAACACAAGAACACTCAGGAACTGCTTTGCCAGGAATATGTCCTGCAGGCGGATCGGGTCATTTACCGGATCAGGCCGAAGGATGGCAAGCATCCAGTCATTCTTCCGATCGGGGAAACAGCGCAATTCCGGATCGCCAGAGACAAGCTCATTCTCCGCATTCCCGAAACAAACGATAAGGAGCACGAGTATTCGGTTGTTTCGATTACGCCTCGCGCCGATTTGCAGGCGGCGAGGGGCGGAAGAACTGCATCGACGCGATAGTTTTCGGTGGATACTCTCCGGAAAAGTAGACGCGAATGCGCGCGGGGCTCCGGTCGCTAACAATAGCGGGGCCTCGTTGTTTTTCATGTGTGCTGGCCTTGTGTGCGGAGATACTGCGTTTTGCCCGCTAATTTCTGACGGCATGCGCCGCTCTCCTAAAATTCGCTTGCCTCCTGTAGAATCCCTCCTGGAGGGCGGCATGAATCACTGGCAGGGTAAGTGGGCGTTGATCACCGGGGCAAGCGCCGGGATTGGAGGAGCAATGGCGCGGGAACTCGCAGCGGGGGGAACGAATTTAGTTCTAACGGCGCGGCGGCGCGATCGGCTCGTCGGTCTCGCCGCGGAAGTCGGCGCGAAACATGGCGTCCGCACGCTGGTTTGCGTCGCGGACCTGGCGCAGCCGACGGGTCCCGAGCAGATTTTTTCATTCACCGAAGAAAAAAATGTCTCGATTGACTTGCTTGTGAACAACGCCGGCTTTGGAGCATACGGCGAATTTCACAAATTGCCCCTTGAGCGGCTTATTGAAATGACGCAGGTAAATGTCTCCGCGGTGGTGCGGATGACGCATCTTTATTTGCCGGGGATGATTGCGCGAGGCAGCGGGGACATATTGATCGTAGCGTCGACTGCGGCGTTTCAAGCGGTGCCTTACATCTCGACGTATGCCGCGACGAAGACGTTCGATTTACACTTTGCCGAGGGGCTCGCGGAAGAGGTGAGGCAGCACGGCGTGCGTGTTTGCGCGCTGTGTCCAGGTTCCACGGAGACGGAATTTTTTCAGGTGGCTGGGCAACGCAACCACACGCGGCGCGCGCCGGAATCTGCCGAGAAAGTTGCACACGTGGGGCTCGCTGCGCTGGCCGCCGGAAAAAGTTCGGTAATTTCTGGATTCAAGAATTGGCTGGGAGCGGAAACGGTGCGAATGGTACCTCGCCGGATGGTCGCGCGAATTGCCGGGGGGATGTTCCGTCCGAAAGAAAAGCAAGCATAGAGAGTTTAACGGGCACAACAAATGACGGTCGATCAAAAATCGCTGGAAGGCCAACTGCAAGCAGAAGGATTTCTCCACACGTATGTTTGGCAGGATGGCGCGAATGCTTGTTATCCGGACCATAAGCATGCCTCGGAAACGGCACATATCATTCTCGATGGCGAAATGACGCTGACTCAGGGCGGCAAGACGCACACTTTCAAAGCGGGAGAGCGATGCGATGTCCCGGCCGGCGCCATGCACTCCGCGACGATGGGTCCGCGCGGGTGCAAGTATCTGATTGGGGAGAAGTAGTGGTAGCACAGGCTTCAGCCTGTGGGTTTGGATTTTCGTCAGCTTGGAAAGACCACAGACTGAAGTTTGTGCTACTTTGCGAGCGCGCGATCGAGTAATTCCATGACATGCACAACTTCTTGTCCCGTCGAATGAATCTCCGCACCGGCGCGCATCTGCAGCAGGCAGCCGGGATTTGCGGTCACGATCACCGGCGCGTTCGTGGCGCGGGCATGCTTCATCTTTTCCGATAAAAGCGCGAGCGACGTTTGCGTCTCAGTGACGTTGTAGGAGCCCGCGGAGCCGCAGCAATAATCCGCCATTGCCATTTCGACGAGTTCCAACCCCGGGATCGCGCGCAGCAGTTTGCGCGGGGCTTCGCGGACTTTTTGCCCGTGCAGGAGGTGGCAGGAATCCTGATAGGTGACTTGCACCGGCATTGTCGTGAGACGCGCGGTGAGTCCGAGAACGGCGAGGAATTCGGTGACGTCGCGCATTCTCTTGCGGAAGGCGCGCGCCTTGTCGTGTTCCGCTGTCCCGGCCGAAAAAAGCTGCTCGTATTCTTTTAGCGTTGAGCCGCATCCCGCGGCGTTGGTAAGTACGGCGTCGAATTCATCGCCGAGGAACACGTCAAGGTTGACGCGCGCGAGAGATCGCGCCACATCGCGAACGCCGGCGTGAGCCGCGAGAGCGCCGCAACAGGTTTGTCCGATGGGCACGACGACTTCACAACCGTTCGCGGTCAGGACGCGAATGGTCGCATCGTGCAGCGCGGAAAAACTCACCTGCGCCACGCATCCGGCGAACAACGCGACGCGCGCGCGCCGCTGGCCCACGGCTGGATAGGTGCGCCCGAGCTTCGAGAAGAAAAATTCACGATCGATCGGGGGCAGAAGCTTTTCTTTTTCCGCCAATCCGAGCAAACGCAGGATTCCAGTCGCGCGCGCAAGAGATTGAATGCCGGAGCGCTGATACACGTAAAGAAACCGAGCTAAGGCGGCGATCCGCTTCGGATACGGCAACAGGCCGCGAAATACAAAATTGCGCGCCAGGCGCGAAACAAATGGGCGCCGGTAATTCTGTTCAATTTGCGCGCGCGCCGCTTCCACCAGCTTGCCGTATTCAACGCCCGAGGGGCAGGCCGTTTCGCACGCGCGGCAATCAAGGCATTGATCGATATGTTTTACGAAGGAATCGCCAAGCGGAAGGCGGCCCTGATCCACGAGCACGATCTGGCGAATTCTTCCGCGCGGAGAATCAGCTTCGAGGCCCCAAAGTTTGTAAGTGGGGCAATGATTCAGACACAAGCCGCAATGAACGCAGTGGGCGTAGTCGTCGTAAGCGGGAATGTCAGCGCCGGAAAATCCGCTCTGCGGTTTTGGGCTGGGAATTTGTTCCAGGTTTGCGACTTGATCGGTCATTAATTTATATTCCGCCGGCGAAACGTCCCGGAGCGAGAACATTGTGCGGGTCGAAGGACTTTTTTACGCGGTGCATCAATTCAAAATCCAGTCGTGATTGGCCCCAGACCACCTCGGCGGAAGTTTTCATTTCCGTTGGTCCCCATTCCAGCATGGCTTGCGCTCCATTTTCAGGCAGCGCGCAAACGCGAAACACTTCCTTGAGCGCATTCGCGATCGCTCCGGTAGGCGTTGTGCTTCCGGCGTCGGTAACAAATGCGGCGAATACAATTCCGGATGCGCGCGTGAGCGTGGCCAGCACCGCTCTGTGCTGTCCAGCAACCTCATTCAATTCTTTAAGCAAGAAAGGCATTCGCGTGGGCAATACGCCAATTCTAAAAATGAACGAATCCGGCGCAGCGTCCAAAACAAGCCGAGGAAATTCCTGAATGCGGGAGAAAACGAAATGTTGCTCGATATCACCGATGGGAAGAAAATTGGTGGCGTTCGCAGCACCCGCCATATGGCCGAGTTCTCGCGCATATCGCTCCACGACGGAAGGTTGACCTGCGGCGGAGAGTACGACGGACCACTGCATCGGTATGATTCGCGCGGCAGCTTCGCCAGAAAAGATGAGACGGCCGGCACCCGGATCCGCGACTTCCACCATTTGCGGCGTAAGAACAGAGTGGGAGATTGCGCCACAGAATTTAAAGGCGGCCTCGGGCGAGGAAAATGACGCGACAAAAGTTCCTTCTGCTTGCGGCATCGGAAACGTGCGGAAATTTACTCGCGTAATCACGGCGAGAGTGCCGAGCGATCCGATCAGTAATTTATGCAGGTCGTACCCAGTCACGTTTTTCACGACGCGCCCGCCGCTTTTCGCCTGCACTCCTTCGCCGGTTACGAATTCCATGCCGAGACAGAAGTCGCGGACCGCGCCATACGCGTGGCGCAGCGGCGAACTGGAATTTGCGGCGACGATGCCGCCAATTGTCGCTCGGTCCGAAAAAGGAACCACAAGCGGCACAAATTGTTTTTTCTCCGCGAGCGTTCGCAGCAAATCTTCGATTCGCACGCCAGGCTCGACGCCGAGCGTGAGGTCGTGAGGATCGTACGCAAGGACGCGATTCATCCGGGAAAGATCGAGCGCAATGTCGTAGCGCGCAGGCGGAGAGCCGATGCCAAGCTTCGTGCCACTGCCTGTGGGAATGACCGCCAATCTTTCCGCGGCGGCGAAGCGAAGAATTTCCGCTATTTCCGCGGCGTCCGCGGGTTTGACAATGACAGCAGGGCGCGCGCCACAAACTTCGCGCGCGGTGATTTCCGCGCCATTCGTGACGACATGCGCGACGCCGATAATTTCTTCGAGACGTGTGAAGGATGCTTGCGCGGGCCGGTTCATGTTGAAATTGTCACGGAGGCCGGCGTCCGCGGCACTCGGATTTCTCCGCAGGCCTTGCCCATGGGCAAAACTTTTCCGGGATTCAATCTTCCTGCGGGATTGAACTCAGCGCGCACGCGCTCCATCAAAGCAAGATCGTCCGGCGTAAAAATAAGCGACATGAGCTCATTTTTCTCCATACCAATGCCGTGCTCGCCGGTGAGCGCGCCGCCAACTGCGACGCAATGTCGCATGATTTCTCCGCCCGCAGCGACCACCCGCGCGAATTGCTCGCGATCACGCTCGTCGAAAAGGATCAACGGGTGCAAATTGCCGTCGCCGGCATGGAAGATATTACCGATCTGCAAGTCGTATTTGCGGCTGATTTCCTCGATGCGCCGGAGCGTTTCAGGAAGGCGCGTGCGCGGGATGACGCCGTCCTGCACGTAATACATCGGCGAAATACGCCCCATCGCGCCGAATGCTTCTTTCCGGCCTCTCCACAAAAGATTGCGTTCCTCATTATTTCGTGCGGCGCGCACCTCGCGCGCGCGATTCTGGCGGCAAACGTCGGTAATTTCGGCGGCTTGCGCTTCCACTGCTTCGGTAAGCCCTTCTACTTCGATCAGGAGCACAGCCGCGCAATCCTTGGGAAATCCCGCATGGACGTAGTCCTCGACCGCGCGCAAAGTAAATCCGTCTAGCATTTCGCAGGCGGCTGGAGTGATCGCGCGCACGGTGATCTCGACGACGGACTCCGTTGTGTCGTCGAGCGTGTCGTAGACCGCGAGCAGCGTCTTCACCGCTTCCGGCTTGCGCATCAATCTCACGGTGATTTCGGTGACCAGCGCCAGCGTTCCCTCGGAGCCAACAAAGAGGCCGCACAAATCGTATCCCGAACTTTCGATGCATTTGCCGCCGATGCGCACGATTTCGCCGTCAGGCAGAACCATTTCGAGTCCCGTGACGTGATTGACCGTCACTCCGTATGCCAGCGTGTGCGGGCCGCCGGAATTTTCGGACACATTGCCGCCGATGGTGCAGGATTTTTGGCTGGAAGGATCGGGTGCGAAATAAAGCCCCAGATGCTCGACCGCGCGGGACAAATCGAGATTCACGACTCCCGGCTGAACGACTGCGCGAAGATTTGCCGCGTCAATTTCGAGAATACGGTTCATGCGCGAGAATGTGATCACAATGCCGCCGTTGCGCGCAATGGCTCCGCCGGAAAGTCCTGTGCCCGCGCCGCGCCCCACAATCGGAGTCTCGTAGCGATTGGCCAGACGCACAATTTCGGATACATCGCGTGCGTTAGTGGGAAAGACAATGCAACGTGGAGACCCGAGCTCCACAGACCCATCATATTCGTACAGCAACAAATCTTCGGGCGCTGACAAGACAGCCTGCGGTCCGAGCAGTGCGATCAATTCGCGGATCAGTTGCGGTTGCATCACAATGATTTGCAGATCCCTTGGCAACTATAGTCTGTGGGTTCCGGCGGAGTCAACGCGCGGTCTGCAGGAAGTTTTGAAAGTGGCGCAGGCTTCAGCCTGTGGGGATTAGCCTTTGCAAGTATTAAAACCCACAGGCTGAAGCCTGCGCAACGTGACACGGCCTGTGTTAATCTCACGAGTTGCTTTTCACGCGACGAGGGCATGGGTGAGCAAGCCAAAATTATTTTGCACGCATGTTTTGTTTGAGGAGCCGCGCCGTAAACTCGCGGAGCATTTTGAAGTTGACTACTGGACCGGAGAAGAGCGTCCTCCGCGAGCGGAGGTTTTAAAGCGCGTTTCAGGCAAGGACGGGCTCATCTGCCTGCTGACGGAAAAAATCGATGGCGAACTGCTCGACGCCGCGGGGCCAAATTTGCGGATCGTAGCAAACGTCGCGGTCGGCTTCGACAATATTGACGTGCCCGCGTGCACCGAGCGAAAAATCGCCGTGACCAACACGCCCGGCGTACTCGACGAAACCACTGCGGATTTCGCATGGACACTGCTGATGGCCGTCGCGCGACGTCTTATCGAAGGCGACCGCATGGCGCGGTCTGGCGCGTGGACGAAATGGAATTTGGATCAACTGTGTGGGACCGATGTGTGGGGCAAGACGCTGGGCATCATCGGACTCGGTCGAATCGGACGAGCCGTTGCCCGGCGCGCCGCGGGATTCCGCATGAGAATCATTTACAACAGCACAACGCGCGCCGCGGCGGAGATCGAAAAGGAACTGAACGCCGAATACCAGTCGCGGGACGCGGTATTCGAGCAATCCGATTTTATTTCGCTTCACGTTCCGCTGAACGCCGTCACGCAAGGTTTGGTAGGGCCAGCGGAACTTTCGAAAATGAAGCCCACAGCGTTTTTGATCAACACCACGCGCGGCCCAGTCGTCCAGGAAGCGGCGCTCATCGACGCGCTTGAACGCGGCCAGATTGCCGGCGCGGCGCTCGATGTTTTTGAACGTGAACCGCTAATCCCCGATGGCTTGCGGCGCGACAACGTGGTTCTCGCGCCGCATCTCGGCTCGGCCTCCGTCGAAACGCGAACACGCATGGCCCTGATCGCCGTAGAAAACGCGATCGTACTGTTCGCAGGCAAGCGTCCGCCAACGATACTCAATCCGGAAGCGCTGCGTTAAACTAAATTTTGAGAAGTCAGATGTAATTAACCTACGTCAAAGAAATTTTTGCAACTCAGCGGATAGGAGAATTGAAAATGGCTCACGTATCCCTCAATCATCCGAAACTTACGCTCGAAGGAGCGGAGGCCGTCCTGGCAGCGGCCAGGGTCCAGGCGGTACGCATGGGCAAGCCCATGAATATCGCCGTCGTGGACGATGGCGGCTTTTTACTGGCCTTCGCACGCATGGACGGCGCGAAGCCCGCGTCCATCGACATCGCGATCAATAAAGCTCACGCCGCGGCCATACGCCGTCAGAACACCGGCCCTGCTCGCAGCGGAGAAGAAGTGAGCGTGCTCCTGTCGTTGGGCCTCGCCATTGGAAGCCGCGCGCACCAAACGCCGATTCGCGGCGGACTCATGCTGGAAGTAAACGGAGAATGCGTCGGGGGGATTGGCGTGAGCGCTGGCACCGAAGACGAGGACACAGAAGTGGCGCGCGCCGGAGTAGCCGCATTTGTGAAAGGGTAGGTTCAAGCAAGTAAGTAGCACAGGCTTCAGCCTGTGGATTTTGGCGTTCAGGAATGCAAAAAACCACAGGCTGAAGCCTGTCCTACTAAACCAATGCCCAACCTGAAACACTCCGCGCTCAACATTTTTCAAAATACGCTGGCCGCGATCGATATTCCTTTGTCCATGCGCCGCAAGCTTAGCCGCGCGGGCTCGAAGATTTTCGTCAATGGCGCGCCTCTCGATCTGGCGGCGTTTGACCAAATTTGCGCCGTTTCCATCGGCAAGGCTTCCGTGGCTATGGCCCGCGGCCTTGCCGAATTGCTCTCCCCTGATTTTCGCACCGACGGAATTGTGGTTGCGCCGACGGCGGGGTCCGACTTGCCCGGGAGTTTTCGCGCAATGATTGCCGGACATCCGGTTCCGAACGAGGGCAGCTTCATGGCTGGACGCGCGATTCTCGATCTACTTGCCTCCACGAATCAGCACACTCTGTTTTTCTTTCTGTTGTCCGGCGGAGGCTCATCGCTTGTCGAGTTTCCGCTCGATGAATCCGTCACGCTTAAAGACATGCAGGCGCTGAATCGAGTTTTGGTGACCTGCGGCGCTTCGATCGATGAAATCAACGCGATACGCAAACATCTTTCCGCTGTAAAGGGAGGCCGTCTGGCCGTGGCCGCAGGCGCAGCAACGAAAATCACGCTTGGCGTTACCGACGTGCCCGAAGGTCAAGAGTCCGCACTGGCATCCGGACCGACCCTTCCCGACCCGACCACGGTATTGGACGCATGCGGCGTTGTTCTCCGCTACAATTTGCTTTCAAAACTCCCGGAGAGCATTCGCGCGCGATTTGAACAACCCGATTCCATCCCCGAAACACCGAAAGCGGGAGATCCCGCGTTTGATCCCCGCCGCTCCGCATTTCAAATTCTCCTCGGACGGCACGATTTATTTCACGCCGCACACCACGCTTCGGAATCCGCGGAGTTTATCACCATCTGCGACAACACTACGGACAACTGGCCCGTGGAAAAAGCCGTGGATTTTCTGTTGGCGCAGCTTGGGGCGCTCAAGCAGGCCAACCCTGGAAAATCCGTGGCCGTGATCGCGGATGGTGAAGTCAGCTCACCTGTAACGGGCGATGGAGTGGGCGGTAGAAACCTCGCATTCGTACTCGATGGCGTGAAAAAAATTGCGGGCCGGAAAATTGCGCTGCTGAGCGCGGGCACAGACGGCGTTGATGGTTCCAGTCCGGCAGCGGGCGCGGTTGCGGACGGGGAAACTTTGGGGCGAGCACAATCGTTGGGGCTCGATCCAGTCGATTTTTTCCGCCGCAGCGATTCCTACACTTTCTTCCATGCGTTGGCGGATACGATCGAGACTGGGCCGACGGGAAACAATCTGCGTGACCTGCGAATCCTGCTCGCGGAATAAGTAGCACAGGCTGTGGGGGTTAGGCTTTGCAAGCATCGAACCCCACAGCCTGAAGCCTCCGCTACCTCAATCAATCGCTCTTTCCCCCAGGCAGCGACCCCTCGATCCGCCCCAGCCGGTCATTCATTTCCGTGAGCTGATGCTCGAGACGATCAAGCCGGTCGAGCACCTCTTGATTGTTGTTGGAAGCTGCGGCGCCGCCATCGCCATTCTTCTGCCCCGACGCGGATGCTCCATTTTGCCCAGTGGCTTTGCTCTTTAGTTGTTCGATCAGATTTTCCACAGCATGAGGAATGCCGATGCCGAGCGGACTGTTCTTCAATATCGCTTCGAGAGGTTCAATTGCGCTCGGGTCGCCACGGCGGCCCAGAGCAAAGATGGCCGCGAAGCGGATGTCGAAGGAAGATTCGTTCAGATACGAGATTAAGCGCGTCGTGATCTCGTGATTTTTCAAGTCCACTTGTCCCAGCGACGCGATGGCGATCCCGCGCAACGAGGACGGTTTGCCCGGTGACGACCACTCCAGCAGCGCCGGAACTGCGGTGTTGTCTCCGAGCGAACCCATGGCGCGTAACGCCGATTTTCGCACCATATCATCCGGCGAAGAAGTTGCGAGGACCTTTTCGAGGAAGGGCTCGGCATTGGGAGCCTTGTCGGTCGCCAGGGATTGCAAGGCCATGCCGCGCACGGAATACGCTTTATCGTCCTTGTAAATACTTTGCAGGCGCTTGGCGATTTCCTCGTCATTGTGAAATTTCCCCAACTGCTCGACTGCGACCGCGCGCACCCATGGCTCGTCGTTGGCAAGCGCGGACAGCACCTGCTTCCGCGCAGGCAAAGAGTTCATCCGCCCGAGAGAGCGTAAGGCCTCTTCGCGCACGCCCCAGAATTTATCGTGCAGAGCCGCCTCTCCCAGGGCATTCGCGGCCGGTTCGTTATCGCGAAGGTTGCCGAGAGCGAAAACGGCGTCCGCTCGGTCCGGCACATCCGTCGCGGTTTGTAGTTGGTGGATCCATTCTTCCGGCGTCTTCTGGAAATCCACGGACTTTAAAATTTTGTCGCCCTTGTCGAAGAGCACCATCAGCGGTGGCCCATCGACGGGCAAAGAAAATGTTTCGTCCGCCTTGGAGACTTCGATGCGGGAAAGTTTCTCGCCGCTTGAAGTAGTGATCGCCACGTCGATCGGCACGCGGAATAATCCGACGTGGCCCTCGATTTTTTGCGCTTGCTTGACGCTGAGGTTGACCTTCTTTCCCGCGTCATCGTACGTGGAACGCACGGTGAAACGCGGCGCGCCCGCTCCATAAATCCACTGGTCAAAAAACTGGTCGACATTTGTGCCGGACGATTCCTCGATATTCTTGGCTAGATCCGCGGTGACAACGTTCTGCATCCGGTTAACCTCAAGATAATGCTTGAGCGCCCGGAAGAACGCCTCGTCTCCCATCTGTTCGCGAAGCATGTGAATTACCCAGCCCGCTTTGTCGTAGACATTGCCAACATATTCCACTGAATCGTTGATGTCCCGCGTAACAATCGGAATCGGATATAGTTCCCTCGACTGCATCCACGTATTCTGTTCACGCCAGTAGCGGTAACTGGACGCATCCACGCCGTAGCGATGCTCCTCCCACAGCGTTGCGCCAAACGTCGCGAAGCCTTCATTCAACCAGGTGTTGGTCCAATCCTTGCACGTGACCAGATCGCCGAACCACTGGTGCGTCATCTCGTGTGAAATCAATCCGTCGGCGGCTTCCGGTCTTTCCGACGCGAGCTCCGCGTGAATCATGTCGCGCGTCGCGAGTGTCGTGGCGCTCACGTTCTCCATGCCGGATGCGACAAAGTCATCGACAGCCGTTTGCGCGTATTGGTCCCACGGATACGCAACGCCGAAGCGCTCCGAAAAGAAATCCAGCATCTCCTTGGTGTGTCTGAATGTGGAATCGATCGTGTCTTCCATGCCGCGTGGAACGTTGTACGTTATCGGAATGTTGCGCCAGGTGTCCTTCTTCTCCTTGTATTCACCGGCCACGAAGGAAATTAGGTACGTCGATATCGGCTGCGATTGACGCCACGTCCAGGTTTTTTGGCCATCGGGAGCGTCCCGGACGCTCAGAAGTTTTCCGTTTGATACCGTGAGCCAATTCGCGGGCACGGTCAGAATCATTTCGGAGGTCGTGCGGTCGTTAGGATAATCGTAAATAGGGATGTAGTGGTGCGTGTCTTCCGCTTCTCCCTGTGTCCAGATTTCGCTGGCTCGCCCGGGATCGTCCTTGTCGGGAAGAATGAAATAAATTCCGGAGGTCGGCTTGCCTTCGTACTTCAATTCGACCTCGAATTGTTCCCCGGACTTGGCGGGCTGCGCCAGTTGCACGCGCAATTTGTCGTCGCGAAGATCGAATACCGCATCTTTGGCGTTGACGCGCGCGCTCGAAACTGTGAGTTCCGCACAATCGAAATCCAGATGGGTCTCGCCGTCGCGCAGTGTGGACAACGTGTGCGTTACGTCGCCGATCACTTTTCGTTGATCGATATCAAAATGCAATGCGACGCGCACGTTCTGCAAATCGTAATCGCGACTCGGCGCATACGGACGGTCCGCGCGTGCTACCACGCCCGGCAGTAGCGCAACTCCAAGTGAAACCGCCGCCAGGGGCGCGCTTGACCGCAGCTTTTTCCAGGGGAATTTCATCGAAACCTCACAAGAGAAGATGCGGCGGACAAAAGCATCCAGTCATTATACGCGCGTGTGCCAAGCGGAATCAGCCCAAGCTTCTACTCACTATTACTTAGATGCGCCATCCGGCCAAGTGTTAGCCGAGGGCGCCTGCAGTGGCAAGCCTATTTACGCAGGTAGGAATCTTCCCTGCGGATCCAGTCTTCTCTGCGCGGCGCGAAAATGTCGACATCCACGGTATCTTCGAGCGCCACAGCCGAGTGCGCCACATTCGGTGGAATTACCAGGATTTCGCCTGCTCCGACCAGAATTTCCCGGTCATCGAAAATAAATTTTAATGAGCCGGAAATGATCCAGGAATATTGCTCGTTTGTATGGGAGTGGCGCGGAACCGTAGCGCCTTTCGTTAGCAGGAGTTGCGAAATCGTTGCGTTTTCGCCGGAAATCATCTGCCGCGAGAGTTTGTCGTTCAGCTGTTCAACTTCCATAGTTTTCCAGGATGATTTTACAAGAGCGCTCAACGGTGCCTCCTCAGGTTGGTCAATTTGCCAAAGCATGGTCCCCGGAAATCAGTGTTGCGTCAACCCCGGCTTTCGGCTTTCGGTAAGCTCCCTCAAACAGGGTAGATTGTTTTTTGCAGCGGCCTTGCCCGTCACTCGTTTTTCGGACGGGCGGCCACGGTCATCTTCACAGTCAACGCAGGCTGCTACCGCGAAAGCGGGCCAGCATGAAACATCTGGTAAGATGCCTACCGCTATAATTTCTCGACAGGCGAGGTCAATGGATGCCAGCGGAGCCGAATGTTACGGGTATGGCGCGTCTTCTTTATGTGGTGGCTGGCGCGACTGCCTCGAGCTGGGGATTGTGGGGCGCGGCTCAGGGCTGGGCACAGTGGTCATGGCTCGCCTTGGGGGGAGCCCTTTTGGTTCTAGGTGTGATCGGCTACTCGCCCTTACATGCCTTGCTCGCGAAAAAACATCAGAAAGCGAATTGAATGCGTTTCCTTCACGCTGTCGCCGGACTCATTCTTTTCTTTGAATTGCCGATCCCGATTTACTGGCTGATTCTTCACCCCTTCAACACTTTCTGGCGTAGACGCGTCCGGGCTGCCTTCTGGTTTGCGGGCCTCACGGCATGGACGTGCGGCGGAATTCTACTCTGGAATTTCCGGCACGCCCTTCTAACCTCCACGCGCCCGCCCTGGTTCGCCGTCGCCGCAGGTTTTGCCCTGATCGCTGTCGAGGGATATCTTTTCGTACGCGTCGAACGGGAACTCGGCAGCCGAAGACTCGTGGGCCACGCCGAACTTACCGGCACAGGCGAAATGTTCGCTGGCGGCCTGTATGCCCATGTGCGTCACCCGCGCTACGCCGGAATGTTCAGCGCGGTCCTTGGAGCAACCCTGCTTGCCGGGACACCATCTCTCTGGATTGTTCTAATCCTCTGGTTTCCCTTCGCCCTGATTGCGATCCGCTTCGAGGAAAAAGAATTAACAGCCCGTTTCGGCCCAAGCTACGAGGCCTACCGCAAGCGCGTCCCAGCCTTCCTGCCATTTCGCACTCACCCGATCAGCAAAAAATGAGCGTTTGCAAACGCGACTCGCGCAACCGCCGCGTTGCCCGCCGTTGCCCCACCGTCGCCACTCCGTTAGAATGAACAACAACCGCGGAGAGGTGTCCGAGCGGTTGAAGGAGCTCGCCTCGAAAGCGAGTGTCGGGGAAACCCGACCGTGGGTTCGAATCCCACCCTCTCCGCCATATCTGTTTAAGCCCCATGGCCCAGCACAAAAGCTACGTGGCGGCCACGGAAGTGAAAATCTACTTCTGTGATCCGCAGAGCCCTTGGCAGCGCGGCACGAACGAAACACAAACGGCGTGCTGCGCCAGTATTTTCCGAAGAGAACCGACTTGTCCGGCTATTCACAGGCGAATCTTGACAACGTCGCGCCACGCTTAAATCAGCGTCCAAGGAACAGTTTGGGTTTTGAAACTCCGGCCAGTAGACTCAGAGAAAGTGATGCTTCGACCCATTGAGACCGCCCGACTTTTCAAGAACTAGCTTTGTTCGGTGAACCTATCATTCCCCATGCGAACAATGCGCTGACGATAGACAGGCCTGCACAAATCATCATTACAAGCCGGAATGCGAAAACAAAGGCTTGTTGAATGGAGACTCTAATCGTAGCTGTCATTTCTGAATTGATTCCCGTCGGAACCGCCAGTGCAGCCAGTCGAATCTCATTGGATTGGAGATCGTGCAGCGCCACCGGCGGGATGGCCAGACCCTGCAGGCTGCGATTAAGATGAAAGCTGAACGCACTGACCATCATCACCCCTAAGCCGGCAATTGCAAGAAGGCCGGCGACTCGGGCGACCGCGTTATTGATTCCAGAAGCAGTCCCGGCGAGATTTTGATCGACTGCGTTCATGACCACTGTGGTCAGAGGCGCCACGCTGACCGCCAGTCCGAACCCGAGCGTCATAAATGCGGGGAAAAGGATACGCCAGTAGTTGCCGCCGACCGAGGGCACGGCGAAGAGAAGAAATCCTGCCGCGGCGATGAGCGGACCGACGATCAGAGGGCACCGCGGCCCGTACTTGGCGACCAGGCCGCCGGACCAGCGCGAGAGCAGGAACACCAATAGGATGAGCGGAAGAGCAGCGGCGCCGGTAGCTGTTGGCGAAAAGTGCTGCACTTGAATGAAATCTAGCGGAAACAGGAAAAAGAAAATTCCCAGAGCCGCATAAAGGAAGAGCGTGAGCAAGTTGGCCCCGCTGAAATCGCGTGACCGGAATAGTTCCAGCGGAACCATGGGCGAGTCGACGCTAGATTCGACGATAAAGAAAATAATCAGTGACGAGCAACCAACAACCAACGTTCCCCAAACGGAAGGATGGCTCCAACCTAGACTCGCGGATTCAACGAAGCCGTAAGCTACACCGCCTAAACCCACGGTGGCGATCAGCGCACCTGTCCAATCGATGTTTCCGCGCGCGGTGGTCCTGCTTTCGGGGACCCGCCACAGTGAAAGTGCAATCACTGCCGCCGCGAGGGGAACATTGATGAAGAACACCCATCGCCAGGAGGCGTGCTCGATTAACCATCCACCAAGAATCGGTCCCATCGCTGTTGTGATCGCAGTAAAACCGGACCAAGTCCCGATGGCCTGACCGCGATTTTTCTCACTGAAGGACGAGCTGATGATTGACAAGCTGCCAGGCACGAGGAATGCGGCCCCCACTCCCTGGACGGCTCGCGCCAGTACCAATTGCCGAATATTCGGGGCTAGACCGCAGCAAACAGAGGCAACCGCAAAAGCAGCCACGCCAACTAGAAATATCCGTCTACGCCCCAACCGGTCGCCCAGCGAGCCGCCCACCAGAATCAACCCGCCAAGAAGCAATCCGTACGCCTCGACGACCCACTGGATGTCAGTCACCGTGCCACCAAGGCTAGATTGGAGCGTCGGCAGCGCCACATTGACGACCGTGCTATCAATAAAGGCCATGCTAGAACCAAGGATTGTCACTGCGAGAATCCACGGCCCAGATTCTGACGTGCAGGGAACGGTCGCATATCCAGATTGAATTACGGCTTTATCACACGGCGGCTTCATGGGTGCCTTATTTCGGTCGAAAGAGAAGCTAGCAGCGAAGGCATCGCAAAGCAACCGTCTTCGAATGTTGTCAATTTGGAAATTGAATAACTAGTAGGTAAACATATATCTCGCATTGCTGCAGAGGAGATTGAACCGCTTCAAATGCTCTTCACGATTCGAGGGATCCACAATATGGACGGCCTTTTCGCCCTGGTCGAGGCCATCTTTGTAGAACGAACCGAGCACTCTGTGCTCCTCCTCGATGGTGTTGAAGAAAGCGCACATGTGATTTCGCCCAGCGAGATCGACACCGGCGAGCTGGACTGGATGTTCATTGGTTGCCATATTTCACCTCGGTCTCGCCGTTAGAGATGAGCGTAGGACCGGGTTCGATGATAATGGGAGGCGTTTCGATTCGGATTCGTTCCCCGCTGAAACCATGCACAAAGGGAATCCGCATGGGGCAACAATCCGGTCGTTTCAAACCGAAGGCGCCAGCCAAGCCTGCCCCACTGACCAAGCGTTGAGCGCCTCCGCGAATCGAGGCTCTTGACGAACCATCCGTACCCTCCTAGGACGTTACGCACGCGAAAATTGCCCCCACCGGCATCTCCTACGGCATTGGGATGGTTCCTCCGCCCGCCTCTGAAGAACGACATGGTTCCTCGAGTTCTACCTATTGGATTTGTCCGAGCCTTTCAAGAACTGGAGTGAACCTCTGAAGTGAGACAGTTTGATCGTGCACACCCTGCGGAACTGACGATTACTTCCGGTTTGCCCTGTTAATCAGGATTTGGGCATACACTAACCCCTGCACCGCTGGAGCCCTGAAACGTTTGCCCCCGCGGCGCATCCAAGAACTAATCAGGAGGGATCTTATGAGTGTTAAGGACTACGTAACTTTGGGCCGCTCGGGTTTGCGGGTGAGCCCGTTAACCTTGGGCACCATGACCTTTGGAACCGAATGGGGCTGGGGGACTGAAGAAAAAATTTCCCGCGACGTTTTCAATCTCTACATCGATGCGGGAGGAAATTTTATAGACACCGCGGACCTGTACACAGGAGGAACAAGCGAAAAGATGGTGGGAAAATTCATCAGCGAGCGCAGCTTGCGCGACCGCGTGGTGCTGGCTACCAAATTTACGTTTAACGCCGAGCCGGGAAATCCCAACGCGGGCGGCAACGGCCGCAAGAACATTTACCGCGCGCTGGAAGGTTCACTGAACCGCCTCCAGACTGATTACATCGACCTTTACTGGCTGCATGCCTGGGACACGTTGACTCCAGTTGAAGAAGTAGTCTCCACGCTCAACGACCTGGTGCGCCAGGGAAAAATCCGGCATTACGGCTTCTCAGATACCCCCGCGTGGTACGTGGCGCGTGCCCACACACTTGCCGAACTGCAAGGGAAGGAGCGGCTCATCGCGCTGCAATTGGAATACTCACTCGCTGAGCGAAACATCGAGCGCGAGCACATTCCCGTGGCACAGGAATTGGGGATCGGGATTCTTCCGTGGAGCCCGCTGGCAGGCGGATTTCTCGCAGGGAAATACAAGCGCTCCGGCGACACCGGGGTAGGAGACGGCCGTCATGAGGTGACAAAGAATTCTGGCAATCCTGCTTTTAACAAGTTCACCGAGCACAACTGGAAAGTTCTCGACGCGCTCCTCCAGGTAGCGAAGCAAATGAACAAGCCGTCCGCTCAAGTGGCGCTTAACTGGGTTGCCACCCAACCCGGCATTACCTCCACCATCATCGGTGCCACCAAGCAGGCGCAACTCGACGACAACCTGGCAGCTCTGGATTTTGAGATTCCTGCCAACCAACGCAAACAATTGGACGAGGCCAGCGCGCTGCAACCCATTCAGCCCTATATTTTTTACGGCTCGAACATTCAGCCCATGGTAACCGGCGGCACTTCTACCCGGGGATGGGCGCCCGCGCGCGCAACCGGCGGCGCCACGCTTCCTGCGGAACCTGCCAAAGCCAGTGCTGCGGAGAGATAGTTTGTCGCGAGGTACCGGCGCGCCGAAAACGGGCGCGCCAAACCCGCGAATCAAGCGTTTCCATCAGCTGTCGGGAAGCCTCTGATTGAAATCGAGCCAGCTCAGCGCTCGGAACGCGGTGGCGATGGCTTCGGGTGCCGCGTGGTTCCACAGCTGCGGGAATAACTTGCGGGCAGCGTCGGAGCACATTCCCACATAATTCTCAGAAGGGGCCGTTGGAATTCTTCCTTCGAGCCCGCGACGGAATGACAGAGAGCACGTCCCAATGCTCCGCAATTTTTCCGTTTTCAACTCGAAAAAGGTCATAGTTTGCGGTGGGCGGTTCGGTGCGTGCCTCGACCAGGCAGAGCACGAAATTGCCGTCCGCGATGTAGCGACGCGGTATCAGCACCGGGGAATCCCCAGGCTTTTCCACTTGGGAGACACGCGCTTTCATCCGCGCGGTCCCATCACCAACATTGGAGGCATGTTGAACGTAATGATCACCCCCGATGAATTCGTCGACACGATTGAAGCGCAATTCAACCGTTACGACTTGCTTGAAGTTGCGAACGAGAGTTCGATTCGCTTCTGTCTCGTCGCGATCGACGACAGCGGTCGGACCATCCAGCTGTGTATGCCCGGACGGATTGGGGCCGGTCTCGGGAGTTTGTCCGCCCCAATGTTCGACGATCCTGCCGTTCTTGAAGCGAAAGAGGTCAAACGCGATGACCGGCCCCGAAAAGCCGGGCCAGCCTTCGTATTTCGAATGAAGCATGACGATGTCGCCATCCACAACCGTGCGATAAATCGTAATGTTCGTCTTCGGAGAATTCGCGAGCTCGGTAACAAAGGCCCTTAGGCCCGGCAGTCCATCTCCAATATTGGGATCGTGTTGCACGAACGGCTCGGAAAAAAAGCGATCAACGGCAGTGGAGTCTCGATCTCGAAAAATCGCGATCGTTGCCTGCCGCGCCATCACACCCAGGTCGGAGGCATCAAACTGATTCCGCGCTTGAGACTTTGCCGGTGCAAAATCGGAAAGTAGACACATAATTCCAATCAGAGCAGCGCGACGAGACAAAACTTGCAGTCGGCTGCGATCTTCCATTTGCATGATTCCACCTCCAGGCAGATATGCCTCTAATTGTCATTCCGGAACGTCGATCATGGTTACGCACGCGCCGGCTCAGCAGCGAATTCTTTTTTGAGGATCGGGACCAGTCGAGTCCCCTTGATTTCATCAATGCGCCAGCTGCGATTCTGTCCGGCGAGAGACCCCTGCGACTGTTAGGACTCGATCCAAGGAGAAAGCTCCCGCCCCTCGGATCATCAGATAACTTACGATGGCCAGCACGAGGAGGTGAAATTCGAAACCCTCACCCTTTTGAGTGCCGGTCCAGTTCATAAAGAATCCAAACGCGCGATGCACCGTCAGAATCGCGACGACCATATTCACTCCAATTCCAAGAGCTGCAATGCGAGTCAGGAATCCAAAGATAAGCCCAATGCCACCGAAGAACTCGGCTGCGATTGCCAGGAAAGCCAGCGGAGCCGGAACATGCATCAGGTCGGTGAAGAAACCCATCGTCCCTCGGAATCCAAATCCTCCAAACCAACCGAGCATCTTCTGCGCTCCGTGCACGAAGAAGACGGTGCCCAACGTGAGCCTTAGAATCGCGGTCGCAAAACTGTCATCCGTAGCGTAAAGCCGGCGAATCATGGTGTGCCTCCAAGACTTAGGGAACCCGTAGTTCTTCTCTGTGCGGGTCCCTAGCCAATTATCTCGACATCGAGATAGATGCTGACGCTGGTCAGAAGGATTCAGGCATTTTCATGGGATTTCTAGTAGCTTACAACGCTCGACATCGAATATTATTGGGGCGAAGAGGCGACAGAACAATGAGCAACTTTGACGTACCCGCCGCACAGGGAAGCCGCGAACCCGCAGTGCGTGTTTGGCTCATCCTGTGGAAAGCAGCCCACGCGATCGAAAAGAACGCGATGCTAAGTGTGTCCGCGCTTGGCCTGGGGCTTTCGGATTTCGCCGTATTGGAAGTGCTCCTCCACAAGGGACCGTTGCCCGTAAATACCGTAGGCAAGCAGATACTGCTGAGCAGCAGTTCGATAACCGCCGCCATCGATCGTCTGGAAGCGAGGAAACTGCTTCGGAGGGTTGCCACTTGCAAGGATAGGCGCAGTAAGATCGTCGAGCTCACGGAGGCGGGTCGACGCTTGATTGAGCGCGCCTTTCAAAAGCACGCGAACGACATGGAGGAAACAATGGCCGTGCTCAAAACCAACGAACGAGCGGAACTGGTCCGTCTGCTCAAGAAGGTCGGGCTGTGGGCGGCTGCACGGCTGGATGACAAGAGCTGATGCGGCGTGGCCGCATCCTGATTTGGACCAAAACTTGTAAGGTAAACTCGCAACGAGCGTTTCGCTCTTTTCTCGGTCACGACGCTTTAGTGGAACACCCTTTGTCTATTCCCATCTGTTTGATCCTCGACTCGAGGGTTGACGCCGGAATTCCGAGTTTGGCGGCTGCCCCGCCGAGCCCCGCGACTTTTCCTCGGCTGTCCGCCAGGGCGTTCTCGATCATTTCCTTTTCTTGATCCTTCCGTGTCTGCCGTAGCGACGTTTCTCGGTCCGAAGGTGCATCAGTGATAGGATTCCCGACGCTTCGAGAAGGCCGACAACGAGCAATTAGCCCACTGGAATCTCTTCCTGCCTTCCGGAGAGACCGCAGCGGCGCAGAAGATCATGAAGCGCATCGCTGAGCGATTCCAGAAATTCGGCGGCATAACTCCGGAACCCAGCAAGAAAATTGGGATGTAAACGCGCGACGGTCTCCCATGCTACATTTTGTGTCGCTGTGCTACATCTTCCGTGCGAATTAACCTTCCGAACAGCTCGATCAGATCGAGTGGAAACTGAAATCCAGATAAGCGCTTCGTTTCCCGTACCCGACCAAGGCCATACAAGGCGGTACAAGACTACGCATGCAATGAGTAGAATCCCACTCTCTCCGCCAAACTATAATTAGCCCAGTTCCAGCTAGTTCAGTTGAACATCAAGAACCAAATTACTCACCAGATAGAGGTCGAAGAATTTTAGGTGAGCGACCTGGTTTGAGCTAGCGACCGTCGGTGCCTAGGAGCGCTTTATTTAACCGGGACGAACCGCTGCACTCTCTCGCCGTTAGAAACTTCTCCTGTGTAAATGCTGCCCTTTGAATCGACGGCGATCATATGCAGGCCCATGAATTGGCCGCCGTTCTGGCTCATTGTGCCCATCCGGGCCACAACTTCGCCATCTTCACGGTTGAGGAACTAGATGTGGTTGTTGGTCAGATCGGAAATGAACAAGAACCGCTGCGCCTTGTCTGGCGAAAAGGCAACTCCGCCAGTGGAACCGCCCTGGCCCGTATTAGGAGCTAGAATTAATTCTTTTACGAACTTGCCTTGCTTCGTCGTGACCTGGATGCGGTTCGCCATCCGATCAGCGGCGTAAACAAACCCATCATTGGATATATTCAACGTGAGGTGGCCCCTGAATTCCTTGGGCATGGGCCCATTGGGCGTGTACTTGCGGTCCGCGTCATCGGTGCTTATTTCCGACAACGATTTCCCGTATGCACCCCAGCCCCGCTTGAACGCAAGCGTGTCAAAATCGAACACCATCACGCGGCCGCCCACATAACTATCCGTGGCGTAAATTTCATGAGCGGGTTCGTCGAGGCGTATCTCTTCGATATTCCCCACTATCATCGGCGTAGTCGGAGGATACTTAGCGCGGAAGGCCGCTACTGCCTCCGGATCGGCCGGTTTGCCGCCACCAATGCTGCCCGGATATGTTCCGAGTGGGCCAGGTCCGCCCTTACCTGGAATGCGTGGCCCCTCAGGACCGAGAGCTGCCTCGCCGCCGACGGCCATCCGGTCTGGTACGCGCGGCACTTCACCCACGGCTTGGCCGGTCTTGGGATCGTATTTGCGTACTGTGTCCTGTCCAATGTAAACGAATCCCTTGCTGTCAACCGCCATGCCGTGTCCCTCGGGCGCGTCGAAGGAGCCGATTACGTTACCATTCTTGTCGATGTGAATCATCGAGGGAGGCCGAGTGCAACAGTCGGCCGGTGGATTAGCCAGTTCCGCGCGCAGTTCCATGTCCCGCAAGTCATGCGGACGATCCAGCACCCAGACGTTGTCATCCTTATCCACGGCCAGTCCAGTCACGCCTCCCATTTTCCAATTGTTTGGCAGGGGTTTTGGCCAGTCTGGATCGAACTTGTATTTTGGCGCGGTTAGCGTCTGCGCTCCGAGAGCGACAGACAAAACGAATAAAGAAAGTCCAGCCAAAACTACAGTTGCGCGGTTTCGTACAAATTTATTGTTGTTCATCAGCCACCTCCCTAATTCGTGTTGCGGGACCGTGGATTCCCCGTGCTAACTGCGCGGAGTCTAGCCTTGGAAGGAGTGCATGTCAACCAACCTGCCGACGCCAACCTGCCGACGCGCAGGAATTGCTCAGAGTGCAACGACCGTTCAATTGGCTTGCGGCGCCTTATTTTGAAAAAAGGGAAGCAGCATTGGCGTTGCCGCAGCTGCTCCCCGGGGTAGCCTATGTGATTGGAAGCGGTGTATCACGTTTATGATTTAAGGTCACGTAAATGTTTGCCAAGCCAGAGCCTTCGGAGAAATTCTATGTTCGAACTGACGAAACGAGAGCCCATCCCATTCTGTGCAGGGAGCGCCCCTTCCTTGCGGCTTTATCCATGGGTTCATATTTACTTTATAGTATACTTAATTGATTGCGAAACAGTAGAACAACCCCACCCCGTGCGTTGCCGGCAATGCCTCCTGGCTGCAACCTCTGGTGGGGTGTGACGAGTTCCAAGAACCATTGCCACCACCGTTGCGGTCGGAAAGGCCGATTTGCGCAGCAGGGCCCTCGTTGCCGCGAACCGAATGCAAACTTTCGTCCGTGCCAATCGTCCAATTGCCGCAGGTGTGGTCAACACTATCTGTATACGCTCGGCCATCCGTCTGTGATCCGGTCAACATTTCGTGACGATTGGAATTAGGATGTGCGGAGGCATACCCCCAGGTTCGATCGTTCGGATCGGGATTGTCATTCAAGCCGGGCACGATTTCGCCTTTCTCTGTCAGAGCCGTCAGCTTGCTTATGTTGTTTCCCAAACGCGCAAGGTCCAATGTGTCGCCGTGCAGTTGAGCCAGATCGCGAGCGATCATTTCTCCCTTCGCGTTGTACCACGGACCTTGTCCAATTCTGTCGCGCGCGTTCACTGCCGGTTGCCCGTTCCTAGCTTGTGTACTGAGGTAGGCGTGCCAAGTGTGGTTGCCGGCGCCCACCGCCGAGGCCAGCGCCTGGCAGTGGGTGTCGGCGCCCGCCAATCCGCCGAGATTCGCCCCTTTCCCCAACCCCACGCTGGTTATGAAGAAAGTCATGGGATGTTGTTGCGAGCCATTTTGCTGCGCAAGCGCCAAGAACGATCCGGGAAGTATCGCGACAACGAATACTGCGAAAGCGTATCGAGTCCTGTTCATCTGTGGCTCCTTGGTGTTGCTGCGGGAACCGTCAAATCCGGCACGTGCTAAATATTTCTGACGCGACTGCCGCGAACCGCGCAGGACACTGAATCCCGCCGGGGTTCAATTCGCGGCGAAGCAGTAGAACAAGCCCGCTCCGCCTGTGCTCACTAGGATGGCTTGGCTGCAGCCCTTTGTCGCATGCGCAGAATTCCACGACGCGTTTCCGCCACCGATGCGGTCGGAATGTCCAACCTGAGCGCTGCCCTCCCCGTTGCTGGTCCAGTTATTGCAAGTGTGATCTTGATTGTCCGAATAGGCCCGTCCATCCGTTTGCGAACCGGTTAACATATCGTGAGTGTTGGGAGAATCCCCAACGCCGTTCATCACCTGCCCCTTCTCGTTCAGCGCCGATTGCTTAAAAAGATTACTGCCGAGTTGCGCGAGTTCCAGCGTGTCTCCATGCAGTTCGGCCTGCCCTTGGGCGATTTGTTGTCCGCGGGCGTTGTACCACGGACCCTGCCCGATGCGGTCGCGCGCGTTGATCGCTGGCTGACCGCCTTTAGCCTGCGTGCTGAGATACGCGTGCCACGTGCGGTTGCCAACGCCCACAGCGGTAGCGAGCATCAGGCAATGCGCATCCGCTCCGGCCAAACCGCCTAGATTGCCGCCGTTACCGATGCCCACGCTGGTGACGAAGAACGTCAAGGGATGTTGTTGCGAGGTATTTTGCTGAGCGAGCGCCAGGTACGACCCGGGAATAATAGCCAGCACGAATGTCGCAATGGCATATCGAACCTTATTCATTTTATTTCTCCGTGCGGTCGCGGTGGATGTCTCGCCAACAGAACGAGATTGCAACTAACCGGAAAATTGCGTGGTCGGCTCGAGAACGTCCGGAGACTCTCGCAATTTTTCTTGGATCGGACGAACCCGACATCAAGCGCTTCGCACTTGCAAAGCTCGGCTATTAGCATTGTGATTCAAAGATGTCAAGGGATTTGGCTTGACATTCAGGCAGTCCAGTGCAAGCCTCAGCCTCAAAATCCTTTCGGGAATGGTTCCTGAGTTGTTTGGCCATCAGGCAACACCAGAGAGGAGCACTTCGATGCGTTGTTGGAAGATTTCGATTACGGCATGCGCCCTGGTTGGCGGACTCTGCTTGAGCCTGGCGCTGTGTATCGCTCCCACCGTGCGGGCGCAGGATTCTCCTCGCTACAAACTTGACGGAAATTGGCCCAAGCCGTTGCCCATTAACTGGACGATTTTGGGCGTCACTGGAATGTTCGTTGATAAGAACGATAATATATGGGTCTTAAACCGCCCTCGTGATTTGGACAAGACCATGAATTTCGCAACTCTGATTCCGCCCACCGCGGAGTGCTGTGTTCCGCCTCCCGCGGTTCTGGAGTTTAATGTCGAGGGCGACCTGCTCAGGTCTTGGGGCGGCCCTAACTACGCGCCTGGCTGGCCCGTTTCCGAACACACCATTTTTGTGGACAAACAAGGCAACGTTTGGCTGGGCGGAGCGAGGTCCGGGGACACCTTGCTCAAATTTACGGCGGATGGAAAGTTCATCTCTGAGTTTGGCCATCGCGGGCCGGCTGTGGAACAGCAGGACCAGCAAAAGCAGGACAATCAACAAACGAGTCTACTTTTGCGTGGAGTTGCCGCCGCGGAACTGGATGAAGGGGCGCATGAGTTGTACATCGCCGACGGTTATTTGAATAAACGGATGATCGTTTACGATTCCGATAGCGGGGCGTTCAAGAGAGGCTGGGGAGCCTATGGCATTCCTTTGGATCAAATTAATAACGATCCGTTGCCGGCGCGTGTTCCCGGAGACCCGCCCGCAAAACAATTCCGCGAACCCGTCCACTGCGTGCATATTTCAAATGATGGCTTTGTTTACGTATGCGACCGCGGCGGAGACAGGATTCAAGTTTTCACAAAGCAGGGCAAATTCGTCAAGGAATTTCCGGTGGCTAATAATAGCGGCAACAATACCGCGGGCTCCATAAATTTCTCGCCTGGTCCGCAACAAAAGTATCTCTATGTTGCCGATATGATGAACAGCGTCGTGTGGATCCTCAACCGCGGAGACGGCACAGTTGCGGGTAGGATCGGCCATGCCGGACATTTGCCCGGCCAGTTCCACAGCTTGCACGTTGCTACTGCGGAC
>Ga0206981_10050_pt1 | contig 33630 bp, 20 predicted proteins | sample Alteio_BWMinCont_17_FD_153312 | JGI IMG/M metagenome (GOLD analysis project Ga0206981, IMG submission 153312) | Enriched cells from forest soil in Barre Woods Harvard Forest LTER site, Petersham, Massachusetts, United States -... | ecosystem: Environmental > Terrestrial > Soil > Temperate forest >... | reverse complement strand
AGGAAACGGCGGCGGAGCGGATTCATGGCCTTGGATCTGCCCAGACGGGAGATTGCCGCGGCGAAAAATTGGGCGAGCAGCAATGCATTTCTGCCAGATCGATGGAGTTCCGTGCTCTCATTGGCTTGCCGCCTTTGGCCTTATCTTGGGAAACGAACGCGCAACAATTCCTGTGCCTTCTTTTACGGCGATGATTCTATCGACGGCGAGACTCGTCAGCTTGTCCACTTGCCCGCTGGGCCAGGTAATCTCCAGGGATTCAATTTTGGTGCGTCTGCCGAGGCCAAAGAAGATTCTTGGATCGCTTGCCGACATATAGCTCATGCCCCCTTTGGACTGTTCGACGTGCACGAACCCTTCGGAAGTTAACTTTAACGAAGCGCCGATGCCATCGCGATTCGAACGCGTGCCGATGAGCAGAACTTCCAGCCAGTGGTTAAGATTTCCTCCATCGTTGCGGAGGAGTTCGGGATAATCGCCCCGGTTATTGATGGCGATGTCGATGTCGCCGTCATTGTCGTAATCAGCGGTAGCGATGCCGCGGCCGGCGACAGGCCGCAGGAAGTCAGGACCGAGAGAGTCTGAAGCTTTTTCGAACTGGCCCTTTCCTAAATTGCGGAACATGAGCAAAGGCTCCTTGTAGGAGACTTCGCTGTGATAGAGCTGGACGTTGTCCAGCATGGCGCCGTTCAATTGGACGATATCGTTCCAGCCGTCGTTGTCGTAATCGAGAAACTTCATGGATACGCCGCTGAGCAGGATGGCCTTGTTGCCGATGCCGGAGCGATAGGTATAGTCATCAAACGTTCCATCGCGATTGTTGTGATAGAGACGATTCAATTCGAAATCCAGGTGAGTGATGTAGACATCCAGCCAGCCGTCGCCGTCCACGTCCGCGGCATCGATGCCCATGCCCGCCTCGTAACGGCCATCTTCGCTGGCGGCCAAACCGGAAACAAGCGAGACATCCTCGAAGGTCCCATCGTGTTTGTTGAGGAACAGAAAATTGGGCCAGGTGTCGTTGGCGATGGCGATGTCTGGCCAGCCGTCGTTATTGAAGTCCGCCAGGACCACGCCCATGCCTTTGGATTCGGGCTTGCCAACGCCGGAAGAATCGCTTACGTCGGTGAAGGTACCGTCGTGATTGTTGTGGTAGAGCTTGGTCTTCTGCCCCTTGTAATTGCCCGGATTGCAGTAAGAACGATAGCCGGGGCGGCGTTCTCCGCACCACAGGTTCGTTTTGGGCGTCCACTCGATGTAATTGGTCACGAGCAGGTCGAGCCAGCCGTCCTTATCGTAGTCAAACCATCCTGCGCTGGTGGACCATCCGCCTTCATCGGCTACACCGGCCTTGGCGGTGACATTCGTGAAGGTTCCATCGCCGTTGTTGTGGTAGAGAATGGCGCGGCCATAGCCGGTGACGTACAGATCGGGGTAGCCGTCATTGTCGAAATCTCCGACGGCGACTCCTTGACCGTAATGTCCGGCACCTCCGAGGCCAGCTTTTTCGGTGACGTCGGTGAAGGTGCCGTCGCCATTATTGTGGTAAAGCTCGGAACGCAAGGGATGGGGCGGCTTGTAAGCGTCGGTTTCGCCGGATTGCACGAAGAACAGATCCATCAAGCCGTCCTGGTCGTAGTCCAGCCAAGCGACCCCGGTGCCCATGGTCTCGAGATAATACTTTTCTTCGCTCTGCGTGGAGTCTTCGAGAAAAGTGATTCCGGCGTCTTTTCGGACGTCGGTATACCGGACGCTGATGCGAGAGTCCTGCGCTTTAGGCGTTTGCCGAGCAAGGGCCTGCTGATGGAAGATAACGACCAGCGCCGCGGTCAGCGCCAGGATTGCGCTCCACACGCTTACGAGGAACCGTCGCCTGCCTGCCTCCGGTTTTTTCCGCATTCCAAGCTGGTCTCGAAAGTGTTCGTGCTGTCAGCAGCGGGCTATCACGCTCCGAACATTGATGAAGCGCTTAACGCATTCTAGCCCCGGTTATGCACGCGTTCAACCGCAAGTTTCCGCCGGAAATTCTAAAGTGTGCGGTCGGCCAGCGATAGCGCCAGCTGCAGCAGCTGCAACCGGGCAGCCATCGGCATGGGTTCGCGAATGGTCGAGGGCACCTCGGGTGCTCGGGACAAGGCCTCTTCGATGCGATCTAGGTCAAAGCCGCCGGCGGCAGTGCTGCCTTTGAAGCGATTCAACACTTCCCGTGCCTTGGCGAACTCTCCGGTTTGATAATAAAAAACGCCCAGTGTCGAATAACTTCCGGGCCATTCCGGAAGCAGATCCACGGCGTGTTCGAGATGCGCTTCTGCCTCGGGAGTCTTACCCTCCAGGACGGAGACAAGTCCCAAGCCCCAGAAGATTTTTCCGGAGCCGGGAATTCGCGCCAGGCCCTTCCGTAACGTCTCTCCCGCACCGCCGGCATTATTCTCGCGCAACTGCACCAGAGCGAGTGAGAGGTAGTGCTGATCGTTGTCAGGGTTTCGGTTGATCGCGTCCCGGAAAATTTGCGAAGCTCGCGGAGTATCGCCAAGGTGCGCGTAGATATCTCCGAGCAAAGCCAAAAAGGAGCCGTCCTGCTGGCCCGGCGCTGAAACTTGCCTGGCGGCTTCGAGCGCCTGAGCATAGGCGCCTTTGCGGAAGTAGGCATCGGCCAAGTCGAATTTCACGTCATCCGAGTCGGGATTTGCGCTCAAGGCGGTCTCGAAATGCTGGACGGCGTCGTCGTAGAAACGATAACGCGCCAGAAGTACACCCACTCCGGTCTGCGTCCGGTAGTCGCCCGCGCTCAACTGATCGAGTTGTACGATGGTCTTGCGGGCTTCGTCGGGTTTTCCAAGTTTCAGGTAGGTTTCCGCGAGCAGATAGAGGTTCTGAGGCTGGTCCGGATGTTTGCTGACCTCTTCGGTCAGCTGCGTCAGGTCGAGTTGCGTGCGGTCCTGACTGGAAAGGCTTGAGCGGTTGTCCACGTAGTCGAAAAGATGCTGATACGGGTAGGGACCCGCAGGAGCATTTTTCGAGAGCGTCTGAAATACACGCAAATCCCTCTGTGCCGCGTCCAACTGATGGAGGCTTCTCTCCACCATGGCCAGCTTGTAGTAGCCCGCAGCAGGCTCGCGGCTCACTTTGACGTATCGCCGCAAGAGGTCCGCTGCCTCCTGGAATTTTTTGCTCGCGATTCGTAGATTCGCCAATTCCAACATCGCTTCGGAAAGATTGGGGTTTGCGTGCAAGGCCGCCTCGAAAAACTCCTCGGCCCGCGCATGATTTCCCTGGCGCTCCTCGATATAGCCCATGTTGAAAAGGCAGGAAGCGTTGTGAGGGTCTTGTTTGAGGCCCGCTTCAAAGTACTTCCTGGCTTCATCGAATTGTCCAAGATGCCGGTACGAGAGACCCAGGAAGGCATAGGAGCGTGCCGAGGGGTCTACTTCGACGAGCGCTTTGAACTCCTCGATGGCCTTTTCCGCTTTGCCCGACATGAAATAGCTCTCGCCCAGGGCAGCGCGGAGATCGGCTCGTTCCGGAGCGATCTTCAAGCCTGATTCGAGAAGAGGGATGGCGTCTTCGAAATAATTCTGGGTCATACTGACGCGCGCCAGAAGAAAAATGATGTCCGTATTCAGAGGAGCGAGCTTATGGGCGGCCACCAGCAAGTCCAAAGCATCCACCGACCTGTTCTGCTCCTGATAGACTTGCGCCAGCAAATAGAGCGTTTCGGGGGAGTCGGATTTCAGTTTCAGCGCGCGAAGCAACACCAGTTCCGCTTTCGGGTATTCAGCAGTCCGAAGATAAGCCTGGCCGAGGTTGTAGAGAATCTCCAGCGTTTCCGGCTGTAGCGCGTTCGCCTGTTCTAGTTCGAGTTGAGCCCCCCGGTACTGTTTTTCCGAGGCCAGCAACACGCCGAGCGTGAAATGCAATTGCACGTCGTCTTTATTTTGTGCGGAAAGATCGCTGGCGAGCTTCAACCCTTCCGCGGTTCGGCCGGCCCGGAGGCAAGCGCGGATCAAGTTAGAGCGAGTGGCGATGTCTGGAGGGTGGACGCGCTGAAAGTGAGAAATAGCCGTTAGCGTTGAACCCTTGGCCATCAGGACCAGGCCCAGGTTATAGTTTCCATCGCGATTGCCTGGCTCCAGGCGCAAGACCTTCCTGAATTCTTTCTCCGCCAGATCGAGCTTATTCTCGGTGACGTATAGGTTCCCGAGGTTGTTGAGCGCCCTGGTGGAGTTGGGTTCAAGCTTGAGCGCCTGCTGGAAAGCCTCGAGGGCGTTGGGGTAGTCCTTTTCATCGGTGTAAACAATCCCCAACAGGTCGTAGCCCTCGACGCTGGAAGGGTTCCGCTCGAGTTCTGCGTGTATCTTGTTCTTGGCCTCATCGACGGAACCGCGGCGAAGCAGTTCTTCGGCTTCCTCGAGAAGGGGCGAAATCTTCGAGGGTTGCCGAGCATTACCGCGGTGGGGGACGGTTTGCTGCGGAAATCCTTCAGCGGAAAACAGAAGCACCATCAGCGCAAGGATTCGCCAGGCTCGCGGCCAGCTCCCTGCGCTCTTCGATGGACGCTCAAGTGACGTGCCGCTAAACATTTCCGAACTTTCCTCCGAGTGCGTTCTAATCGAGCTTCGACGGTCAATTTAGCATCTCCAGCGCCTGTTGAGCCAACTTGTGCTGCGGCTGCTGGCGGAGTAGCGCCAGTAAGACCTCTCTGGCCTTCTCTTTGTCCTTCAAAAGGACGTACAAGCGGGCCAGATTCAGATAGGCCTGGTCAAAGTTCGGGGCCACGCGGATCGAAGTCTCGAATCTTTCCTTGGCTTCGGAGTAGCGTTGTTCGCGGACGAACAGGACCCCCAGGTTGTTGAGCGCGTCGGGATAATCCGGGCGTAAGTTCACCGCCCTTTCCAAGAAGTTTGAGGCGCGCTCGAGTTGATCTTGCCGCGCGTAGAGCATTCCTAAGCTGTAGTTCGTCTCCGGATTGTCAGGCTCCAGGTCGTGCGCGCGGCTCAGAAGCTTTTCCGCCTCTTCTAGCGCTCCCTGCCGTCGATAAAGGTTTCCGAGATTCAGCAGCGCAATGACATAGTTGGGCTTCTCGGATAAGGCCTGTTGAAAATTGTGGATGGCCTCATCCATCTGGCCTTCCTGCCCGGCGACCATTCCAAGATTGTTCCAGGCTTCCGGATACTCTGGACGGAGCTCCACCGCCTGCTGGAGATACCGCCGCGCGTCCGGCAGGGCGTTTTTCCGGAGGTACAGGGTTCCCAGATTGTAATAAGCTTCCGGTTCCTGCGGCTTGGCCGCGATGACCAGCAGGAAAGACGCCGCCGCTTCGTCCAGGTAGCCGCGCTGAAACATCGCGACGCCATAGGTAAAGTCGTTGCGTTGAAACTCGTCTACATACAGTCGGCCTTCGAAGGGAAGCGCTCTCCGCATACGGTCGGCGGCATTCTCCGGAACTGATTTTAGATCTTCGGCGAGCCGTTCCGGGTCGACTGGCCCTTGATAGACTTTGACGATCATGCCGCTGCCATCTACTAGAAACGATGTGGGGAGAGCAAGATCCCTGCGACGGTCAAAAAGGTGGCGATAAACAATATTGTAGACGCCGGTCACTTCTTGCGTGCCCAGCAGGATCGGGAAGGACCACCCTTCCTTCGCGACAAATGCTCGAACCGCGGCCACATCGCCAGGATCGTCGACGTTGAGGGCCAAAATGCGCAGACCGTTTCGAGCGAGAGCTGCCTGGCCCTTCTCGAAAACGCGCAGCTGCTGGCCACAAGCCGGCGAAGCCGTCGCCCAAAAGCTGAGCAGCAGGAAACCGCCTCGAAACGACCGAAGGTCCCGCCTATTTCCCGCCAGGTCGGGCAAGGAAAACTCCGGTGCGCTCAAGGGCTCGATGAGCCAGGTCTCGATCGACGAAGGCCACGTCTCCGGTTTTTCGGCGTCGCCCGCTTGAGCGTAAGACGCAGGTGCAACCGGAAACGGCTTGGCTAGAAAATCCTCGGAGCCTTCCGCAATCTCGATTCGACGGTTTACCGGCAGATGTTCGAAGACCTGAGTCAGCCCGCTGGGCCAGCGGATCGTGGCGCCGACGGCGCCTGGCGTTTTCCCGACACCAAAGAAGAGCTCCTTGGTGTGCTGAGAGAGAAATCCAGAGCCAGCTTGCAGATACTTGGTCTGTCGATGTCGTTCGACTTCGACGGTTACCCGGGCGCCGATGGCATCGCGGTTGCTTTTTATTCCGCGCAATCGGATGGCGATGGAGTTGCCAATATCCTTCATGGCGTTGCGCAAAATCCGGAGTTGCGGCCCACTCCGGTTTTTCAGAACCACTTCCAAACGCCCGTCGTGGTCGAGGTCGGCGAGCGCGAAGGATCGGCTATCGTCGGGAAAGTCCAATCGAGAAATGCCCGAGACGTCGGAAAACGTGCCGTCGTGGTTATTCACGTAGAAAACGTTTCTCTCATAGCCATTCCAAGAGGCGTCCGATCGGATCAACTCATTGATAGCGTTCCACCCCAGCTCGTAATTCACTGACGGCGTTGGAGTCTCGGGTGAATTCGCCACGACCTGCCGCCAGAAGAAGCTCGCCACGTCGTGTGGATCGTGCTCAGGCGTCCTGGGCCCTGAGATATAGCCATTCGCGACGTACAGGTCCGGGTAGCCGTCGTGGTCAAAATCCCAAGCGTCCGAGCACCACGCCCACCGGCCCACATCAACTCCCGCTTCAACGCTTACGTTTTGAAATTTTCCATTCGCCTGATTTCGATATAAGGAATTGCCGCGCGCATGTCGGCGATAAAGCCCGCGAATAGCCTCCGGCTCCTGCTCATGAAAATTCTTTTGTTCGGAAACGCGCATGCCGGCGGGGGACCACATGTTTGCAACGTATACGTCCTGGTTGCCGTCGTTGTCGAAATCGAACCAGCACGCGCTCATCCCGGCCCCCACGTCCTCGACGCCCGCTTCCGCGGAGACTGCGGCGAATTTTCCGTCGCCGTTGTTGCGGTACAGGTTGTTCCGTCCGAAGTCATTGGCCACATACAAGTCTGGCGCGCCGTCGGAGTTGTAGTCACCCCAGGCGCATGCGAAACTAAAGCGGTCGTTATCCACGTTCAATCCCGCCGCCTCCGTGCGATCCTGAAAAGTTGCGTTCCCCTCGTTGTGAAGCAGGAAGTTGGGAGGCCCATTGCGTGCATCGAAATAAGGAGCCGGATAGTGATACTGGTCCAGACCCAGGTAGTAGCTGTATAAGCAGAAATAAATGTCGAGAAGCCCGTCGCGGTCGTAGTCGGCTACGGCCGCGTGCGTGAAGGTCCCCTGCGGAGGCTGTCGAAACTGGAAGGCATCGCGTTTCAGTCGAAACTTTCCATTCTCTTGGTTCAGGAACAGCAGCGGCCCGCTGCCACAAACCACGAGCAGATCCTGGATCCCCTGGTTCCGAAAATCCGCGAATAGCGCCGAAGCTGTGCCATCCAGCACGCCTACTCCCGCCTTCTCCGTCACATCCTCAAACGTGCCATCCCCGCGATTGTGGTACAGACGGTTCGGCAGTCCGGGGGGCTGACAGATGTACAGGTCATCCAGTCCGTCGTTGTCGATGTCTCCCACCGCCAAACCGTTGTTGCCGTAGATGTCGATGCCCGCGGCTCCGTCCAAAACGGTGCGCCAGTAATCAACGCCGTGCAGCAGCTGCTGTTTGTAAGACTCGGTTTGGCCAAGCGCTCGCGAAGTAATATCGAGGAATATAGGCCCCCGCGCCCGGCTGAAGGTTTCCTGGGTGGCCTCCCATCGGCGAACTTGCCATCCGTTTCGGGCATCGCGCGACCACTGCGTCAGCCATTGTCCGACACGCTGCTCGCGGGTTGCGTCTATTCCCGTTCCCACTAGGTCATAGCGAATCTCCACGCGCACCAGCGGCGAAGACCCGGCCATCTCCTCGATCCTGGTAATTTCGAATTCAGCTGTGTCCAGACGCGGCATGGAGGCCAGGTATCTGTCCATCTCCTCGAGAAAGCGCTCGCGGCCCAAGGCGACGTCGGTTCGAAATCTTTTGCGAAAGACGTCAATCCCATTTCCGGAGCGAAGGCTCGTTTGCTGGCTGGGAACCAGCGAGCACGCTTCGAGCGAAGCGTCCAGAAATTTCGCCAAGACGCGGGAAGCGGGTGGCCCGGCCTTAAGGCCGCGGCTCCATTCGTCGAGCAGACGCAGGATTTCAAAAGCGTATTTCTCCGTGACAAATGCATCCGTGCCGGGAGTGACTTTCTCGAGAACAGCATCGAGCGGGGAGTTCGTCGGATAGTGCGGTGTTACACGAAGATCAGCAAAGTCGAGAGAAGGGTTACCGTCGCCCGGAGACTCCCGGAGTAAGGACCCGAACGCGCGCGCCTGCAGAGGCGCTGGCAAAAAAAGGAGCGGCGCCCAGCGCATCCTCCCGAGGAAGGCGCGCCGTGAAAAAGGCTGTTCTAGGTCTTTTCGGCGCGCCATTCTTGAATGTCCCCGCCGCGATTGTTCGGTCTCGGCATGCTAGCATCGTGGCGAAGCTGTTCGAAAGACTAACCGCGCTGCGAATTTTCAGCAAGCGCAGCCGGCAAATTGCGTCGTGCGACGCCGCAAGTGCCTGGAGCTCGATTAGGACTGTTCCGAGGGAGCGGGCCCTGAAGAATCTCGCAAAATAAGTTCGGCGGGAATCTCGTATTCCCGTCCCTGCGGATTGGCGGAGCAGGAAAGTTCATGCAGCGCGTTGGCCGCCATCTCGCCCAGCATATCCCGATGGATATCCACCGTGGTCAGGGAAGGATTGCTATATTCTGCCAAGCGTGTGTTGTCGAATCCCGTGACAGATATATCTTCCGGCACGCGGCAGCCCCCTCTGAGTAATCCCTTGATGACGCCTACGGCGGTAAGATCGTTCACGGACATCACCGCCGTAGGCCTGGGCGATAGTTTCGCTATACTTAAGCCCGCCGCCAAGCCGCCTTCGAAGCGCAAGTCTCCGTGTACGATCGGTCCTGGTTCGAGTCCTACATCCCGCATGCACTTTTCGTAAGCTTCCAGCCGGGCGAGGTTGGATTTGAGCTTTGGCCGCCCGGCGATGAAGGCAATGCGCCGGTGACCGCATTTATGCAGATATTCGACGATTTGCTTGATTCCCGAGAAGTAGTCGATGCGCAGCTTGCTGACATAGCCGCGAACGGGGGCCAGGTCCAGGAAGGTGACGGCAATCCTTCTGCGCTCAAATTCGAGAATGAGGCGGGAACTGATCTCCGACGTCATGATGGCTACGCCACGCACGTTGTGCTCCATCATGCGCTCAGCCGCTTCGCGCGTTCTCCGCGGATCGTAATTCGTATCACTTAGAATCGCATCGTATCCGAGCTGGCGCGCGCGCGTTTCGAAACTCTTGATCACTTCCGGGAAGAAGGGGTTCACAATGTCGGACACAATAATCCCCAGCGTGCGGCTGTCGCGCGAAGCCAGGTGTCGTGCATGAACGTTCGGAAAATAGCCGAGGCGCTTCACCGTCAAGAGCACCAAGCGGTTTGTGCGCGGGCCCACTTTGCCGGTCTTGTTCAAGACGTTGGAAACCGTCGCCGTGGACACACCCGCAGCCTTGGCCACATCGCGAATGGTTAGCCCCATAGTGCCCGCATCAGTTGTCCTCGACCAAACTCCTAAGGCTAGACAACAACCTCCACCAGCGGAAATCTCAAATCCCTCCCGAGTATAAATCAAAAATTGTTCTTGACAGCATGCAAAATAGCGTGATATCAGCTGGGTTAAGCGGTTAATGCTTTGGGGTCGCTTAGTTGGGGTTAAGAGGTTTGCTTCCATTCCTGTGTTTTGGGTTTGTCCAATTAACTGACCTTGGTGGCGTGTGGCAAGCGGTTTCGGTGGCCCGCTGGGTTCCGTCAGTGGGTCGAGCCAGCGGCATGCTGTAGCCATGTAGGCGGCCGACGCCCGGCGGCTTTCGTCGGTGGACGGCCCGCGCCCGTGGTGACTTGTGAATTCCGGCACGGTGCTCGTGCCGAGGAGGACGTTCATGAAGCGAATGACAGTTTCTAGCTTGATCCCCCGAAGCTGGCTGGCGATGAGTGGCGCGCTGCTGCTTACCCTGTTGGGTGTGACGCCCCTCCGCGCTCAAGTGGATGCTGGCGCCATCTTGGGGACCGTTACCGACGCCTCCGGTTCGGCCGTGCACGGCGCCACGGTGACCCTCACCAACGAGGGAACGAACGCCGCTCTCTCCACCGTTACGGGAAACGACGGCGGGTACAAATTCACCCCAGTGAAAATCGGAAGTTACAAGCTCGGTGTCACCTTCCAGGGCTTCGAGACGATCGTACGGCCGCATCTGGCAGTCAACGTCGGTGAAAGCGTTGTCTCGGACTTCACCCTCAAGCCAGGCAATGTCACAACGACGGTCGAAGTCACTGCCGCTGCTCCCGTGCTGCAGTCCCAAGATGCCTCCGTAGGCCAGGTCATCGATTCGCGCAGCGTCAATGATCTCCCCCTCAACGGACGGAATTTTACCTTCCTGGCCCAGCTGGCCGCAGGCGTCAACACGCCGCAAGCTGATACGCGCGGTAACGCAGCTAGCGGCGCCTTCTCGGCCAATGGTCTTCGCCCAGCGCAGAACAATTATCTGCTCGATGGCATTGACAACAACTCGGACACCGTGGACTTCCTAAACGGCACGAATTATGTCGTTCTTCCGCCCGTCGATGCGGTCGAAGAGTTTAAGGTGCAAACCTCGGACTTTAGCGCCGAGTTCGGCCGCTCCGGGGCCGCTGTACTCAATGCCACCATCAAGTCTGGCACCAACGAATTCCACGGCGATGTATGGGAATTTTTCCGGAACGACAAGCTCGATGCCGCCGACTTTTTTGAAAACGCGCATCAGGTTCCCAAGGGCGAGCTCCGGCAGAATCAGTTCGGCTTCACCGCCGGTGGACCTCTGTACATCCCGAAACTATTTAACGGCAAAAACAAAGTATTTCTCTTCGGTGACTACCAGGCCCTGCGCCGGGTTCAAGGAACGATTCTGAGTGGCTCGGTTCCCAGCGCGGCGGAGCGCACCAGCGGTTACACCAACTTCCAGGACCTCATCGCTGCTCAATCGGGAACGCAGACCGACGGCCTCTGTACCGTCAACGTTAAACCCTGCCCGGCTGCGGACCAGCGGACGTTTCCCAACGGCACCATATTCGATCCGGCGACTACTCGGGCCGTCACTGCGGGGCAAATGGATCCGGTAACAGGTCTGTTCGCTACCAATAGCGGATTCGTTCGCAATCCATTCGGAACCTGCGCGAACACTACCCTTGTGTTTACGGTCGCGGGTTGCGGCTTGAACATCATCCCCGCCGGCCGCCTGGATCCACACGCCATAGCGCTGTTGAACTTGTATCCCAACCCCACAACCAATGCGGTGGGTTCGCTTCTTTCCAACTTCGCCAACTCACCAAAGCTGTTTGAACACAGCAACTCTTTCGATACCCGGATGGACATCAACTTTAACGAAAAAAACCAGCTGTTCTTCCGGTTCAGCTTGGTAGATGATCCCCAATTCATTCCAGGTATTTTTGGAGGTGTGGCCGACGGTGGAGGTTTTCAACAGGGGACGCAGACCGCCATCGCTGAACAGAGCGCCCTCGGCTATACGCATACGTTTTCTCCTACCCTCATTAACGAGGTTCGTGCAGGGTTGAATTATCTCCGCACGTCACGTTATTCGCCTTCCGCCAATGATTTGAGTAACATTCCTGGGACCTTCGGCATTCAGGGTATCCCTCAGCAGTCTCTGAATGGCGGACTTCCAGCCTTCGGGATCAACGGGCTGTCCACTCTGGGCAGCAACGCTTTTCTCCCTTCGGACGAGGTCACTTCCACTTTCCAGCTCAGCGATAACGTCACCAAGATTTACGGCAGGCACACTTTCAAGATGGGCTTCGAATGGCAACACGTCAAGTTCTCAACGCTGCAGCCACCCTGGTCGCGCGGTGAGTTCGACTACAACGGCGACTACACCGAAATCCCGACGGTCGACAGCGGCAACACCGGCCGAGCGGACTTTTTGCTGACTCCAACCGCGACGACCGTACCTGGGGGGCGTCAACAATGTCGGTGGAAGCAGTGAGGTGTTCGTTTCCAACATTTCTCTCACTGATAACGGCAAGAGCTACTACGGCGGTTACGTCAACGACGATTGGAAAGTCACACCCAAGCTGACCGTCAACCTGGGAGTGCGCTATGACTTCTTTGGCCTCGTGTATGAGCACCACGCCAACCAAGCAAACTTCGTTCCGGGAGGGCCACCAACTGGCGGTCCTATGTACATCATTCCGACTGGGCCGAACGCCGGTAACCTTTCTCCGAGTTTCCTATCTTTGCTCGCTAAAGACGGCATCACCCTCGCCACTACAGGTGCATACGGCACCGGACTCGGGCATTCGCAGAAGGGTAATTTTGCTCCTCGCATTGGTTTGGCATACCAATTCACACCCAAGCTGGTTGTGCGGACTGGATTTGGTATCTTCTACAATGGTTTTGAGAATCGGGGATTCTCGCCGAATCTTGGTGAGAACTATCCTTTCCAGTTCAACTTCTCCTTCGCCTCGCCAAACGATACTACCCCCATAACATTCCCGGGATGCGGCACGGCGGGCCCGGGCGGAAGTGCGACGTTTGAGACCGGCTTTTCTTGCACTCCGTTGAGTCCTCTGTTGGTCAACGCCAGCGGCTTGGGGTTGCGCGGGATTCAGTTTAACTACCAGACCCCGTACTCGATGGGTGGCAATCTCACCGTCCAATACCAGTTGACGCCCTCGATGTCCCTGCAAGCCGGCTATGTAACCTCGCTGGCTAGGCACTTGGAGTCGTTCCCAGGCTCCAACAGCCCTACCTCCATCGCGGCTTCGAACACACCTGAAGCTACTCTCGTGCCATTTCCGGATTTCGGATTCAATTCCAGCTACGCTGCGACAGGGGGTATGAGCGCTTACCATTCCCTGCAAACCAAAGTCGAGAAGCAGTTTGCGGATGGGCTGAACTTCCTGTTCACCTATACCTGGTCCAAGACGATGTCAGACGCCGGTGACTTGCTCAACGGAGGAAGCGTTGCAGGTTACCGAGCGCCAAACGTTCCTGGACTGGGGATGGCATTTGACTATGGCTTGGCGGATTTCGACATTCGGAATGTGTTCCACTTCAGCGGCGGATATGAACTTCCTTTCGGAAAAGGCAAGCACTTCATGTCCGATGCTTCCGGAATCCAGGACAAGCTGGTCGGGGGCTGGAGCCTCAATTGGAGCACCACCCTCCAAGGCGGCCAGCCGATTAGCCTCGGTTGCCCAAGCGGCACGGCGTCGAACCTCGGCTGCGGCGGCCTGTTTACCGGACAGCCCTTGGATCTAGGACTGCACACCGACAAGAATGGGCTTCTCAGCTATTTCGGGAACCCGGCAGCGTTTGTCCAGCCTTGCGTATTAGGTGCTGGCGGAGTGCCGGAGGCCGGCACGCCGGCTGGATGTACTCCTTTGACCGGGGCTCAGGCTTTGGGCGGCATTACGCAGGTGCCAGGGCCGGGTTTCCATAGGGTAGACTTCTCCGTTTTCAAGGTAATTCCGATCAGAGAGCGGATCCAAGTGCAGTTCCGCGCCGAGATCTTCAACATTTTGAACCATCCGAACTTCAACGCCCCAGGCTTCGGGGGCAATGGCGTTCAGTCGATCTCCGGGTCGACCAATTACGTCAACAATTCGACGTTCGGCGAAATTGGTTCCACGCGCGATGCTCCCTACGATCCGCGGCAGATCCAGTTCGCTTTGAAGCTGGTTTTCTAACGCAGCTTCACACCCCTCCCCGTAGAGCGCTCGTCGAGGGCGCTCTGCGGGGATCCTTTTTGTGCTCGATCTTTCCCGGTATAAGCGTGCGGTGATAACCTAGGAACGCCGTGCTCATGGTCAGCCGTTCAATCAACGCTATTCTTTTCATTCTTTTGGCGTGCGTGTCCGCGGTATGGGCCCGCGCCAACCAGGACCAGCGGCTCGATCACGAATTCCAGGCGGCCGTAGCTCAATATGACGCTGGCAAGTTTGCCGAAGCCGCCACAAAGCTAGAGGACTTGGTCCGACGGATTCCGGAAAACTTTGAAATTCACGAACTTCTTGGCATGGTTTACTCCGCACAGTCCCAGGACGCTACCGCCAATACCCACTTTGAGAAAGCCGTCCGGTTGAACCCAACTTCCGCTCCGGCGCGGTCCAATCTCGCCGCCAACCTCGTCCGGTTGGGAGAGCTCGACCGTGCAGGAGAACAGTTCAAGAAAGCCGCCGAGCTCGAGCCGCAGAACTTTGACACCAATCACAATCTCGCGGAGTTCTACGTGCAATCTAAAAGGATCGCCGATGCCGTGCCCTATCTTGAGCGCGCCCAGCGGAGCGAGCCATCCTCCTACGACAATGGCTACGATCTGTCGCTGGCCTACCTTCTCTCCGGTCGCCTTGCCGACGCTCGCCAACAAATCCAGGTGCTTTTGCGGCTTAAGAACGCCGCCGAACTGCACAACCTGCTCGGCGAGGTAGAAGAAAAAGACGGGCACTTCGTCGAGGCCGCCAACGAGTACGAAATCGCCGCCCACGCCGATCCCAGCGAGAGCAACCTGTTCGATTGGGGCAGTGAACTCCTTGTTCACCGCACCCTCGGACCAGCCATACAAGTCTTCAAGGATGCCGCCCAGCGCTACCCCGCTTCGCCCCGTCTGGCAATCGGTCTTGGGATGGCGCTCTACGCGCACGGCAATTATGACGAGGCCGTCAAATCGTTGCTCCGGGCGGCTGATCTGAACCCTTCCGACCCTAGTTGTTACCTTTTTCTGTCCAGGGCCTATGACAGTTCGCCGGGTCAGGCCGACGACGTCATCCAGCGATTCCGCCGGTTCTCTGAACTCCAGCCGGGCAATGCCCAAGCCCTCTACTACTACGCGATGAGTCTGTGGAAAGGCAAGCGGGCTCAAGATCCCAGCCTCGACCTGCGTCAAATTGAGACTCTGCTCAAGAATTCTATCGATCTCGACCCCAAGCTGGCCGAGGCGCATCTGCAGCTGGGCAATCTCTACTCCGACCAGAGTAAATATCCCGAGGCCATTCCGGAATATGTGCGGGCGCTCGCGCTGAACCCCGATCTTGCCGACGCCCACTATCGTCTGGGGCAGGCCTACGTTCGCACCGGCCAAAAGGCGTCAGCCCAGGAGCAACTCCAGGCCTATCAAAAGATTCGCGAACAGCACTTGGAGGATCTTGAAAAACAAAGGGCGGAAATCCGTCAATTTGTCTCTGGTGCGAAGGACAGCCCGTCCGGCAAGCCGTGAGTGCCTGGGCTACGGTTCACGGTTGACGGGATGCGAATTGGCGTGTTGAGAAAAGAAGCGGAACGAACATAAAAGATGGGATTGCATGGCGGCGAGGCGGCCCCGACCGATTCGCGCTTCGAGCCAATGCTTGACTTCGTTTAACACGCGGCGTGGTTTGCGCTAAGCATTGCGTTTACCGTTGTTAGCCGTAAAGCCTCGGCGTCTTTAGGCCGGGGATATAAGGCTTTCTTTTTTTTCCTTTTCCTGCGGTTCTGTCATAAACTTCCTCGTCCCCCAAAACGGGACCTATGGGCGGGCAGCCCAAAAGTAAAGCCTCTTCGTTGTCCTCCGCTGAAGCAGGCGGTTGTGGGGAGGAACCCACCGAAGAGACCGGATCAAAACCCGGCTCCGTAGGAATCCTCGCCCTTTACGGCGAGGAGGATGTCAAAATGGCACACGATTCTTCATCACCGTCCAAAACGGGGCGGAATTCGGTTGGTCTCCCGGGCCTCAAGTTAAGCGGTCTGGCCTCGAGCCCTCGGGAACTTGCCCGGCAATTGAGTTTCACCCGGCGTGAGTTCCTGCGCCGTGCCGCCGGTGTCACCCTGGGTGGCACACTGCTCGGCTCTGGAGCGCTGGCCCGAGCCGGAATACCGAAAAAGAAGAGAAAGGTTGTGGTCATCACCTTCGGCGGTGGCGCGCGCGACCAGGAGACGTTTGCGCCCGAAGGTCAGGAAAATATTCCCCACTTGATGCGGGAATTGATTCCGCAATCCACGTTTTTCACGCAGGTTGTAAATCGCGGCATCCTCGGCCACTATGTTGCCACCGCCAGCTTGGCCACCGGCGTCTATGAAACCATCAACAACTTTTCATCTCTTCCCCCGGAACATCCGACGGTGTTTGAGTACTTCCGCAAGGATTTAAAACGCCCTTCCTCTGACGCATGGGTGGTTGCACCCAGCAACGGTTTCAATCGCATCGGTGAGAGCAGTCACCGCTCTTACGGCCCAGGCTTGGGTGCCCGGGTGATTTTGCCCAAGCATCTGTTAACCGCAGCGACCTCCGGCGCAGGAGCGGACTACGAACATCTGTTGCGCGACAACTACGAGACACCGTTCTACACGCCGGAACTCGGCGGAAACGAGTTCGCATTGCATCAGTTGGAAATGCTGCTGAAGCTTTCTGTGGACGACTTCAAGAAGCATGCGCGGACGTTGTCGAGTCCCGATGAACTTTCCGTCTACATCGCTCGCCAGTTGATGCGGCAACTCGCCCCTAGTCTTTTGTGGATCACCATGCACGACATCGACATCGCGCATGCCGGCGCATATTCGCTGTACATCGATGGCATCCGCCGCACCGATCGGCTTTGCGCCGACCTTTGGAAAACGATTCAGAGCGAGCCGGAATATGCTGGCAATACCACCGTCTTCATCTTGCCGGACTTTGGCCGCGACTCCGACGACGATTCCGGCGGCAACGGATTTCAGCATCACCGCACCGGTGATGCGCTCTCGCGCACTACCTGGATGATGGTCTTGGGCGCCGGCGTTCGCGAAGGAGTGGTTATCGACCGCGCGCTGGAGTCCACCGATCTTGTGCCGTCGATCGGATCGCTCCTCGGATTTTCCCCGTCTCTCGCACAGGGTAAACCTCTCGTTGAACTTGCGTAATTCTATGCCTCCCATCAAGCTCAAACCCGAGCAATTCAGCGGCTATCCACCAGAAGCACGAAAACTTGTCACCAACGATCTCGCTGTGCTCGAGCTCCTGCCACTGAGTTTTCTCCCCAGCCTATTGCGAGAGGCCATCGACTACGATTTCAAGTTTCCCGCGGAGCGCAAAGCGCTCGAGAGGGAACTTCGAAATCTGAACTCGCTTTCTGCGGAACAGCTCAAGGATTGGTTTCAAGGATTCGCCCAAATCCATCTTTCCTCGCAGCTCGAACAGTTCGACTGGGTAAACTCGCCGGCGCAGTTTGTTGAGCAGCTCTCGGCGTATCTTTGGACGACCCGCCAACTGGATGCCTTTCGCTTGGCGGCGCTCGCTTATGCGGAGCGTTTGCGGGCGGCGTTGCCAGCGGAGCCTCCGGCGATTCCGAGGCTGGGGATTGCGGTTATCGGCCAGGGCGTCACCACACCACAAGAGCCGTTGTTTCGCAAACTGCGTCCTCATGGGGTGTACTTCAGCCACATCAAGCCTGAAGATGGGTTGAGGCAGCTTCTAGATGCGGCCGCGGCTCGAGCCAAAGCGCATCCCGTTGCTCACGGCCACTGGTACATTGAAGGCGGGCAAGAAGCGGCTCACGACTCGGCGCTTACCTGCGTTTCCTACCAGGCCCTCGAGCCAGCGCGGGCGGCCTTGTCGAACAGAATACGCTTGGAGATTGAACGGCCTGGCATGGGACCCGAGACACTGCGCACGCTACTGGCGCAGCTGCGTCCGGCGGATCTTGGTATGGGTCGGCAGGCGGATGGGGGCCCGCACGGTAACGCGGCCGAGTTAGGGAACGCGGTCCTGGATCGCTTTCAGGCCAAGCTGCTGACTGAGGGCTCGGGCACGCAGGTCTTCAGCACGACTTTCGCACAATGGGCGGCGCGCGAAGCGCTCCGGCGTGCCCAGCCGCTTACCTTGTTGGTGCGTTTTGCCCCGCGACAACGACAGAAGGCGATGAACGAGATGCTTTCCGGTAGCGACACTCATGTCGAAGTCGATCCCCTGGGTTCGCTGACCGATGCGGATAACGGTGCCTATTACAACTGGCTGAATCAGCAACGGTTACCGGGTTCGGAACAATCTTCGTTCCTGGCGTGGTTTGAGAATCACGGCGAGGTTGTGGCCATCGGCCCCTCCATGCCGCGCGGGACCGAATCAACCACGGCAACAGACCTTCAAACACTGCTTTCGTGGATGGCCTGAAGATTCTCAAGAAATCGTGTGCCAGAGATAAGAATGTGCAAGAATTGGCGGCGACTCTTGGTTAACCGTCTCACTCGACAAAACGAGAGATGCGTTGGAAGGGAGAAGGAGCCGGCCACGCAGGCCCGCAGTCGGCGTTCTCCGGCACACTTTGCGTGAATTCCTATGACTAAACAACTATCGCGGCGCACCATGCTGAAGACGGCTGTCTCGGGAGTGACTATGGCTTCCGTGCCCTGGCCGGAGCAGAACTCCCCGATCCCGCGCAAAGGCCAAATCAAGCAATCGGTTTCCCGTTGGTGTTACCAGAAGACTCCGCTCGACGAACTTTGCGCCTACGCGACGCAGATTGGTTTGAAGGGCGTCGATCTGCTGAAGCCGGATGAATACGAGGTGCCCGCGAGGCATGGCTTGGTTTGCAGCATGGGCTATGCCGACGGAGGCGAGATTGCCAGCGCTATGAACCGCGTCGAAAACCACGCAAAGATCGAGGAAGGTTTTCGCAAATACATTCCACTGGCGGCCAAGGCCGGCGTGCCGAACGTGATTACCTTCTCCGGAAACCGCGCGGGCATGTCCGACGAAGAAGGCGCCAAAAACACCATCACAGGGCTCAACCGCGTGAAAAAGATTGCCGAGGACCACGGCGTCACCATCTGCCTGGAACTCCTCAACAGCAAAGTCGACCACAAAGATTACATGTGCGACCACACCGCTTGGGGAGTACGAGTGGTGCAAGCGGTGAACTCGCCGCGCGTCAAGCTGCTGTATGACATCTACCACATGCAGATCATGGAAGGAGACCTGGTTCGCACCATCCAGCAGAACATTTCATGGCTTGGTCACTTCCACACGGGTGGCGTTCCCGGCCGGCATGAGCTCGACGGTACGCAGGAAGTGCAATGGGATGGAGTGATGCGTGGAATCGCGGCAGCCGGCTTCCAGGGTTACGTGGCGCACGAGTTCGTGCCCGCGCGGGACCCTTTAACCTCACTGCGGCAAGCGGTGGATTTGTGTGATGTGTAGCAGTGATGTGAGGAGATTCGCCAGTTAGCCAGTGCCAGAGCCCAACATAAGGGTTCTCTTCTTAGCGCCGGGATCTCATGGCCGCAGAACACACCGCAGATCCCGGACCTAGCAAAAATCCTCGGGGAATCATTGGATAGGGTCGGAGAGGTGAGTAGCACAGGCAGCATTGGGTTGTGCACCAATTGATTTACGCAGCGAAATGGGGATTTCGATCCCGCTAGTAGTTCATTACCTACGGTACTCCTTCAAGTCGAGAATATTGGAAAACCGGTTCTGCGCAAGAATTCGTAGAGACCCGCATTTTAGGCTGCTTTCTGAAGAACGATGAATTCGGTCTTGGTGAATGCCATGCGCTGGGCCTTGAGCAGCAGGTAGCCGAGGTTCTTGTAGCCGCGACCCCTTCTAACAATGCTTTTGATGTTGCCGTTGATGGCTTCCACCACTCCGAAGCGTACTTTGGTGCGGCAGTAGTTCAAGATCCCGTCCAGGTGATCTGCCAACATCAAGGCAAGTTTTTGAAAGGGTGCCAACCGTTGCCAGCGCAGTTGATCGATCCAACTGTGCAAATAGCGCACCATGGCCCCTTCATAGCGGTAGGTCCACAACCGTTCCAGACTTTCCTTCAGAAGGTAGGCTTTCATTACCCGCCGGTTGAGGGCGAACAGCTGGTTTAACTGTTGGCGCTTTTGGGTGTCCAGATTCATCCAGCGCGTCAACAGCAGCCAGCGTTTGCCCTTCACTACACCGCGCATGCTCCCACCTTTGCGAAAGAACTCCGCTCGGCGCACTTCGTCGATGGCTTTGTTGGCGTGCTGCAGAATGTGGAATTTGTCGTACACGATGCGGCAGTTCGGAGCCCATTGTTCGATACTGTTGGTGAACGGCCGCCACATATCCACGCAAGCCGCCGCAATGCGCTTCCTCTGGCTTTCCTTCAGTTGCGTTCGAAAAAACTCATCCAGCGTCTCTTGCTTGCGATCCTGTCCGAACCATAAAGGCTCGCCGGTCTCCAAGTTGCTGACCACGGTGATGAACTTCATGTGCTTGCCGAAGTAGATTTCGTCCACACCCATCTGCTCTAAGCGATCCTTGCGGCGCGTCGCATTCCATCGCTGGAGATAGCGCAGGTCGATCGCTCGCACCGTGCTGGCAGCCAGTCCGAACTGTCTGGCCACCTGGCGTACGGAGGCGCTCTCACACGCCAGCCCCACCGCATCCTCAAAGTCTTTACTGAAGGGCGCTTTGCTCGGCAGTTGCAGTACCTTCTCGACCCTTACCCCGCAATCGGGACAGCACACCCGGTACAGTTCGATGATCACCGTGGTCTGATACTTCCTCCACGGCAAGTCGCGCACCTCCCGCTGGTAATAGTCATGCGCTTCGGTAAACTTCTTTCCACATCCCGAACAGATCAGTTTTCGGTTGCCCCGTTTTCGCCGCACCCATAACCGCAGGGTCATAGCGGTTTCATCAATCTCGTATCGAAACACTCGATAGCCTGGCCAATTCAAGATTTTCGTGAACTCGTTGTCTCGCATTCCGCGAGTCTAGCCGAACTGCCCCTCTACGGAAACCCGCTCTCCTATTGGGCCTCTACGAATTCCTGCTCAGAGCCGGAAAACCTTTGCATTATTTGGTAAGAACCCGAGGCGTATCTCTGCGCTCATGGTCAATTCTTGGTGGCCGAAGATGGGTAGTCCTGCCAGATGTACTGAAGGGCCTCGGAAAGCGTTTGTTGTTTCACTGCTCGGTCAACGTGTCCGGCGTTGCGGGCAAATACGAACTGGTAATGATAGCCCTTGGCAGCGAGTACGCTAGCCATATGCTCGTTTGCGAGAACCCAATCGTGCATATTGTCGCGCATCACGTTCGGATTTAGGAGATCCCGGTCACCGACTTCCATCCAGATTCGAATCGGCTTGACCGGGCCGTCCGGGATGAGATGCTCGTGAAACTCCCAGGCACCGTGCGGCGTTTGCGGATTGTACGGCCACTGCTGGTTTACGAATGTTCCGGAATAGGTGAGAACACGCTGATAAAGCTCGGGGTGGTACCAAGCCATGATCAAGGCGCAGGCGCCTCCTGAGCTGCCACCCATGGTTGCCCGGCCCCCCGGATCCTTAGTGAGTTTCACGTGAGCCTGGGTTTCGACCAGAGGCAAAACTTCGTTTTCCACAAACTCCGCATAGACTCCGGACATCGTGTCGTACTCAAGACCGCGTTCACTCCCCTGCGCGTCGCCACCTCCGTTGCTGATAGAAATGGCAATCATCACCGGGACCTTATGTTGGCCAATCAAGGTGTCCAGAGTTGAAAAGAGCAACCGGTCAGGCCCGTCGGCCCCGACGATGAAAGGCGCGATGCTACCCGGCACGTACTGCTGGGGGACATAGACGGTCACCCGCCGCGTGTACCGAGCGGGGTGGCTGGTAGTCACTACGAGCTTTGCGGGGTTGGCAGAATCTATAGTTCCGAAGGTGTTGGGGTCACGTGCAATGCCTGGATAGATCTTGCTGTCCGACGAGTTCAGAATGAACTCAATCACCGTTCCACTAGGTATGCCTTCTTGGCGAGACATCTCGGAAGGTACATCGGAGGTAGGCCTGATAATGAAATTACCGTCCGCATTCGCAGGCGGGTTTGATCCGTCGGGCAATTCCTTGGCCGTGACATAACCGGGACTGTTGGGATTGCGTATTGGCGGCGTCGGTCGTTCCGTGTGTTGAGCTGACGGAGGAGACTGGCCGGAGACTGGATTGAGAACCGCGATTAGGCTAACCAGAATTGGGATGCTCCGAGAACGCGGGACTGAAGTCATGTGGTCATTTTGCAGTATTCCGAACTTCAGGGGAAGCATTCCCCTGGACGGCGGTTCAAAGCTCTAAGCCAAAAAACACTAGCAAGGTGGGCCGAACATTCAGTCGACGTGAGTAAAACCAGAAACTCCCTGGGGGACCGTCCGTGTTCGCCCGGGCCGCGGCTCGGTGGCGGCGGCTTGTGTATTGAGAAATTTAGGCAGCAACGAGCAAGCGAGACTGATCAAGAACAAGCCCCCCGTGATCCAAACGGCATGATGCGCTAGGCCATTCAAGAGCACGTCAACGGAGTAATTCACATGCACCAACCGCTCAACGATCCAGCCAACCGATGCACCACCCGCACAGAGCGCCCCGCCGATCCTAAGAACCGAGTACGAACGCAAGCGGCTCAATAAGACGAGAGACGGCATGATAGCCGCGACCACCATCAGCTGCATAGTTTCGATGCCCAGGTTGAACGCCAGAATGCCAGCTACACGTTCCCAGCGGCCGAGTCCTAACTCCTCCAGGGTTGCGGCAAATGCTAAACCGTGAATCAGACCGAAGAACGCCGCTATTAGTGCTTCGCGTCCCGGAAAAAGCGGCCGGAGCGCGTGAATCGCGGAGACGAGTATCGAAATAGCGATCAGTACTTCGATCGGACGAGTGGGCACGCGGACCAGTCCCAGTGCGGCTATCGCGAGGGTGATGGAATGCCCGATGGTAAACGCCGTTACTACCCTCAAAATCTGCCACAGACTGTGACGTGCGCCAGCGAATCCGACCCATCGCCAACCTAGAGCGAGTAGTGGCGCAGGCAGAAGCAGCGTAAGCAAGAACAGAAGGTGGTCTGTGCCTTCAGCAATGTGCCGCATGCCGAGGCGGAATATGCTCGCGAAGCCGACCGCGCCCATCGATCCGCGAACGGTTGACCACCCTTTCAAAGTTAAAGGGTCTGAACTACCGCCGTCCTGCGCGTAATCCAGCTGATAGAACGATTGGCTTTCGTTTCGATTCTGCCTGAGGATCCGAATACTTGGGTCGCGCGGAACCAGACAATTCACCAGGTAGGCGGATATCTCGTTGTGGTGATGGTTTTCGAAAACGATTCTCCGTTGGGGCCCACCAGGGGCCAAGTCCACAGTGAACTCCATCTGAATTTCACCGAGTCCTTCCTTGAGCTCCTCGGTTGCTGGGAACTTCTGTGAGACCAGCGTGGGGCTCGCACTCTTTCCGTCAACCATAATCGACAGATCGCGAAGCACCCGCTCCGCGTAAGTCCGCTGCTCGGCCTCCGAGATAACGCCGTCCCCGTTGGTGTCGATGCTCGCAAGTACGATGGAAGAGACCGCGACACCCGGGATCAGGCGCATGGACACCTGCACACGGTCATTCTCCACCGAGATGATGGTGGCTTGCAGGTACTCATCGAGCCTATGCGCGAAGGCGCCCGCTCCGAGCGACAGAAGAATCGCAGCAGCGGCAACGAGCCTCGTGTTCATTTCGCCGCAATCCCCCGTCCGTAGTCATTGGTCGGATCGCGGTACATAGTGTGGACATGCATGGACGGATCGCCGCCCAGCCGCTGGGGCGCGTACTCAATGACGAGGTGCGGGCCCTGAATCCGATAATAAGCCGTGATGTTGCTTCCCGGAGTGGCGGTTGTTGGACCGCTCCAGGCGAACCAGGTCTCGCTGATATCGGTTTTGAGCTCGGCCATACGGGCCACGGCCGCGCTTTCGTGAATAATGCCCGCCCACTCGGATATCAGATCGAGCAGCATCGCGCGTTGCCGATCGTTCATCGCGGAGGCCTTCAAACCCTCGGGCTGTATTGTTTTGCCGTCCTGACCGGGACCGAGCACAAGATCGGCCAAACGGTAGCTGAGAATCACCTGTTTCCGCTGATTCTCGTCCAGAGCGCTGAGCAAAGCGAAAGCCTTGTCGCTCTCCTGTCCGAGAGGCCGCACGGTTTTTCCGCTGCTGGTGTAGAGAGCAGGTTGAGCACCGGTCAGGGTCGGCGTGAGCACGCCGCGTTCGCCGGCAATGGTGATATTGAGCGCCAGATGGTGGCCTCCAAACTGCAACATCCAGGGATCTTTTTCAGAGGGCTTTCCCAGAATCGAAATGTAGTAGAGATCTTTCCCGAAGATTTGGTTGTTTCCCTCCTTGATTCTGTTGACCTCGTCACCTTCCATAATTTGCTCGACCTTCTCAAAACCCCTTCGGCTGAGCGCGGACGAAACCAGAGCCAGAGCGGCAGAACGCTGAGCGGCATTCAGTTCCTTGAGGCTGATACCGGCCCGGGGAGCGAACGATACCGGTAAGTTGGACCAGCGGGCCCGCTGCCTCTGGTCGTCAAACGCGAACAGCGCGCTTTGCCTCTGCTTCTCATCGAGCGCCGCAAGAAAAATATTTGCAGCGCTCACGATTCGTGAAGTCGCCGTCTGGGCTTTGGCGGCTGTCACCGACGAACAGATAAGCGCCAACGCGCCGACGCCACATAGCGTTCTGAGCGAAAAAACGTTCATCCTCTGTTCTCCTTGTCAGCCCTGTTCAGGCGTCTTCTCCCTTTGGTTACTTCCCCCGATTCCGGAAGGCCAGTCCCGATTCTGAGAAGCTGGCTTCTGGATCTGTTGTTTTTGGCGGCATTTTCTGCTGTTCCTGAGACCCCACTACTTTGCCGGGACGGGACTCACCAACCCCAAGTCAATGGTGATCGCCACATCATCACCAACCATTCCTCCGCCACCGTTCACACCGAAGTGTTTGCGGATCACCTCGGTAGTGACGGACGTTCCCATGTGAAGATTGCCTCGAGGCTCTTTAACCGGAGCGCTGGGTGCATCAACCGCCAACTCAATTCATCATGAGTTGGTAGGCTTGCAACAGGGATCCATCCTTTGCAGCCGTCGCTGAATCTTGGCCCCTATTTCATCATGTCGCCGCAATTCGGAAAGCTGCAGGACCCCCACGGCTGAACGTGACTTCGAATTCCCCGGCTCTGCACCTCCCCGTTCAAGCCAAGCCTGCGGTTAACGGCCAAGGTGGTCAAAAATCTAAATGCCGTGTCTGGTGTCCCTTACAAGAAATTCGCGGCCATTTTTCCTGGTCTAGTTGCACGCAATCCTGCACCCAAGAGATGTTCCGCAATCATCACGCGGCAATTTTCAGGTGTTGCGTCCCACAACCCGACCAGGACAAACAGGCGACCATTCTTCGGAAACCGTCGTTCGGACCTCCCCAGAACGTCTGGAGACTTTGCGAGTGTTGTTTTCAGAACAAACCGCCTATGTCGAACGACTGAGAGTATCCTACGATACTCGAAGTTTTGTGAAGAACTGAGGCCAACCGCAAATGTTGTCGCAGCCCGACTACGACGCGATTGTCATCGGTTCCGGTATCGGCGGACTGGCATTCGCGAGCTTCATGGCGAAGCTGCGCAAGTGGCGCGTGCTTGTGCTGGAGAGGCACTTCAAGATCGGCGGTTTCACGCACACATTCGCGCGACCAGGCGGCTGGTCCTGGGATGTAGGGCTTCACTACGTGGGCCAGATGGGCGAAGGCATGATCGGCCGGCGGCTATTTGATTTCATCACCGATGGCCGGGTGAAGTGGAACTCGCTGCCTGACATTTACGACATATTCTTCTATCCAAATCTGCAGGTTAGAGTCTCTAAGGGCGAAGCAGATTTCCGAAGCACTTTGACCGGTGCTTTTCCAAGCGAGTGCGCCAACATCGAACAGTATTTCCGCGACCTGAGGCGCGCCACCAGTTGGGCCAAACGTTTCATCGTGGCGAAAGCCATGCCGCCGCTTTTGGCCTGGATGGTTGGGGTGGTGAACCGCTTTACAGCTGATCTTCCTCTGCAGACCACCCAGCAATACCTTGAGAGGCGTTTTGCGGACCAGCGACTTCGCGCCCTGGTCGCCTCGCAGTGGGCCGACTATGGATTGCCTCCGGGCGTCAGTGCGTTCGCCACTCATGCAGTGATTGCCTCTCATTACTTGAATGGGGCGTGGTATCCGGATGGGGGCGCCGGAGAAATCGCGAAAGCAACGGGCGCTGTAATCCGTGCCAAGGGCGGCGCGCTCTTACCCAACCACGAGGTCATCCGCATTGTGCTCGAGGGTGGCCGTGCCGTCGGCGTGGAAGTCAACGTCAAGGAAGGCGGGCAAGTGTCTCGTGAGGAATTTCGAGCGCCTGTCATCGTATCTGACGCAGGAGCATGGAATACGTTCTCGCGCATGTTGCCGGCCTCCGCTCTGCCGTTCCGTGACCAACTGAAATCGCCGCCGCAAGGTTTCGAAGTTGTCGAACTCTTTCTAGGTTTACGGAGCGACCCTCGCGAGATGGGTTTCAAGGGGGAGAATCATTGGATGTTTGAGTCCTTCAACCATGACGAGATGTATGCCCGGCGGAACGAACTGCTAGATGCTCGAGCACCGATGGCCTACCTCTCGTTCCCGTCCCTTAAAGATCGTCGCGCCCGACGGCACACCGCGGAGATTATCGCCCCGCTCTCCTATGGCTCGTTGGAAGCACATTGCCATGAACCTTGGCGCAGGCGCAGCGCAGAATACGAATCTGCAAAGGACCGCATCACTAAGGCATTGCTGGAGCTTGTCGAGCGTCACCACCCTGGGTTTGGAGACCTTGTGGAATACTCAGAACTGGCCACACCCCTGACATTCGAGCACTTTACCGCAGCCCCATCGGGGACCATATACGGCTATCCGGCCACGCCTGAAAGGTACGGGAAGGCGTGGCTAGGCCCGCGCACGCCGATCCAGAATCTGTATCTTACGGGTAGCGACGCAGCCTTGCTCGGTATCGTGGGGGCGTTGATGGGTGCAGTAGTTACCGCGAGTTGCGTTCTGGGCCGGTTCGGCTTCTTCGAAGTTATGGGTGCCGCCCGTTCGCACTCCTGAGAGTCGCGGGCCAGCTCGATTTCCTGGAACCCCGTTCAATATGTTCCGGCAAGCGCAGTTCGTGGGGCTCCTGCGGCACCGGCGGCCCATCCATCCAAGCCAATCAAGGCGGACAAGGCAAGATGATTAGCCACGTCTTTCTAGAATGGGACAACCACTCCGCGACTAATCCACTACGACAGATTTACTACCTTCCGGCTGTCTCGCTGGTTTGATCAGCCGTGGGACGGGCGAGCCACAGCGGCAAGTTAACGCAGATCCCATTATAAACGGTCGGCTTTTACTCTAAATAGAACACTTCCTCCATCATTGCAAATTTTTCGCCTGGTTTCAGGCCAGGTACCGGCTCGAAGAGCAATTTCATCTCTTTCTGCCATTGCAGATTAATAGGGTCTTGATCGAGGGCGCGCCACGCGGCATCAAAATCATCGACCTGCATGACTAGGAACAGATCCTGTTCCCTCCGGTAGATGGAGTACTTTGAGATGCCGACCTCCTTTAATTTGGTGAGTAGCGCGGGCCAAACGTTTCGGTGCGCCGCGTCATATTCTTTTTCCTTGCCAGCCTTTATTCGTAGCCGGAAAGCGACTCTAGGCATCCTAATCTCCACAATTTCCACTGCCATGCGCGAAGTCTTGTTTGGCGACGAGACCGCCGACTTAACGGCACACGCTTAGGGCAGAATTAGCACCGCAACGGAGAAACCGTGAAGTGTCAGGTTGTCCGAGGTTAATCTCGTAGAAGTAGGTGGCTGAAAACCGGTGGTGACATCCACGTAGTCTAGCTGGCCGCCGGAAGCGCCCGCAATAGTCAGGTCGAAGTTACCGTCATGCTTGTTCACCAGCAGGATCTTGCGCTTGCCTTCCTTGGTCATGACCGCAGAGGCGTATACGTAAGGATGTGTTGGAGCAAACTGACCGATCGGCCCAATTTCGACGATCTTGTCTCCGGGGCCAAAATTGTCGTGTAAGAGTTTCAGAGCCCATAAGCGTGCATTTGGTTTTCCATTGGTCCAGTCGACCATGGACACGCTGGGAAACTGTGTTGGATAGCCAACTAATTGCGATTCGCCGGCCACATCGATGCCTAGATGAGTGAGCTCGGAAAAAATGTAAGCGTACTCCGCGCCCGCGAGATTCCAATATGAGTCAGGAATAGGTTTCGCGACGTGGCTGGGAGCGACCTGCGCGATGTCATCGGCTGAGATGATTCCGATTTCGTTGATCATCGTCCGCGTCTGTGGAGAGAGTCTTTTGCGAATCGTTTCAATGTATCGCACCGAGTTCAGAAATCCGTCGGCCTGGACAAAAACCGTATACTGTTGCACGTCGAGCGTTTCGTCCGGCTTCGGTATTGCGTAGAAATGATAGGAAATGTAGTCAAGAGGCATGCCCGGCTGGTGATTCTTGTGATCTAAGAAGTATTCGAAGAATTCGGGGTGTTCTCCCGGGACGGCGAGAGATACCCCTACGAACTTTATCTCAGGCTGAAACTCCTTCATGGCCGTAACGATGGCGTCGTATAGCCGCGTGTAAGTCTGCGGGGTTATGTGATGCTCCAGATCGACCTCGTTTAGAACTTCCCAATACGGAATCGAATAGTGATAGCCCGATTCGTGGCGCTTGCCAAGTTCGTCAGTAAAGCCACCCTTTGTGTACCAGCAAAGGAGGCGAGCGAAGTAGTCAGCAACTTCCTTGCCTGTCGGGTCACGAAGTTCGGTGCCCTGTTCGTAGTTCCACACGGCTTTGTCGGGATCGTCCGGATAGGTGACGGGCTTGTCGGTCTTGTACATCCATTGGGGGATAGTGCTGAAGTTGAGGACCGCCGTGTGGCCCTTGGTGGCTTCCAGAAAATCGATGGTCATCGGATCGATCGGTGAAAAGTCCCAGGATGTCTTGCCTTCCTTGGGCGGTTCGAGTTCTGCGACTCCGAGACGCGGGTAAGGAAGCCACGGGACGTAACGAACGTAGTCCGCTCCGAGATCGCGGAGCGCTTGATAGGCGTTATCGTGAACCGGGGTTCCTCGACGAAGTGGTGGGTTTACGACCACTTGGAGCGTCGGAGTTGTCTTGGACTCTTCTAAGACACGCTCCCAGCGAGGAGCCAATTTGATCGGAAAGTTCTGGGCGTTCATCCCCGACGGAAGGATGACCAGCGATGTCGCGGCCGAAATCAGGCGTAGCGAAGCCAAGAACTTCATACAACTCTCCTCGTGGAGGATGCCCCAAAACGGGCCATCGGCCACGAAGCGCAAGGTACGCCAGGGCAATTATTTTTTCAATAGATAAATATTGTTTATTATAGAATCGTTTTACCATGAGCGATTCGTCGACGAGCCGCCTGTTCACGATCGGACTTTTCGGAATTGGGTTGGATAGCTATTGGCCTCAGTTCGCAGGGCTTCAAGAAAAGTTGACCGGATATGTCCAACGGGTCGCACAGCGACTCGCCAGGCCGAACGTTCGAATTGTAAATCTAGGATTGGTGGATTCTCCGGAGAAGGCAGAGGCAGCCGGGCATGCGCTCCGACAGCAGGACGTCGACCTGATTTTTTTGTATGTCACTACCTATGCCTTGTCCTCAACGGTGCTTCCCGTCGTCCGGAGAGTAAAGGTCCCCGTTGTTTTGCTGAACCTTTCGCCTTCTGCTGCGATCGACTACGAGTCATTCAACCTTCTGCGGGATCGGACGAAGATGACCGGGGAATGGCTGGCCTACTGCCAGGCCTGCCCAGTGCCCGAAATCGCGAATGTATTTCGGCGATGTCATATTCCGTTTTTTCAAGTCACTGGAACCCTTGATGATGATCCACGGGCCTGGACCGAGATCGACGATTGGATCGATGCGGGGCGCGTTGCCCACTCGATGGAACACAATCGACTTGGAGTGATGGGGCATTACTATGGCGGAATGTTGGATATATATTCCGATCTAACCCAACAATGCGCATATTTTGGCGGGCACATTGAGATGCTGGAAGTGGACGAACTAGCGGCGTTGCGGCGAGAAGTACAGCCTCAAGAAATTGCCACGAGAGTCATCGATTTCCGACACTTGTTTTGCGTTCAATCGGATTGTTCGCAGGCAGAGCTTGAGCGCGCCGCTCGGACGTCCGTAGCTTTGGACCGCATGGTGAAGGAACACCGATTAGGGTCCTTCGCCTACTATTATCAGGGCACCGGTAACGCCGAGAATGAAGACACGATAGGGTCCATCATTCTGGGAACCAGCTTGTTAACGGGCCGGGGAATACCGGTTGCCGGCGAGTACGAAGTGAAGAATGCGCAAGCCATGAAGATCATGGATTTGTTCGGCGCGGGAGGCTCTTTCACCGAATACTACGCCACGGACTTCAAAGACGACATTGTCCTGATGGGGCATGACGGACCTGGACACGTGGCCATTGCCGAGGGACCGATAAAGGTGCGCCCGTTACACGTCTACCACGGCAAAGTGGGACATGGTCTATCGGTCGAGATGTCCGTGAAAAACGGGCCCGTCACCATGCTGTCCGTCGTGCAGGCGGTGGACAAACTGATGCTTCTGACCGCAGAGGCGGAATCTGTGCCTGGCCCAATTTTGGAGATCGGCAACACCAACAGCCGATATCGCTTTCCGATGGGCGCCCGGCGTTTTATCGAAGCATGGAATGCAGAAGGTCCGGCGCATCACTGCGCAGTCGGAGTGGGTCACATTGCAATCAAGCTGAAGAAACTAGCCTCGTTGCTCAAGATGGACTGCGTGCAGATCTGCTAAACGTGAGATTCAATAGAGAAAGACATTTCAGACTGGATTGACACATGAACCCGTTGCCGTTACCGTGCGCCACGCCATCCAGCGCAGCGCAAGAGCCTAGATGGATTCGATTCGACCGACATGGAGACCCGCAATGACTGCCTATAACGCCTTCAGGCAGGGTCTTTGGGAACTCTGCCTACTTGTCCGTAAAACCATTGGCGGAAGTAGCGCCCGCTTCCATTTGGAAACACCAGGCAAGTGCAGAAGCATAGGAGAGTCAGGGCCCCTACGATCTTGCGATCAGCGAGTATCGTCAGGTCCTGTCGCTCGCACTATCCCGATTTTGACCAAGCCAACCTCGGCCTGACCGCGGTTCTCCTCAGGAAGGAAAAACCGGAAGCCGCGGGTGGACTCATACAGAGAGCGATTGCTGCCAATCCGCAGGATGAGGTCGCGTGGTACCGACAGCCTGGCTCAAGTCGAGCGCATTCTCGGTAACGAAGCGGACCAGAGAAGAGCCTTTGCCGAGTTTCAACGCCTGCGCCAAAAGTCCAGCGAACTCGAGGCGGCAAAGGGGATGTTTAACTTTAACCCAACAGATGTGACCAGACAAAAAGGGCATGGGCCAATCGTAAAATTCCGCGGCGTGACCATCGAGCGTTCCCAAAGAAACCGGGATCACAGACAAGCAAAGTTGAACTGGTCGGAAATCCTACCTCTCTACGAACTCTTCCAATGACGCGGGACATCCACGCAGGAAGAGTTCAGCGCCGCGATGGAGGGGCAGCCCAGGAGCCGCAGCGTGCGCTCGACATCGTCGCGCAATATCTCCAACGCGCGAGTGACACCTGCCTGACCCGCAGCAGCCAAGCCGTAAGCATAGGCGCGGCCAACCAACACCGCGCGAGCACCCAGGCAGAGCGCTTTGACAATGTCGCCGCCACGCCGCACGCCACCATCCATGAGCACTTCCACTTGATTGTTTACCGCGGCCACCACTTCGGGCAGCGCCCGAAGTGAGGAGGATACGCCGTCGAGCTGCCGCCCCCCGTGGTTCGAAACCACGATCGCTGCCGCCCCTTCATCTACCGCACGTCTCGCATCATCCCCGGTCAGTACCCCTTTGACAATGATAGGACCCGACCAGACTTCGCGCAGCCAACGCAGATCCTCCCAGGTGACCACGGCTCGCGCGAGCGCGGAGCCGACATCGACGAGCGGCATCGGCCCACTTCCTGGCACCACAATGTTTTCCAGAGGCGGCACTCCACCATCCAAGAGAAATGCAGCGAGCCATCTCGGATGTCCCAGAAAGTGATGTAGATAAGGAAGCTTGGCAAAAATCGAACCGCCCAACAGTTGCTTCATTCCGTTGCGCAGGTCTCGCTCTCTCATGCCCGCTACAGGTGTGTCGATGGTTACAACTAACGCAGAAAAACCGGATCGTCGTGCGCGCTCTAGAGCTGCTTCGGCTACCTTACGGCCACCCACCAAATACAGTTGATACCACACCGGCCCAGACGAGGCAGCCCGCACGCCTTCCAGTTTGTGGCCCGAAATTGTGGACAATATATAGACTATTCCTGCGGAACCCGCCGCCGCGGAAGCGGCTACTTCGCCTCCCGGATGCATCATGCGACTGTAGCCGACGGGGGCGAGAATCACCGGAAACGATAGATTGAAATTCAAAACGCGGGTTTGAAGGCTACATTCGGCAATCGAGACCGCTTGCCGCGGCCGGAACGAAATGTTCCTAAATACACGGCAATTCTCTCGAAGCGTCACCTCTCCCTCGGCGCCTCCGTCCAAATAGTCGAACACTACCGGCGGCAACCGGCGACGCGCCAGACGGCGCAAGTCGGCGATATTAATGACGCGGGAAGAAAGGCGAGAGCTCAATGTCTGGTTCGCTTTCTGCCTGCTAGTGGGTTGAAATCTGAGGCATCGTTTTACGATTCGCTGAGGAGGTCGCTATCGCCCCCAAATAATTTCCATAACCGACGACGATCGTCGATGTCACCAGGACAAGAAGGCTTAAGCCAACCAACGACTTGGTGCGGGGACCGGTTCCTTTCCATTCCTTCAAGGCGATGCCCCACAGCGTGCTGAAGATCATGATGCTGGCCATATGGAGAGTCCAGCTGGAGAATTTGTACCGGCCCATCTGCGTCTCACCCATAGAGTAGAAGAAAAACTGGAAGTACCACGTAGTTCCGGCGAGAGCAGAAAAGAAATAGTTCGCTAGCATGGGCGCTTTCGAGAGACCAGGCGCCCGCGTCCTTCCGAGTTCGGCCATCTCCTCTGCGGGAGCATCCGTTACGTTTTCAAGGATCGGCTCAGCTTCTCGTGCGGGAACCGGTCCGCGTACTTCGGACGTGAAGTATTGATATCCGGTTCGGTTGCGGACATTCAGGATTACGCACCAAACAAAGTTCGTCGTAAATCCTCCGAGCAGAACCACAACCAATACAGGAAGCCCTTGCCACAAGACGGGCGTACCGTGACGAAGAGCGATGGCTTTGATCGGATCGCCCGCAGCTAACCCGTAAGCAAAACAAGCACTCATCACACCCGAAAACGTGGCCACCATTAAGCCTTTCTTTAAGTTAAATTCCTTGATGGAGGCGCGTTTCTGCACTTCGGACATTTCCTTTTCCTTGGACATTCCCGCGGCTCCAGCAAACACGATCCCAAGGAGACAAATTCCGACTCCCGCCAGGATGGTCAGCCCTGAATTCGTCCCGAGAACTTGCGTCGCGAACTGTCCCCGGAAGATGGGCGGTATCAGGGTGCCGAATGCGGCCGTGTAGCCGAGTGCCACGGCCATACCCAGCGACATTCCGAGATAGCGCATGGTCAAGCCGAACGTGAG
>Ga0206981_10049_pt1 | contig 33755 bp, 27 predicted proteins | sample Alteio_BWMinCont_17_FD_153312 | JGI IMG/M metagenome (GOLD analysis project Ga0206981, IMG submission 153312) | Enriched cells from forest soil in Barre Woods Harvard Forest LTER site, Petersham, Massachusetts, United States -... | ecosystem: Environmental > Terrestrial > Soil > Temperate forest >... | reverse complement strand
AGATTCGGCCCAAGCTGGCCATCAGCCTTAACGCGCCTAACGACGAGGTGCGCGAGGCCATCATGCCGGTCAATCGCAAATGGAATATCGCAGCCGTGCTCGATGCCGTGCGGACGATCCCATTCAAGCCGCGCGAGCGAGTGACGTTTGAGTACGTGATGCTGGGAGGCGTTACCGATCAGCCGGAGCACGCCGAGCAGGTGATTCGCCTGGTGAAGCAGGCCAATCTCCCCGCGATGGTAAATCTGATCGCGTGGAATCCAGGGCCGGGCATCGCCTATAACAGTCCTACTACCGATTCGGTCGCAGCTTTTCAAAAGCAGTTGCTGGCAGCAGGGATTCAGACGTACATCCGCCGCCCGCGCGGACGCGACATCTACGCCGCCTGTGGCCAGTTGAAGCGAACGACCGAAGGCGTCGCGCTGGCGAGTTAACGCTGTCCGCTACTTATCTGACGTAGCGACGGGTTTAACGCTGCCGCAATCCGCGCTCTTGAAGACTGAGGTGGATTGCGAAGTCCACTCAACGGGCCGAGGGCTGGGTCCAGCCTGGATGGTTCCCGTGAAATGAACACTGCCTTTGGCATGTTCCGGATCAGACCATGAAGACTCGACCGTTCCCTTGCCGGTCATTCTGCCAGAGCAAGTCATCTCTGCGGTCATGCTGTGATCGCCCTTTTGTATGTTGGTTACTTGGCAGTCATTGCGGTTTGCAGGTACCGGAGCGCCGTACCTGTCTATCATCTCCTGTGTCAAACAGACCTGCGTGACGCGCGGGCCGCCTCCGAAGGGTGAATTGGGCGGCGCCGGCATGCCGGGAGGGAAGGGCGACTGTTGCAGGGTCGTGATGGTGGTCATTTCCCAGAGGCCGGCTTTGCGGCTTTGCGCCCAGGCGACGACAGCGGCGGTTAAGAGCAAACAAATCAGGCAGGCAGAGACAATCCAAAGACGGGGAACGCGCATGCTTTCTCCAATTGAAAGGATTTCTAACCGATTTTGCCGCGAGTGCCAGCGCCCTTACTGTACGGGATGAGCGGGGAAGTGGGGAAGTGGAATCGTGCGCCGATTGCCTAAGCGGCTCGGCTGCCCAGACGGCCAAGTTCCATCAGTGCGCCGGTCACCCGGTCGCTGGCATGGCGAAGCACCATTCCTTCGGGTGGGCCCTCGCTGAGGAAGTTGCCCACGACGCATTTGACGCCGAGGCTTTCCACGCGGTCTACGTCGGGAGCGATGGGTACCGAGCCCTCGGCTGCATAGCGCAGCAGCATCTGCGGGGAGACAGGCGCGGTGTTGAGGATGGCGTAGTCGAAGATGGGAGCGCCGGTATGCTCGTAGATGCGTTCGATATGCTGCGATGCGGTGAGGCCCAGGCTTTCATTGGCCTGGGTCATCAGGTTGCAGATAAAAACGCGCAAGCCCCGAGCCTGGGCCAGCGCCTCCGGAATCCCCTGAACCAGCAGGTTGGTGATCAGAGACGTATAGAGCGAGCCAGGGCCGACCGTGATGAGGTTGGCGCGCTCGATGGCATCGAGCGCCTCCGGCAACGCCGGCGCATCCAGAGGGTCCAGCATCAACTCGACGATGCGGCGTTTGCTGGCGGTGATGTTGGTTTCGCCGCGTACCAGGCTGCCGTCGTCCATTTGCGCCACAAGCGTGGCGTTGGCGGTGGTCACAGGGTAGATGCGGCCGCGTGTGGCCAGAATCTTTGACGCCAGTTGAATCGCCTGCCCGAAGTCGCCGGTGATCTCAGTTAGCGCGGCGACAAAAAGATTGCCGAAGTTGTGGCCCTCCATCTCGCCGCCGGAGCGGAACCGGTGACGAAAGAGCTGGGCGAGCAGGTCCTCTTCTTCGCTCAGGGCCACCATACAGTTGCGCAGGTCGCCTGGAGGAAGCATTTTGAATTCTGTCCGCAATCGTCCGGACGATCCGCCGTCGTCGGTGACTGTGACCAGCGCGGCCAGGTCGGTGATCAGGCAAGGGTCGCAATCGTAGGCAGTAGGCATGCCTGGTGCTGCGACATGCTTGCGCAGTCCGCGCAGTAACGTGGAAAGACCTGTGCCGCCTCCAATGGCTACGACTCTCAGAGGTTTTTGGGGCACGCTGCTGTTGGAACTGCTCAAATAAGTTTCTCTCGAACGCAAAGCGGGCCTGAGGGCGATTGGCTGATTATGGGGCTTCCGGATACAACAACTCGGTAAACCGAGGATCGTCCTGCATGGAGTGGAAGTCGGTATCGGTGCGCGCCTGTAGCCGATTGCGCGGGTTGCCGTCGATCGCTTTCGACAGATGCTCCAGACACTCCTCCACCTGGCCGGTGATGGCGTCCAGTACCGCCAAGCCGTAGAGGGCGAAATCCGCCGCAGGATGGCCGCGCAGGATGTCGTTGAACTGCTCCCTCGCCTCTTCGTAGTAGTCGGTGTTGAGCAACGATACCGCGTAGTCGTACTGCTCTTCCGGAGTGGCGAAGACCAGCTTGGCCTTGGCTAGTTCGCGATGACACGCGGTCAGGTACATCCGGCAGCGCTCGGCCAAGGGTGGCGGCGCGGTACCCAGCAGCTTTTCAAATGCCACCAGTGCCTTTTCGAACTTGGCCTGCTGCAGCAACTGCAAAGCTGCCTGGTAGTGCTGCAAGACAGCGGCCTCCGCATGAGACGTGACATGTTTTGCGGCGTGATTTGCGGAACCGCTGGCGGTGGGTGCCGATGGACTAGCCTTCTTGCGGCTGGACAAGGTTGTTCTGGCCTCGAGCATCATGTTCTATCTGTGAGTCCTGCAAAACACTTCCTGATGGTCATGACCGGGCTGGCTGGCCACAGAAGCGATTGTATCTTCAGGCCCCTGTTATACGCAGAACCCCGTTCCACGTCAATGGGTCGTCCCGGCCTTTCTCCTGAGTCTCGGTTTTTTGGCTAACTCACGCTGCTCAGAAAAGCTCATCCGGGGTTGCGGTAGACAGCTGGATTAAGTGCTGGATCGTTGTACATCTTCAACTGGCGATAGAGTTTGAAGCGGCGGCTGCCCGCCAGAGTCTCGGCCCAGAGCCGGTCGAGACAGGCAGCCAGCTCGTCGCGCTGGCCGGTGAGAATATCGAGCCGCGCGCGGTTGCGTTCCGCGTGGCCTGCGGGCGCGCCGGATCGTTGCATCTCTTCACGCGTGTGGAATATCTTCAGCGCCAGAATCGACAGCCGGTCGATCATTAGGCCCGGCGACTCGGAGTGCAGCGGAGCCTCCTGGTTTGGCAAACCCAGGGATGCAAGCGCGTCGAGCAGCATCTCATCGATCTGCTCGGAGAGATCGTTGCGGCGCTGGTTGGTCTCGTCGATGCGCCGCTTGATCCGCGCCAGGTCGGCATCGGTCGCGCCGGGGGTACGGGCCTCGTCTTCCGTATGCCACAGCTCGAAGTTGGCTAGATGCTGGCGAGCTACCAGCGTCGTCCATGCGGCATGTTGGCCGGCATGTTGCCCACTAGGGGGCTGCCAGGTCTCGATCGCCTCCTGATGCCAACGAGAGGTGAGTTGATCATGCAGCGCGGCTATGTCGGTGAGGGTCAGCATGTTGCCTGCTTGAGTGTATCGCCTTCCACACCAGGGAGCACTGCACCGGCAATCCAGAAATTCGGGGGTCGTTATGGTAGAACTATCCACACTTGGACAGAATGTCCCGATTCTGCGGCGTTCTGAAGGAGACGAGCATGTCGCCCAGCACCGATCGGTTTCTATGCATTGCCAGCTACGAAAAGGGTCACGACTTCATGCGCCAGCTTGCCGAGCTGGGCGTACTGCCGACGCTACTGACCATGGACAAGCTGCGCGACGGTCCCTGGCCTCGCGAGATCCTCGAAGAAGTGATGACCATGCCGGCGGGCCTCACCAATGAACAGATCATCAACACCGTCACCTGGATGGCGCGTGGCCGCAAGTTCGACCGTCTGGTTGCTTTAGATGAATTCGACATGGAGGTCGTGGCCCAGCTCCGCGAGCACATGCGTATCCCCGGCATGGGTACTTCCGCGATCGCCTATTACCGCGACAAGCTGGCCATGCGCACCGGAGCCCGCGACGCCGGCTTCCTGGTGCCGGAGTTCACACGCGTGCTGAACTACGACGAATTGCGCGCGTACATGGATCGCGTGCCGGCACCATGGCTGCTCAAGCCGCGCTCCGAGGCATCGGCGCTGGGGATCAGGAAGATCAATATTCCCGAAGACTTGTGGCGGGCACTGGACGAGTTGGGGGACCGGCAGAGCTACTTCCTGATGGAGCAGTTCGTTCCCGGCGATATCTTCCATGTCGATTCAGTGGTGAGCGAGGGCAAGGTTGTCTTTTCCTCCGTGCACCAGTACGGCAGGCCACCAATGCAAGTCATGCATGAGGGTGGCGTCTTCACCACCCGCACCGTCGACCGCAAGAGCAAGGCGTGGAAGCAGCTCACCAAGCTTAACGCCCGGCTTGCTCCTAAGCTCGGCCTGAAGCGCGGCGTCACGCACGGCGAGTACATTCGCGCTCACGCCGACGGCCGGTTTTACTTTTTGGAGATTGCCGCCCGGGTCGGCGGCGCCTTTATCGTCGATCTGGTGGAGCACTCGACAGGAGTGAATCTCTGGCGCGAGTGGGCCAAAATCGAAGTGGCGCATCTACGCGGCGAAAAATACGAGCCGCCCGTGCCGCGCGAGGATTACGCGGGCAGCGTTCTCTGTCTGGCCAAGGAAGAGCAGCCGGATACCTCGGCCTTCAACGCGCCGGAGATTGTCTATCGCATGAAGAAGCATCATCACGCTGGGCTGATCGTGCGCTCGGAGAAGCCGGAGCGCGTGGCAGAATTGCTGGAGGAATACAGCCAGGCTTTTGTGAATCAGTTTTTGGCATCGATGCCGCCTCCGGCTCGTCCCACGGCCTGAACTCACACGTCTTGTCATCCTGAGCGAAGCGAAGGATCTGCTTTGCCGCACACAAATGGCCCAATCTTGCGTTGGGCGCAATTGGATAGAGGGAAGTAGACAATGGAAAAGAAGTGGCAATATCCGCATCGGCGCTGGAACCCGCTGCGGCGCTCATGGGTGATGGTTTCACCGCATCGCACGCAGCGGCCGTGGATGGGCGAGGTAAGCAAGGCGTCCGCGCCGATCAGCGTCAGCTACGATCCCGAATGCTACCTGTGCCCCGGAAACAAGCGCACCGGCGGGGAAGTGAATCCGGTCTACGCAAATGTGTTTTCATTTGTAAACGATTTCGCCGCAGTCCTGCCCAACCCTCCCGTCCACGTCGATGAGACAGCCTCGCCGCTGCTGGCTGCAGAGCCGGTTCAAGGCATCTGTAAGGTGTTGTGTTTCCACCCCAACCACAGCCTGACCCTGGCGACGATGGAACAGGCCGACATTCGTCTGGTCATCGATGCCTGGGCGCAGGAGACCGAGGAAATCGGCGCGCTGGACTGGATCAACCACGTCCAGATCTTCGAAAATCGCGGCGCAATGATGGGCGCGTCCATGCCCCACCCTCACTGCCAGATCTGGGCTACCAGCCACGTCCCCGATGAACCCGCACTTGAGACCGACGCCCAGCAAACCTACCGTGCCGAACACGGTACCTGCCTGCTCTGCGACTACCTCGCTGCCGAAGAGGCCTCACCCGATCCAGATTCGTCTCGTATCGTCGTCCAGAACGATCACTTCGCAGCTGTCGTTCCATGGTGGGCTGTCTGGCCCTTCGAGACCATGATCCTCTCCCGCCGCCACTGCGGCCAGTTCCCCGAGCTTGCCGGTGACGAGCGCGACGGCCTTGCCGACATCCTCAAGCGCCTGACCAGCCGTTATGACAAGCTCTTCGACACCAGCTTTCCCTACACCATGGGCTTTCACCAGTCCCCGGTCGATGGTGAACCGCATCCGGAGTGGCATTTCCACGCGCATTTCTACCCGCCGCTGCTGCGCTCGGCCACGGTGCGCAAGTTCATGGTGGGCTTTGAGATGCTAGGGATGCCGCAGCGCGACATCACCCCTGAGGATGCGGCGGCACGGCTGCGCGCGCTTGGCAATTAGGGCTTCAATATTTCGCGGCTTGTGTTTGAGGTCAATGGCATATGCTATTTATGGCATACTGGAGAGGTGCACAGGTCAAGCATGAAGCAACTGATCTTCATTGCCGACTCGCACCGGATACTGGCTGAGTTTCCCCAGGCTGTGCAACGGCATGTTGGGTTTGCCCTCTATCAAGCGCAGATGGGCGAAAAGCACGTCGATGCTAAGCCTCTGAAGAGTAGTGCAGGAGGAGTATTGGAAGTTGTATCCGATCACAGAGGCGATACCTTCCGAACCGTCTATACAGTGAAACTGAAAAAAGCGGTGTACGTGCTGCATGTCTTTCAAAAGAAGTCGAAGCACGGCATGGCTACACCCCAGAACGAGATGGAACTGGTGAAGCAAAGGCTGTTGCGAGCCATGGAAATCGACAGGGAACTGGAGCAGGGACAATGACAACACCTGAGCTGGACTACACCGTAAGCAGCGGGAATGTATTCGCCGATCTAGGCCTGCCAAATCCGGAAGAGGCACTTGCTAAAGCCGAGCTTGCGCACAAGATCACCGTATTGATTCGGGAAAGGGGACTTACGCAGGTCGAGACGGCGAAGCTGTTGGGCGTAGACCAGCCGAAAGTCTCTGCCCTGATGCGCGGGCGATTGACCGGGTTTTCGCTCGAACGGCTGATGCGCTTCCTGTTGCTGTTCGGGCAGGACATCCAAATCACGGTACAACCGGCGGCCAGCACTCCGGCGCGAGCTAGGGTTCTTGTAGCGTAGAAGCGCCCAAGGCTCAAACAGGTCCTGAGACGCCACGCGGCTTCTCAGGAGGCAGTTGCGATTGCATTTTCAAAAGGGTTGGCGGCCAGCGGGTGGTGAGCTCGTCGGGGATCGAACCCGAGACCCACGCATTAAAAGTGCGTTGCTCTACCAACTGAGCTACGAGCTCCCAAAGGCCTTCCATTACCAAGGTAGCACAGCCGAGCTTCCATCAATCCCCGGCGGCCCGCAACCCTATCCTTTTGTGCCCTATATCGCAAAAGGCACCATACTTGCTATCTCTTGAACAGCGTCTGAATGCTACCGTACAGCTAGAAAAACCTCGTCTCCCGCATACCGGCTGAAACACGGAACCCCGGTAACAAAAAAGTGGTACGCGAGGGTAACCGGCAGGGTGTTATTGTTTGGCTAATAGGCTCGCGCCCACAAATCTGTTCAAAGGCCTATTCTGCAAGCTCTGCCATTTCTCGCGCAGGACCAACGTTAGCGCGATCTTGAAGTGTTTTCGGCCGCGGTTTCTTTGAGCTTTTCCGTAGACGATCCGGGTTCATCCGGACGCAGGGAAGTTCAATCGTCTGGCAACACCGAGTTGCCGCGGAGAGTTGCAGGTGGGTATGCCCGAATCCAATTCGATGGCCCCAAAACAGCTGGCCGACCCCGACGAAGCCTCGACGCCGGAGGATGTGGCAACCCTCTATTCTTGGGCCAATATGCATGGAGCCAAGTATCGGGATTTCTCGGCCTCTCGTGCCCAGGCTCGCGAAGAAGCGCGGCTGCGCGTGGAAGAAGCTGCCGCCGCCGAGCGCCGCAGGCAAGAAGAAGAGGCCGAGCGCAAAGCGCAGGAAGAGGCGCAGATTGCAGCGCGTCTGGCCGCCGAGGCAGCCGAAGCAGCCCGCCAGGCCGAGGCCGATCGCCTGGCAGAGATTGCACGTCAAGCGGAAGCAGAGCGCCAGGCCGTGCTGGCCGCCCAGGAGGCCCAGCGGCAGGCTGTGCAGCAGCGAGGTTGGCAGGCGCCACCGGACGAGGTATACCAGGGTGGATATGCAGCTCCCTTTGCCCCCAGTCCATTGAGTCCAGCACTGCTTGAGCGTCCCATTCTCAACGAAGCTGCCCTGCGCCTGGGGCAGAGTACGGATCAGCTTCCAGTCGAACGCGTAGCCGACTTCGGCATCGAGGCCAGTACTCCTTTTGGTGTAGAGTTCGGAACGGGAACGGGGCAGGGAATGAATCTGCCTTCCAATCCGAATCGGCAGCCTGCTCCTTATCGATCGAGCTATCCTGGGCCAGACGCTCAGGGTGTCAGAACGGTAGTAGACCAGAATTGGCAGCGTCCGCAGAATACCGAGTATCCGGATCGTTCATATTTGGGTCATACAGGCCGGAGCCAGCCGGTTTCCGCACAGCCCAGCCTGGGCCAGCATCTGCCTCCTCCGCATTCAGCATTCGCACAGGCGACAATCAATTCTTATCCTGAATATGACGCGGCGCCGTTTGCTGCGCTACCCTCCTACGTTGCATCGCACGAGAGCTATATGCAATCTCCATGGCAGCCCAGAGAAGAGCGAGAATCGCGCGAATCGGCTTCGCGTCCGGCGTGGCTAGCCCAGGAGTTGCCCGCCTCTCCTGTTGCCAACACACCTGCGCCACAACCGGCAATGTCCCCATACAACGGGCCGCCGTCATCGCCCGCACCCGTACAAAAGTATGTGCCTATGTACGCGCAAACCTGGAGTCAACCCATGATGCAGGACTCGGGACAAAATTCACGGCAAAATCCAAATCAAGGCCAGAGTTCCGGGCAGGATCAGAATCCCGTGGACGGTACGCTGGTTGGCTCGCGCGATCGACTCGCCAATCGATGGTTCGCTCTGAAAAGCGTCTTCGATCCACAGGCTGCCCCAGCGGAGCAGGTGCCCGTGCAGCCGCCCGCGCGGGTGCCGGTATTGGCTGTCTTCTCGCTCGCCGGCGGTGTTGGCAAGACCAGTCTGGTGGCTTCGCTGGGACGTGCGCTCTCCTCGCGTGGTGAGCGCGTTTTACTGGTCGACACAGCGGCTTATGGAGTGCTGCCATTCTTCTTCGGCGCACGCGATCAGCGGCCGGGTTTGTTGCGCACCTTCAACCCTCCGGGGATAGGCGCTGAGGCTCCCATTCAACTCGTCTCGCTCGACCCTGAGGGGCAGTCCCAGGAAACGCATGGCCAGGATTCAATGCAGGGTTCAAGTCCGGAACGTGGTCCGGATTGGCTGGCGCAGGAAGTAGCCCGCCTGAGCGGCGCCTCCCATCGCATTCTCATCGATCTGCCCACAGCTTCGGGAGCGACAACGCGCCGCGCGTTGCGCATGGCTCCGGTGGTGCTGGTACCCGTTGCGCCGGATATGAACTCGGTGGTCAGCGTGGGAGCGATCGAGTCTTTCTTCCGCCATAACGGCAACATAGGCGGCAAACAGATCATGCCGTACTATCTTCTCAACCAGTTCGACTACTCCCTGCCGCTGCACCTGGATGTTCGCGAGATTCTGCGCGAGCAGATCGGGGATCGCCTGCTGCCCTTTGCCCTGCGGCGCAGCCCGGCGGTCAGCGAAGCGCTCGCTGAGGGAATGACCGTGATCGACTATGCTCCAGGCGCGGTAGTCGCCGAGGATTACGCGCATCTCGCGCAATGGGTGCGGAGCCTCTCCGCTCCTGCAGCCCAAAGCTCTCAAAGTTACGGCAGCGTGCGCTGGAGCGAACGATGAGTCTAACCCAGGCCTGGCACGACATTGGTGCCGGAGAGACCTTTTTCAACAAATTTTTGCGCTTCGTCTTTCTCTGCATCGCGCTGGTGATGTTTTACTTCTTTGCCACGCTGCCGCTTACCTGGCCGCAGCAGGCAGTGTGCGGGCTGCTCACGCTGCTGATGGGCCTGGCGCTGGGCCGCACCTCTGACTCCTACCTGATCACGCTTACCCTGATGATCCTGTCGCTTTTCGCGACCTTCCGCTACGGCTACTGGCGCTTGTCGATGACCGTGCAGTTCTTTCAGGACCCGGCCAATCACTGGGGCGCGCTCGATGCCTTCTTCATCATGTCGCTCATCTTTGCCGAGAGCTACGCCTTCCTCATTCTCTTTTTGGGATTTTTCCAGACGATCTGGCCGCTGCGCCGTGCGCCCATGCCGCTGCCGGAAGATACAGCGGAGTGGCCGCACATCGACGTGCTCGTTCCTACCTATAACGAGCCGCTTGAAGTCGTGCGCTACACCGCACTCGGTGCGCTCAATATGGATTGGCCGACAGACAAGATGCATGTCTACATCCTCGACGACGGCCGCCGCAAAGAGTTTGAGCAGTTCGCCTTCGAGGCTGGTGTTGGCTACAAGATTCGCCCTGACAATTTCCATGCCAAGGCGGGCAACATCAATACCGCGCTCAAGACGTTGACGTCGCCGTATGTCGCTATCTTCGACTGCGATCACGTGCCTACGCGCAGCTTTTTGCAGATGACCATGGGCTGGTTTCTTCGTGACCGCAACCTGGCCATGCTGCAGACGCCGCATCACTTCTATTCGCCCGATCCCTTTGAGCGCAATCTGCAGCAGTTTCAGGTAATCCCCAATGAGAACGAGCTCTTCTACGGCATCGTGCAGGATGGCAACGACTTCTGGAATGCCACCTTCTTCTGCGGTTCTTGCGCGGTGCTGCGCCGAGAAGCGCTGGATGAGATTGGCGGTATCGCCGTCGAAACAGTAACCGAGGATGCGCACACCTCGTTGCGTATGCAATCCAACGGCTGGAACACTGCGTACATCAACATCCCGCAGGCAGCGGGTCTCGCTACCGAACGCCTCTCAGCCCATGTCGGCCAGCGCATCCGCTGGGCGCGCGGTATGATTCAGATTCTGCGCACCGATAATCCGCTGCTGGCGCCCAAGCTGAGCATTGCCCAGCGGCTTTGCTATTTCAATGCCATGGCGCACTTTCTGTATCCGTTGCCGCGCCTGATCTTTCTCACCGCGCCGCTGATCTATCTGTTGCTCTCGCACACCAACGTGCCAGGCTACTGGGCGGCGATTCTCGCGTATGCCTTACCTCACCTTACGCTCTCCAACATTACCAATTCGCGCATCCAGGGGCAGCATCGTCACTCCTTCTGGAATGAGATCTACGAAACGGTCCTCTCGCCCTACATTCTGATACCCACCATGCTGGCGTTGATCAATCCCAAGCTGGGCAAGTTCAACGTGACGGCCAAGGGCGGTATCGTCAAACGCAGCTTCTTCGATGTGAAGATCGCGCAGCCTTTTCTGGTGCTGCTGTTCTTCAACTTCATGGGCTTGCTGGTTGCCATTCCTCGCTTCTTCATCTGGGATCGTGACCGCCCCGGCACTGTGATCATGAACTGCGTATGGTGCTTCTTCAACATCGTGGTACTCGGTGTCTGCTCCGCGGTCGCGCGGGAGATGCAGCAACTGCGCGGCCATGTGCGTATCAAGGTCGTGACACCTATTGTGCTGAACCTGTCCGATGGACGAACCGTCTCCGGCGAGACCATCGATCTCTCCAGCGGAGGCTCGGCTCTCCGCATCGCTGAGCCGCTTGAGATCGCCAGGGGAGAGATCGCCAAACTCGCCTTTCCCGCATCGTCGATGAACACCGATTTGCCAGTTACAATCGTTTCTCTCGACTCCAACATGATGCGCATCAAGTTCAACGAACTGACAATCCCGGAACAGGAACTGCTCACTATGGTGCTGTACTCGCGCGCGGATACATGGCTTGGCTGGGGCGAAAGCCGCGAGCCCGATCAGCCCATGCATAGCCTCTTTCGCATCTTTGCGCTTTCCATGCAGGGGCTCAAGATAACGTTCAAGAGCCTGTTCATCAAAGAAAAGAAGGCCAAGGAAAAGACGACCACGAAAGACCAAACGAAGGGCAAGTCCAACGTTGCCGCCCGCGCCGCTCACTTGTTCTTGCTGTGTCTTACGCCGCTTGCTGCGTTGAGCTTTCTGGCAGGCACAGCACACTTGCAGGCGCAGCCCGGAACGATGGGCTACGAGGCCCGCCAAGCCATTGCCAAGGGGCCGCAGCCGCTGCCAGGGCAGTTTCGCGATGTATTCAGCCTCGCAGAAGCCGGAGCCGCTCCTATCGAGATGCATGGCATCGACAGTCAGACCTCGGTCTTCTTCACCGTGCAGCAAACCCACGTCGTCAAGACCGCCAAGGTTCACATTTACTACGCTTTTTCGCCCAGCCTTCTACCGGCTTTGAGCCACATTCAGCTCAGTCTCAACGGAACGCTCTTCGCCACGCTGCCTGTTCCGCCTGGACAGACGCCCGGCTCGGCTACCAAGGAGGAAGAAGCCGAAATCTCCATCCCCGCCGAGCTGCTGGTGCGCAAGAACATTCTCAGCATTGAGTTCATCGGCCACTACGTTCTTACCTGCGAAGACCCCTCCAGCACGACGCTCTGGGCGCGCGTAGGGTCAGGTACGTACATGGATTTTTCAGGAGATGTGCTGCCGCTTGCCGACGATCTCAAGCAGTTGCCGCTGCCCTTTCTGGATAGCGAGGTCGTCACTCCGCCCCGGATTCCTGTTGTATTTATGGCTGCGCCTTCCATGAAGGCCATCCAGGCTGCCGGCATTGTCACCTCCTACTTCGGCATGGAGTCGGAAAATCGCCCGGTGCGTTTTCCTGCCTTCATCGGAGCGGTGCCCGCAGGCGATTCGATCATCATTGCCGAGAGCCCCAACAGTCTGCCCGGCGGCCTGGACCTGGGACCGATCGGCGGCCCCACTGTGGCCATGCGCGCCAATCCCAGCGATCCTTACAGCAAGGTGCTGATCGTCACCGGGCAGAATGCCGATCAGTTGCTCATCGCGGCCCAGGCGATTGGCCTGCATTCCGATTTCCTGCAGGGTGCGACCGTTCCTCTTGAAACCATCAAGCTGCCCGACTCGCCTGACCCGGATGTAGCGCCGCGCTGGGCACGCATCGACGACACCATTGCGCTGTGGGACTACACCAACGCGGAAGCCCTGCAAAGTGATGGCTCTGCTCCGGTGAACGTCTACTTCCGCGTACCTCCCGACCTCTTCTATACCGACCGCAAGCCCAATGCATATCTGCACATGGTCTATCGCTACAACTCCATTCCGATTGGGCCCATCTCCAGCATTCAGGTGCGCGTCAACAACGCCTATCTTGGATCGTTGCCGATGACGCCGGCCTCTGAGCCGTCGCGTGTGAAGCAGGAGAGTGTTCCCGTCCCGGTTGTAAATCTGCGGCCATTTTCCAACTCGCTTTCCTTCGACTTCACCTTTCAACCGGTCAAGAAGGGCGGCTGTACGGATGTAATGCCGCCCAACATGCAGGGAGCAATCCTGCGCGACACTTATCTGGACCTGAAGGGATATGCGCACTACGCGCAGATGCCCAATCTTGAAGTCTTCGCCAACGCAGGCTTTCCCTTCACCCGTCGCGCCGACCTGAGTGAAACGACGGTGATCATGCCGGCCATTCCCACCCCGCAGGAGCTGGAAATTTTCCTTACGTTGATGGGCCACTTTGGCCGTCAGACCGGCCTGCCTGTCTTCCGCGTGAAGGTTGACGGCTCCGACGCCATGAAGACCGGTGCAGTCACCGACTTTCTCGTGCTCGGCACGGGCGACGATCAACCCGGCTTCGACAAATTGAATAGCAACCTTCCCGTCAGCGTTCGCGGAGGGCAGGTGCAGGTCAAGGACACGGAAGGCCTGTTCTGGCTGCCGCATCATGCCTGGTGGAAGATTCCCACCGGCCAGCACACCGAGTCCGGCGAACTGACCGCATCGGGAACTCCAGATTCAGTGATCGAGGGGATTGAGTCGCCCTATTCGCCCGGACGCAGCGTAGTCGTCATCAACGTGAAAGACGCGGCTACCTACGACAACTTCCTCACCACATTCCTCAAGATTCAACAGGCCAGCGATATCAATGGAACGGTATCCGTGCTACATGGATCACTCTTCCAGTCCTTCCGCATCGGCACAGGCTCGTATCACATCGGCAAGCTGCCGCCGTGGACGCTGCTGACCATCTGGTTTACACAAGTGCCGTGGCTAGCAGCGATTGTCGCTGCGTGTCTAGCTTTCCTTCTGGCCATCTGGGTTCGAGTCTGGCTCCGCTCTCATGCGCGTAGACGCCTTCAGTTGGATGACAACTAATGCGGATTGATTTGCTGCGGATTGCTCTCAAGCGGACTGCTTCATTGGCAGGGGTCTTCGCATGGCTGGGCCTCGCGCCCAGCCTCACATCTCTTCATGCCCAGGCTCCTCCGCCAACTGACCACGCAAAGCTATGGCAGGCTTACGCAGCCCGTTTCATCAGCAATGACGGGCGCGTCATCGACCCCGCGCGCGGCGGCCTCACCACCTCCGAAGGCCAAAGCTACGCGCTTTTCTTCGCCGTGGTGAACAATGATCGCGCGCGCTTCGATTTGCTTCTTAAGTGGACCGAGAGCAACCTCGCCGCAGGCGACCTGGGTGCGCATCTGCCCGCGTGGAGTTGGGGCAAGGCCAAGGACGGTCGCTGGGGCATTCTCGACGCCAACTCGGCCTCCGACTCCGATCTGTGGATCGCCTACGACCTGATCGAAGCCTGCCGCTTGTGGAACGATCTGCATTATTCAACTCTCGGCCGCCGCCTGGCCACACTGGCTGCCCGCAAAGAAACCGCCGACCTACCCGATCTTGGGCCGGTGCTGCTTCCCGGTGCGGTGGGCTTCAAATTCCCACGATTCTGGGTCATCAATCCCAGCTATTCGCCGCTGTTTATTCTCGACCGTCTGGCCACTGTAGAACCAACAGGTCCGTGGGCGGATATTGCAGCAGTACTCCCATCCATGCTGGAGCGCAGCGCGCGCGGCGGCTTTGCCATGGACTGGAACTGCTATATGCCCGGCGAGGGCTTCTCGCCTTGCCTGGCCAACGGCAAGAAGACTCCGTCGCCGGTGGGCAGCTATGACGCGATTCGTGTTTACCTCTGGGCTGGCATGATCCCCGATGCAAGTCCAGCCAGGGAGCGCATGCTCAAGGCGCTGCCGGGAATGAACCTCTATCTGCAGCATTATGACGCTCCGCCGGAGAAGATCAATGCCGACGGCACAGCTCAGATGCAGCCCGGTCCGGTAGGATTTTCGGCCGCGCTGCTGCCCTATCTGCAAAGCTTTTCTAACCAGGCGGCAGTTGCCCAACAGTTGGTGCGACTGAAATCGCAACTCGATGAAAAATCAAATCTGTATGGGACCAGTCCAACGTATTACGATCAAAATTTGGCACTGTTCGGAAGCGGCTGGATCGAGAAGCGATTTCAGTTTGGTACCACCGGGGAGCTACTAGTACGATGGAGTCGCTAATGCGGCGACGAAAACAGCAGTGGGTGCTCCACCGCGCGGTTGCTCCAGCCGCGGCTGTTTTCGTGTGCCTGCTCTTTGCGCTTCCCGCCGCTCAGGGCCAGAAGCAGAGCGATGCGGAGAAGGCGCTTATCAGCAAGGCGCAAGCTCTTGAAGCCCGCGGCCGCCCCGATATTGCCGTCCAGGTATGGCAGCAGATTCTGCTCTCCGATCCCAACAATCCAATGGCTCTTGAGGGAGTTGCGCGCGACTATCGTCTCAGCGGCAATTCCACTGCCTCCGATGAAGCGCTGGACAAGCTGCGCAGGATCAATCCCAGCGACCCGAACATAGGCAAGATTCGGGGCCTCACCAGCAACAAATCGCGCGATGTACGCCTGGGACAGGCCGGTGCGCTGGCCAAGGGTGGTAATCCCGAAGCGGCGATGAAGATCTACCGCGAATACTACGGTGACCATCCCCCGGACGGCGATATTGCGCTTGCGTACTACGAAACGCTTTACGCCACCCCCAACGGCAAAGAGCAAGCCTTGAACGCCATGCGTGCCGCCGCCGCCCGCAACCCCGGCGACCCGCGCTTCATCGTCACCCTGGGCCGCATGTTGACCTACAACGCAAAGACGCGCGCTGAAGGCATCAAGATTCTGCACGAACATGCCGGCAATTCAGATGCGCAGAACGCTTTGCGTCAGGCGCTCATCTGGGATTCAGCCAACCCAACCTCCGCTGCCGAGTTGAAGGAGTATCTCAAGACCCATCCCAACGATACCGAACTCGGACAACGGCTCAAAGCCAATGAGAGCAAGCTGGCGGAGATGAACGCGGGCATAGCGCGCACCCCCGAAGAGAAGGCCGCCTTCGCCGCGCTCAATGCTCATAAGCTCACCGAGGCCGAGGCGCGCTTCCAGACCATGCTGGATAGGAATGCCAAAGATGCCCGCGCCGCCGCCGGCATGGGCTTCCTGCGCATGCAGCAGAACAACTTTGCCGCGGCTATCGGCTATCTGGTGCAGGCCGAGCAGAATGGTTTTCGCGATCACTCGGTCGTCGAGGGCCTGGCCACTTCGCGTTTCTGGTACACCATGGGCCAGGCTGCGCTGTCTGTTGACGTGAATCAACTCGACGTAGCCTCACAGAAGTACATGGCCGCGCTCGAAATGCGCCCACGCAGTCCCGAAGCTTTGAACGGCCTGGCCGGTGTCTACACCAAAAGTCAGCAATACAAAGACGCCGCTTTTATCTACCAGCAAATCTTGACGATTCAGCCCAATTCCATTGATGGATGGCGCGGCCTGTTCCTCTCCTACGCGCGCGATCATCAGGCCCCACAAGCGCTCGCCACCATGGCACGCTTTCCGGCAACAGTTAAAGCCGCTCTCAACCGCGATCCAGACTACCTGCAGACCCTGGCCAGCATCTATCAGGCTGACGGCCGGGACAGCGACGCGCAAAGAGTTCTGGCCCAGGCGCTGGCCCTGCCTTTCCCTGCAAACGGATCCACGCTCAAGGCCGGCACACGGCTCCAATACGCTGCAATCCTAATGCAGGCCAGGCGCTACGATCAGGCCGCCGAACTCTACAAGCAAGTGCTCAACGACGACACCAACAGTCTTCCCGCATGGATGGGCCTGGTGACGGCCGATCATCAACTCCAGCACGATACTGACGCAATTGCGCTGGTCGAGAAGATGCCGCCGGATACCTATGAAGCCGCGCTTGCCGACGCCGGATTTCTCTCCATGCTGGGCTCCATCTACGCGCAATCCAACCAGTTTGAGATCGCTCAGACGCTGCTGGAGCGCGCCGCTAAACTGCAGTCTCCGCCGCCACTGAACCTGCAAGTCCAACTGGCCGCCATCTATCTGCAGCGCAACAACACAGCTCAGGCGTATGCGCTCTATCGCAAGATTCTGGACGCGCATCCGGAGAATCTCGATGCTTGGCGCGGTCTGATCGGCACTCTGCAAACAACCAATCGCACCAGCGAAGCCTTGCAGGAGATCAAACTCATCCCGCCCGATGTTCGCAAGCAGCTTGAATCAGATGTCCAGTTCGAGCAGAGCGAAGCCAGCCTCGATGCTACAGCAGGCGATTCGACCGATGCCTTCGTTCTCATCAACCGGATACAGAAGCACTACGCAGCCCTGCGCCAGCTGCCGCCTGCGGATGTTGAAATCCAAAGCGCCTACCTTCTTTACAACACCTTCGATGATCGCGGACTGTATCCGGCGCTGATGCGTCTCGGTGCGCGCGAAGACCTGACCAACGCCCAGCGCGAGACCATTCAGGGCCTGTGGGCCAACTGGAGCGTGCGCCGCTCAGCCACCGCCTTCGAGGCCGGCAATACCGCGCGCGCCATCGATATTCTGGACGCCGCTGCGCAGGCCTTTCCGGACAATCTGAGCGTGCGCAAAGCCGTCGCCGGAGGCTACCTCAAGGCCGGCAAGACCAAAGAGTCGCTCGCGATCTACAAGGCCATCGATTTCCAGGATGCTACGGTAGGTGATTTCCAGGGAGCCATCGGCGCAGCGCTCGCCGTCAACGACAAGGCCCAGGCCGAAACCTGGCTGCGTCAGGCGCTCGATCGCTACCCGCGCGATCCAGCGATTCTGGGCGCGGCGGCTCGTTTCGAGCAGGCCCGCGGCGACAATGCCCGCGCCGCCGACTACTGGCGCGCTTCGCTTGCCGCTATGCCCGAGGTAACGCCAACAGACAAGCTGGCCCATGAACTGGTCCACCCTGAAGCTATGAAGCCCAACCAGCGCGCGGCAACGCCCGACGATCTGGCTAATCTGCTCAATCCGGATTCGGATCAGAACGCTACTCGGTCAAGTCTAGCGGCCCGTTCTAAGCTGCCGCCGCTGCCCGCCTACGGACATGATCCATACGATCAGGGTCCGCCGGTGGTTCCGAATCCGCAGGCCTCCGGAAAATACCCGCCAGTGATTCAGAATCACCAGCCGGAGTATTCCGTTCCAACCACGACCACGGCGCCGGTCCCTTCGTCGGAATTAAATCCCGGCGCATCGGCCAGTCCAACCAGCTCGGTTGCTCTGCCAGCCGATGGCCAGCCGCTATCGAAACCAACAGCCGCCGGTGCGCATCCTCCAACCAAGCCGTCTGCGGGCAAGCCTTATCAGGACAACCAGCTTCACAAGCCAGCGAAGAAGAAAGATTCCGGCCCGGGTAGTAACGCGGGCCGCATGAATCTACCTGTCAACGGGCAAACAATTAACAGCACCGACTCCGATAGCCAGACCGGATCTCAGCCAGGGTCGCAAGACAACCAACTGCCCAAGACGCTTCCCGTTTACCCCAAGCTGGTTCCTCAAACTTATCCGCAGCTTCCGCCGCCACGCAACCCTCCAGGGAAGACTCAACTTCAGACCTCCCTTAACCAGCAGGTGGACACCGGCCTGCGCCTCTCCTCGCAACCCATGAATCCGGCAGCAGCCCGCGCACAGGCCCTGCTGGTGGGTGAAACGGATGGCCAGCTCACCCAGGGTTTGATTCACTTTCTGCCCAACGCGACCGGATCGAGTGTCGGACCGGATGCCGGTTATCTCGCACCGAACGCAAGGTCAAATCAACCGGCGACTGATTCTTCCGCAGTTCGCGCTGCGATTAACAACACCCAGTACACACCCTCAGCGCAAGATGCCGCAGCCGGCGCTTACTCGGCCCAGAAACCGAACACTCCTCCACCACCCGCGCCCGCTCCGCTCCAGCCTGCGCCGGAAACCGTTCCTCCGCAGCAGTCTGCCCAAACCCCTACACCAAAGCCCGCAGCCAAGCCAAAGCGCAAACAAAGCAAAGCCCCCGCACCCACTCCCGCCGGGCCATCCGTACCCACGCTGGTCACCGCTCCCGGCGAAGAACAACAGCCAGCTCCGCAACTCCCCGCCACCGATACAACGCAGCAACCAACGCAATCCACCGGCGCCGGCTTGAGCGATCAGGAGTTGCAACAGCGCAACCTGCCGCCTCTGCGCGGACCCTGGGCACGCCTGACGCATCGCGAGCCTGCAGTCTTAAGCCCGCGCGAAGAAGCCGAAATACAGCTTCGCACCATCGAAGGCGGATACAGCGCGTGGCTAGGCGGCACCGGCGTCATCGCCCACCGCAGCGGAGCCGCCGGCTACGATGCTCTCAGTACGCTCGAAGCCAGCTTTGAGGCGTCCGTACCGGTAGGCACACATGCCCGGCTCACCTTTATCGCCAAGCCTGCGTTTCTCGATTCCGGCCAGGCCAACGGCAACGCAGTGGTAACCGATAGCAACGGTGTTGTTCCCGAGCCCTTCGGCACCGGAGCGGCCCACGATGGAACCAGCAGCAACGATCCATCCGTAAATCCTCCGCAGCAGCAGAATGCAGCCGGCATCGGCGGCGAGGCGCAGCTTACCCTGGGCAATCTGGCCATCGCCGGTGGATACACGCCGTACAATTTCCTCATCTCCAACTGGACGGCACGCGCCAGTTGGCGTCCTAGCAAAGGCCCCTTCACCTTCACCTTCAATCGCGATTCGGTCAAGGACACGCAGCTTTCCTACGCTGGCCTACGCGATCCCTATTCCGCCACCGCATTCTTTCCCGGTAACGTCTGGGGCGGGGTGATGGCAGACCAGGCGAACATTCAGTTTGCCAAAGGCGATCTGAACTCAGGCTTCTACGTGGGCGTGGGTGGGCAATATATCACCGGCTTGCATGTGCTCTATAACCGGCGCATCGACGGATCGTTGGGTGCTTACTTCCGCGTCTTCACCATGCCTGAATACGGCACGCTAAACGTAGGCGCCAACTTCTTCGGCATGCACTACACGAGCAATGTCCAGGCCTTCACCTACGGCATGGGAGGCTACTTCAGCCCGCAAGCCTACTTCCTGGCCAACATTCCGATCACATGGACCGGTCACTACCAGACGCGCTGGCACTACACCGTGCTGGGCAGCTTTGGCGTACAGGCCTTCGAGCAGGAGAAGGAACCGCTCTTCCCGCTGGATCGCGCGATTGAGATCGGCTTCAACAGTCCTTCGCTGCCCGCACTCACCAGCGTCGGTCCCAACTACGATCTGCGCGGCCAGGTCGCCTACGCCATCCGCGACCACTGGTTCGTCGGCGGCTTTGCCGGAGCCAACAATTCCCGCAACTACTCGACTGTCAATGCGGGTTTCTCCGTACGCTATCTCTTCCGTTCGCAGCCTTCGACAGTAGCTGGTCCCACCGGCCTCTTCCAGACCGACGACCAGCACGCGCTTCGACCTCTAACAGTTCCATAGAGAATCAAAAGTCGGAAAACGATTAAGTTATTTAATTTTTTTAGTTGAAAATATTAACAATATGAATTATTGTCTCTTTATCACGTTGAAGGGATGTATCGTAATGCCCCCAGAATCCAAACCATCCGATTGGCAAGACCTTCTCAGAATCGCGGAAGACACCCCACTGGTGGTCGAGCGCGTCCGCCTTCCGGAAAAGCAGATCACCGTCGAAGGAGCTTTCACCCTCCCCGAACTGAGCCGCCTCAGCCTTGAAGATCAGATCTTCGTAGTAGCTTTCCTACGCTCCCACGGCTCCATCAAGGAGATGGAGCAGACCTTCGGCGTCAGCTATCCCACCATCAAGGCGCGCCTCAACCGCATCGCCAGCCGCCTTGAGTTCGTCGAAACCAACCCCGCTCCATCCCGTACTGAGGTGCTGGAGCGGCTGAACAGCGGCGAAATCACCGCCGCCGAAGCCATTGAGGCGCTGGAGGCTCTGTCATGACGCCCAATATCGCAATTGTGCAGGTCTCGAATCCCTACCGGTGCAGTTGCCGTCTCTGGCTCCCGCTCTTCCTGCTCTGGATTCCGTTCCTGCTTCTCGCGCCACTCCTCTTCCTCATCCTGCTGGCCGTCTGCCTGGTCTTCAAAGTGCCGTTCTGGCAGTCCATCCGGGTCTACTGGGGCATTCTCTGCGGCCTGCCTGGAACCGAAGTCCGCGTGCATGCGCAAGCCAACCAAATCCTGGTTCAAATCCGCTAGGAGCTCAACGATGCAGACCGAACAGCGTCAGATACTTGCTTTCCTCGACGGTGGAGAGATCAGCGTTGCTGAGGCTGAAAGGATGCTTGATGCGACTCTCCAGGACAAAACGGGCCAGGGCAAAACGCGTCTTTCTCGCCTGAAGTCATGGCTCTGCAGTCGCATCGTCACCACGCTCTGCGCAGCCATTCTTGCAGGCGTCGGGCTTCAGCCGGTCTTTGCTGCCACCCTCCATGCGGGGATGCGCGTCGTCTACGGTCCCACTCTCAACATTCTGCTCAATCGCCTGCTGGAGGCCTACCTATGAATGAACATCGCCGTCAGATCCTGAACATGCTCGCCGACAAAAAGATCACTGCTGAAGAGGCCGAGCGCCTGCTCGCCGCCCTCGAAGCTCCCATCGGCGCACCCGCAGTTGCTCCCGGATACCGCCAAGGTTCGGGCTCGGCAAACCTTGGTAACGGTCCCGAGCCCTCCAAAGGCCGCGCCCGCTATCTGCGTGTCCTGGTCGAGGCCGACGAAGGAGTCGATGCTAAGAAGGGCCCCACCTCAGTGAACATCCGCGTGCCCATGCAGTTGCTGCGCGCCGGCGTGCGTCTGGCCAGCCTCATTCCAGCGCAGGCCCACGATCATCTCGACCGGGCTCTGAACCAGCACGGCGTTCCGCTCACTCTTTCGCAAATCAAGCCGGAAAATCTCGAAGAGCTCATCGATCATCTAGACGACCTGACCGTCGATGTAGCCGCCAGCGAACACCATGGCAGCGTCAAAGTCAAAGTCTTCAGCGAGTGATTGCACTCAGCCGATGCAGGTCCGAAGCTATCCCTTGCGCAGTGGCTTCTGCATCGGCACCACCTGCACCGTCACATCCCGCACCTCGGCCAGAAACCGGTTCAGCACCGAGCCTCGCAGCAGAATATCCCACCGCGAGCGCACTGACTGGCCAAAGACCACATGCGAAATGCTTTCCTGCTGCGCATACCGGATCAGTGCATCCGCGACGTTTTTGTCGGTGAGCGTGACCACCTGCGCACCCAGGTCCCGCGCCATGCGCTGCACCTCCTGCAGGCGGTGGAAGGCGTCCGGATCGCCATGCCCCTTGTCCTGTTCGGGAGACGCCACATTCACCGCGTACCAGTTGGTCGCGAGACGTCCGGCAACGCGTGCTCCCACGCGCACCAGTCTTTCTGAACCAGGGCGCGCGGAGATGCAGACCATGACTTTTTCCGGAATAGGTGCTTGTTCCAACCCCTGGGTGCGGCGATACTGCGCTGCCTGCGAACCCACCTGCTCCGCCGTAGTGCGCAGAGCAAGCTCGCGCAGCATGTTCAGGTTGCCCTTGCGAAAGAAGTTGGCCAGCGATTGCTCAACTTTTTCGGGGGCGTAAATCTTGCCCTGGCGCAACCGCGTCCGCAACTCGTCCACCGTCACGTCGACGTTGACCACTTCATCCGCGCGCTTCAGCACACTGTCGGGTACAGTCTCGCGAATGACAGTGTTGGCGGAGCGCCCTACAGCATCGTTCAGTGTCTCCAGATGCTGGATGTTGACGGCGGTGAGCACGTTGATGCCCGCGTCGAGCAAGTCCATCACGTCTTCATAACGCTTGCGATTCTTGCTGCCCGGCACGTTGGTATGGGCCAGCTCATCCACGACCACAGTGTGCGGATGCCGCGCCAGGATGGCTTCGACATCCATCTCCTTCAGCTCCACGCTGCGGTAGGGAATCACACGCAGGGGAACTATCTCTAGGTCGCGAATGCGCGCCTCGGTCTCCTTGCGTCCGTGTGTTTCTACCAGGCCGATGACTACGTCCTGCCCTTGTTCGCGCAGCCGGTGGGCGTCATTGAGCATGTCGAAGGTCTTGCCCACGCCGGGCGCCGCGCCTATGTAGATACGCAGTCTGGCGGGCTCTATGGGGCGCTCGATCACTTCTTCGAGTTTGATCTCTGCCATTGCTCAGCCCACCTCGACAGGATGGCGTCCCAACTCAACCGTCGCCACGGGCAAAGTAAATCGGAAGGTGGTGCCGTGGCCCAGCCTGCTCTCGACAGAGATCTGCCCGCCCAGCGATTCGACAAGGCGCCTCACCAGCGCCAACCCCAACCCTGAACCCCCGTCGGAGAAGGAACTGAAGCGGTCGAAGATCTTGCCCAGCCGCTCCGCGGCAATCCCCTTGCCGCTATCACGGACAGTGAACTGGATGAACTGCTTCCGCTCCTCCGCTTCCAGCGTTACTTCGCCACCTGACTGCGTGTAGCGCAGCGCATTGGTCAGCAAGTTGTCGAAGATCGTACGCAGCGCACGGCGGTCTGCCTGGATGAAAGAGAGATCGGCAAAAGCCCTGATCTCCAGGCGAATTCCACGGCTGCATGCCGTGTCGTTCATGCGATTGCGCGCCTCGACCAGTTCCGCGTAGGGCAGCAGCTTCTCCAACTGCGGTTCGCGCTTGCCGGAATCCAACTCGGCCACCTCAATCAGGTCGGCCATCAGGTCGTCCAGCTTCTGCGCATCCTGCCCGGCGGCCGTCACTAGCTCTGCCTGCAGCGGCCGCAGCTCCCCGGCAAAGCCCATGGTCAAGGCATACAGGCCGCGCCGCAACTGCAGCAACGGATCGCGCAGTCTCGCCGAAGCTACAGCGATGAACTGCGTCTTGAAGCGATCCGTATCCTGCAGCGAAGTTACGTCCTCAAGCGTCGTCACCGCGCCCAGCAGCCGCCCATCGGAGTCGCGCATGGGCGTAGTCCTCAGCCGGTAGCTGCACGCGCGCTCGCCAATGCGCATAGGCAGCATCGCCGCTTCATCCTCAGCCGCAACCGCCTGCTGCATCGAGACGGCATTGCGAATCGCTTCCAGAATCTTGTCTCCGCCGGGAGTATTCGCCAGATTGATGAGCGCCATCCGGTCGGTCGGCCCGGTCGCCGCAGCTCCCAGCAACTCCGCCGCCGACTGGTTCACCTTGAGCACGTGCCCCTTGCTGTCGGTCACGATGATGGGCTCGAAGATCGATTGCAACACCGCATCCGAAAGCTGAAACTCCATCTGCCGCCGCCCGGACTCGGTCTCGCGCAACTCGCGCAGCCGCACAGCCAGGCGGTTCATCTCGTTGGCAATCACGCCAAAGCTATCAGGGCTTTTGCCCAGGCTGTTCCATTCGGTGCGGTGTGCCAGATCGCCTGATGCAATGCGGCGTACATCGCGCGAAAGCTGTTGGATCGGCCGGAGCACAAAGATCAGAGTTCCAGCGGCAACCAGAATTGCAGCTCCGGAAAGCGTCCAAAGAATCAAGAGGCTCTTCGTCGTGTGGCCGGCTGTGGCTCCTAAAGGCGCGAGCTCGCGATGCACCCACACTGCTAATGTCAGCGATAACGCCACCAGCACCACACATCCGAGCGTAAGGCGCTGCGTCAGGTTCAGCACTGCGCGTTCTCCTCATCCCTATTCTTGCCGATGAAACGGGAATCGCCAAACCGGGTATCGCCAAACTTGGGCAGATTTCTCAGTGCGTCTCCACTTTCAAAGCGGCGGAAAGAGGCTGCAGCCGGCAGACGGAGTAACCGCGTTCCTGATACGGGCAGTCCATCCCCGCAGGAGCTGCTCCGTGAATCGCGGTCCATGTCACGGCGGGATACTGTTGCTGCAGCCTGCGAAAATCATCGGCTGAAAAATGGTTGAGCCCGTACGTCGCGTTGCTCATCTGCTTCCACTCATCGGCCAGGTTGGGAAACAGAGAAACCACGCCACCATCCTTGTAGTAGTCTGCCAGTGCCGACCGCTCTGAAACCGCGCGAAAGCCGTGCAGATCTGTCTCGTCATCTTTGAAGTATCGCGAGTCAACGGCAAACACAGCATCGTCCGGAGTATTGCGCCGTACCCACAGTAGTGTATTCACCCACGGATTCGAACTCGACTGGGCAGGGAACTCAATCTGAGGACTGTGAGGGTAGGTATCCCGCGCTACATAGAACAAACCCGCCGCCAGTGGCAGGCTCACCGCTGCCAGCACCCACGGACGTCCCTTGGCCCAGTATTCGCCAATCACCCCGGCGAGAAGCAACACAAAGACCAGAGTGATCAAGTGAAAACAACGTAATGGCTGCAACCGCGCAAACATATCCAGCTGATGCGAGGAGGAAAAAACCAGCCCCGCCACAATCGAAAGCAGTCCAAACGGAATCATGGCAAAACTCAGCCGTTCAAAGCCGGGCTTGGTTCCTCGCAGTTTGCCTTTCCAGAACCACGCCAGAATCGCCAGCGGAGCCAACATTCCCAGCCAGTGATACCAAGACCAGTTAGAAAGAAAGTAGTAGTCCCGCGAGTAAAGTGCTTCGCGGTAAGCCCCAGTCGCCGGAGCCAGATGAAAACCGGTCGGCAGCGCGCTGGCCATCAATCCCAGTGGCGTCAGAGAGGCCATCACCGGCACCGGCTCCTGCACCGGTGTCTTCAATCGCTCCACCAGCCACATCACGCCGACCAGGAAAATCAGGTACGCAACCATCTGAGGATGAATCGTCGCCATCACCGGTATGGCCACGCTGACCCACACATACTTCCGCTCCAGAAACCACCCCAGCGCAAATAACGTCAGTGGCGTTGAAAGCGAACGAGCCGTCAGATACGGGTCCATCAACAACAGAGAGGTATTCGTCGCCGGCATGGTCAGCACGGCCGTCACAACCAATACTGCGCACCACTTCGCCCGCTCCGATTGAAAGCAGACCGAAACCAGCAGCCAGCTTGAAAGCAGCGTCGCAAACAGCGTTGCCAAATACCAGGCAAAGATCGTCCAGTCCGCGGGGAGATGCGTCAGGCGAGCGGTCCATGCCAGGATCGGACCAAACAGCGACAGATGCTCATGCGCAGTGAAAAACTCCGACGCATACGGATAGAGAGCCGGGTCCAGCAGTTTCTTCGCAGACGGGATATGAATCTCCCCATCCTCAGCGCCAAGATGATAGCCGTGAATGACTAAAGCTGCGCCGGTAAGGGCTGCCAGACGCAGTAAAGGCAAGCGTCGGCTTAAGCTGACCCTCATACACTCTCCAGATATTGATTCGATTGTCTCATTTTCCCTGCATGCCAGGAGGCACAAATCCGCTTCTGCATCCCGTTCGCCTAAGGCTGCGACTTCGGAAAGACGCTGCTGATCCAGGGAATATCGATGAAAAGCAGGGCCACGATCACTGCCACGCAAAGCCCCAGCACCATCATCAAACGCGGCTCGCGATACAGCTTCTCTGGATTCTGCACCGCGCTCTCGTGTCGAAACGAAAGTCCGAAATAAATGGCCATTAACCACGCAATCAACGGAAACGACAAAATCAGTTCCATGCGATAGCGCATGATGAATGCGCCAAAAAACAGCATTGAGGTAGCCGCGTAGAAGACCACTGAGTTCAACAGCGACTCCTGCGTATAGTGCAGGAAAGACTTGCGGTAGCTGCCGGCCACAGCGCAATCGTCAATCTGGCGGTACTCGCTGAAGCGCTTGAGCGCCATGAAATACGCGCCCAGCATCCAGTACGACAACAGCAGCGAGAGCGGCGGCAGCAGCGCAGCAGTCACCATGTACCAACCCAGGCAAAAGCGCAGTGGATTGTTCACCGACTCGCTCAACACATCAATGTATGGCAAATCTTTGCTGCGCACCGGAGCGATGTTATAAACGCAGCCCATCACCCACAACGCCAGCGCACTCAGCAAAAATCCTCGCGAGATCGTACTTGCCAGCGCGATGCCCGCCAGCATCATTCCGATCCACTGGGCATATCCCCAGCCAAAATGGACCAGACCGCAGGCCGCTGGACGATTCTTCTTGGTAGGGTGCAGCCGGTCGAAGGGCGCGTCCAGTATCTCGTTGATGACATAGTTGCTGCTGGCGATAAGGGTCGCAGAAACCAACCCCAGCAGCATCTTTGCAGCCAGGACCAGGCTCGGCCGCTCACCAGCCAGGGCCATCGCCAGCACGATCCCGGGAAGAATGAAGACCTGCTTGATGCTGTGATCCAGCCGCGCAATGCGCAAATGCGCCGCAAGCCGTATGCGCAGTGGTACGACCGGAACTTCTAGTGGAACGGCGTACACTTCAACGCTCATGCGACTGATACCAATAAAATTTCAGCACTCGACGAATCTGACTCCATAGTAGTGGACTGGCGGGAAATAAAAGCGTGAGAAACGGGAAAATTCAGGGGCCAGCATCATTGGTTTCAATAGGTATCAGTCAAGATTCCCAGGTTACACGCTCCAAGTCAGACGCTTTAGATTAGACGCTGCTTTTGGAAGGTTGGATGACCGGCCGTAGGAGAATTCATCCTCAAATGGCCGGCATCAGCATCCGCAGCAGCAGAAATCCCGCCACCCCGGCAAAAAAGACCAGCGCCATGCGAATCCCCGGCTCACGATTCACCTCCGGCACAAGGTCGGTAGCCGCTACATACAGCGCCACGCCTGCCGAAACCGGCAGCCCGTAGCGAACCATATTCGGTACCAGGCCAATCACCAGTACCCCGATCAGCGTAGCCGCTGCCAGCGCCACGGCTGAGAAAAGCGCCGTCCGCCGGCTGCTGCCACTGGCCAGCATCACCGAAGCCATGGTGAACCCTTCAGGAGCCTTGTGCAGGAAGATCGCCATAAAGATCAGCCAGCCCAGCAGGGAATTGATCGCAAACCCCGACCCAATCGCCACTCCATCGAACAACGCATGAACCGCCAGCCCGCCCAGCACCGAATAGCTGGTGTGCGCCGAAACAAATTCATGATGATGTGTCTCTTTGCCAAAATGAAAATGAGCAACGATTGTGTGCTCCAGAAAATGCAGCGCGCAGTATCCGGCCATCACCAGCACTGGTGCGAGTTTCGCATCCAGCTTGAGGCTCTCCGGCAACATCTCGAGCACAGAGGTCGCCATCAGAAAGCCCGCACCCAGCGCCACAAAATAGCGCAGATACTTCTGCACCCCCTCGGCCTTGACCAGCACCAAACCGCCAGCCACATCCGCCAGCGCCGCAACCGTACCGAGCAGTAGAGAGAGTTTCAGCATTTGTCAGGATACTACGCCCAGAACGATACTATGTTTGAAAGCAAGACAACCCGAGCCTTTGGATGTGGATTTCATGGACAGCAAAGTTGTCAATCGAGAAATAAAGTCGGTCATTTGGCCATTATTGAAAGCTGCTGGTTTCTCCAAATTCAATACGCGAAATGCATGGCGCTACACTAATGAACAAATCTGCGTTATCAACTTTCAATCTTTCAACAGCTATAACGCGGATGTTCTAGGTGTGACGTCTTTCTCGTTTTCAGTAAATGTAGGTTGCTATCTAGAATATCTGCCTCCGAGATGGCCGCCGAAAGTAGAAAATGGACGTCTCGTTCCTAGCGAGACGCAATGTGACTTCAGATCTGTACTTGTTCGTTCGTTTCCCCAACCGTCACATAAGTTCGACACTATCTGGGCCGTTGACAAGCGAGGTGAAAATCTTTCTGTTTGTATGGGAGATGTCGCAAAGCAAATTCCATCGGTAGTGAACTGGTTTGGTCGCCTTCAAAACAAAGAAGAAGTTCTAAGCATTCTAATGAATGATCAAGCGAGCATGCACTTTCCGGGGAACTCTCCCAGCGGCATCGGCAACAATCCTTCTCCCAATCGATCCTATCTGGCCGGTTATGCGGCACTAAAACTGGGTAAGGAAGTTTTGGCGAGAGAAAAATTCGCGGAGGCAGTGAATTCCAAATGCTTCACACACCTGTTTTCTAGTGTAGAGGGAGCGATCAATAGAGCTATTTAGGCAGATTGCGTTAATCAGACAGTGGAGCGGCTTCGTGACCTCAACACCAAACCGCCGGCAACATCCGCCAGCGCCGCAACCGTATCGAGCGGTAGAGAGAGTTTCAGCATTCGTCAGGATACTACGCGAGGCCGGGGCGGGCTTTGGCAGCCGATGTACATTAGAAGACGGATCGACCCAACGAGGCCACAGTGTTCGAGCGATACAACGAGAAAGCCCGCCGCACCATCTTCTTTGCCCGTTACCAAGCCAGCCAGTTCGGCTCACCCGAGATCGAGAGCGAGCATTTCCTATTAGGCCTACTCCGGGAAAACAAAGGCACCCTGAGCCTTACCCTCGACCTCAAATCCTCTGAGCAGAAGATCCGCTCCTCCATCGAAGCCGCAGTAACCCGGCGGCCGAAGATCTCTATCATCGCTGATTTGCCCCTGACCGACGAGTGCAAGCGCATCCTTGGCTACGCAGCCGGAGATGCCTTCTGGATGGATGACAGGTACATCGGTCCCGAACACCTGCTACTGGGAATTCTGCGCGAAAGCGAATGCCTCGCCGCCCGCATCCTCACCGCGCAGGGCCTTCGTCTGGAGACAACGCGAAAGCTCATTTCCGAGTCCAAGGCGCAACTCGCCTCGCCCTCTGGAGTCGCCGAGTTTGCGACGCAGGCTCTTTCGGCGTTCCGGGGAACTGAGGTAAGCATTGTGGAATCGGAAACCTCTGATACGCTCCTGACTTATCGGAGCAGGTCCAGCGTTCCGCGAATCGGCGAATCGATATTCATCCGCAACGGGGACGCGTCAGCGCAAACCTACAGGATTCAGGACGTGATTTGGGAGTTTGAAAAAACCTCGAACGCTGCAAAGCTGCAGGCCGTGACCGTGCGGGGCGTGAAGGAAACCCCGATTTTCTAAGCCCGCTTCGCCGTAGCCGTCCCCGCACTCGCAACCAGCACCACGACCACAAGCCCCAGCAACGAGACTGCGCCTTCCACATTCACGCTGCGATTGTGCAGCTTATCGAAGTGCATCCGCGCCGGATTGTCCTTCGCCACAGCATCGATCACTCCACCCGCAGCCGCGCGGTCCAGCTCCATCGCCGGAATGATTCCATACTGCGAATAAGCAGTCAGCGCCACCATGGCCAGCACTAATCCCAGCGAAGCCAGCGCCACGCGCGGATTGAATATCCCCCACGCCGAAGCCAGCGCAAACAGCGCCATCAACACCATTCCGCACACCAATCCCATGCCATGCAGAATGCGCAGCAACCCGCCAACAATCTGCCCCGCAGCGTGCGTATCCGGAGCAAGCTGCGTAAACGTGACCGCCGCCACCACAGGGAAGAAAATCTCCGCGCCCAGCCACACAATCAGCGCCAGCAACAGCAGCGTGCGAATTACCGTCTTCATACCACCACCCCGGCTTTGAAAGGGCGTGGCTTCAGCCACGCCGTAAAGTGGATCAAAATCAACGTGGCTTCAGCCACCGAGGGAATGCCGATTTCGTCGCAAATCTCAGAACTCGAACCTGATGCTGAAAACTCTTGTTTATTGCCGCCCCAGCGCCCGCCGCAACACCGTCTCCAGCGCCGCCTTCAACTCCGCATACTCCTCAGTCGAAAGCTTGCCCGCAATCTTTTCGCTTTCGATGGCAAACAGCTCTTCCTTGAGCGCATCGAGAAGCAGTTCGCTACGCGTCTTTGGGTTCGGTGCGGTAAACGTTTCGACCTGCGGCTCTGCGGCAGCCGCTAACGCAGAGAGCGCCACCGGAGCAGGCTTACGCAGCAGGAAAGCCGCAGCTCCTACCAGCACCAGCGCCAGCCCACCCAGAATCCAATACTTGTACTTGCTCAACGGATCGGGCGTGTCGATAGGGTCGCCCAATCCACCACCCGGCTTGCCTCCCGGCCCGTTCGGAGCCGGCCCCGCGTCACCTGCCTGTCCCGCCTGAGGCCCGCCAGCATCGGCCTGCGTATCGCGCGGAAACGCGCCCGTACCGGATACACCAAACTCCAGCGGCTGTCCCGGCTTCACGCCCCGCTCCAGAAAGGTCTGCCCGTTCACATCTCCCGGCACTGTCTGAAAGCTGGTTCCGGCTGCGGGCTCGAACTTCATGCTCTTGGGCAGCAGAACGGCAAAGTTATCCGCGTCCTGCATCAGCTTGGGCGCGAATTTGTATGTGCCGGAGTAAGGCACATGATAGGTCAACTGAAAACGCGTCCCGCTCTCGCCCTCATTAGGCCGGATAGGAAATGAAAATGTGTAATGTCCTTTGGGCTGCACCGGGTCGGGAGTCGCCGCAATCGGCATCCCGCTCGGCCCGACAGTGGCCGCCCCTTCGAGGGTTGCATCCGGTGGAAGCACCACCTCATAGCCGTGCTCGTTCGACTCGGTGCGGGGCGGGGAAGAGACGTTCTTGACGAAGTAATTCTCCGTCACTTTGATCTGGCCGTTTTCGGCCTCAAGCCGCAGTACATCGGCCTCCGTCGAAACACCCTCAACCTTCGTCGCCACGTCATAGACGGTGATCTCAACCTGTGTCGTTCCAGGCGGCACATTCTTGAAGTAAGCGCCCTTCTCATGCTCTACGCGAATCAGGTAAGGAGCCTCTGTGGGCGTGGTAAGAGTGAACTGTCCCTTGGCATCGGTCTTGGTCGTGCCTACCTCGTCCAGTGCGGCGGCGAGGCTGAGCAGCGTAACCTTGTCGCCGGCAGAAACCTTACCGTTGGTCTTGTTGGTCACCGTGCCATGAATCGTTCCAGCCCAAGCCAGCGAACTAGCCGCAAACGTACCGATCAATACAAGCGGCGCAAAAAATCTACCCAATCTCAAAGCAAAACCTCTCCTGAATCTCGAATCGAATCGCAACACACAGAACACAGCGAATCGCGATAACTAACCGCGCACCGATCCCTGCTCCCTGATCCCTGACCCCTGTATTTGATCCATCTCCGCCAGCACGGTCGCAGCTTCCTTCTCCAGGATCTCGCGCTGCGCAGTGTAGTCCTCCTGCGGATACTTGCCCGCCTGATACTCAAAATTCAAATCGCGCAGGTTGGCGTAGATCTGCTCCTTCAACTCTTCCAGAAAATCCAGCCGCGTCTTCTGCCGCTGCACAATCGCAAACTTCTCCGGCCAGAAGGTGTAAAGAAAGAGCGCCAGCGCCAGCACCCCACCCAGAATCATTCCCGTCGAACTCGTCATCGCAACCCGCCTTCATTCCAAATACAAGAACTGAGGGTGCCCCACCCTTTGCGCCTTTGCGCAGGGTGGGAGACCTCGGCCCTTACTCAATCCCCGTCTCACGCCGTATGCGCTCGCGCATCGCGTCTTCGGCTGGGCTGCTTGGCCCCTTAGCAACCGCCAGCTTCGGCTGCTGCTTCGCCCAATGCCGCACCAGAAAGACTGTCCCCAGCAGTGCCAGCAGAGCCACCGCAAAGGGCATGATCCAGGCCACCAGATCGAATCCCTGCGTCGTCGGCGCAGCTAGTACGATAGCTCCGTATTGCTGCACAAAGCCTTGCAGAATCGCGGCGTCGCTCTGCCCATTCGCGATCCCGGTGCGCAACTGATCCATCTCACCGCCGCGGTTCGGACAGCCAACATGGTCGCATCCTAGCAAACTCTGCGCACAGCCGCAGGTACACATCAACTTGCTGCCGATCTTGTTAAATCGGGCCTCAGTGTCGGTAGCGCCCAGCGAAAAACAAACCACTGCGGCAACCAGCAAAGCTTGCGCAACCCGCGCCAGGCGCGAAGCAAAAATTCTACGCGGCATCAATATCAGTCCCCGCTCCCAGCAATGCTGACTGCTGTCTGCCCAGTGATCTGGCCGGCCTTTGCAGGTATTGCGACCGTTGCTCGCGATGGGCTCAGGCTCGGCACCATTGCCACCAGCGTGCCAAAGACCACCACGCCAAGTCCCACCCAGATCCACATCACCAGCGGATTGAGAAATGCCTTGATGATCGGCAATCCAGTCGCTTGATCCGTGCCCTCATACACCAGGTACAAATCCCAGCGCATCGTCGAGTGGTTGGCCACCATCGTCTGCGGCTGGCCATTCACGGCATACACGCGCTTCTCGGGCGCCATCGGCTGATCCAGAATCTTCTTCCCATGCTCATACACGTCGATCAGCGAAAATTCAGAATCGTAGTTCGGATTCGACTCTTGCGTATTGCCCAGGTTCTTCAGCGTGTATGGCCCGATCTCCATCGTGTCGCCGGTACCCATCGGCTTCTCAGCACTGCGGTTGAAGGCATATCCCGCAAATCCGATGAAGATGATTACCAGTCCGAAATGGACGATATATCCGCCATAACGCCGCGTACTGCGCCTGACGAGAAGCACCATCGAAGAAAGGAAATTCTTGCCCGTCTGGCGATGCACCACACCAGCTCCACGCAGGAACTCAGAGGTGATCGCAGTCGCCACAGCGGCCGCCAACGCAAAGGTCATTAGCGAGTAGAAGACCCCCGAATCAGTCCAAGGCTTCAGGCCCACAGCAATCAACGCGATCACCGTTGCGGCAAACGCAATCCCCGGCAAAACGAAGTTCCGCCGCAGGCTCTTGAACGAAGAAGCACGCCACGCCAGCAGCGGCCCAACCCCCGTCAGCAGCAGCAGAAATATCCCAACCGGAACCTCGGTGTAGCGGTAGTATTCGCCCGAAACTGTAGTCTTCGTACCTTGCACGTACTCTGAAATCACTGGGAAAAGCGTTCCCCACAGAATCGTGAAGCACGCTGCCAGCAACACTACATTATTGAACAGAAAACTTGAC
>Ga0206981_10048_pt1 | contig 33821 bp, 35 predicted proteins | sample Alteio_BWMinCont_17_FD_153312 | JGI IMG/M metagenome (GOLD analysis project Ga0206981, IMG submission 153312) | Enriched cells from forest soil in Barre Woods Harvard Forest LTER site, Petersham, Massachusetts, United States -... | ecosystem: Environmental > Terrestrial > Soil > Temperate forest >... | reverse complement strand
GAAGACATTAGATGATTTAGTTGGAATACGAAAAAATTTTAAGGATCGGTTGCAGCAGTCTGCCGAAAGACGCTAATCAAAGGAAGGTTTTTTAGTCATGCAAGGAACATACGTTTTAGAGAATAAAAAAGGGCAAGTTGTGAGGGTTCTCAGCTGGGAGAGTCCACTGCTTTCTGTGGTCTACTTGAATGACTCCCAGCGTGTGCAATCTGTAAGTTCTGTGAAGGAACTCGAAGATAATGACATTGCCTATACACTTTTGGCCGAAGTTTCAAAAGAGCAGGTACAAAAATCTCCACTTAAGCTTGCTGACGTCGGTTATTTAAAGTATATACCTGCGGTCAAGAATTTAAGCCCCTCAGTTATGATTCCTAACGAGGATCCAGAGGCCTTCAAAAAATCACTTAAGTGGACTTCCTCAATTTGTGCCTTATTTTTGCTCTTTGTCTTTTTGGTTTCGCATTTCACGTCGGTTCCAAAAGTAGAAGAAGAACAGCGCGTGGTCACGATTATCACTCCAGAGAAAAAAATGATCCTAGAGCCCGTACGTCACAAAAAACCAATTCAACCTCCAACAGTGGCCCACGTAAAAGTAAGAAGTCAAATCAAGCCTAAGATTGCTCAGATTAAAAATGTTCAAAAGGTGGCGAAGCACTCTCATGTATCTTTGAATAATGTAGGAGCCCTTGCCATACTTGGTTCCTTGAACTCAGGTAAAGACGCTGGGGGATTAAAACTCAGTCAAGTGAATACGACCCGGGGCCCGGGTTTAGGTGGGAATGCTGGAAGTGGCGGCGTACAAACCTCACTTTACGGTAAAGGATTAATCGCAGCTCCTCTTGGTCCCAATGCCAGAGCCAATGGCGCCGGAGGGTACGGAAATCACGGAGCTGGTGGCGGTAAAGCTGGTTACGGGAAGATGAGTCTTGTCGGTTCGTCTACGGCTTACTTCGAACCTATACAAAGTGAAGCTATTGTCGAAGGAGGGCTTGATCGGGCCCAAATCGCAGAAGTCATTCAACGTCATCTTGGTCAGATTCGTAATTGTTATGAGCAGGGACTTCAAATGGAGCCGGGTTTATCCGGCAGAGTCGCGATTAAATTCTTCATTGGAGGAACAGGTTACGTGAGTTCGGCCAATGTCTCTAACACAAGTCTTCATTCTGGAATTGTTGAGACATGTATTGTTGGTCATTTGAAGTCCTGGAAATTTCCAGAACCACGCGGTGGCGTCATAGTGAAAGTTAATTATCCATTTGTTTTAAAACGCGTTAGCCAAAGTTAGAAGTAGGAGTTATGTCGTGAATTATAAGTCAAGTGTGTTTACGTTGTTATTTCTTGCAGAGATAATAGGTTTGTCTGGATGCGGGAAAGACAAGGCAAATGCCGCAAGAGATTTCTCAGGAGTAAAAAACGCTCCACTTTCTGCCGCCGCGGCAACTACTTCTCAAAACACGGGTGCCTTAGGCACCAGTACTGGTGGAATGAAGATTTCTCTTTTAAATTCTAATGATAATAAACTCCCCATCTTTCAGGAAGGGTTACCTGGTTCTTTAAAATTCAAGCTTACGATTTATGACAAAACGATAACCCAAGCGTCAATCGTGGCAGTGCACGGCTCATGTCCTGCCACTATTGTTCAGGGTGAAGACTCAAGCACTTTTGTAATGAATTGGACCCCACCTGTCGGAACTGTGGATAGACAGAGTGGAACTTTGAAAAGTAAGGACCAAAACGCGATCATGGTGCAAGTCTCCGTCTATTCTATAGCTAGCCACCTTGGTTCAGGTACCGCTATTAGCAATGGCGAGCAATTTGATACCTCCATAGTTGTGACTAAAAGCAGTGGCGAACCTAAAGTGTTAAGTAACGATAGGCTTGATAACAAAATAAATAAAAAGACTGATTTCATTGTCTGGCTCCTTGAAGTTGGGCAAGTCTCATGTCGAGGTAAGCCACAATCGTTTCATTTCCGGATTCCTCTTCCAAGACCTTCAAGCTCTCAATTTTTTCAGGGTTAAAGGGATTTTCGCGAACTGACTGCTTGGCCTCGAGTACTGTTTCCTGCGCTGGCTTTGGTTCATTTTCGTTAAGTATTTTTGCGAACCGCGATGCCACATTTTCCCGCATGGTCTGTGGGGCCACTCTGACGATCAACGACATTTCCCTCTTTGCCAAGGCTCTTAAGTGACCTTTTGAATTCTTCACTTCAGATTCAAGATTCCTGAAGTCAGCCAATTTCCAAAGTTCATTAGTTTTAGCAAAGGCCTGACGAGATTTATTAAAGTAAGGCGAGGCCTGTGCCGCTATCAAAGATTTATAACGGTTGGCCTGAACTCGATTCAGTCCTCTAGGGGCTTTTATATTTAAAATCTCCTGTCCCAAACGAAAGTATTGCTTGGAAAGAGAATCAAGAGTTACAGCTTGAAGGGTCCAATCACCCATTCTTATAGCTCTTTGAGCATAGTGCTCATTTTGATGAAGCAAGTACAAACGGTCTTCAAGAGTTCTCTTCAAAGACTTTGAAGATTTCATGGATAACTTAGCTTTAGAAAATTTATAGCTGAAGAAATCAAAGTCTTTTAAAAAAACAATCCGATTTAATGCCTGGCCGGCCTCTGTCGCCTTAGTCCCCGGCACTCGTAGAACTTGGGCTGCCATAGTGTAATCCTGGCCCCTTGAAAAAGACTCTAACGCCAGGGTGGTATATAGAGACGGATTTCTACGAAGTTTGGATTGATATTTTTTAAAAACTAACTCAGGATTTGATGACCTACGAACTAGTTTAGCAACGATTATCTGAACCTTTTTTTCATTCTTGCTAATTTTGATATAGGCCTTATCGTACATTTCTGAATCTTGCCCTGCAAGTTCAGCAAGCATCGCAAGTTGCAAAAGCCTTTCATCCCGAGCCAGGTCAGGCATTTTCATTTTTCGACTGATATCATAAGCGAGAGCAAAATTAAGTTGCATTTCTGCGACCCACGCTTTTCGAGATAGGGCCAGTTCACGATCTTCTTTGGAAATAGATCGAAGCGAAAGAAGAGCATCCGCTGCAGCTTGCACCTCCCCAAGATTTTTAAGTTTTTCAGCAAGAATAAGTCTATTTTTAAAATAGGCCCTTTTTTCTCTTTCGTTTGCTTTTGAGAGACTCACTCCATTTAAATTCACTAGGCTTTTTTCCAGATCACTGGTCGAAGCTTTGGAGTCATTGATGTTTTTAGCTTCACGATTGAGCACGGCCCTTCTTGAAATAGCCTGAAACTCAGCACCACGTTTCTCAAAAATTCCGGCATATTCTTGAGCCCAAAAAGGAAGATTTGTTTCATCTTTTGAGGAGATGAGGCTTTCAATCGAAAGGTCAGCTGATTTTTCGCGAATATCTTTTGCTGTAATACGGCTATCGATAGCCAAGGCGTGAAAATCCAAGGCCGCCTGTGCATATCGTTTCTCTTCATATACAAGGTGCACTTTCTGATAACGAACTTCCGCGGTTTTTGGTCCTTGAGGATCAATTGCAAGATAATTTTCATAGGCGTCAGAGCGCATATTTATATCTTTTGACAATTCACCAACTTCGATTTCACCAAGGCACGAACCTTCAAAAATATTTTGTGCTTTTTTATCGCCAGATTTTTTTATATCCTCTAATGCCAGATGTGAGGCCATATGATAAAATCCAATCGCAGACTTCCAGTTGGCCTGAAGACGTGCGGAGGCGGCAGCCCAGTAACTCATTTCCATGTCGGGAAAAGTTTCCAGATAATTATTGTAAGCGTGAATTAGGAGAGCGGATGGGGCCCTTTCTTCTGCTGCGGCCCAATCGGTTACTAGTTTTCTTATTCTGGATTTTAATATTCCACAGTTTTCTTCTAGCTTGCAACCCTCTGATTTCCAGGCATTGAGGGTCTGTTCCAGCTCAGAGACAGCTCCGGATTTATTTCCGACATCATATTGAAGTTGCGCTAGTTTAAAATGGTCTTCAATATCATTATTTTTTATCTTATTTTCCTCACCAACGATTTTCCAAACTTCTAAAGCATTTTTCTTCTTTCCAAGACGATCTAGTTCAGTGGCCAAGTAAATTAAGTTGTCTTTGCGTACATTTTCCGGGCTCAATGCAGAAACAGATTTTATATCATCAGGTGTTACATTAGTTTTAGCCATGAATGTAGCCAAGTCCCGTGAGGCTTCTTCTCGAAATGAATTATCGTATTTTTCCTCTGATGTTAGGACTGATTTCATCGTGGCAATGGCCAGTGTCAATTTACCTTGATGTATGTAGGCCCAAGCGAGACGTGAATTAATAAAGGCGTGACGATTTGTTTCATTAATCTCTAGCGCCTTCTTGAAATTGAACACGGCATCCCGGTAACGGACTTTACTAAAATACATATCTCCGAGTCCAATATAAGACTGGCCAATCAAAATCTCGTCATAATCTTTTTTATGGGCAATGACTTTCTTATAAAGAGAGATAGCTTTGGGGCTCTGTGCCGTTAGTTCATAGAGGTGAGCCATCTGGGAAAGGGCTTTGGATTTCTCATCTTTTGCGAGTTTTTCAAAAACAGATTTATATAAATCGAGTGCTTTCAGTCTGTCTTCTTTTGCCTGCTTTTCGTTGTTTTCCGTCAGACGCGCTCTTTCAGCATAGATATCGGCTAGTCTCAACGTGATTGAATTTTTTGACGAGTCATCTTCTTCCAAAGTACTCAAAACTCGTGTCAGTTTTTGAATGAGCAAACCATGGGTGGTCAAGTCCATCTTCTCTTGACTGAAGGCGGTGCCTCTCAGAGATAAAATGAAAAAAAGAAGGACCAAGTGCTTCACTTGCCTGAGCCTCCCGATTGCAGTACTGCAAAACTGAATTTCTCAAAACCCGCATGAGAGCCAGCTAGAATGATTGGGCTTAGACTTTCATACATAATCTTTTTATCAGCTTGAATGATGAGGAAATTCCCTACGGTATTTCCACCGGCCGAGTGCTTGATTTCAAAAAGGCGCTTTGGCATGTCATTGGGTGCTACTTCCCTGTCTTCGATATAAAAATGGCCCTCGCTCACTCTAATAACGGTTCCTAAATTAAGATCGCTTCCTTTTGAAGCCATGGGAAGTTGTATCTTTCCATCTAAATTGATTGGTTGAGAAGAGGTTGAATAATTGGAAAGTAAAAATATAACCAAAATTGAAAAAGCGTCGATAAGGGACGTTAAAGTCAAAGTAAAAAGCAGTGGCCTCTTCGCTTTTTGACCCTTCGGCCTCAAGGTTGAAGAAGAACTCAAGGGGCTCATTGAAATTTGGTTTTTTAAAAAACTGTCATTTAACATGGCTTCGCCTCAGTCCTTTATAGTGGTGAAATTCCTACGTCCTTAATTCCGAACTTCTTCATTTGATCCATAAGTTGAATAATTTCAGCGTATTCAATCTTACTCGAAGGCATTATTAATGCCGTTCTGAGATCCGGTTCTTGTCTTTCAAGTGTGTAAATGGCGCTGTTGACAGCTGACCAATTGACTAGACCTTTGATTCCAGGAAATGACATTTCCTTTGGAATGGAACCTAGTCTTGGGACATCCTTGAAATCCAATACGACGTGTCCTCCAGGATTTAAATAGGCCCAGATAGCTGGTGGATTCGCCTTGTCAGTTTTAGCTTGGCCACCCATACTTTGTGTCGCGTTCATTGAACCTACTTGAACCCACACAACAGTCATTAGCAGAAAACAAATACACACCGACAGAATGTCAAATACGGGTAGAAGATTTAATTCAAAATTCAAATCTTTTTTATTTTTCGATTTAGTAACTAGCATTTCATCATCTCCAATATTTATCGAACTTTACGCTGAGGAACGGATTCGTATCCATAGCTGAGCCAATTGAATACTAACAAAGCTCCCTGATTAAGATCCTCAGAGAGAGCATTGGCCCTATTTGTAAGAACTGAGTACATGACCAAGGCTGGTATTGCCATGATCAAACCGTACGCCGTACAGTGCATAGACATTGAAATTCCTTTTGAAAGGAGTGCCGCTTTTTCAACAGGGTTGACACTCGCTACTGACGAAAAAGAATCTATCAATCCAACTATTGTTCCAAGCAAACCAAGGAGAGTTCCCACATTACCGATGGTAGCCAGAAAACCTGTACGCTTTTCTAAGCGCGAATTTTCAGTCAGTAAAACTTCATCCATTTTGGCTTGAATTTCCTCACGACCGCCCATATCAAGTGCCGCCTGAGCGCCAGCTTGAACAACTTGGGAGATAGCATTGCCAGAACCCATTCGCTGAGCTTTGGCTAGTACCTTATCTATATTTCCTCTGCGGATATCGTCTTCAAATGACTTGGCAATTCGCTTTTGGCTTGTGGCCCTTGTAATAAAAAGGGCGAAAATACGCTCTAGGATAATGGCTAGCGAAAAGATTTGGGCAGCGAAAATGACCCACATCCAAATTCCTCCGCCTTTGAAGGCTTCTGCTATACTTGAAAACATTTCCATATATATTTCCTCTCTCTCGTTAAGGCTTACTCTTTACGACTCAGCCAAATTTTGGTTTCCCAACATAGAAATCCATGAGCAACCCAGGTGCCATGGGAAAAATGAGTCATATTGTGAGGAAAGATACCTTTAGCTGAAAGGGTTACATTTGGAGTGCCAAATATCGGCACGATTTTTCTAATAGAACTAGTTTTTTGGAAGAGGACTGCCGTCGTTTCCTGACACTGTATCATGACAAGTTAAAGAAATCCCAGCATCCCCCAATCTGACTTTGGAAAATCTTTCTCTGTCGGTATCGATCTCAATCATAGCACTATACGCCCTATCAATTGCCCCACTTAATTTGGCTCCCATCTCGGGATGTTTTGCGATCAGCTCTTTATTATTTACGGGAGCTAATAAAGTGAGAATCGCATCCATTGCGGCACCAACATCACCTCTTGATGAAACCCCCAACACGGCCCGAGAATCCGCTCCCTCTGAAATTCTCTCTAACACCTTAAGTACTTTCTCTAGATCAGAATCGGCCCTCAGGACAAATGGATTATTTAGTACTAAAACTAGGGCTATTATAAATATTTTTTTTATTTTCATGATTTCGGTTTAGTACAAGAACCATGCCACTTAAAATCTTAGATTCGAATTTCATTTGAAATATGTGACATTAACTTTTAACATGCATAAATGATATTAATCACATGTCTGTTCTTCCTACTAATAATTTCTCCGGGAAATGCTTCGGAGACTTGTCTATTCAAAGCTCCTCTTGGCATTTCCATTTCTGGAAATCACGCCTTCAAAAAATATGTCTCTACGAAAACCGAAACTGACACAACAGAATCGGGGGAGTTCAAAGATGGCACGCTCTTCAGTGTCTCTCGTGGTGGTTGTCGAGATTTTGGAGAAGACTTTAGTTTTGAATTTGACTCCCAAAACCACGACGCATCCGAGGTAAAATTCTGGCTAAGTAAAATTTATTTGACAATAAAACTTTTAATTTCTGGGAATGAAAACAAAACGGGAGCTATACTAAGTAAAACAGAAGCTATCAAGAAATTATCTCAAGCTAAGACTCCTTATCTGTATGGAGACACCATTAAAGTAGGAGATGATACTTTTGAAATCTATGTAAATGCCGCAAGGAAGGGACGCATGAAAACAACTCTTACAATTACCGATTCACTCTGACATTAAATCTATGGGTTTTTCAAAAAAATATTAAACGGTTCATTGCTATAATTTGGAAATATATCTCAAACCTTCAATATAGGACATAAGTTTTTTCCCATAAAATGTTTTTTTACAAATGTCCCTGATGACAGATTTTTTTCGAAAAGACTCTCGCTTATAAATATTTGACAGGTGAACCTCAACAATGGGCAGACTTGTCGCGGATAAGGCATCTCTAATGGCTATAGAGTAATGTGTGTAAGCAGCGGGATTTATTAATATCGCCGACGCCCACTTCCGCTCACTCTGAATTTTATCGATGATCTTACCTTCTGAATTACTTTGATAAATCTTTAAAATAATTTTTAGCTTCTTTCCTTCGAGTCTCAAAACCCTATTAATTTCAACCAAAGTCAATAGACCGTAAACTTCCGGATCCCGCTCCCCCAATAAATTTAAATTTGGACCATGAATAATCAATACTTTCTTCATGAAACAAATCTTTGCAGAGTAAGTGCTTGTTTAATATCTTCCCTGGTTACATCAGAATCTTTTAAGGTCAAGCCGATTCTCCTCAAAAGTACAAATCTGGTGCGGCCGTCATGAGTCTTCTTATCGCGAGTCAATAAATCCATAAATTCATTTAAATCGAATAATGGAAGAGCGGGACAGGGAATTGATGATAAGAATCTTTCAATCTCTAAGAATTCTTTCCGACTCAAATAACCCCTTACAAAAGATAGGGCTGATTCGATTCTCATACCCCAGAGCACGGCCTCGCCATGGCGGAATCTCTTATAGGAGGTAATAGTCTCAAGTGCATGCCCAATTGTATGTCCGAAATTCAAAATATCCCTTATGCCCTTCCTCTCAAACTCATCACGAGAAACAATGTCCATCTTAAGCTCTAGAGATCGACTAATTGCGCGGCAGAGAAAGGAAATGTCTCTCTTCGTAATTTTATTCTCGTTTTCGGCTAATAATTTGAAATATTTCTTATCAAGAGCTAAGGCTATTTTAATCATTTCGGCATAACCAGAATAAATATCTCTCTGCTCTAGAGTCTTTAGATAGTCAATGTCACAAAGAACAAGCTTAGGTTGATGAATCATCCCAATTAAGTTTTTTCCAAGTGGATGATTCACTCCTGTTTTCCCACCAACTGAGGAATCCACCATGGCAAGTAAAGTTGTCGGGATGCCTATCCAAGCCATACCTCTCATGTAGGTGCCTGCAATAAATCCGGCTATGTCCCCAGTCACACCTCCGCCCAAAGCTATTATCACGGAGCGACGATCAGCCTTATTTTTCAAAAGCTCAGTGTATATCTTAAAAATATTTTGATAACTTTTCGCTTCTTCACTTACTTTGATAGAAATTTCATGACACTCAAGATGATTTTTTCTTATAAGCGTCGCTATTTTTATACTCTCTTTTTTAAGCCTTAAATCACTGAGTATATAACATTTTCTGATTTTTTCTTTGCGCAGATATTCCACTAATTTTAAACTGAGTTTTGAACCAACCAATAAATTAGTTGTAAGGGACTCACGCCGAATTTTCAAAACCAATTTATGATTCACAACTTTGAAATCACTTTCCCTACAACCTCATCTGATGAAATATTATCAGTTAGTATTATTATTTCAGCCGAATCATAAATCGTTTCACGACTTTTAAAAAGGTGAATTATAAACTCCCTGATTTCAGACTCACTTTTGCCTTTGAGGAGGGGTCGCAAATGAGCCTTTGGTCTGGCGCGCTTAACTAACTCCTCGACGCTTGCCTTCAAATAAATCAAACGTCCCGATTCTTTGACAAGCCGGCGGTTCTCTTCTGATAATAGCGTTCCTCCTCCTAAGGAAATCACATGCGCCATTTCAAGAACCACTTCCTTCAAACACTTGGTTTCATATTTTCGAAACTCAGATTCTCCATTTTGGGAAAAAATCTCATCAATAGTCTGATTGGATTTCTCTTCGATTACTTTATCTAAATCTAGAAAACCTAAATTTAATTTTTGACTTAATTTCCGGCCAATTGTAGATTTGCCAGCGCCCATAAAGCCTGTTAAAAACAAATTCTTATCTTTACTCAATGGATGAATTCCTTAAGTTCAACTTTTACTTTCATCGGATGTTCTATTTTCTCAAACCAGATTTCAAAAGTCTTAATGGCTTGCCAAGTAAGCATATCAAAACCATCTATGCATCGAAGGCCTAATTTTGTCATTTCTTCCTCAAACAAAGTCGGTCTGGCACCATAAACCATGTCAAAACCAATCGGGTGATTAGAAAATTTCAGAGGAAATAAGAAATGCCCCAAATTACCCGCTAGTCCAACACTTGTGGCATTAATATAAAGCCGGGCATCGTCGGGAAGTTTGGTTTCCCAGTCCATTATTTTGAACTTAGTGTCTGGAAAATGCCTTTGAAAATGGGCGACAAGAGACTTAGCCCTCTCTTTTGTTCTGTTTACTATACTAATTTCCCTAGCGCCAAGAAAACAGGCCGAATAGATCCCGGCCCTCGCCGCTCCCCCAGCACCCAAAACTAAAACTTTCTCCCCACGAATGTCGACTCCGGCTTCCCCTAAAGACTCCGTGACTCCAAAGGTATCTGAATTATAACCCAAAAACTCATTTCCTTGCTTTTTTACCACGTTGACCGCGCCAATGATCTCGGCAACGCTATCGGTTTTTTCAAGTAATTTTATGATCGTTTCCTTGTGAGGTATTGTAACATTGCAACCCACAAAATTTATATCAGATCTCTTTTCCTCAAAAAAAGAAACTAACTCCACTGGCAAAATATCCTTTTTTATATAGTCCAGATCTTTTCCCAGTTGCCGACCTAGAAATTTAAATATCTGAGGGGAGAGTGAGTGCTCAACGGGGTGCCCTATGATAGCCGCATTGAGGTTTCCTTTCTTGTTCACTACAAGGCACCAGCGAGTTCGGACACTTTTTGCGATATCTTTTTCCTGCAATCTTGAACATTCTCTAAATTATTTTCGATAATATCAACTAGGGCACTTCCTACAACCACCGCATCAGCAATTGAGCTAACCAATTGGACGTGTTCTCTTTGAGAAATACCAAATCCAACGGCCAATGGTTTTTTGATTATGCTTTTCACATGTTCAAGCTCCAATTTTAAAGTCTTTGAAAGTTCAGATTGAACGCCCGTTACTCCAGCCCTTGAAACGTAATATACAAAAGCCGTCGACATTTGATCTATTAATTTCAGTCTTTTATCGCTTGTGGTGGGAGAAGCAAGAAAAACAGTTCCAACTTCGTTTCGCCCAAGAATTTCCGAATACTCTCTAGCTTCCTCAGGAGGTAAATCTACAACTAAGACAGCATCAACACCATTTTTCTTGGCAGTCTCCGCGAATTTTTCAAGACCAAATTGCAAAACCGGGTTGAAGTAAGTAAAGAGCACAATGGGAACGTTTTGTCCTCGATTTCTTAATAATGCGACAAAATCCAGAATGGATTTCAAAGAAGTTTTGCTCTTCAGCGCCCTTTGACTTGATCGAATATTGACAGGTCCATCCCCTATCGGGTCGGAGTACGGGACACCTAATTCAACAATATCCGATCCTGCCTCTACCAATGTTGAAACAAACATTTCTGTTGCATTCAAATCGGGATCCCCTGCTGTAATAAAAGGAATAAATAATTTTTTATTTTTCTTGAAAGTCTGACTAATTATTTTCATTTTTGTTATCTAAACCTCTCACCGTCTCAATATCTTTATCTCCTCGACCAGAAAGATTGATTATTATTATTTTTTCGCTCCCAAGACGTTTCGCTTCGGAAATTCCACAGGCGACAGCGTGGGCACTTTCTAAAGCAGGAATGATCCCTTCATAAAGGCTCAGTTGATGAAAGGCCTCCAAAGCCTCGGTATCTGTTACCGAAGAATAAATCGTCCTTCCCTGACTTTTTAAATAACTATGCTCGGGACCCACTGCCGGGTAATCAAGCCCAGCGGAAATACTATGAGTCTCAAGTGTTTGACCTTCTTGATCTTGAAGAAGGTAAGTCATCGTCCCTTGGAGGACTCCGATACGACCCGTTGCGAATCTCGCTGCGTGTCTTCCGGTGCTCAAACCATCTCCACCGGCTTCCACGCCATGCATTGCTACGTTTTTGTCCGACAAAAAAGCGTAAAACAATCCAAGGGCATTACTTCCACCGCCGACACAAGCTATGAGCTCATCTGGAAGTCTACCTGTTTTTTTTAATATTTGCTCCCGCGCTTCTATGCCAATCACTTTTTGAAAATCCCTCACTATAGTTGGATAAGGGTGAGGGCCAAGAACCGAACCTAGAATATAAAAGGTGTCTTTGATATTTGTAACCCAATCCCTTAGCGCTTCACTCGTGGCATCTTTTAGAGTTTTTTGTCCGAATTCAACAGATCTTACTTCAGCACCTAATAACCGCATGCGATAAACATTGAGGGATTGTCTTACCATATCGACACTTCCCATATAAATCACACATTTCATCCCGTAAAGAGCGGCCACAGTGGCCGTTGCCACCCCATGCTGTCCTGCTCCTGTTTCAGCAACAATCCGGGTCTTACCCATTTTACGTGCCAAAAGAATTTGACCAACGGTATTGTTAATTTTATGTGCGCCAGTGTGAGCAAGATCTTCTCTTTTCAAAAATATCTTGGCACCACCGGTTTTTTCCGTTAATCGCCTAGCGAAAGTGATTGGAGTCGGCCTGCCTACAAAATCTCTGAGAACCTCATTTAGCTCATTGGTAAAGCTCGGATTATGACTTAATTCAAAATAGGCTTCTTCAAGCTCTCTCAAAGGATTAACGAGGGTGTCCGGAACATAACTCCCACCAAATTGTCCAAATCGTCCTTCTTTATTCACCTAAGCCCCTCAATATTCCAAAAAATTCTCTTAATTTTGATTCAGATTTAATTCCCGGTTTGTCTTCGACACCTGAGGAAACATCAATTCCAAAAGGCTTTACAATCTCGATGGCTTTGGCAACATTCTCTGATGATAGGCCTCCCGCCAGTAAGGTTGGAAAATTTTGACAAGTTATTTTGGCCAGTTCCCAGTTAGCACGCTTGCCGGTCCCCCCCTCGCAACTCATCATCAAACCCATCAAATAAAAAGTATGGAATCTTCGTATAGAGCAAAGGAGTATCTAAGTCGTCCTCATTTTCAATATGAAGGCATTTGATGATCTCATATTTAAGATCAGCACAGAACTCGGATGACTCCTCGCCATGAAGTTGGACAGTAGTTAATCCTGATTTTTCAACCGTTTCTTTAACATATTGTGCCGTTGGATTTACAAAGACCCCCACTTTCTTAATGGTATCAGGCAATTGTTCAATAATTTTTCGAGTTTCTAGTGGGTCTATGAATCGTTTACTTTTTTGATAAAAAACAAAACCTACGGCCCAAGCACCTAATTCAGCACTTAGGAGAGCATCTTGGATGCGGGTGATGCCACATATTTTGACTTTTATCATTTATTCATTTCCTTTGGAATTAATTTCAAATCCTCAATTATTTTTTTCAGTGCTTCACCGGGGGAAGAAGTCTTCATCAATTCCGTTCCTATAAGAAAAGTTCTAAATCCAAATCGAACGAGATTTCTGATTTGATCTGCATTCGCAATGCCACTTTCACTAACCAGACAGATATCCGCAGGAACATGAGGACCTAATTTTTCAGATGTTCCCAAATCTATTTTCATAGTTTTTAGATTTCGGTTGTTTATCCCAATGAGTTTCGTCGTGGTTTCTAATGCAAGTTTCAATTCTCGCTCATCATGCACTTCGATCAAAGACTCCAGGCCATTTTCTTGAACTTTGCTTACCATTTCCTTTAGAGAGTGTTCATCAAATAACGCAGCTATTATTAATATCGCATCGGCACCGTAAGCTCTGGCCTGATATACTTGATACTCATCGACAACAAAGTCCTTCATTAGGAGTCTGGCATTAGGAAACTTCTTTCGTATCTCCTGCAAATAGCTAATACTTCCTTTGAAGAATAAGGGTTCTGTTAAAACTGACAAGGCTTTTGCACCCGCATCCAGATATTCTTTTGCTACTTCAATTGGAGCCAGTCCTTGAGCAATAACACCTTTTGAGGGACTTGAAAATTTTACCTCCGCGATTATTGACAATTCGTCAGTGAGAAAATTCTTAGAAAACTCAAAAGGTACCCGAGGGACATTGGCCGCCATTTCCCGAAGTCTAGTCAAACCGGTTTTGATTTTTTCCTTTGCGATTCGATCAATAGTTTTTAGAACTATTTCTCTTAGCATCGAAGGTTCACTTAATATTTTTGGATCAATCATTTAACTTTCCTTAATTTTTCTAGTATTTTAAAAGCGTTTCCAGAATCTATGGCCTCGTTTGCGATCGAAGTCCCTTCAAAAAAATTTTTTGCACGTCCTGCGATAACCAGGGCGGCACTGGCATTTATTACTACTGTGTCTCGCTTGTCTCCTTTTTCACCTGCAAGTACCGAGACAATAATCTGCGCATTTTTCTTAGCGTCACCACCGATCAAGTTGACTACGCTTGCCTTATGAAAACCAAAGTCCTCTGGTTTTACATAGCTTGTTTTTATTTGACCATTGAACAGGTGCGCAGTCTTCGTCGTTTGAGACAGGCTGAATTCGTCAAGTCCATCACTTGAACAAACCACCATGGCTTCGATCGATTTTAAATCTCTGAGGACTTCCGCCAGCAGTTCGGTTTTTGCGCTGTCGTAAACACCGAGTAATTGTCTTTTGACACGAGCTGGATTTGCTAAAGGGCCAAGCAAATTAAACATTGTCGGTACACCGATCGACTTACGAATTTGAGAAACTTTTGCCAAAATAGGATGATAGTCTGGAGCAAAAAAGAAACCGAAACCAATATCCTCTACACACTTCACCGTTTTTTCAGTAGTCAATCCTATTTTTATTCCTAAAGCCTCAAGCACATCGGCGCTACCACATAGGCTTGAAACCGAACGATTGCCGTGTTTAGCAACCGCACCCCCTGCACCGGCCACCACAAATGCGGTAGCTGTTGAAATATTAAACGACCCCGACTTATCTCCTCCAGTGCCACACACATCGATTACATCCTCGCGTGCGATGTCAACTTTGCGGCTATAGGACATGAGCATTTTTAAAAAACCAACCAGTTCGTTAGTCGTGACTCCTTTAACTTGCAGAGCTCCCAAAAAAACAGCGGTCTGTTCATTTGAGGCTTCGCCTTCTAGAATCAAACCCATGACTCTTTGAGATTCCTCCAGATCCAGGTTTGTTTTTAAAAAAATTTTCTCAATAATCTTTTTCAAATTCAGGCCTCTAGATAATTTAAAAGTAGTTGTTTCCCATTTTCAGTACCATAGGATTCAGGATGAAATTGTACCCCTTCTATAGGGAATTTTCTATGTCGAAGGCCCATTATAATTCCATCCTCGGTCACTGCCGTCACTTCAAGCTCACTGGGAAAACCATCCTTACTCACCATAAGGGAATGGTACCTCATAGCCAAAAAGGGACTCTTCAGTCCCTTAAATATTCCTCGCTTCTTATGATGGATTTGAGAAGTCTTACCATGCATAAGCCGTTTCGCTCGAACGACGGAACCGCCAAAGGCCTGGGCAATAGCCTGATGCCCTAGACAAACACCGAGTATTGGGATTTTACCTGCCAATGATCTAATGGCTTTCAAACAGACACCCGCTGAATCAGGATGACCTGGTCCAGGAGAAATCACAATTTTTCGTGGTCGCAATTCTAATATGTCTTCAACTGTAACCGCGTCGTTTCGAATCACTTTACATTTAAAGCCCAGTTCTTCGACATATTGATAAATATTGTAGGTAAACGAATCATAATTATCTATTAACAAGATCATGGTGAGTCCACTTCGGCAATAGCCACACGAACAGCCCGAGTTTTGTCCACAATTTCCTGAAACTCGCGGGACGCCGTGGAGTCCGCTACTATTCCAGCACCCGCTTGGATAGTAACATTACCATTTTCGTAACAGAGACTTCGAATAGCTATGCAAGAATCAAGGTTTCCTGAAAGATCACTCATTACAATCGCTCCGCCGTAAAATCCCCGCCGATGCTCTTCGAGTTCAGAGATAATTTCCATGGCCCTTATTTTTGGAGCACCTGACAAAGTCCCCGCAGGAAAACAAGCGTACAGAGCCTCGATGGCAGAAAATTCCTTTTTGAGCTTGCCCTTCACTACTGAAACCAAATGCATCACATGAGAATAAAGTCGAACTTTCATGAATTGCGTTACAGAAACCGACCCCGGCTCAGATATACGACCTAAATCATTGCGACCTAGGTCAACAAGCATAATATGTTCTGCCCGCTCCTTTGGACTGGCTAACAAACTTTTCTCTAATAGTTTGTCTTTTTTGAGTTCACCAGTTTTTCGTCTTGTCCCTGCGATAGGACAAGTTTCAACAATACCATTCTCTACTTTTATTAGCATCTCTGGGGACGCACCGAGTAAAACACTCTCCCCACAATCAAGGAAAAAATGATACGAAGAGGGATTCAATCTCCTTAATGATTTATAAATTTCGAAAGCCTCACATTTAACTCGAAAAGAAAAACTCTTGGAAAGCACACATTGAAAAATGTCCCCTTTGCGAATATGATCCTTTATCAAATCGACTGAATGATTGAAATTCTGTATATCTGATTTTTTTAAAGTCAAATAGCGATCGGGATTAATATTTCGCCTTGTCTTCTTCATCACGGCCGGATCAAATTTAAAACTTAGTATATTTTTTTTGTTTTTTTTATTTTCTAATTCGGCTTGATTGATTTCTTGATCGCTGGTTTCTTGAGCTCCCAAGATAAGAGTCGCTATACTAAGTTTAGAATCTATACGGTCAAAAATATAATAATTTTTGAATATAAAAAAACAAGCATCACTATCGACGTAGGACGCACGTTTTGGAAGAGGAATCGATTCCAAATAACTGATACAGTCATAACCAAGATATCCAAAAAGACCAACAGCAGAAGAACCCGGGAGATTCTTCTCTCCCACCATTTGTATACTCTGAATATGATTTTTGAGATTTGAGAGAGGATTCCCCAACAGGATCTGGGTGGTCTTTGGAATTTGATTAGAACCCTGAGTTTCGATTGTCAATTTATCACTACGGATTCTTAGTGTTTGTAAAGGATTAAATCCTAGGACTGAAAAGCGTCCAGGCTCCCCATTTTCTTCACCGGTTTCAATGATAAATGCGGCTTGTCCCGGCTTATAGAGGCGCTCAAAAACCCCATAAATCGGCAAGTTTTCCGAACTCATGCTCAATGTAACTAACTTCGCCTGGAGTCTCCCCATAGTCCCTTTAGTCTATCCATTGTGAAAGGTAGTTTCTAGTTAATAATTATCACTATTCATTATCCTAAAGTTAACGATTAAAAAATCCTTTTTTGAAAACCATAAATTTGAGAATTGGACACACGTTCTAAATATTTCATGGCCATTATGGCGTCGTGAAACTGGTTGCTTGAAAAATTTTCAAATATTCAAGTTTCTCGCAACATTAAGTTCTTGCTTAGATCGAAAAAATCCTGTTTAACCATGCCACTAAAACAATATTAAATTTTTTCCTTAAACTTTAAGAAGTAGCTCGCCTAAAAACGAAAAGAAAAGGGTGTGTTAATGAAGAATATTGCCCATCGTACAGCGGTTTTGTTTACTTTGTTTTTATCCCTCACAGCCATCTCAATTCCATTTTCGCCGCAGGCCTTGGCTGTAAAGATTAGCCCAGTCGAAGAGTCAACTGACGTCAATTCAGATGCTGTGGTAGTCGTTAAGTTTGATCGAGGTCTTGTTAAGAACTCAGACTTTGTCAACAGCCTAGGAAAAACCGTCGGAGAAACTCTTATAAACTCAGGGACAGACGCTGCAGCCAATTTCATAGAGCAATTATCAAGAAATCCGAATCAAAGAGCTCTCTTAGAAGAACTCGCTCAGGGAAATCAAGATGTGAAAATCACAGTAAAGGCCCACCCGAATGAAGCTTCAGCTATCAACTGGATGAATAAAAGACTCAGAGGAATGGGACTAGCGCGAGCTCAGGTTGAACTTATAGGAAATGAGGACGCTAAGGACCCCCACGTCCTAAATGAAGATGAAGTCCAAAAACTCAAATGGCTTAGATTTGGTGCGGGTCCAGGTGTCGCCGGCTTATCTATGATTTACAAAGCCGTCTCAATTATAAATTCAGGGCAGTCACACAGTCCGAAGGATTATGCTATCTTGTTGTTACCTACTGCCGCGGTGGGAGTCGTGACTTTCCTTTTGGAATATCAATTTGCTCATCCAAAAATTAATCAAGTCTTTTGGTCAAAGGTGTGGAAGATGGGAGGACCGATTGGAGGTCGTGCTACAAACCTCTTAGTCAATATCATGTACGGCTTGACGATTTATGCGACTACTGAGCTCGCAGCCAACGTTCCTCGACTCTGGAATATGCGAAGGGTAATGACAGAACAACCCGTGGTTTCAAACTTAATCGCAAATGCTTTGCATCAAGTCTTTCCGCTTTTGCAACTTGGGAACCATCCCTATGTCAGTGCCTTTGTAGCAGCGAGTTTGGGGGGCGCCCTATTTAGTGCCGTCATGGGTCAGCTTCAAACTGACAATTCGATAGAAGCCGAAAGAGGCTCCATTTCTCCATTGAAACGCTATGGCCAAGAAACCTGGGGTTCAATAGTTAATAATAGCGCTCGAGTTGGAAGCTGGATTGTTCCAGGCTCATGGGCTGATTACGTTATGTATGGATTCTTTTTCACAAAAACTCTGCCTCTAATGCTAAAGACCCATATCGCGTACCGATTGCAGGACAGGGAGATTCATCGTCGGTTGGCGCCCGAAACAGCCCCCAAAAGGAACATTATTGAAAGTTGCGCCCTCGCTCTACGGGCCCTTGGCGGAATTAATCTGCCTGATTTAAGACGGTAAACATTGGGGGCAATCAAAAAGCAGGTATTGCAAAGAATCAACAAGGTTTGTTAAGACTTCAAGTCAAATGGCGAAATCATATTCTACCCAGCTTTGGGAAACTCATTATGTTTTTAAGAGCTTAAAAGAAGTCCTTGCCAAAGCAAATGAACCAAAGTCTGGGGACCAAATGGCTGGACTTGCGGCTAGCAATGCTAAAGAGAGAGTTGCTGCTAAGTACGTTCTAGCTGAAGTAACACTTGAAGAACTTTACCAAAATCCTGTTGTTCCCTACGAAAAGGACGAAATAACTAGACTTTATATAGATGGGCTAGATCAAAGTTCTTATAACCGCATTAAGAATTGGACCGTCTCTGAGTTTCGAGAGTGGCTCCTTCAAGACACGACATTGGGCCCCGAAATATTAGCCCTATCCAACGGATTCACGCCGGAAATGGTTTCAGCGGTCACAAAATTGATGACAAATATGGACCTCGTCATCGCCGGCCGAAAGATTCGTGTCATCGTCAAGTGCAACGCAACACTCGGGCTTGAAGGTCGCATATCGTCAAGACTTCAAACTAACCACCCGACAGATGATGTCGCTGGCATTATTGGCGGAGCCAAAGAAGGATTGTCTTACGGAACCGGCGACGCCGTTATCGGAATTAATCCTTCTACAGACCGAGTGGATAGTTGCTACGAAATTCTCTGCGCCACAAAAGAATTAATGGAGCGATACCGTATTCCCACTCAAAATTGTGTTCTCGCCCACGTGGTCACTCAAATGCGCGCTGTTGAAAAAGGAGCTCCACTTGACCTTATGTTTCAGAGTATTGGTGGAAGTGAGATTTCTAACGCAGAGTTTGGAGTTACGATCAAACTTCTTGATGAAGCCTACGATATGACGCTTAAGCAAGGAACCGCCAAGGGTCCAAACGTCATGTATTTTGAAACCGGTGAGGGAACTGCCCTTAGCGCCAATGGTCATCACGATGCTGACCAATTAACCATGGAAGCTAGATCCTACGCGTTGGCCAGACGATACAAACCTTATCTTGTAAATTCGGTGGTGGGTTTTATTGGGCCAGAATATCTTTACGACTCCAAGCAAATTATCAGAGCGGGACTCGAAGATCATTTTATGGGAAAGCTAATGGGCATAAGCATGGGTTGTGATGATTGCTACACCAATCACGCCGTTGCTGATCAAAACGATCAAGAAGATTTGGCTATTTTACTTGCGGCTGCTGGAGTTAATTATCTCATGAGTCTTCCGATGGGAGACGACGTCATGCTTAATTATCAATCCACCAGTTTTCATGACAATGCCTCATTAAGAACAGTTCTAAATCTACGGCCTACTCCAGAGTTTGAAAACTGGATGGAACGCATGGGACTCTGGGAAAAAGGCAGGTTGACGGCAAAGGCCGGTGACCCCAGCCTTTTCATGTGAGGCCATAATGGAACAGGATAAATTAGCCCACCTTGTTCGAGAAGTTTTAAACGAGGTCATGGTCAAAAAATCTAACCCGAGTGCGCAACCGAAGAAAAATCTGGCCCGAGAAAATATCGCAAGATGGTTGGGCCATGAACCACTTCTGAGAACTGAGAAAAAAATACTGACTCAAGATAAATTTCCAGTCGTTTCTGTTTTTGATACAAAAGAAGAATCCCAGTCTGGTACGGAAAAAACCAAGGATCAAACTGAAAAAAATCTTATCCCCAATGCCCGCAGACCTGAAAAATTAGAGGCCATGCTCAAAACAACGCCGGCTAGAGTGGGTGTTTGGCGCACAGGAACAAGATACTTAACCCAAGTTGCTCTAAAGTTGCGCGCTGATCACGCCGTCGCCAAAGATGCTGTGTATTCGGAATTACAAAATGACTTTGCACAAAAAAATGGTTGGATAGCCCTTACAACTCAAGCCAAGGACCGGGAAGAATTTCTGTTACGTCCGGATTTAGGGAGAAAATTAAGCGAAGAAAGTTTGAAAATCGTTTTAGATAAGGGTACTAAGAATCCCGATATTCAGATTACAGTTTCCGATGGTCTGAGCGCATGGGCCGCTGAACGAAATGCCAAACCAATGGTTGACGAATTAGTAAAAATTTGTGAGCAGGCTGGTTATAAAGTCGGTACCGTTTTCTGTGTGAAGTACGCGCGTATCGCCGTTCAAGATGTGATCGGCGAAATGCTTGGGGCCAAAATCAGCCTCATCTTACTAGGTGAAAGGCCAGGGCTTGGGGGCGGCGATTCTCTTTCTAATTATATAGCTTACGCGCCAAAAATCGGAATGGTGAATGCCGGAAAAAGTATGATTTCAAATATTCATCCCAATGGGCACAAACCAATTGAGGCTGCAAAACTTACTTTTGAAATGATACGTAAAATGTTTGACCAAAAATGCAGCGGAGTGGAGTTAAAAATATAATATGGAACTTATTCCTTTAAAGCCAAAAATATTAAGCAGACAACTCATTCATAGTCTTACTCCAGCGTTAGCCAAACAATATGGCGCCTCAAGCACCGAAGTCAGTCTTGGTTTAGTGACTTGTGATATGGATGATGCTCTGTTTGTTGCTCTCGATGAAGCCACCAAACAAGCCAACGTCGAAGTGATTTATGCTAAATCATTTTACGCTGGGAGCAACCACGCCAGTGGACCCGTCTCAGGTGAAGCCATAGGTGTCATAGCTGGATCTGACCCATCAGAAGTCAGCGCAGGACTCTGTGCGCTTGAAGATTGTTTAATCAAAGAGGCCTGGTTTTATACCGTGATGCCTGAACAAAAAACAAATTTTTTCCCCCATGTTGTTTCAAGTGTTGGTCACTATCTTTCAAAAATTGCCGGTGTACCGGTGGGCTCTTCACTGGCCTATTTGATTGCTTGTCCCATTGAAGCTTTGGTCGGTCTCGATGCTGCGATGAAAGCTGCGCGAGTAGATTTGGCAAAATTTTATGGTCCACCGACAGAAACTAATTTTGGAGGAGGACTCCTCAGTGGGGATCAAACTGAATGCGAACACGCAGCAAGGGTTTTTGCTGAGACTGTTGCAAGAATAGCTGAGCAACCCTTTCAGATATCCTAACGCAGCGGAAGAAATCAGTTTAAAAAAAAAGATTTTACCGCCTTGTTTTCCCGTGAGTTCGCCGGCGACCGTGCAAATTAGTTTTCCAATGGAGTCACACTATGGAACAAGAGTCCCTATAGGTTAGCTTATTCCATAGTGTAGGCTGAAAGAACCTCAGTCCCTTTCCTATGATTTTAGTTCAGCACAGAAGAGACAAAGAGGCTTTTAATGTTTAACTTTTGTACAGAAATGTTTCGTATTTAGACTAATATTTTGTCAGTCAATTTCTTTTTGGTGAATATTTGAAAGTACAAATTCCCCACAGTTCCCACTACTTACATTGAAATAAAAAATATTGAAAATTTAATTGTTCAACACTTACTAAGGAGTTAGCCATTTTGACCTACACGGCCATAAGGCATACACTTAATTCAAGAAGGAGTATTGGGGAATTCATGATTAGATTTTTAACATTATCAATTTCTACCTTAGGAATTATTTTTTTGGTCACCGGATGCGGCAATGAATTGCCATTGAATCAAGTTGCAAATCCAACTCCTGTAAATGATCAGATCCCCGTCGCACCCCCAGCCAATATTTTGTCGAGCTCATCTAACGGGAAACCTCTTACTTATGCCGTTCAGTATCCCGATTTGGTTCCATCTGTTCAGTGTCCCGATGCCGATTTTGGATCAGGCCTGGTAATATGTCACACTCCGTCTGGAAATTCTAGTACTCCAAGTACACTTTGCATAAACGACCACGACTTACAAACCTATCTAAGTTATAAACTCGATTATCTTGGACCTTGCACTTCAACTTCATCTGGAGATGGGAAATGACTTATCAGGAATCGTGTAAATGCAAATGCCATTCAAAAGGTGTAATTGACTCCTGAGATAAGTGAAGTCAGGCTCTGGCTCGAATTAAGACCGATATCACTATTGCGTGCCCCAGGACCGGTGAATGTCGTGGAGTAAAACTCATATTCAAGATGGGCCACTGCCGAAATATGAGGAGTAAAGCGATAAGATCCGCCGAGAGAAATAAGCATCGCAGAACTACTGCTTGCCGCGCCACTTGCCACAGGTGTTTCAGAAAATTGCGGCAGAAAGAATCTATTTAACATGATGTCAATGTAGGTACTTCTATTGCGGGATATGGGGATCGACCCACCGATTCCGTAATAGAGGCCGCTGTAAGCTGTCGACGATAGGGACGTTATCGAAGCCCTGTCTACGACCATGGTACTTGAAGCAAAACCCAAATGAAGATTAATTTGAGGTCCCCAGAAGTCATCTTGTAAAAGAAATTTATAACCAGCGTAGAGATCATAATAGGCGGTTCTTACTCCCCCTGTAATTCCACCGGCAGTCGAGTTGAGGCTAGAGGTGGTACCTTGCCTGATCTCAGTACCTGTATACCACGATTTTGTAATCCAAATTTCCCCAGTCAATTGTAGCTGCGGATAAAGTGAAGAATCGGCTCCATAGGATCCTTCGTTTTGAAAGGACAAAGCCGTATTAAATGAGCCCAGGCCTAAACCGAGGCCAACTTTTCCAAACGATGGTTGTTCAGATGGTAAAATATCACTCTTCGTTTTGCTAAATTTAACTGCACCTGAATCCGCCGACTCTCCCGAATCTAGGTTATCTGGTGATTTAGCATAATTTAGAAAACCAAGACCCGAGACTTTGTGATCGACCGAAATGACTCCTCTTTCTTTCTCAGCAATAATAACTCCGAAACTAAGGGTCTCATCAACTTTTACAAGTTTTACTTTACCTAACGTCACTCTCTCCGCACCCAAAATAAAATGAAATTTGGGATGACGGTTTATAGAAATTATTTGTTCAACCGTTATGACGGTATTATTTGATATTCCGTCGCGAGAACCCACGTCGACCGTCACCCTATTCCCCTGTCGACTTAAAATCAGACCTTCGTACGGTACTTTCTTTATGAGTTGGCTATACATTTCCTGAGCCGCTTGCACTATCTGATTGGTTTGAAAAGAATTATCGAGTTTCTTGATTTCCTGAGCCAAAAGAAGGCCATCGCTTTTCATAAAAAGGTCCAAAGTTAATTCAACAGACTGGGGGTTTTTTGTGATATGAGCGCTAATCAAGGCATCTGCATTCGCGTTTAAGTTTTTTATTTTCGTAGTATCGGTTTCGTAATCCGAAGTTGTTAGCGAGCCTTCCGCATTTTTGATTTCGATAAGCTCGAACCGATGGGCTTGGCCAACTAGCTCTTTTAGTTTAGTCTCAACTGGCCTTGCATAGAGATCATTGACATTATCGGTAGCCGGAAGAACAGTCACTTTATGGATCGTCAAAAATTTATCTACGTCGCTTAAATAACCATTTCTATCTTCACTCGCTAGTGTGTTTAGCGAAACAAATCCAAGCATCGACGCGATTGCGACCATGCCTAATCTCCGACTTATTAATTTCATCCTTTAATTTTAGAACCACTCCCGTATTTAGGTAATAGAATACAAGGATGAATCGTTTCTTTTAGTCCTAAGGCTAGGTGGAAGGTCGGTGCCGCCGCCGCATTTTGTAACCCAATGAAACATTTTCATTGATGACTAAGATTATGACAACATAAATGAGAAAGGACCCTGGCACAAATGGTGCTCTCCTTTATTTTCAGATCTCAAAATTCAATTTATTTGTTATTCTAGAGGAGAAAGTATGGAGAGTTATCAGAAACTATTATTTTTGTCCGTGGCCTTTATCGCTACTGCTTGCGCTAATAATAATAACCACCTGCCCTTTCCAGCAAAACCTCAAACGACGACTAGCGGAAATGGGAACGGTGGTGCCGCCGCTGCTATCAATGCAGCGCCAACTAAGGCTTCTGCCCCAGCACAAAATCAAGGAGTAGATAAATTTATCCAAGTTGACGACACCTACCTTCTGAAAAATACTAAGGAGGGCGATAAATTCGAAATCACTGATAATATGTCTATAATTGCAAGTCTCATAGATGGCAATTCAGTGCTTTATTCTAGCGAGCAAGGTCAGATTGAACCGAATAAGAGTTTTTTTGAAGATAAAGATGATAAAACTTCAGTTTATTGCAAAATTAATTTTAAGAATGGGGCTTTGCCGACAACCCAAGATTCTAAGACGATTACACTCCCCAAGTCTGAAGCCACCATCACTTCCATAGACAAGGAAACAGATTCGCAAGGATTTTTGATCATTCAAGTCGATCATCCTTTGATCCAATCGATTGGAATTAAAACTGGGATAAATAATCACAGTGAGGTTTCTGCCTCAAATCTCACCCAAGGTTGCTTTAAAGCCAAAATTGGACTCGCCTTAATGTACACAGACCAGGATTCAGCAGACAAAATGGCGAATTAAATTCAACTTGGCGCGATAACTGAATTCAAGTCTTCGTCGCTGGACGCGATGAAGAAGCCACTCCAAGGAATGGATAATTTCCCGCACCATCACAGATGAGGCCATCGAAGCCCTTAAGACATTGAACCCATGACGACTTGAAAAAACAAGAATTCCTCCGATAGGCTCACGAACGTCACTAATGTCTAACAAATTACGAATCCTTGAATAAATTTGGCCTTTTACGCCCACCAGCACGCTCTGTAAATGGCACACCTCCTGCTATCTACTTTCGCGATGGCACGCCCCCTTTTATTTTTCATCATCTCATTTTCCCTTCTGCTGAGTCCAATCTCGCTTGATACCTCTGAACAGGCTTCTATCTCGGTCAGGGATAGTTGGCATCGCTTGGGACTAAAGGTGAGCTTTCTTCAAGAATATATAAGTGAATCAAATTGTTATGAAAGTTCCATCAAGTTTCTAGGCTGTGTAAGAACTATTAATTTTTTGCTCAATCAAAACCAAAGTAACTTTAAGCTTGTTACTCAAAGTTGGATTCAAGGTATGGGACTAAAGGCTGTAGGGGAAAAAGCTAGTAATTTTATTTTAGAAAGGGATTTTGGATTCTTCAAAATCATGAAATACATCCCTCCTCCAGAACAATTTGGTAAACAGACTAATATAGTTGAAGAGTATCTAAAATTTCACCAAATTCAGAAATTGAAGGAAATGGATTGGGTCGAAAATTATGAAACAAGAAGAGAGGGAAACATCGTCCCTTTTGATAAGATTCTGGCATGGGTTAAAACCATTGTCATAACACGCGATAATGAAAGTGAAATCGTTGGCAATGCTTTTAATAGTTATCTTGCTGCAGCTGAAGATGCTCACGCTTGGATTGAGCCTAGCGAGGTATTTGAGTTCACGCGTTTCAAAAAGGAAGATAATTATTTTGGATCTGGAGTAGCTTTCATTAAAATTCAATCCAAATTAGCCATTAAGGCCCTTCTTAAGGAAGGCCCGGCTGCAAAGAGTGGACTCCTTCTCAACGATATTATACTTGATATAAATGGCCATCGAACAGAAGCCATGACAATTGAAGATATAGATCGACTTCTAGAAGAAAAAAAACATGACCCGCTTAAAATGGTTATCCAACGTGGTGATGAAATCATAAATTTTGTCGTTACACCTGGCGTTTTAAGCATGAAGAATGTTTCCTCCGAAGTCATTGGGGAAAATAGAGACCCTCAGAAACTAGGATATATTCAAATTCGCTCCTTTATGAAAGAAGGGGCCTGCGCCAGTATTAAAGAAGCTCTCCTGGATTTTAAGAGAAAGAATGTGTCGGGAATTATCATTGACCTACGAAACAATGGTGGGGGCCTCATAAATGAGGCCGTTTGTACCGCGGGCCTTTTCATCGGTACAGAAAAACCCATTTTTGATATTCAAAATTTTTCTACAAATCAAGACACAAAACTTTTTTCAACAGAGGCTAAAATTATAGATCTGCCAATGGTCACGATTATTAATCGCAATTCCGCAAGTGCTTCCGAAATTTTTGCAGGAAGTCTGCAGGATTATGGACGAAGCCTCATCTTGGGTGAGCGATCTTTTGGAAAAGGAACCATCCAAAGTGTTTCACCGTGGACCGGTCACCCAGGAATTCACCGAGCCGACACAGTGGCAAGGTTTTATCTGCCTGGGAATAATCAAACTCCACCTCATACAAATCAAATTTACGGTATTTTGCCAGACATCGAGGCCTATGAAATTCCTCACCCAAATGCAAAAGATAAGTTTGCACTTAGGGAGGCTGACTTTTCTCCATTAGTTCTACAAAATGATGATAATTACCCAGTAGTTCCAAACATAAACATTCAAAATTATTTCGAAAAATGTACGGCCCATTATAGGCAGGCTAAAAAGACCTTTCCTACAGCAAAAGATTACCCCCTTCTTGTAGCCCAAAATGTCTTGAGTTGCCCGTTTCCAACATTGAGTTCACCTTCTGTTCCAATTGTATTAAATAGATCTCATAAAACTGCTCATAAGATCGCCACTTTTTGAACTATTGGTGCCACTGTTTTCGCCAATGCTTTCATTTAAAAAGGCCCATATGCTAGTTACTCTTTTAAACCTCCTTGTGAAACTGACTAAAGTTTAGGGGCTTGACGCGCTTCTGTACAATAATCCAAACTCTAAACAAATGTAGAAGGTTTTAATCCGGCCCTATGCTTGCAACTAGGGGGTTCAGGTAGGGTGGAACGAAATCAATTTATACACACTAGTCATTAATAAACGCTAGTGACCAAGAAAACCGATCAGCGATTAAATCAGCTCTCCTTCCTACAGTTACCATGAATGAATCTTAGCCGTTAGTTAAGAGTACTGAAGTAAAGGAGTTGTTATGAACTACAAATTTAATTTTCCAGTGCTTGGATTGATAGTCCTAATGCTACTGGAGGTTGGTTGTTCGCCGGGTTCAAATGTGGGCGCAACTTCTGCAGCATCGACTGGAGGAGCTCAGACGACTAGCAATGCTCCATTAATCCAGGGCAGTGTTACTAATTTGGGTAATGCATCGCCACTTATGTATGTAACTAACATTACAATGGCTGCGAGTCTTTCTGCTCCTGCAGTAGCTCCTGCCACTATTACGATGAACTTTTCTAATAGTGTGTCGTCTAAGGACACTCCTGTCACCATTTCAATGACCGTCAATGGCACGCCTACAGGTCCTCTCATCGGAGGCATTTATACTCATACTTTTACCAAGCCTGGAGCCAATGCCATAGTAGTTACCGCTACTGATTCTTTGGGTAACACAGCATCGGCTAAGTTTAGTTTACCGGTGTCATGTAATGCTAGTTTGTATCCAGCTATCTCGATGGGCAGCCCAGCACTTAGTGGACTAAGTATTACTCCAGACACCACTGGTGGTGCAGGGTATGTTGATGTCACTTTCCCAGCAGCTACTGGCGGTAGTGGTCTTGGGCCCTTTAACTACGCCATTGACTTAGAAGGTTCTGGCAGATTTGATTTTTATCAGAACCAGTATTGGAATCCAACCAACACGTTCACAAATATGTATACTCTCTTTAATGGGACCAGAGCTGTCAGGATTGAAGCTTTCGATACTGGTTGCCAGATGGGAGTCGTGTTTACAAAGAATGTTAATTTCGCCACGATCTTACCTCCAGAACAAAGTGGAACACCTGTTCCTGAGAGCTACTTCTACCTGCAAGGTGATGTGACAACACTTTCTAATTCAACGGATCCAGCTGATACCGTGAGTCCTTTTGATGGAATGGAAGCAGCTGCTACGAATCCTCCCCAACATGTTCTCTGTTCTTATGTAAATGGTTCTTTTTTAATAACAGCGAGCAATGTTTATTCAGATGGAAATACAAGCTCTTCTGATGAACAAAATGCTAATTCTAACGATTCTGAAACGGAACAACAAATGGAATTGGGCTTCAATGCCACTGATAATGGAGCGGCTGGTGGATTCACACAGAACGGTGTGCAACTTACCTCTTTAGTTTATCAGACACCTGCAGCTACTGACGGTGGTCCTTATAATCAATACACTTACAGTCTGGGATCAAAGTCAACTAATTGCAAAGCTAACGTAACGGTAACGCGCGCAACGGCAATAGCTCCATGTACCACAGGAACGGGAACTATGAGCCCTACGACTACAATCATAGGAACATTCAGCTGTAATGACATAACAGCACCAGCTGTATCACCAGTTCCTAACGGAAAAGACGTTTCTGTTACCAATGCTTACTTTTACTGCCAAGTAGCTCCAGTAAATGATTGCTCTGGTGGTACCGAAGGTAGTGGCGGAGAACCTCCTCCATCCTTCTAAAATAGAAAACAATCCATTAAACTCTAAAGGGGCTTTTAAAAAGCCCCTTTTTTTATTTCCAATTTTAGAAGCACTCTCTCAATATCTTCAGGATAAATGAAATTGATGAGACTAGCTATCATGACATATTGAAATACGGGGAATTGCATCACCAGATTAATACCAAAGTGAAATAGAGCCCCAATGGCTAAGACCCAGTATCTAAATTTTCGAAACCAAACCAATGTCGCAAGGGAAAACTCGATTAGCAATGCGCTGTAAGTCGCAACTTTGATTTGCCAAAGATAATAAAACAGATATTTAAAAGTGAATCGACGAAGTTCCATGCAATTAATTGCATAGTATAGAGCTGTTCCATCCCGCCATCCTTCACCTGGCAACTTTAGATAGAAGGTATCTATATATAGAAAAGCTAATTGCAACTGAAGAAGCCTTTGAGCCCAAGGACTCCTTAAAGGAAGTTCCCTTTTCCCAAGGCCTCGTTTTATTTTCAGCCATCGATCAATAGAAAAAGCAGCACCGGCCTCCGAGAACATGAGAATTAAACTGTTTATTCTCATAAGATCATCGCCCGAATTATCAACAAAAAAATTTCGATTGCTGAGACTCATAAGGCCTAAAAAAACTAAGATGCTGCTGATTCGAGTGCAGAATCCAAAAATCAAAGCAATGACACTAACTAAAATTCCTAAAAAATAATATTTAAGAGCTGGATCCCCAGATGGGACCCATCTGAAAAATAAAATAGGATTAAAAGGGAAATACTGAGTCATAGTCTCGTATCTTACCAAACCCATTTCACCATAAAAAAGTTCACGACATGGATATTTCCCTAGGATTGAAATAAAAATCGTAATCGCAAATACAATACGAAATATTCCGATGGTTGCGGTTGAAATGGGTTCAAAAAAAAATCGATTCCAGCGAGTTATGATATCTTGAAAAATATTTTTGTTCATAAACTAGCCCCCTTTTGTGGGACTAAATGAATGGATAAAACGTAATCGACCCAGTTCCCAGTCACGTCTGGTTGTACGTATCCCGTTTCTGAAGGAGGTGGCCAATTAGCCGTAGATTTAACGACCTTTATTATAATAGGAGGATTTTGATCATTCCAATAAAGTCTTGTCACATATTTAGCGAGATCCTCGCGCAGGTCATTTGACTCCTCAAGGTGGTTACCCGCCAAATCCCACTTCTGGTAGTTATACGAGAGATGTCTTTGAAAGAAATCCCAATTCGGAGGATAGGGCCTTTTCCAAGAAGATTTAGTGCCATCTTTAAACATGATGTCTACTCTGAATTTTTTGGCAAATTTTCTTGGGCTGGGACAGAAGAGGGGCCAACTCTGTGAAAGCCTAGTCCACAGTAGGTATGGATAAAAAAACCTTTGTATCGCATTCTGTTTTGCAACCGGCTTAATCGTACTGAAAGCAACGGCAGCGATATTAAAAAGAATAAAAAACGTGATTAAAACACGCTTCCATTTAGGTAGCGGTTTTCCAACGCCCATTAACTAGCTCCTGTTGGCCCGAATCCACTCCTATATGAAGTGTGTATCCAAATGATAGTTGGACGAAGACATCCAAGCAAATGATATCACTTATATTTACCATATACTCCGAGTGACTCTTCGAAAAAGTGACTAACCTTTGGTCTAGCGAAGAGCTTCTGATCACTAATACAAACTCTAAACAATTATAGCGGGTTTCAGACGGCCCTGTGCTTGCAATTATTGAAATCAAGGTAGGGGGAAATGATTAAAAGATTTAATAACCATCATATTGGATTAGGGAGCTTATTAATGACAATAGGCCTCTCCGCACTGACAAGTGCAGGTTGCTCCAATGTAAACCTCACTCCACGTGTGGTGGCCCCTCTAACACTAAGCCTAGAGATTCAGAACTACTGTCCTGCCACCGGCGCTGCAGGAAATCCGAACACTTACGTTGATCATTTTATATACAATTCTTCAGCCTATTTTAACGTTGACCAATCCTCAGGTGCAACTGGATGGCTAAACGATATGGACAGAGATGGCCTACCTGATTTTCAAGAGCAATCTACCGCCAATTTTTCTGTTTTTGGCACAAGTTACCTAAGTTGGGATACAAGCGGTAATCTCTACGGAGATCTCACCAAAGTAAGAGTGGGTCTCAATGCAGCTGAACAATCAATCATGCCCATTTGTCAAACAGGAACACTGGATACGGATCATGATGGACTGACTGATTGTGAAGAGAACTTGATTGGAACAAATCCATTGTTAGCTGACACCGTTAACGATGGAATCCCTGACGGGCTTAAGATTCGTTTCGGAGCAAATCCTTTAGATCCTCATGAGTCCCAAACATCCATGACAGGCGACAACGTTTCAAACGTCAATAAAATAAAAATGGGAGTTACTGTAAACACATTTTTAAGTGCTGACAACCAGACTCTGACTCCTGTTTACACTTCAGCTCCAAGCACATCATCAACTAAGACAAATTGTATGACATTTGGAGTTTCTAATATTCCTGTTGTTCAAGTACCAAACGGAAATTTAATACAGGCGATCGTTTTGGAAGATCAACAACAACCCGCAGTCAAAGGTATCTATCCAATACTTCGGGTGGCGCGAACTCTTACGATTCTTGTTCCTTCAACTATTGGAGCAGGTTCTACGGTTTTAGTTTCAGATGGAATTAATGGTCAGTATGTGGATGGGGTTATCATACCTCTTGTTGTCATTGGTGGGGGTGGATCATGAATTTGATGAAGCCGTTAGTTACATCGTCCTTCATTTTGGGATCATTGGCACTCGTAGGCTGCTCTGACACAAATTTAGCCAGACCTGCAGTGGTTTCTGATTCTATCGCAGGAATTAATTTCTGCACCACCCCAGCTCAAAGTGTTGTTACGAATCTTAAGTATATTTTCGTATTCGATCATTCTGGAAGTAACAATCAAAATTATCTTATTGTACCTAATGCCGTACCTGCATCAGGCTCTAATCCCGCCATTCCAGCCACGTGTGCAGGTGTGGGAAGTGCAGCCACTCCAGTTGTAGAGGGCAGTATAACTATTTGTCAGGATCCAGACGGCGGTACTGATCCGACTGGAACTAAACGCTTTCCACCTCTTGTACAATTTCTTCAAAGCACTACTGATAATGCAAATACCTTTTATGCTTCAATTAACTTCTCTGATGCGCCAGCCCTATACTTTCCCTGGACTGACGCCAAAGGGAATCGCACAACCGCTGCTCAAGCTGCGCTAAATTTTGAAGGTCTCAATCCTAAATTAGGCACTGAAGATGGTTGGCTGACCCCCATCACTGGAGCCCCTGTTGCAGACAATACCGCACCAAATGATGGTGGAAACACCGACTATGAAGACACCTTAGGCAGCGCTGGTAGCGGCGGCGGAATTTACAACATGATAGCCGCAGATGTACAAGCACAAGCTGCTGCTGCTGTCCTTGGCCAACCGATTGTATCCTCAGACTACGTTATCATTTGGATTTCAGATGGCGCGCCTTATGTAAATGGAAATCTTCAAAGCGCAGCGACGATATATGGTGAAGTTCAAGCTATCATGGCTTTGCAAACCGCAAATCCACAATTTATTGACAGTATCACTCTGAACACAGGCTTTTATTCAACTGCAGACGAATATTTAAGTTCCGAATATAACACTGCAATGACCATCATGAGCACCATGGCTACTTGGCCAAGGGTCCTTTGTTAACTTTTCAAACAATGTTATTGATTACACCAAATTTACGGTTCCAGCGAAGCAAGAAAAATATTCCGTTCGCGACTTCTGGATTCAAAATGCAAGTACAGTTTGGTGGAATGGCCAATTGATGGCTGACAGTGATAATGACGGAATTCCAGATACAGTAGAAGTCACATTGGGTTCTAATCCAAATCTCTCAACAGGTGGCTACGACAGTGATGGAAATGGAGTGGGTGACGGCGTCGAATTAGCAGTCTACGGAAGCCCTTGTCAAGACGCAAAATGTAGTCCTACAAATGCCAGATCTTTTGCAACTTTATGTGGAGCCAAGCCCGCCGGTGGATATCCAGATACTGATGGAGACTTCTTAAATGATTGCGAAGAAAAGTTGCTTGCCTCCAACCCCATTTCTTTTGACAGCAATAATGACTGGGTTCCAGATGAATTCGAATGGGTCAACAACGTTTCTTTTGCAGCCGGAACAAACACTCTACTTTCAGACCCCCTAAACGATGGACTTACCGAGTACACCAAGCTTAAGGAGAATTTGCCTGTAAAAACTTCGGTCAACTCAATCGTTGGGTATCAAACATTGAACTACCAGATGACCGAAGTAAGTGATTCTCCCATCCAAACTTGTTACAACGTCAATGTTCAAAATTTAGCAACGGTCGCTGCCAATAACTTAATTCGCTTGTATATTATGGAAGCAAGAGGCGCAGCGGGTAACGTCCCACACATGCGTACGGCGTCGAAGACAATAGTAAATGCCTCTGCAGGATTAAGCTTTCAGGATGGTGACTTTAATCCACCTTGAATGCGTCAAGGCTGAAAGGTAATTACAAAAAAAGGACTTAGAATAGCCTGAGACGTGACACCGATTGTATTTGTACCGTTTGGCCAACTCAACCACTGAAAGACAAAACAAAGTCCCAGCGCCCAATGTTTGGAAATATCCCAGTCGACTCCAACCATGGGCCCCCACCCGAATCCAGTTAGGTTTTCAAACCAGGTTGGACCAAATTGCAATCCGACGTAGTAATTTTTTATTTTGTAGTCCACTTCGCCTGTTGCTTGAGTGAAACTTGATCCCAGCTGTAGGGCCAAACCCACCTGCCACGTTGAATCGAGCTCA
>Ga0206981_10044_pt1 | contig 33954 bp, 35 predicted proteins | sample Alteio_BWMinCont_17_FD_153312 | JGI IMG/M metagenome (GOLD analysis project Ga0206981, IMG submission 153312) | Enriched cells from forest soil in Barre Woods Harvard Forest LTER site, Petersham, Massachusetts, United States -... | ecosystem: Environmental > Terrestrial > Soil > Temperate forest >... | reverse complement strand
CCGGAGCAGCCGGTTTGGGAAGAGGTTGCTTCTCATGTCAGCCACATTTTCGGTGTGACACTGCAACCGCTGCCCAAGCTCGCGAACCTTCAGAAGCTGGATTCGGACGTTCGTGAACTCGTATCAAAGTATTCTGGCGAGGTTGCGAACTACTTAAGCAAGTTGCGCACAACGGTTCCAAAGATCTGCGGCGGTTGCAATGAACTGCCCAGATTCAAAACTGCGAATAGTATGAGCGCTCTTTGCGCCGCGGTTCAGCAGACCCGTAAGCCGCTGGATTTGTTTGAAGCGATCCGTGTCGCCAGAATGGAGAGCTCGCCGGCAGGGATGGGTGTGGTTTTCAAACAAGCCTTTCCAATTCACCGGGCCCTTGACCAAGTCCGTATCGATGTCTTTGACCGACTCGGGCAAGTTCAGGATGAGCCCCGAGCATCTGTGGCCCAGGGCTTGCGGCACCAGATTCAGGAGGCACTCGAAGCAGACGAGCATGTTACATCACTCGATGGCGTGGTAAGGCGGTGGTTAGATGACGCTATGAAAGTGTTGCTGGACCGCCCAGTGCCGTCGGCGCAGCCTCCGCAACCTCCTCCTGCCCAGCCAGAGCCACCTATCGTGACGCCTCCGCCAATTCAACCCGGGCAGAAAGTTCTGACAGGCTCCCGGCATGCGTTCGGACTCGGAGGGTGGAAGTCCATCACCGAAGAGATTGAACGTGAACTGACAGAAGACTCGGAACTGGAGATTTCCTGGCGGATCGTAAAGAAGAGCGAATGATAGAGTCGTTACTAATCTCGCAAGTCGAACCACTACGCTCCAAGGTAAAGCCTGGCGAAGTGATCGGCATTTTTAGCACCAGCCGCTGGCAAGGCGGTGAGACGGTGACTCTTGCCCAAGAGACCTGGCGAGTTGCTCAATGCGACTCGGTGTTGGCTTTGCGAGATCGGTTGTCGGAGGACGCGTCATCGCCTCTCATCGTCGTCACTCCACGTGATATCACCGAAGTCGGCGATGACGTACGGGCCAGGCTACACAAGCAACGTCTGTTCGCCGTTGATCCTTGGACCCTTTTGATGGCGCGGTTTAAGGCGAGACTGTTAGATCCGGCGTTGCGCCTGCAGCCAGAATTGGCAGAAGCGGCCCTAGAGGCATTGGAGCAATCTGCGCCAAACCCAGCGCCAAGCGGGGTCTTGACTCCTGAGGCCGTTTGGCAAGTTGTCATCAGCCACAGGCTCGGGATGGAAAGCGCGCATCCGGATGTCCAGGAGTTATTGGAGTGGTTGGTAACCGACTCTGCATCTGCTCGATGGCAGTTGCTTGATGAGACGCTTCGCGGACGGCTCCGTGCGTGGTTAGTGCTGAATCAAGGTGAGATTGCGTCTCTATTGATCCAGAGCCTGGAGTCGGGCTTTGGAACTGAAGCTTTGGCTTTAGGGCTAGCCCTTGGTGCGCTGCGTCAGGAGCCTGCGGACGCTCCGTCCCGTGTGGCGCTCGGGACAGCGCAGGGAAGGCTGGAGCGGTACACGGGCAATCAGCCTGTTAAAGCTACTATAATCCGCCAGTGGAATGAGGCGAGTGAGCAGTGGGCCACCCGCCTCTGCGGTCTAGGCAGGGAAAATGAGGTGCGAGACGAACTAGCGCAGGCGGATAGAATCTTGGAGGCTATTGGAGCGAGCCAGTATGCCGCGGCGAGTAAGTGGTCGCCGCTCGGGTTCCAACAGCGTTTGATTGATTTCGCTGCGGCACTGAACCGCGGCGATGCTGCGCAACTGAAGAATGCATTTGCTGCGGTTAGTTTCCACGAGGCCGCACGCCATTTGGAAGAGATGCGCGGACGGCGCGATCGAGCCGAGATGGCAGTACGGTTGTTTCGCTGGTTGAACACCACAGCTAAGCCTGCTGAAAACCTGGATTCAGCTGTGGAACAGTATCTTTCGGATTCGTCTTGGGTGGATTGGGCCAGACACAGGCTGCTGGCCGGTGATGAGCCGGAGGCACTCAGCCGAAGCTACAGACGTCTATTTGATCTCGTAACGGACAGGCGCGAACGCGAAAATCGGGAATTTGCAGCGCTTCTTGCCGCGGCAACATTGGCAGACCAGACTGGCTCAAAAACGATCCCCGTTGAGAATGTTCTCGCGCGAGTAGTTGCTCCCCTTGCACGGAAGGTTCCCGCAGGGGTGTTGATTATAGTGATGGATGGTATGAGCTGGGCTGTATTGCGTGAACTAAGCCCGGACTTGTCCAAGCACGGCTGGCTGGAATGGGCGCCCGTGAATGAGTTGTTCGCGGGATGTGCGCTTTCCGCACTCCCCTCGATCACGTCATTCTCGCGAGCCAGTCTTCTCTGCGGATCTCTTGTTTCTGGGGGGGCAGGCCTTGGAAAAGCGAGGCTTCGAGGAACTTGAAGAGCTCCGCGCTGTCAGTAGATCCTCGTTCTTTCCAGTTCTGTTTCATAAGGATGAGATCGGCGCTAGTGGCGGCGACCTCGCCGAGGCTGTCCGTCTTGAGATTAGGAACCCAAATCGTAGAGCCGTTGGCACGATTGTGAATGTGGTGGACGATTCACTCGAGGGGCCCGAGCAGTTGGCAATTCGATGGAGTCTGGACCAAGTGCCTGTACTTCGGGCAATACTGAGCGAAGCCCGTGACGCCGGACGGGTAGTTATTCTCCTCAGTGATCACGGGCATGTGCTCGATCTGGGATCCAAGTTGAACCGTCGACCAAATGCGTCAGATCGCTGGCGGTCGATCATAGTGGATCAGCCCCCCTCTGGAGATGAGTTGGTGGTGGCGGGCCATCGTGTGCTAGCCGACGGTCAACGATTCGTCTCTCCGGCGATAGAATCTGTTCGCTATACGCCCAATCGTAGGCAGGGTTACCATGGTGGCCTGACGCCGCAAGAATGCCTAGCGCCAATCTTTGTGATCGCCCCACCGCTTACGGAGATTGAGGGTTGGCAACCGCGGGCAACTGTGGCGCCCGATTGGTGGCTCGAAGATGTCGGCGCAGAGTTAATGACAACGCCGCGCATCACGGCACCGAAGGGAAAAGCCGCTGCACGACCCCCTCTTCTGCTGTTCGATCACGTTGCCAAGCCAGGGGACACTGTAGCAGCACTGTTGGCATCAGAGGTATTCGGACAGCAGATGGAAGTATTCGGCGGCCGGCTTAAGAGAGAACAGGTAGAACAGACGCTGCGTGTGCTCATGGAGCGTAATGGCGTACAGATGAAGGCGACTCTAGCGCAGCGATTGGCGATTGCCCCAATTAGAGTCGACGGATTACTTGCGTCGCTTCAGAGAATTCTGAATGTCGACGGTTACCCCGTACTCACCATAGATTCATCCCAAACCGTGCGCCTGAATTTGACGCTACTGAAGGAGCAGTTTGAGCTAAACGAGGCTGCCCAACCATGACAGTGAGTCGACAGCGTAGAAGAGAGACCATCGATGCGCTGCGAGCAGGTACTGTTCCGCGTCGCGGCCTAGACCTTCTCGCGGTTGGCATGGATCGATTCGAGTCCGCGATTGACGGAGAATTGGAGGCCGCACGCGCAGGCTCGGGCGTGCTCAAGGCTGTCCGCGGTGAATATGGGAGTGGAAAGACCTTTTTTGCTCGGTGGTTGCAGGAGCGCGCTAAACGCGATGGATTTGCGGTCTCTGAGGTGCAGATCAGCGAAACTGAGACGCCACTTCATCGCCTGGAAACCGTCTATCGCAGACTGATGGAGCGCCTCTCGACTGCGGACCAGGAACAGGGTGCGTTCCGTAGCATCGTCGACTCTTGGTTTTTCGCACTGGAGGAAGATGTCCTGGCAGAAGCAGGCGACCGTGTCCCGGATCAGACAGAACTCCTGGAGAGGACTGCGGATTTAATGGAAAAGCGCCTGGCTTCGATCACGCAGATCGCGCCAGCATTCAGTGCGACCCTCCGGGGTTATCGCGCTGCAATGGCGACGGGCGACAACTCTACGGCGGAGGCGTTACTTGCGTGGGTTTCGGGACAACCGAACGTCGCCGCAGCCGCCAAGCGAACTGCCGGAATAAAGGGAGAAGTGGACCACTTTGGCGCGCTGTGTTTCCTGCAGGGGCTTCTTGTGATGCTCAAAGATAGTGGCTTTTCTGGCCTCGTGCTTGTATTGGACGAAGTGGAGACGCTGCAGCGGGTCCGTGGTGATGTTAGGGAAAAAGCACTCAATGCTTTGAGACAGCTCATTGATGAAGTCCACAGTGGTCGATTTCCTGGCCTGTACCTGCTGATTACAGGCACACCGGCATTTTTTGATGGCCCACAAGGAATACAGAAGTTGCCGCCGCTTGCCCAGAGGCTACATGTCGATTTTGGGGCAGAGCTCCGGTTCGACAATCCTCGTGCAGTCCAGGTACGCCTCCGGAACTTCGACCTGGCGGCGCTGGTTGAGGTTGGTTGTCGAGTCCGCGACCTTTTCGCCGACGGGAGTGAATGCGGAGACCGAGTAGGAAAATTGGCCGATGACGCTTACGTGAAGGATTTGGCTCGCGCAATCACCGGCAAACTCGGTGGCAAGGTAGGATTGGCTCCAAGACTCTTTTTGAAGAAACTCGTTGGAGAGGTTCTTGATCGCATCGAGATCTTTTCTGACTTCGACCCGCGACGAAACTACGAACTCACGCTCTCGGGCTCCGAGATGAGTCTCGATGAACGGGAAGCGGCAACAGTGGATGACATCGAGCTGAGTCTGTGAGCGGCTTTGAAAACCTACATCCGTCAATCCAGCATCATGTGATCAATTCGCTGGAATGGAGATCGTTGCGCCCACTTCAGGAGCGGGCAATCGATCCTGTGCTTGCAGGAAAAAACTGCCTGTTGCTCGCCCCGACCGCCGGCGGAAAAACAGAGGCTGCAGTTCTTCCCATCTTGTCTCGAATGCTGTCAGACGATTGGCGTGGACTGTCTGTTCTGTACGTTTGTCCGATTCGCGCTTTGCTGAACAACTTGGAGCATCGGCTCTCGTTCTATGCAGGGCTCGTTGGCCGAACTTGCGGCCTATGGCACGGCGATGTGGATCAAGCAACGAAGTCCAAGACCCTCGCAAATCCTCCAGATATTCTCCTGACCACGCCGGAGAGTCTGGAAGCACTGTTGATTTCTCGGCGAACGGACCGGTTCTTTTTCTTCGGATCGGTGCGTGCGATCGTCATTGACGAGATTCATGCGTTCGCCGGAGATGATCGAGGATGGCATCTGCTCGCAGTCCTTGAGCGCATTCGACACATTACAAGAAAAGACATCCAGCGAATTGGACTCTCGGCAACCGTCGGAAATCCCGAGGAACTTCTGCGCTGGCTCGTCGGCAATTCGCGCCGTGAATCAATGATTGTGGCACCTCCGGTTTCTTCAAATGTAGAAGCAGATGTCACAATCGACTTTGTTGCCAATCTCCAGAATGCGGCCAAGGTCCTGAAGTTTCTGCATCGCGGTGAGAAACGGCTCGTGTTCTGTGACAGCCGTGCCCGGACGGAGGAACTAGCTACCCTGCTTCGGTCTGAAGGTGTTCCGACGTTTGTTTCCCACAGCTCGTTGAGCGCGGAGCAGCGGCGCGATGCAGAAACAGCATTCCGTGAAGCACGAGACTGCGTAATCGTCGCCACCAGCACACTGGAATTAGGCATCGACGTCGGTGACCTTGACCATGTAATCCAGGTGGATGCACCGGGGACTGTGTCATCGTTTCTACAGAGGCTGGGCCGAACTGGCCGGCGAGCGGGTACGCGGCGTAACTGTCTCTTCTTGGCGACCTCCCGAGCGGCTCTATTTCGAGCGAGTGCCCTTGTTCTGCTTTGGCGTGAGGGGTATGTTGAGCCGTTGGCTCCGCCCCCGACGCCGATTCATGTCGTCGCACAGCAGTTGATGACACTGGTGCTCCAGCAAGGTGGAGTTGGGCGGAGCGCATGGAAGGAATGGATGCTGAGTCTCCTAGCCCCCATGCAACTGACCGAAGACGACGTGGAAAGCGTGCTGACTCAAATGCTGGCGCGCCAGATATTGGTGCAGGACGGTGGGATTCTGGGGATGGGACCGGAGGGCGAACGTCTCTATGGCGGCAAGAACTTCATGGATCTGCTCTCTGTCTTTGATACGCCTCCCGTTTTTACGGTGTTCTCTGGCCCGCGGGATCTGGGTAGTGTTCATCCGCTGTCATTTAAGCGCTCTGATGGCGAACCCGCGATCCTTTCGCTTGGTGGGCGTGCCTGGCAGGTGACTCACATAGACTACAGACACAAGAGAGCCCATGTGGTGCCCTCCGAATACATCGGACGCTCTCGCTGGCTTGGCGACAGCCAGCCGCTAAGCTATCAGATGTGTCAGGCCATCCGGCGAATACTACTCGGTGATGGGCCAAAGGATGAGTGGTCCAGGCGCGCCGCCGCCGAGATTGAACAAGCTCTCGAAGAGACTAACTGCGTCGCCCAGAACGGCTTGGTTATCGAGGTAGAAAAAGACAAAGGCCGCACAGTCTGGTGGACCTTTGCTGGATTGCTCGCTAATTCCCAGTTGGCCGGCGCGTTCATTTCTTGCGGAAGCAGGCCGGACAACCTCTCGATCACGATAAGCCAGGTCATCATGTCTGCAGGCCTTCGGCAGCAGCTCGACGTGAAGTCGGCGGGTCTAGAGACCACCAGTTTAGGCGAAGACGATCTGGTGAAGTTCCAGGATTGTGTCCCAGCACCACTGCTCGCAAAGATGCACAAAAGCCGATCGACTGACAAGCAGGCTGTAGATGCGACCCTGGCTGCCACCGTGATCTTCCGAGACTGACGTAAGGCACAACATCACACCCCAAGAGTGGATGAAACAGGGCCTATAGCAGTAGATGCGGTCTCCTCTCTAAACACGAAAACCCACTGGTGTAATATCGTTGGGACACTCTTTAAGATCGCGGTTTGCTTCGGCGGTGCCACCGAGCATTTGTCGAAAGGGACGCAATGAACTTCCGACCAGTATCCGAATCCAGGTGCAATCGGCACCATTCATCCCTTGAGGCCGAGAACCTCGCGCAGTGGTATCTAAGGCTGAATGGGTTCATGACCATCAATGATTTCGTTCTGCACCGAGAGCACAAACCTTGGGGCCAGCGGACAGACGCTGACATTTTCGGAGTTCGCTTCCCTTTCCGTAAAGAGCTTGACTTCGAGGACGACGCAGCTTTTCTATCACATCGAAAACCTCATTTCTTAATCGGCGAGATCACTCGCGGCCAATGCAAGCTAAATGGCCCATGGACCAAACCAGAAAAGGAGAATATGCAATATGTTCTTCTCGCGATTGGCGCGTTCGAACCTGAGAAACTCAACGAAATAGCGGGCTCTCTTTACGAGCGCCATTGCTTCGAGGATAGTGATTGCCTGATAGAGCTCGTTGCATTCGGAAAGCAGGCGAGCCCCGACTATTCTGATCCTACGAAGCCGCTGATGCAGGTCGAGTTTGGAGGGGTGTGCCAATTCATATTCAAGCGCTTCACGCGGTTTCTACAAATCAAGAAGGACCACCAGCATTGGGACTTCGCAGGCCAGGCGCTCTGGGACCTGGCTGAGCGTCATTGGAACTCGGAAGAGTTGTTCGTCAGAGAGGCTTTAAGCGTATTTGGAATGGCAACCGCATAGAGAGCGTTCGGGTTGACTCCGGAAACGAGACCCGCGTACTTCGAGAGGACGCCGAAGATGTTCGACAAACTTGGCTTGATGATTCCCAAGGCTGAGCGGCACCTTACGGAGGAATACCCCTCTTGACGCGTTGCTACCGATTCTTGAGTACAAGACCGATCAGCTACGGGCCGGTGGATTCCTCGATCAATGGCTTTCTGCGGCACTGACGGCGTAGTCTGCGGTGAATACGGCAGAGGCTGCCCTGAAGCCGTTCGGAATCGTGCGTGAAGATCTGATGTTGCTTTTACAGGACCGAATGAAGGCGCGATTCACCGACTTTAAGACGGTGAAGAGAAATGGGAAAAAGTGATTGGCCGGTCGGCGGATCATCGCCGTACATTGCGGATCGGATCGATTCGGAGCAATGCATCTCTGGTCCGAAGAACAGAGAAATGAATGCATAATCAGTATCAATTCAAGGATTCCGACACTGAGCTCCTTCACGCGGCCAAAAGGTTGCTCCAGAAGGTTGTCGAATCCGGAAAGATTCGACCAGCGCAGTTGGTAACCGTCGCAAAGCTGCAGCACGTGATCACCGTGCTTCCACGCGTCACAGAGAACATGACCGCATCGGTCTCGGTGAGCTGTCCGCGACATCAATTCGGAGAGATTGAAACTTGGCACTGGTGGGACTTCGCTATTGAAGATGGACGACTCAGCATCTCGAGCGGAGGGCATTTCTACCGGCCCAGTTCCGGCGGAGATACGTTCACAACCATGACATGGGAGGCTCTCCCCGAGCAGCCGGCTGAAATGTGCGATTATCGTGAATCACTTCGAATAGTACCGGATGTCCGTTCATTTCCCGAGGGAGTCGCGAGCATTGATTTCGAATCAGAAGAGTACTCGTTGGAAGTTCTTGATGACGATAACGCCTTGCTTGAAGCCTCTCAGGATTCGCCTGAGGACGAGTCAGAATCTGTGTCCACGGACGACGTCACTCCAGATATGCCTGAGGAGGTTTTCGTCACTGAGAGCGAACCCGTCGACCGCCGGCAATTTTCCAGAGAGAGTGAATCCGAAGCCTTTTTCGAATTGTATCGACGGGAAGAGAAAGTCGATGTGACCGAGAATGTCTGGACTATGACGCTGCTCGCGTTTCTGGATGGAGGATGGGTACCTGAACGCTCATTTCAAGCCTGCTCGCGGCCCTTGGCTTGGGTTACTTCGTCGGAGGGTCAGGCCATGCAGCAAGCGGGCCAGTCACTGCTTTCCCGTATCGATGGCGAGCAAGGTTCTCCGATCACGGCGGCCTTTCTGAAGTCGCTTCGCGATCTGACAGATTTTGTCGGACGCGGGGCGTTCATAGTGGGACGTCCAGGATCGTATGAAGACGCCATAGTGAACGATTGGAAAACGAACTCCTCCGAAGGCAAAGAGGTTCACAGCGGTCCTGAACAGACATATGATATGGGACTCGATGAGGACCTGGAGCAGCCTGAGCCCTGGTCAATCACTGCACTCGATGCCGCTGAGGAGAGCCTGGTAGCTCTGGTCGTTGCGAACCAAGTAGATGAAAGAGTGCCGGAGTTTGCGCACGGGGTAGAGTCGTGTGACTATTGCGGCTGCGATCTGTCCGGGCGAGGAGTATTTGTTGATGGCCGTCTGCGCGACGACCTGATGTGGGGTAACATGTGCGCGGCTTGCTTCGCCAAGCTAGCCGAAGGGATCGGCTGGGGGAAAGGACAGCTCTATGCCCGTCAACCAAATGGTGACTGGCGGTTGGTCGCCGGATTTGAACCGGAGCTTCCGAAACCTCCTTCGGTGGTGGTTCGCAGAACTGAGCACATACCTGACCCATCGACGCCACCAGACTCTCACGAGGACTCTGCAGTTCGCGATCGATTGAGGCAGGATCTCAGGCGCAAGGTTGGCTACGACGAAAACAAAATCGACAGGCTGCTCGATCAGGAACGGCAGAAGCGTCCAGATGCGTCGGAGGTGGAATTGATGCGGGCTGCCATCGACAAATGGGAAAAAGACAATCGATAATCGCCAGTAGATCTCGGGCATGGCGCTGGAGTTCGATCAGATAGTCGGATAGTCGAAGGAGTTTGCGCCGCACAACTCAATCCATCCGCCAGCGCCCACCATGTACGGGCACCCAGGCAAAGCGCTTCCGCGGCGTGCCACTCGCATAATGGTAAAGTGTGTGTTGACATCCTATAGTTCTCCCTCATTAACAAGACAGGAAGCGGCGTCAGGCGCGATCCCCGCATTCATTTCCTGTGCCTTATGGAAGATAAAGGCTTTGCGAGCCAACAGAAGGCACGCAATCGCAGTTTGTAGGACACTGTGCTCGCGATGCCCGCGGATCGAATCATCAAGCTCTTCAAACAGTGTCTCTCCCACTGCGATATCGGAAGGTTCCGCGTACGCTTCTAGAATCCTGAGCGCATCTCCTATAGTTGTGTTTTCCGCTCGCAGCGCAAGGTCGGCAAGATTCTCTTTTAAAGATTTGACAGGTAGTCGCTTACTTTTCGTCATGACGGTTCTCTCCAATCGTGAATTAACGAAGCTGCAAACATTGATACATCGAAATCAGGATTTCCGGCTTCACGGTCCACTTTCAGTGCTGTTACCCTGGGAGGCCGTAAAGGTGAGACGAAAATCGAGGACAGCTTTGGTTAGGGTCCCTAACGAAATCGCCGCCAAGAATACTAAACCTCTGCGGTGGCTCCGTCTACTTGGACAGGTGTTTCGATTTGAGAGTTGAACAACTGTTCGTCGTTGTCGAGGCAGTCGATCAACAGCGTGATGCAGCCACCGCCGGCGGCGGACATCGAAGCGAATCTGGCCGGGCGTTCCCGTCCCCAGGCTGGAATGCGGATGCTCGGCATTGTTATGCATCATCGGCCAATCTTCATGCGAGCCTCACCGACCGACCCAAGTCCATAGAGCAAATAAGCAAATTCGGCCGATGCCGCCATATTAATCACCGACCCTCGTATTCCGTATGGTGGTCAGGGTGTGGAACAGCCGTGGATACTGCACCGGCAAATGACGTCAAAGCTGCTGAGCCCCGATCGGCCGAAGTGGCGGAGGAGGAAGCGGCTCAAGGCTGGCTACACTAACGAGCCAAACCGCGGCGTTGCCGGGACGCGGCCCGTATCACTGGACCGAGCCCATGGGCGTGCGCTCGTTCCATTTATGAGATTGCCGCCGAAGTCTGGTCCGGGAGATCCATGAATCGATCAATGCTGTATCTCCCCGCCCCGGCCAGAAGCAGCGTAACCATAGCGGCGAGGTAGAGCAGCATCAGCTCGCCATGATCACCCTGCGGTCCGAAGATCACGAAGTGATGTACAAAGACCAGAGCCACGAAAATATTGATGAAACAGACGAGTGCGGCCCAGCTCGCGGCGAGGCCGAGAATGATGAGCAGCGTGCAACTGCCGTCGGATAACGTGGCGAAGAGCAGGCTGGGAACGACGCCGATGTGGAGCGGGTTGGGGAAAAAGGTCAGCATGTGGTGAAAGCGGAAGAGCTTTTCTGTGCCGTGTTTAAGGAAGAGAGGAATGGCGGCCGTGAGCCGCAGCGCCAGCAGGCCGCAATCGACCTTGCGGGGAAAGGCCTTCATGAGCAGGAATCGTCTGAGCATGGTTTCCTCACATCGCGAATGGAATTTGTTTTGACAAGTGATCAACGGAGAAGCAGTCTTTACTTCGCCGGATCCACCAAGGCCGAGTACACCGCCGCCTGGCTTCGGTAAAGCAGTGGATGGTTATCCGGGCTCGTCATGCGCTGGATCATCCCTACAAACACCACGTCATTGGTGGGATCCACCCAGAACCACGTCCCCGCCGCACCGTCCCAGAAAAACGTGGCTTTTCCGTCAGGCAAGTTGGCCTCTCCCGGATCCGTGATCACCGCGCAGTTATATCCATACCCAAATCCCGGCCGCATCACGTGCATCCCTCCCCCAAACTTGCCAGTCATCAGCTCCTGCGGGAGATGGTTCGAGGTCATCAGCTTCACCGTTTCCGGCGAGAGGATGCGCACGCCGTTGAGCTCGCCGCCGTTGGCCAGCATCCGCGCAAAGCGGTAGTAGTCCTCGGCGGTCGAAACCAGCCCGCCGCCACCCGAAGCCAGGTGCGGTTCCTCCGCGTAGTCCTTGGCCGCACTTCCCTCGGCCTGCGCGGGTACCAGCTTGCCCTGATCGTTGCGATAATTGGTGGCGAACCGCACCCGCTTCTCGGCCGGAACATAGAACCCTGCATCCTTCATGCCCAGCGGTGCAAAGATATGGTCGTGCATGAACTGCGGCAGTGATTGGCCAGACAACTTCTCCACAATGTAGCCCTCGATATCCATCGACATCGAGTACTGCCATTCCGTGCCCGGCTGGTATGCGAGCGGAAGCTTTGCGAGCTTGTCGATCATCTCCTGTAGGTTGACAGACTGCAGCGGCTTTGCGTCCTTGTACAGATCGTCCACCTTGCTCTTGCCAAAGCCGTAGAGGAATCCCGCCGAGTGCGTCATCAGCTCACGCATGGTAGGCGCATGGGCGGGATCAGCCAGGATCGGCTTGCCATCTCCATCGACATTGCAGAAGACCTTCAGGTATTCGAACTGGGGGATGTACTTAGCGATCGGATCCATGGGCAGCCACTTGCCCTGCTCGTACAGGATCATCATGGCCACGCCGGTCACCGGCTTGGTCATCGAGTAGTCGCGGAAGATTGTGTCTTTCGTCATAGGCGACTCGGCCGCCATGTCCTTCAGGCCATAGGTGCGATAGTCCACCACTTTGCCATGCCGAGCCAGGATCGTAACCGCCCCTGCCAGCTCCTTCCGGTCGATCTCTCCCTGGATCAGGGCATGCAGATTCTCCAGCCGCTCCGAAGAGAAGCCGACGGTCTCCGGCTTGACAAGGGGCATGAAGGCGGAATCATGTGCGGCGCTCTTCTGGGCTCCAGACGACACCGCGATGGTCAAGGGTAAAAGGGCAAATGCACCCAACCGCAGATTCTTCAACTTCACCAGTAGTCCCCCTTATGCAGACGAAACAGTATTTCACCAGCTCGAACCAGAATCGCACCCGTTATATCAGACTGGCGGCAAAGTGGGGCTGACGTTCCCACCCGGCCTGGCAGCGAGTCACGCTAAGCCGGAAATGGTCTGCTCTGATTCGAGCATTTGCCAATCAAAGACCTTGTGATTGGGGCTAAAACACCTGCGCGCGCGAGCTATCTGGTCCGGCCAGGGCTTGCGACGCAGTTGAAAGCATCGCAAATTTCTGCAAGCGTAGCCTTCAGCGGGTTCGAGAGGCCACGACAGCACGGAGTCGGAAAAGGGCATAGGCTAAGGTTTCTGAGTGGGGCGTATCAGGACTTCACTGATAAAAGACTGCGGTGGTTGCAGCACTAGGGTCGCAACAACTGAGGCAATATCGTCCGGTTGGAGCTTCTTTTTCGGATCCTTCCCTGAAGCCGCGCCCCTGCCGGAGTGGTCGCTGAAATCCGTATTGATGGAACCTGGGGCTACAACACTGACGCGAATATTGAATTGACGTAGTTCTTCGGCCACCGAATATGTGAGGCCATTCAAGCCCCATTTCGACGCGGCGTATGCCGCTCCTTTCGGAAGCGGGTTCCGGCCGGCCAGCGACGAGATATTGATGATGTGGCCGGTGCGAGCGGCAATCATCAGGGGCGCCAGGGCACGAATCATGAGGTAAGGGCCGCGCAGGTTTGTATCGAAGATCAGGTCCCATTCCTCCGGCCTGATTTCGTGCAAAAGCTTTCCCTCCAATCCAACTCCGGCGTCGTTGACCAGGATATCGCAGCGTTTATGCTGCTCTGCGACGACAGCTCCCAATCCCTCCACGGCCGACGCATTCGTCAAATCGCAAGGAATAGCCGTCGCGAGACCACCAACCTGGACGATCCGATCGCGGACTCGATCCAATTGCCCGGCGCTACGGGCGACGAGAATCACGTGCGCTCCCATTGCCGCCAGACGAGTCGCAATGGCTTCGCCGGCGCCACGACCGGCGCCTGTCACGACGGCTACCTGAGATTCAAGTGCTTTCATCATGTCCTTTCGATCTGGCTACAGCCGGATCGCCTTCCCAATTATTGTCATAACGCGAGGGGCCCAAATCGAGTTCTTGGCCGTTGTCCGTTCTCCCTATGAGACGCCGTCGGTGCTCCGCCTTGACCTCTGCCAATCAATCCGCCAGCGACCGCGTGACATTGGCGCCCAGACGAGTCGCTTCCTCGGCGTGCCTCGCGCATGATGGTAAAGAACCGCGGCTCTCTCGTAGAAACCGCGTGTGTGCCAGGAGTCCGCAAATTTGAATTTCTTGAAATCGAGATGATGGCAGAATTCATGGCACAGCGTGCTCAGGAATGTGCCGAAGGACGTGATCTCTTTTCGCACCGCCGTTCGCATCCACACCCGGATCACCATTGTCTCAGTAGCGTAGTCTCCGAAGAGCTCCATCGTCCATTGTTCCCTCACCTTCAACGGCCTAGAGGCAAGTACCCGTACATTGCAAGCCGGCACTTCGTAGAACTGGGATGCAATTCTGACGAAATCGGCACAGGATCGGCGGACGTTCGCCGTCTGCCCGACCTTCATTGCCGTTTCGATGGATCTTGCTATTGCGGCCAGGCTGTCGTTCTCCGGCAGGTCGAGGGTCGTCACCCGGTCACTCTCGCGAAAACCGACAAGGTCTGAATTGTGCGGAACGGAGTCGGTGAGCATTGGTTTGGGACCTCTGGCGCCAGTGATCAAGGTGGCTCGAAAAGCAATCGTAGGAGCCCTTCTATTTCAGTGCCTCGCGTTTCTCCGCGATGCGCTGCTTGTCCGCTCGCCTGCCGTACCTCCCGCACATAGTCTCACTCCGACGAGTGGAACTGGCACCGCCGGTCTTCACCGAACCCGGAGCTTTTGGTATTGCTCGTCAGTGAGCTCCAGCCATATTCCGCCTCGGCCGATCTCAATCCCGCGTTCAAGCGCCTGGAGCGCATCCAGGCTCATGGCGACTCCGCCGCGTCGGGCTATCTCCCGCACTTTTTCTTGGCTGCCGAGAATGACTTTTCTTGGCAGAGAAGTCTTGAGATCCTCTTCGAGGAACTGGCACAGCCAGCGCTTTCGGAACATGAACGACATGTACACGCGATGCCGCTTCCGCTCCCCTCGGCATTTGGCGCAGAGCTGTTCGCCTATTGAGTGTGGCGCCGGCAGGGACGTCCTACACAATGCACAGATTTGGCCTCCCCGAATCTGCCGCACAGTGGACGAACGCTCACTTGCCATAGAGAAAGCATAAACGAATGTTCGCCTTTTGTTCGTCCTCGGGTCGGAAGACTGAACTTGGGTGCGCGCCGGGATTTTCGGGAGTTTCGTCGACCCCGAGGTTCCACACGGAGGAATCGGTCACGATGCAAAATTTAGTGACCATGACCATGCCGTCGTGCCGGCCTTGAAGGGCCTTGCCAACCGTGATTTCGGAATCTCCGTAAATGTTCGCTGTATCCAGGAAGTTGACACCTAGATCAAGTGCATGCCGGATGAGGTCTAGTCCTGCGTGCTGTTCGTGTAGACATCGGCAATGCCGATGCTCATACAGCCGAGGCGGATCTCCGAAACCGAAACCCGCTGACTACTGTTTCCTAACCGTCTCTGTTTCATGGTTTGCTCTCCGAAGGAGGAGGATTAGCATGCTCGGAATTGGATGCGGGTGAGGGGGAGAGGACTTTCCTTCGAGTGGCGGAGTCAGCGAGTGCTTCCGACGTTGAGCGCGATCTTGTCGTCTTTCGGCCCCCGCCGAATTAGACCCCAACTCATCAACCGAATCCCGGCCGAGCCGGACGAGCGGTTGAAAAGTATCCGATCGCCGGCCAAACCTTGCGCAAAATCGAGGCTCTCCTGGGGGCAGTATTGCTTACTGAGAATGCAGATTGAATGGTGGCAGAGGCCAAATAGCCCCAGCCAATCATTCGTCCGGTTCGATTCCGGAGAGAGCTCAACCATATATATTGATAGGGCTCGGCTGAGGGGCCATCTCCCCACCTTGGGCTTTGTCGTGGCCGCACTGCGCAGTCATAACATTGCGACACGCATACCGCATTGTGGTGCGCCGCCCGACTTCAAATAAAACTTTCAGTTTCGGACCTTCGGGCGAGATGGCCGTGGCTTCCTCCGCGAGCAGGTCTAATCTTCGTTGAAGTGAACGCTCAAAATCGCCGCTGCAAATGAGGTCACACACCTCTCAATCCTGGTGACTTTACCGCTTTCCAACCGAGCACATTTTCTGGTTCAACCGGAAGAGTCGCCGAGTCAAGAAATGGTTCGACTGCCAGGCGCCGAAACGACGCGCCAGCGGATGACCGGGCATGTCAAACCGGCGGACTGACACCCGCCTCAAGGCGACCTCCTCGTCCTCAGTTCCCGGTCGATGCGACAGGGTGCAAAACTACCTCGCCATCCCCATTCACAACCCGAAAATCCTACCCATTGATCGTAGTGCCAGGCACCCATTTAACAGAGCCAGGAAAGAGGGGTGCGCGGACTGGAACTTAATGGGTGGCTGAAGATTCTAGAATCACACCCACATGACTACCCACAAAGCATCTCGGAACTGAGGGTCCATTTTCTCGACTTCGAGTAACCGAGCCGACAGCCTACCCACTAAGATCAGCTTCTAAAAGCATTCGAACTTCCAAGCCGACTTATAAGTACGTTACTCGACTCTCCGATCATTGGGGTGATCAACAATGCGCCCGTCAATATAGGCCAAGCGCGCACCTATTAGCCGTTTGCGTATTCGACATCTGGTAAGCATCAGCGGGATCACAAGGGCTTCGGTACAACCAACCCATTACGCACAGAAGCAAGGCACGAATCGTCGTCGACAAATGAATTGCGTCAGATCGATGCCTTATGAATCAGGTGGGTAACAGTCCATCGAGGTTCATTGCGCGCACAATAAGAAACGAGCCACAACGAAGTATTGCCTGCATGCAACCAACATGGGTAGGACGCAGGGCTACTACTTACGCGTTCAGGGAGTATATGCAGATCGCGCCATACTCAGTGTTCTGCCTACAGAGGGAGTTGGTGCAAGGAACGCATCGGCTCGTGCTCGTGACACCATTCGTCAAGACGCCGGCCTTCACTGGCACGGGGCTGAAACGATGACAGTGCAGCTAGCGGCTCAAACCGTTGAACGGTGCCAGCGCGGTGACATGGTCTCCCAGGAGAGCTCTCAACGCGAATGTCGAAGGCGGCCCGATGGCGGGTGCAGCTTGAGCAGTTCACCGCGAAGTCGGCATTAGAAATCAGGCCTACCGACCGACGACCTTCAAAGAGCAGACGAGGACACGCTAAGTCTTCCTGCGGCCATCTGTCGGCTTGGAGCTGCCTTCGAAAAAGCTGAATTGAGATTTGACTTTTCTTCATGAGCAGCGCAAATTACCTAATCACGAGTTAAGTTTCGCAAGAACATGCTCGTGGAAGTGAACGCGAGTCGGTGAACTGGACAGATGATTTGGGCTTGGGCGAATGGGCGCGAAGACAAGATTTACGCAAGGCTCGAGCGCCGTTACGCGGCACAGGTTGAGGCGAGGATGGTCACGCTCCGGGATCAATTGCGTGTCATGTGCGACTCGAGCATTCGGGAGCCTGAGGCTGCACGCAAAAAACCCGTAGCCTCTGTGATGGCGCACGAGATTATTTCCGAAAGCGAATGGACGATTCACCACTGCAGCTCGATCACCCCATGGCGGGCCTGGGAGAGTTCTATAGGCGTAGTGTCCGCTGAGGTTCAAGTTCGGGTGGAAAGCTGGGAGGTGCAGTTGGTGGCATTGAAAGAGCCGATTACTCTCCGCGCCGTCGTGTCCGATCCGGAGTCGACCAAGCTTCTGGCGGCAATGAGCATTGGACGTTTCGAGGAGTTGGTGACTCTGCTCCGGGCCATCATGTTGCAATTTGGCTGCCCAACGCGACTTTGGTTCATTCAGCCGCATGTAGCGAAAGCCGGATGTATTGTGCGCTGGGCAGGGATTCACGGGATCGAGCTGGCAATAAGGCGATCCCCGAAGGCGAAGCGGATGGCTGTAGCGGAATAACATCTGCACGATCAAAATGCAGCTGCGCGGGAAAGGAGGGTGGCATGGACAAGTCAATTGAAATCGGTTCCGAAGAGAGGCCGAGCATTGACGCCTCGGAGGTATATCCCGGGAAGCGATTCGAAGAAGCCGTGAACGATTCAACGGTTGAAAGTGGCAGCCGGCTTCATGATATGCATAAGCCTGGGAACGAGAAAGGCCTTATCGATGAGAGTTTGTATGGGCGCATCGCACGACATATCGCAATGCACTATGACGTTCCTGAGTCACCCACAGCTTTCATCTGCTGGCGTCTATTTTGCGAAGAATGCATCGAGCAGGGTCTCAGCCTTTGTAGCTACCCTACATACAGCAGGTTAGTCTCTCTTCAAAAGGTAAACTCTCAAATATCTCGCCGTGGAGTCCGACGTGCTTCTCGTAGACATCACCCGTGGTATCTGACATTAGGGCGCAGTATTCCCTGGGAGCCTGAACGGCCCAGGGAGCTGTCGCACATTGACCATACCGAGATAGACGTTGAAGTCGGATGCGCTTCGAGCGAGTCCACTCCCATTTCAGGTGCGCGCAAACGGGTGATGCGAGCGGAGCACGCAGAAGCAGAGCGACGAGCTGAGTTGGTCGAACGTTTCTTACGCGATGGTTGCCGCCCCATTCACGTCCCGGAGCGTACATTCCGGAGATGGGTAGCGGCTTATGAGTCAGCACGCACAGCGTACGTAACTGGCGCTGTTGGTCTACTTCCGCAAAAATGAAGTCCACGATGATCGTCACAGCGACCACAAACTAAGGCCAAGATGCTGGTATTTCGCCAGCGCGACGCTTGACTGGCTGAGTCGTCAGCCGGGAAGAGAGACGCAATCGACCATCAACGCGGCCATCGCAGCTGAGGTGGCGTCCCGAATAGCCGAAACGACGAGGAGCACGATGGCGAGTAAAGGACGGCAAAGTGAATTGGGCCTGGACCGAACAGTACGACGAACGGGCTTAGCGCATGGGCCGCGCGCCATTACGCGTTAGATGTCGAGGAGAGGATGAAAGGGGTCAGGGAGCACCTCGGTTATGGTTCGTTCCGGAAAAGAACCGGATGACGAGCTGCTCCCTCCAAGGAGCCGGTCGTTTCCCACGTCGACGTAGCAGAGAGGACAAAATCGTTCAGATGAATTCAGTCACGGTGCGTGTTAACTTCAGAAACTCTAAAAAGTGAATCCCGCAATGCTCGGGATGCCGTCGATTACCGCGAACATCGGGCCACTTTAACGAGGAGAACCATGCTGATCGAATCGTAATTGAGAGTCGCGATCGTAAATTCGATTCGAGCGAGGAGAGTACGCAAATCGCTAGCCGATGAGGTTTTGGTGATCATGAGAATTATCACGATTCTGCGCAATTTGGTCGGGCGCCGCAATCGCAGCGGCCTAACTCACGCTGGCCGGGAATATTTGAGTCGTGCTCGAGCAGGTGCTTCGTCGCGCGTCCTGCGGAGCGGAAGGCTAAGGACCCCCAGCCAATACCAATACCCCTCAACAAAAATGGGCGCCTACATTCCGTATGAGTCCCGCGCGCTGGCGGCAGACTTGATTCATCTGTACGAGCTTTCGCCCAAGGTCAAAGAGTATTATTCCTGGGGCCCGCGTTTCGAGTATCGCTACCGCGGGTCGAAAGGGAAACTCATCTGGACTTCAACGATTCCAGATTTTGTCTTCGTCGAAACTAACCGTGTCGTCCTCGTAGAGATCTAAACCGAAGAGACAATGCGCGAACTGATAAAGAGGTTTCCGGGACGCTACGAACTCAAGGATGGCAGGTGGACATGCTCGCCAGCGGCCAAACAGGCTGCCAAGCTGGGCTTCGTCTACGAAATTCAGACGGAATTGGAAACCGGCAAAGACTTCAATCACGGGGGCGACCTTGATGTTGAATAGAACGGTCATCACGGGGCCGCGTGAGGCTTACGCGTGCTGCGAGCATTGTGGCCTGAACTTGGGACGGCCAAGGCTACGTTCTCGGTGCTCGCGCCGGCATACCGTCACGTCCCTGTACTAGTGGCCTGTCGCAGTGAATTCGTGACTACGAATCCGGCGGGTTGGATCTGAGGATTTCTATTAAAAGGGCTGGGGATTTGCAGAATAGGCATTGATGTAACGGTGCAATCTGCAGGCGAGATCGGAGACGGAGTTGAAGATGTCGCGTGTGATCACTTTCAGTTCGTTTTTCGCAGACCCGCAAAATGTGCCGCAGCGAACTTTCCGTGGATGGGTAGCTCAATATCTAACTGCTCTCCTTGGGACGGCGACCGACCATCACCACAGCAACGACGAGAAAGCAAATCCGCAATGATTGTCACGGCGAGTACAGGACAAACTCAGGATGCTGGCATTCTCGCGATTGCATCCCTTGACTGGCTAAATTGCCAGCCTAAGAGTGGGATACAATCGACCGTCAACCCGGCCATCCCGGCTGTGATGGCTTCCGAAATTGCCGACCTGATCCGTAAGCAGGATGTTTCTCCCGTCGCACAAGCAGTCATCCGAGAGGTGATCGAGAAATCGCCCACCCGGCGTCCCCAAGGACATGGAGGTAATTGGAAAGGCATCTACCAGAGCAGGAAGATGCACTGCGGGATCTTCTTCGAAAGCCTTGGAGGATACGCGCTTATTCTCCGGCTCGAGCATGATCCAAATGTCATTGCGTATTTCCCTCAACCGCCGAGCATGCTGCTGCGGTATGCGGGTCCGACAGGAAAGGGCACACGCGCTCAACATACACCGGACTTCTTTGTGATTACCCGAACGGGCTTCGGTTGGATCGAGGTAAAGCCGGATGACAAACTGGAAATGTACGAAAAGAATAAGTCTGAGCGATTCAAGAAGGTCAACGACGTCTGGATTTGCCCACCGGGGATTGCATACGCCTTGCAGTTCAAATTTAGCTATAACGTTCACACCTCATCTACGATCCAACCCAACTTTGTTCGCAATGCACGCTTCCTCGATTCATATCTTGAAGTAAAGACGCCAATACGTCAGCGTGCTGTGGATTCAGTGGCGCACTTTCTTGCTGAAAACCCATCCACCACGCTGCTCAAGCTGCTCAATGAACTGAAGGACCAGGTTTCTGATGATGAAATCTATCGCTTGATTGTCTCGGGCCACATACATTTCGACTGGAACAGGGACCTTCTCGTCGAGCCTGACCAAGTTTTCGTCTTCGCCGATCCGATGACGATGACTGCTTTCTACGAGAGCCACTCTGACGATCCGGTAGACCCCGGAGCGATTGATGTTGTCCCCGGGAACCGTATCTTAGTTGATGGCGCCAGCCGAGAGATCCTGAACGTTGGTGTGCGATCAATCACACTGTCCACCGAAGACAAATGTGGCCAAGATCTGCCCTACCAGACATTCAGAAGAATGGTCGAAGAGGGCACCATCCGCCCCGATCCCAGCTCGCCATCACGCCAATATCATCCGTTTGTACGGAGGCGGATGCTTGAGGCAACAGATGATGAGCTGGCGGAAGCAACGCGTCGTGCGCGTTGGATACGGGCTCACTTGCGAGATGGCGCAGGAAAAGCAAAGCACCTTTCCGACCGCAGCTGGCGCCGCTGGCTGAAAGATTACAGGGACGCACAGGAGGCGTTCGGGAACGGCTTCATTGGACTCATTCCTGATACGCACAAGCGTGGAAACCGTAAACCCAAAATCGAAGAAGAGCTCTATCAACGGATTTCAAAGCATATCGGAACACACTATGAGACTCCAGACGCACCGACTGCCTACATCTGTTGGTCATTGTTCCGAGAGGAATCCATCGAACAGGGGCTCAAGCATTGTGACTGCGACACGTATTGTAAGGTCATCTCACTTCGCAACATAGGAACCCAAACCCTTCTTCGTAAGGGCGCACGAGCAGCTCGCAAATATGAGAGGTGGTATCAGCCGTCGTCGGGACCCAGTCTCCCCAAAAATGCTGATCGCCCTTGGGAAAAAGCGCACATCGATCACACTGAGATTGACCTCGAAACTCCGTATGGAGATTCGAATGAGTACTCTAATCGGTGCTGGCTTACCGCGATGGTTGACGACTGCACTGGAGCGGTTCTTGCCCATGTGCTGAGCCTTAATCGAAGTCCAAACACCATATCAGTCCTGCTTGTTTTCCGAGACTGCGTTCGAAGGCACAGGCGCCTCCCCGAAGCGATTGTGGTCGACAACGGTCGTGAATTCGATAGCGAAGCCATCGAGAAGCTCTGCTCTTTCCTTGATATTGACAAGTTTAGTCGTCCCGAAGGAGAGCCCAAATACGGCGCTTTGGGAGAGAGGATGTTTGGTTCGACAAACACACACTGTCTGCACAACCTGCGCGGGAATACCAAGATCATGAAGGAAGTCCGCCAGGTAACGAAAAGCTTTAACCCGAAAAACAGGGCAACCTGGACGTTTGGTCCCTTGTACAAACTTTTGGACAAGTACTTCTACCAAATAGACAACAATCTCGTCGGTCCATCAGGCGCGTCGCCGAACGACCTCCTCGAGGAGCTAATGGCGAAGTACGGAGCGCGGGAGCACCGTTTGCGGCCGTATGATCAGCTTTTCTTAATGATGACTTCGCCGACGACGAAGAAGGGCAGGGCAAAGGTCATCGCGGGCCGTGGGGTGGTGATTAATTACTTCCACTACAACTGCGCCGCGCTGGACGATCCTTCACTTTACAACAAGCAAGTCCCTGTCAGGTTCGACCATGACGACATTGGAACTGCGTGGGTTTGTGTCCATAGTCGATGGGTTGAATGCCACTCGCAATACTACGCAGAATTCCACGGTCGCTCGTCGCAGCAGATTCGGATCGCAACCTTGAAAATCAAAGAAGGTCGCAACTTGTATAACCGCGCCCGAAAGACGATCAACGCCAGCCTCCTGGCTCAGTTTTTCCGTGAGACGAAGGATTACGAGAAACTCCTACAGCAGGAGGCACGGGACCGTGCTATGCAGGCACTGCGTGATGATCTCGCACCGCCGAAGGATTGCTACCAGGGATCCTGGGTTCCTCGGATTAATGACTCGGAGGCTGAACACTCTCAGCCGGGCGATGACTCGAAAGCTAGGACCGTCAAGCGTAAAGCCTCTAATTGGCCGAAGCGAAAAGAAGTTGTGGAGGCGGAGCGAGCGAGAAGCATGGCGGTTGCTGTTTAACGGATGTGTAACCACAGTGTGAGGAGGATATCTGATATGACGGAGCAAGGCGCGGCTGAGACGAGGCTGGCCAAAATGCATCCACGGCGCGGCGTGGTGATCAATTACCTCGAGTACTGGTCAGAGAGATTCTTGGATCCCGGTCTGAAGAACAAAACGCTTCGGGTTCAATTTTACCCCGAAGATGTCAGCACTATATCGGTCGAGATCGATGGTGCCCCAGTTGAATGCTATTGCCGTCACTATCCAGAAATGAAAGGAGTGACCGTAGCTCAGGTCAAGAACGCAATGCGCGAGATGAGAGAGCGTCAGAAGGCCGCGGCGCGGATGAGCAATGCGCTGATAGTGAATTTCTTGAAACAGATCTCGGAATCGGAGGAGCAGTTGCAGGAAGAGACGAGGCATCTTAGCGGCCGAAACGGATTCGAGAAACCCAAAAGAGAAGGTAGCAGATCAAGGATGCATTGAGAGGGTTGGCGCAACAGTCGAGGTCGTTATCGCGTGGAGGAATCGCAGCGATGCAGAGCGAAGTCCCGAAAGAGATTCTCGAGGGAAGTATCGACGAGAAACTTCAGTTTTTCGATGATCAATACATCCCTCACCATCACATTGAGGAAGCTGTCAAACACCTCGTACCCCTAATCCTCCACGCTGGGAAGGAGTCACTCATAGACGTGATCGGGCCAGGTGGATTTGGAAAATCCGCTTTGAAAAGGGAAGTCATCAAGCAGTTAAATGCGAAGTTCAAGGGAGAACTCGAGAGAGACAAAGGACGCATCCTGTTCGTTGATTTCGAGATCGAGATGGCAAACGTCACCCTGACTTGGCCCGAATTCCTTCGAGGATTGCTGCATGCCTGCGGCGAGATTCTGGTCGAATACAAACTACCTGTTACACGCCTTCCCGAAGCGGTTCTCTTGCCACCCTCACGCGCGTCGGGAGACCGCTATCTTCGCTCATATAAGAACTTTGTGAGGCACCGGCGCCCGATTGCCGTGTTCATCGACGATGGCCATAACCTTCTCAAAATACCAACGCAACACCAAGAGTGGGTGCTCGATCCGCTCATTGGGATGTGCAGATCGACGACTCACGTATTGATTGGAGCCCCTCTGTTGATGAGACTGCGCAATCTAAGCTTTCAAAATGCTCATCGCAGCACTGAGTTGTATTTGCACAGTTACAACTGTTCTGATCTCAACGATCGAACACATTTCGCTACGGCTTTACTGCGCATGGAGCCTTTGATCCCAATTGCGGATCCACCCGACCTGGTCTCTAACGTTGAGTTCCTAATGACCGGTTCACTTGGCTTGATCGGGTTCGCTTGGAAATGGCTCAGATCTGCTCTGGAATTGGCGTTACGTGAAGGTGCAGCAACAATGGCTTTAGAGCATTTGGAACGAACGTTCCCGGATGAAGGAAAGCGACGTGAAGCGGCAAGGGAAATCGCTAGCTATGAAAACGACCTGTTAAAGGGGAACAAAGTGGCCTTGGAGCATGCGATGAATGGGCTCCATGACGTCGAGAAGGAGTTGATAGAGAAGACATCTGGTGCTGAAGCAAAGCGCGGCAAGGCCCCAACAGCCCGCGCGCGGCGCAGAACTACTCCGGTGGCAAAGCGACGCCCTTGCCGTGATGCAGTTGGGATTCCAGAGGAATTTCAGAAGGCCGGTTAACAAGATGGAACTGCGCGACATGAGAAAACAGGTGAGGGCGGCGAAAAAGATCGATTCGGCGCTGCTCACCAAGGCCTCGAGGATGTGCATAGAGGCGGAGCACGTTCAGCACCATGGTGAAGGGTGCCTCACACCACTCTGCCCTTTAGAGACAACATGCACAGCGCAGACGCAATCCGAATGCGAGGAGGGAGATCATGATGGTCAATACGGTTCAATCAACCGGCGACGGTCTTGACACTTCAATAACAGAGGAATCCGTCCCGAGGAATGTAGTCGAAGGAAGCCTCGAAAGAAAGCTTAGGTTTTTTGACAGTCAGTTTGTACGTCACCCCAGCGCTGATTTAGCGCTCAAACAATTGCTGGACAGCATCCACCATGCCGAGCCGGAAACGCTAGTCTATTTGATAGGCCCGGGATGCGTTGGAAAGTCTGCGCTCAAGAGGGCGGCGAAGAAGGTCTTCTTCGAGGAGAGCAAGGAAGAGATAGAGAATAACGAAGGTCACTTTCTCCAGGTCGATTATGAAATAGGCGTCTCGGATATCGTGACCGACTGGCGCGAAGTTCACCATGGTGCGCTTGATGCATTCCGTGAACAATTAATCGGTCGCAAGATTCCCGCGACGCGCAGTCTCGCCGCCTATCTTTCCTCAAATCCAAGACATTTGCGGATGGCGTGCGATAGTGCCTATCGCTCATACCTCGGTCTTCTGCAGTGCTGGAGGCCAGTTGTGGTGTTTTGGGATAGTGCCAATTCCTTGATCAAAATACCAATGCAACGAGGCCCGTGGTTATTGGATCCACTCATAGGTATGTGCATGCTTGCTCCGCATGTTCTCATCGGGACCCCGGTTTTGATGAAGCTACGTAACCTTTCTTTTCAGGTTGGCCATCGAAGCGAATACATCTATTTCCGAAGCTACAGCCTGTCTGACCCAATTGATCAGGGGCGCTTTGCGATCTCGCTGAGGGGATTCGAGCAGGTACTCCCGGTCCAAGAACCTCCCGATTTGGTAAGTAATATAGAGTATTTGATGGCCGGTACGGTCGGCTGTGTGGGATCGCTCAAGAAGTGGCTGAGAGCGGCCTTGAGACGCGCGCTGATTGAGAACTCCGCAACTGTTAGAATCACGCACCTCGAGGCAACGCAGCCCAACAATGGCCTCCTTCGAGAGGCCGCGATGGAAATCACGGAGTTCGAGAGAGCATTGCTCCAGCACGAAAGAGGTGAGTTGCAATGTGCGATGACTGGCCTCTATGCCGTTGAGAGGGAGCGGATGGAGAGCGTGGCGATAAAATCCAACTTGCATGCTCCAAGGAGGCCGGCGGCTCAGACCGAATCAGATTCACCCTTGAAGCGGGGTAAAAGATAACCGAGGAGGAGCCTCAGAGGGGGCCTGGGCGTATAGATGGGCCCGAATTGGCCAGCGCAAGCCTAGTCGCTTTCTGATCGGAATTCAGGAGGTGTCGGGGATACTGTCTGAAAGCGCTGTTACGTCAAGCGTGCGAAAACTCTGTCTCACGCAAATTACCAAATTGGCGAACGAACATTCATGGAGCCGGACGATCTCGGGATGTGGCCCACGACTCGCATGCCCACGGCTACTCGCCTCATAGCGGGAGTGACAATAGTTAGAAAGAGAAGAGGCATTTGAGATCGGCACAAGAGTAGCAACGTTCTCAAGGCCCTTACGAGTAGAATCCGGCGTTTCTATCTGAGCACTTGTGCGGGAGGTCCGGAATCTCCATGTCGATGATCGCTTGCGAACTGCTCGATGTGAAAGAAAGACACAGGGCGATGAAGCGGACATGGCGGCTCACCGGAGATCCTAGAAGTTGAGCAGCCAGTGGGAAGGATTTGCCGACGGGAGAATGCTCTTCGGTGGCGGCCTGAAAGCGGAGTATCTGAATCTACGTTCTCAAGCACGGGTGTGATTAACGTGAATGCCAAACTGCTGATTCGTCCACATCACGATGGTCGTGGACGAAAGGCGGGACAACACCAATCGAACGACGAGAAGCGAGAAAGTAGCTAGACGCTTATAAACGGAAACCTGATGAACAAACCCTCCAGAGAGGGCGTGCGAGGAACGGAAAGGAACGAAGAAACGAACGGCTACTGGCCGGCCACCAATTGCAGAATCTCGGACATTTGGGAGATTCCGGCGAGGTCTCGGCTTTATCAGATCGAGCCAGAAGGCGTGGGTACACCTCAGAGCGAGTGCCTAAGCGGGTATATATCGAGACTCTCGTTTGAGCACGTCGTAACGTCTGGTGCCCTGATCAAGTTCGAGTTGTTGCAGAATTCGACAGTCAGGTTGGTGCCGCGTCACGATGACGAGGCAGCCGGGGATAGAGGTTATGTCCAATTTGCAAAATCACTAATGGTGAACGGATGGGGGGAAGCAACCGAGGCTCTCATAGAAGGTTTAGAACGAGGCACTCAGATGACGGGTTTTGAGACCCTTACGATGCTCCCATTTGCAAAAGCGATTTCAAGTTATAATCTGTTCGCGCACGTTCGTCGGTGGTGCCCAGAATGCTATGAATACATGCGCAGAACTGAACGTCCAGAACGCGATCTTCTCCTATGGACGCTCTCCGACGTAGAAGTTTGCTCTGACCACAGGATTTCTCTGCAAGATACCTGCCCAGAATGCACGGAGCAGGCCCCCGTCTTCTCTAGCTACGCATTTCCTGGGTATTGTCCTCATTGCCTTGCATGGCTTGGCAAAGCAAAGGACGAGCGCATGTCTTCAGACGAGCTCGCAATCTGGCGTGCGGCAAGCGTCGGCACTCTTATCGCAATGAGTCCTAAGCTCGAGGTCAAAAGTGTGGCCAAAATCTTAAGGCAAAACGTGTTTGCATGTGCAGAGTTGTTCGCCAATGGACACCTTGGTACTCTCGCCTCTCTCACTCAATCAAATTCGATCCACCATTACCCTGCGCGGAGGGTGAGCCTGGGAGATCTTCTCAGGGTATGTCGGAAGTTCGGAATCCCTCTGACTGATTTATTCACTGAGCAACCTGCCACACTACGAGAAGGAAGCAAAGATTACGGAAGAGCAGCGGTTGTACGAGGGTCCGTTCCGAAACAAGCTGAAAACGCGAACATCCACCGAGCCGCCAAACGGCTCGAACTTTACTCGCGGACAGAACGTCTCCTGGCTGAAATACTGCCGAGAGTTAACGAGATGACCCGTAAAGAGGTCCTAGAGGAGTCAGGAGTCTCGCTTAGCTATCTAAAGCAGAACTTTTCGGCGGTGTACAAGAAGATGGCCGGCCTGATGGGCAATCCGCGACTGGAAGCACAGCGCTTGGCCCTTAAACAACTCGACGAGTACATCGTGGAACTGGTCCGTGAGGAGATTTCCGCCGGCCATTTTGCTTCTTATCGCGAAATACGAGCAAGAATCCCCGCTGAATATCGGAGGGCTCTCTGCACTATCAAGGCTCGCGTGCGGGCAACGCGTGCGGAACTGATAGCTACTGCTACAGTACTCGGCGATTCTCCCAATAGCTTGAAGCGTTCGTCGGAATCGTGAAGCGACCGAGAGCATCGAGAACGTGGTTGGGTATAATCCGACCTCCGCGCATGCCAGTTGCGCAGCCGGCACGCCACACTTCAGGTATTGCCAGATTGTAATCGGATAATTGGATCACCTCTTCGCCAGCTTTGCGGCGCACGACCGCCGCGGCAAACCGTTCGACGACCACAGCCACGAAAAGACTTCGTTATGGCGTTAAACAGTTCCGGATATATGCCTGAATTTCATCCCATCCGAGAGAGCTAAGCTTCTCACTTTGCGCTTTGACTCGGCCCACCGATGGATATTCTCCGTTGGCGCAAAGGACTTCCACAGCATGGGCGACCGCCCTACTGTGCTCATCGGCGCACGCACGGCGACGCGCACACTCAAATTCCTTATACCTCGCGATATATGCCGCTTTTAGGTCCGGTAATTCGCGGGTAACAAATGAAATCGGGAATCCCCGCTGAAGGCAGAATCGCTCAAAGGAACATGAAAGACTCGGCTCCACAAGCACTGCCTGAAACGTCGTCCGAATCCTGGACCGTTCGTTTTCCTCCCATTGTTTACGGCGTTCGTCGAGCTGCTTGCTGAGGTCCGGCTCTAATTGTCGCAGCATCGTTGAACTGCTCATCTTGAGCACTTTGGCTGTCGCGTGAAGAGTTGGGGGTGGCATTTGGGCGACTGCCTTTCCCACCATTTCCTTGATCTGACGGTCTCGCGAGACAGGATCGTAGTAAGTTCTTCCGTTGGGCTTTCGGATCGAAAAGTTGAAGGTGAACTGATGAGCCGTCGCATCAGCTGCAATTTCCCCAGTTCCTGTTCCGGCAACATCCGATGATTCGCCGGCGCGTGCTGATTTGAACATAGCTTTACGAAAAAGATCGAGCGGGCTCAATCGTAGGTTGAAGCAGAGTCGGAAAAGGCTTTCGATCCGTGGCAGAGCCAGTCCCTTTGCCCATAGGTAACTTGATCGCTTGGAGCATCCAGCTGCATGAGCAACGGCGGTTCGGCTTTGCTCCATCATTGATTCAAAGTTGGCTGCAAGAACGCGAGCTACGCTGGACGGTGAGAGGGGCAAGACGAACTCCCTCGATGCCTCGAGCAGTAGGGCGACCTGTGCGGAGCACCAGACTTGATACAAGGTCGCGCCACTCAGAATTGGCGGGACTATCTCCTTGGTTTGGTTGCTCCACAGCGGCGAGCCACACATGCCGCAATAGCCGGGGGCCGGCGCACCATCGAATGGTCTCGTGGATGCCTCACAATGTGGACATGTTTGAACGAGCGGCGATATGTCGATGGGACAGACAGAGACGAGGCGAACGGACCAAAGTAGTGGTTCGTACATGTCGTCTGGATCAGTTTCGGCCTGAACAGATAGGCAGCGCGGACACCATGCTCTCCTTCGCCGCAGCCACGAGAAGGAGCTGACCCCTGCAAATTGGCTCGTCGTAAGGCTCCGAAGACCAACCTGGCCAGTGGCGGCCTCTAAGGCCTCTACCCATTTGTGAGTGTTAGTGTCTCCGCCGTCCAGCAGGTATCCGCTTGCAAGAAACAGACGCCGCCTGTGTCGACGATTGCCCGGATTTACAAATAGATTGTCGAAATGTTCGTGACAGATGAGATCGCCAACGGTGACTCGGTGAGCTGCGGCCAAGCGTCTCAGGTATCCGGTTAAGCCTTCAACGAACGGAGTATCAATGGCCTTGGCGCGCAATGAGTAAAATAGCGTTCGGTCGGGCAGCTCAACGTTGCACTCAGTCTTGGCATCTTGCGAAGCCACTTTATCGTTTTCCTTTCGATCGAGTCTGGTGGCGACGCTCTTCCGATGATGCTTGTGCGCTCGAGCACCACGAGAGCTCTTTGCTTCGTGCCATGGCGCGCACCTCGATTGCGGGCATTCTGAAGGCGATCGCAAAATGATTGTGAATCGGACTTTGACCGACATACCCGTTAATGTGCACAGAGTGTGCGCGCATGCGCACACTCTGCAGACGGCTCAGGGCTAATTCCTTCGCGTTTTTCGGCTTGTCAATCTCGAACATGAATCAGGAGCCTTTCAACCCCTAGCGCTGCTGCGGCCCGAACCAGGAACGGTAGTGTTGGTATGACCTGAGCACGTTCTATTCGGGAAACATGTGTGCGATGCGATCCGATCTTCAATGCCAGAGTCAGCTGAGAATATCTGCGTCGTTTCCGCAATTCGCGTAGAGTGTTACCGACTAGAGTCGCGAGGGACTTCTGCTCTGTAGTAATGGAGGCAATCGGAATTTCAAGGTGAAACTCAGTGAGTGGCTTTCGGCAGCGCCGGCAAAATGCTGTTCCGGCAAACTGTCGCAATTTACACCAAGGGCATACCAATACATCCCGGCTTGGGACGTCAGATTGAGGCATAGTCTCATTCCTGAAGTGCGCGCCGTAGTCAGTGCTGGGCTTCTCCGCTACGCGAGAGGATGAAGGGCTATCGGACGGCGAACGGTGTGGTTCCTGCAAGCGATCGGCGGCTGAGATTCGGAGATGCTCTTGAAAGAGCCCCGTCGTTTGCTTGAACTGAGGTGGTTATTCGTTTAGAGACACACAGTAATTCGCCACCGGCAGCCAAACTCAGGTCTGTCCACGAGGTAATGCGTTCGGCGCCCAGAGGAGTGCGGGCTCTTGTGAATCGCAACGCGGGAGTGGCTGGAGAATGAAGTCTGCGGCAGAGAACTTAGAGAAGGGCAGAATTCCGAAGTGTGCGTTTGAGCGCACATTTCGACCGGTTTTTGGGGTTCGTACCGGCAAACCCGATTCACAATAGTTGAATCGCTGGATTCCCTCTGAGCCCTGAGAACGGGCAAGGGATAACGTGCGAATGGTCAGGGCGGCCGAGGATGACTTGAGTAAAGGCCGTTTGTTCGGATGTCAAGAATGCAAGATTGTCCGATGTTTTGTTTCATGATGATCTCCATCTTGAGCCTCCACTTAATCACCCGGGGTGTCGTCAGTCGTGGAACCAATTCGCAGCCATGACGGAATGCGGATTTGATAGACCAGTTGCGTGGAGAGCCGTATGGGAATGTACGACGAAGTGCTCTGCAGTCACGAATTGTTTGGGATGCACAAGGGAGAAACGCATCGGACCGCAAGCCTGCGGCCGTTTGGCGGTCGCGTTGAGCAGTATGAGATCACGTCGTCCGGGCGGCTGGAACTGCTTGAATATGCCGTTGATGATCAAAGCAATCTTGGTAACGAGGGGCGGGCCGGACTTCGCGCGGCGATGACTATGGCCCACATTGGAGGACGCCGAGACCTGAACTATCACGGCTGTCTCGTATTCGACGGCATCGGACGAGCGAGATTTATGGACGGTATGATGGTTGCTCTTGAATCCGAGTTCGACCAATCCTTTGGTGATCGTCGACACACGTCCGCGCCGAGAGTCAGCCAATTCGATCCGGTTCACGACAGTTCGTGGGTGATGGAAGCCCCTATCTATTCGGATGGCCAAATGGGCGGCACATTGCGGGTTCACGGAGACGCAGCAGAAGCTAGATGCCAAATCTGCGGATACACCGTGAGGGATGTGCGCGGCCTAGAGCGCGTCTTGGAGACTCTCTGGCGCCACCTGGTCTTCGAAGGTCATTCCGATATCGACATCGTCGGTGTGGACGGCCTGAGTCGGCTAGACACCCGAGGCATCACTCTGGCCGTGCAAATCGTTGTGAATCGTTATGAACCGGTTTGAATATCCCTCGGCCCAGAAGGCGGATGTGCCTTAAAAAGTAGCCGAATACAGTTCTGCGATTGTCGCTGCGGAAGGGGGAGAACTCCAGCATCACGTACTTACCGATCTCGACCAGATGCCGTTTGGAAGGCGGCATCTTCTCCTCCGTCCAGCGATGAAGCTGTGAGTCCACTGGTCGACAACATTCGGGAAATATTGACACAGGCGCACTACAGTGAAGTTTGGGCCGCATGTTGAAACGCGACGTAAGACTCGCGCACGGGAATCATCCCGGCAAGATAGGCGGGGATTGAGAGTTCGAATCTCTCTGCGGCCCACCCAATTGCGGCCCCGGCGCGGCTTGGCGGGCCGGGCCGGCAACACCGTAGTAGTTGTACGCTATGTAGTTTTAGTCAGTGCCGGTTACGGACTGCAGATGACCTAGGCAGAAGGACACAGCGAGATGGCTACACGTAAGGATCGGAAACCCAAAACAGAACCACCGTCTAAGCAAAGAAAATCAAAACTGGCCGGCGAATGCGCGTTTCCCAGCGAGCAAGAACGGCTCCCACTCCATATTCCTGGAACCTATCAGGTGGCCATGGGCACGGACGAGGAGATGTTGGCCTGGTTGCGAGGAGTTCAGCGGGATGCCCAGGCGATCCTTATCACCTTCTCGAATGAGGCCAGCTACAGAATGTACGGTCCGATCCTCTGGCATGTGGCGCACAAGCTGCCGGAGATCCTCGCGCGTATTCAGCGCCGCAGGTTCGAACAGCTCGTTGTTGCATTGACGCAGATATTACTGTCGCGCCCAAGAGCCGTATCCGCGGCGGTTTCGGGCTCCAAAGTAACACCAGCGAAAGGGGCACCGCCACGACGTCGGCGAGGGTATGCCGAATGAGCGCAAGGGACAGGACAGCTATGGGAGTTCTTGATGATGTTGTCTGCAATAACGACCTGTTCGGGGACCACAAAGGCGAGACGCGTCGCACGCAGAGTTTGCACCCGGCCTTTCCGGGATCCACGTACGAGATCACTCCGACGGGACGATTGGAATTATTGGAGTGTACCTACGAAGATCGTAGTGATCCGCAGGCTCCGCGCTGGGGGCCATTAGCAGGGATGATGACACCGGTCTTCACTGGGCAACGCTCTGACGTAGCCCTGCACGGCTGGCTGGAGTTTCCCGGCTTTGGCTGCGCTAAATTCACGGATGGGACTCTCGTCGCATTTGAGCCGGAAGTAGGTCAATCGGTCGAACGGAATCAGCTTCCCACGATTGCTGTCCAAAGCTCGGCTTCAGTTCTGGAGGGCGCGATCAATGTGGCAGGCGGCGAACCTGCGGAGTATTAGCGGGGTTTCTTTTCTGAACTACAGAGATTAAAGCGCCGGTCAATCTGCGACGTTTCGCATGCCATCGGTTTTCGAGACGGGAGGCTGTACGTCCTTATGAGCGTTGGAGATTTTCGGGAAAGAGTGTACGTCCAAGACCTGGATCAGGATCCCGTTAGTGCTGCCCAGGATGTATTCCTTCTATGGCAGACGACACCCCGGGTTGACGAGGAGATCGAGTAGGTCTTTCGTTGAAGCGGGCGCAGGATGGAACTCTGTCGCTGGAACTGCTCGTGCAGCAACTCAAGGCACTTGCTGCCGGAATCTTACGGAGGCTGTCGTGATCAACACATCCCCAACCCAAGAAAGGCGGCCCTGAATGAAAGATGAAAGTTGGACTCTGACTGGCTGGCCGGCCGTTCCAGTCGTCCTGATGCTGGCAGTCACGCCGGTGGCGACAGCTCTGGTCATATCGCTGCCTGTCGCCTGGCTGGTCAACCACATATTCGCGACTACTGCTATCCGCGCAATTTTCGGGATCGAGCACTTGGGTTACTGGCGAGTCGTCGGACTGTTTGCGATCTTGTTCGCGGCCAGTTTCAAGGTCAAATTTAGCGGTTCTTCAAAATGAAACCCGTCGATTGGAGCATCGGCAGCTTCCGCATAGTGGAGCTAGACATGACCAATGAGCGCAGAGTGACCTTCAATCCGCGCCTGACTGAGGCGGAGTTGGCCAGGTTTTTTGCG
>Ga0206981_10045_pt1 | contig 34397 bp, 34 predicted proteins | sample Alteio_BWMinCont_17_FD_153312 | JGI IMG/M metagenome (GOLD analysis project Ga0206981, IMG submission 153312) | Enriched cells from forest soil in Barre Woods Harvard Forest LTER site, Petersham, Massachusetts, United States -... | ecosystem: Environmental > Terrestrial > Soil > Temperate forest >... | reverse complement strand
AACTCTCACAAAAAAAATTTCTTTACGATATTAGGCCAGAATTTTCAATGTCCAAGCAAGAGAATTTTGGCAGACAAATCGTTGATAATTTAATATATATTGGATATGACTTAACGCTTAATAAAAACATTGCTGTAGATTTCTATATTCTTAATTTGGGCACGATTAAAAGTGAATTTGACGACCGGAAAATACAACACATTCAAGTCAATCAGGTATTTGATTTGTTCAAAGAACAGTCACAGATATCAGTCTTAACAGAATATTACAACACGGAATTATGGTTTAAAGACGAGGTTGGGACACAATATAAGCAAATCATAGTAGGTAACATCCTTGACCTTCGAATTAGTCCCCCAATCCAAGTTCTGTAGCATCTTTTATTACTCGGATTAGATAAGTCGTTCCGTCTTAACTATTCTCATTCGCTCTAAAGCGGAGCAGCAAAGGCTCCTGCACAATGCTTAGTAGGTGATACGAGGCCACTACGCCCATGCTTCGAGTACCTCAGCACGACACCCATTTTTACAGTCAAACCAATGTCAATTCCACCCGTCAAAACCAATTAAGCCGGTAATTTATCGTATATTTATATAAGAAGTCCGGAAGTTAGTAAAGACCGGTTCGAAGAACTCCTTCGGAGAAGTCCGGAAGAAAGAGGGGTGCAATTGATAAAAATCAACTCAAAATCAGTGCAATCAATCCCGTAATCGGTGAAATCATAAAACAAAAAAATGGAATACAACAAATTAACACCCGAAGAAGAATATATCATACTACATAAAGGAACGGAACGCCCGTTTACAGGCGCTTTGCTTGACAATAAAGCACAGGGTTTATATGTATGCAAAAGGTGCGATACACCGCTGTATACATCCGAATCGAAATTCGAATCGCACTGTGGGTGGCCCAGTTTTGACGATGAAATTCCAGGCGCTGTAAAACGCGTGCCTGATGCCGACGGACGGCGTGTTGAAATTGTTTGTGCCAATTGCGGTGCACATCTGGGCCACGTGTTTGAAGGCGAATATTTAACCCCAAAAAATACCCGTCATTGCGTAAACTCTGTGTCAATGAAATTTGTGCCGAATGCGGATTAAGCACCTAACAAGTGTTAAGATTACGGGTACTGAATATTTTTTTAAACACCCGATTTAAACACCTTTCATGCGGGGCATTTGACCCAGCGTTAATGTTAGCTTATGTTTTGTTTATAACTTACAGGTGATGTTAAAAACTTAAACTATCATCATAAAATAGCATACCCTATATTTGATCATAAGTTATTCAACACTATCTATTATTGCCGGTGTTTCTAAGCGGTAATAAAAAACAAAAATCATGTTAAGGCATGGTTTAACGTACAAATGTTAAAGTAGTTTGGCAGGGATCAGTGAGGTTGATATTTAAGTAGTTAGGTGTGATAAACAATCATTTATCACAGAACGGTAAACTAACGCTATGGTATTGTTATCTACTAACGGCTCGTATTGAAAAACTTAAAAAGGGATAATAAAAGCAGTTGATATAAAACACAAGGAGTGCATGGAACAGGAAACAGAATTATTGCTAAAAGAGAACAAAGACCGCTTTGTTATTCTCCCTATTAAGTATCCCGAAATTTGGGAAATGTATAAGAAATGTGAAGCGAGTTTTTGGACGGCGGAGGAGATAGATCTTAGTGATGATATGAAGCACTGGGAGAACATGAATGATGGCGAACGTTTTTTCGTATCGCATGTGCTGGCATTTTTTGCGGCAAGCGACGGGATAGTGAATGAAAACCTTGCCGTTAACTTTATGAGCGAGGTACAGTTGCCTGAGGCGCGCTGTTTTTATGGTTTCCAGATAATGATGGAGAACATCCACTCTGAAACTTATGCGCTGCTGATAGATACCTATATCAAAGACCCTGCTGAAAAAGATCGTTTGTTCCACGCTATTGATACCATACCATGCGTGGGAAAAAAAGCGGAGTGGGCATTGCGGTGGATCAATAACGGATCATTTGCCGAGCGTTTAATAGCCTTTGCGGCTGTTGAAGGTATTTTCTTCTCGGGTAGTTTCTGCTCGATCTTCTGGTTGAAGAAACGCGGTTTAATGCCGGGCTTAACCTTTAGCAATGAGCTGATCTCGCGCGATGAAGGCATGCACTGTGAGTTTGCCTGCCTGCTCTACAAAATGCTGGACAACAAACTTTCGAAAGAAGCGGCAACGGCTATTATTACCGATGCGGTTGAAATAGAAAAAGAATTTATTACCGATGCCCTGCCGGTTAACCTGATTGGCATGAACGCCAAAATGATGAGCCAGTATATTGAATTTGTGGCCGACAGGTGGTTAGGCGAATTAGGGTACGATAAAGTTTACGGCGCATCAAATCCATTTGATTTTATGGAGATGATCTCGCTGCAGGGTAAAACAAATTTCTTTGAGAAAAGGGTAGGCGACTACCAGAAAAGCGGAGTATTAAACTCGCAGGAAAGCAAGTCGTTTTCTTTGGACGAAGATTTTTAGTTAGAGAGATTAGCGGTTATTTTTTATAACCAGCTCAATCTCCCAATCAGAATAAATCAGTGATCAATATAATTAATTAATAATCAATTCCGCCACGAGGGCGGAGAATCAGGAGGCCCATAATGTTTGTAATAAAAAGAGACGGAAAAAAAGAATCGGTAAAATTTGACAAAATTACAGCACGTATTGAGAAGTTGTGTTATGGGTTTCAATTGGTTGACCCGATTGATGTGGCGAAAAAAGTTATTGAGGGCTTGTTTGATGGGGTAACCACATCTGAGCTGGATAACCTGGCTGCAGAAACTGCGGCATCATTAACCACCAAGCATCCTGATTATGCATTGCTGGCTTCGCGGATTGCGGTATCAAACCTGCACAAGAATACGATCAAATCGTTTTCAGAAACCATGCGTTTACTGCATACCTATGTCGACCCTAAAACCGGTAAGGATGCTTCACTTTTAGCCGATGATGTATGGGAAGTGATTGAAAAGAACGCTGAACTTTTAGATAGCAGCATTATTTACGACCGCGACTTCGGCTTTGATTATTTTGGTTTTAAAACGCTTGAAAAATCATACCTGTTAAAGCTTGATGGTAAAATAGCTGAACGCCCGCAGCACCTGTTTATGCGTGTATCAGTAGGCATCCATAAAGAAGATGTGGAAAGTGCTATCAAAACATACCATTTAATGAGCGAGCGCTGGTTCACTCATGCAACCCCAACTTTATTTAACGCCGGTACGCCAAAACCTCAAATGTCGTCATGCTTTTTATTGACAATGCAGGACGATAGCATCGACGGAATTTATGATACTTTAAAACAAACTGCCAAGATCTCACAAAGTGCGGGTGGCATAGGCCTGAGCATTCACAATGTAAGGGCTACAGGCTCGTACATCAGCGGTACTAACGGTACCAGCAATGGTATCATCCCTATGTTGCGTGTGTTTAATGATACAGCCCGTTATGTTGATCAGGGTGGCGGCAAGCGCAAAGGTGCATTTGCTATTTACCTTGAGCCATGGCATGCAGATGTGTTTGAATTTTTAGATCTCCGCAAGAACCACGGTAAAGAAGAAATGCGTGCCCGCGATTTGTTTTATGCCCTTTGGGTATCTGACTTGTTCATGCAACGCGTGGAAGCTAATGAGGACTGGAGCTTATTCTGCCCGCATGAAGCACCGGGCTTAGCTGATTGCTGGGGTAAGGATTTTGAGAAACTATATAAAAAATACGAAAAAGAAGGCCGTGCCCGTAAAGTAGTAAAGGCACAGGAACTTTGGTTTGCCATATTGGATGCCCAGGTAGAAACCGGTACACCTTACCTGTTATATAAGGATGCTGCTAACGGAAAATCAAACCAGCAGAACCTTGGTACTATAAAAAGCTCAAACCTTTGTACTGAAATTATTGAGTACACATCAAAAGACGAAGTAGCCGTTTGTAACCTTGCTTCACTGGCATTGCCGCGTTTTGTTAAGGAAGGTGTTTTTGATCATGATAAATTATACGAAGTAACCTACCAGGCTACTTTAAACCTTAACAAGATCATAGATGGTAACTACTACCCGATTAAAGAAGCAGAGTACTCAAATTTACGCCACCGTCCAATCGGTTTAGGTGTACAGGGTTTGGCTGATGCGTTCATTATGCTGCGTTTACCTTTCGAAAGCGAAGCCGCTAAGAAATTGAATAAAGAGATCTTTGAAACCATCTACTTTGCTTCAATGACTGCTTCAAAAGATCTTGCTATTAAGGATGGTCCTTACGAAACATTTAAAGGCTCACCATTGTCAAAAGGTCAATTCCAGTTTGATTTATGGAAAGTAAAACCTGAAAGTGGCCGTTGGGATTGGGAAAACCTTAGGTTAGATGTAATGAACCATGGTGTACGCAACTCGTTATTGGTTGCACCAATGCCTACCGCTTCAACTTCACAGATCTTGGGTAATAACGAATGCTTTGAACCATATACTTCAAACATCTATACCCGCAGGGTATTGAGCGGCGAGTTTGTTATTGTAAACAAACACTTACTGCGCGATTTGGTTAACCTTGGCTTATGGACCGGTGGCATGAAAGATAAGATCATCACCGCAAACGGATCTATCCAGGATATTGCTGAAATCCCTGCTGATATTAAAGAGCTGTACAAAACTGTTTGGGAAATAAAGATGCGTACCATTATTGATATGGCTGCCGACAGAGGCGCTTATATCTGCCAGTCGCAATCATTAAATTTGTTCATTAACTCGCCAAATGCTTCCAAGCTTACTTCAATGCACTTTTACGCATGGAAAAAAGGCCTTAAAACAGGTATGTATTACCTGCGTACTCAGGCAGCATCGCAAGCGGTTAAATTTACAGTTGAGAACCAGGGCGGCAAAAACATGGATGCTGTTATACCAGATGTAGTTGCAGATGTAACTAACGATGTACCTGCAGGCCCATCATGTTCAATGGAAGAAGGTTGTGTTACTTGTTCGGCATAATTAAGAATTAGTCCATAGTCCATGGACGATAGACCATAGTTAAATTCAGAAGAGAAATCTTTTGAATTTGGCTATGGTCTTTTTACTTTATAGTGATACTATAATCCATAAATTTGAATCCTAATGGTACTATCATCCATGGTCCGTCAGCTATGGTCTAAAAATATGAATCCCAAGCACGAAATCATTCCATGCGAACGTTGCGGAAGCAGCATTGAATGTAAGGCAAACGCTTACACCAAATGCCAGTGCAGCGTGGTGCAGCTTAATTTGAACGAGGTGCAGTACATCGCTGAAAACTATGAAGGCTGTATGTGTGCTAATTGCCTACTGGAGCTACAGCAGGAGTACAAGGTAATGACAGGCTTATCTAAATAAATGAATTCTTCTTTAATTTCATAAATTATTACCCAATCATTAAATAATTAATAATTGTTTAAAATTTAGTGTAATAATTTCTTTATTGTTAATAAATAAGTTTTATATTTATTAACAATAAAAGGGGATTTCAACTATCCGTCAATTATTAACCTAGCACCTTAAACAAAATGAAATGGAACATTGTCACCAACCTTATAATAGGGATATTCTTCGCAGTTATTTATTCATTTACAGCTAACCACGCTACTTCAAAAATATCTGTATTTCGTCCTCTTTATTAACCAATTTCAGAAGAAGATTTTCTTTTTATGAAATTTAACCTAACCTATATCAACAGCAATCCATAAACCATTTATTAATCATTTAACCTAAAAAAAATGAAAAAGAATTTAATCTACACCCTCTTGGTAGGGCTTATTTTGGTGATTGTATATTCATTTACAGCAATAAAACCAAGCCACAAAACACACAAGGCAAAAGCCAAAGCTAAACAACAGTTTACCTGTAATGCGGTTGTTACCGGCGTAACAGGTGTTTATAATGGCCCTTACTCTATTACTATCACCTGGACTTATACAGGCACTCCCGATCATTTTACTTATGGGGGCAACTTTTTTTGTGCTACCGGCTCATCTTATGGTACAACTTCCACAACTTCCAATTCAGCAACAATATCACTTCCCAGTAATTCCGGATGTGAATATAGCGGAATTAACGGGAGAATTATTCCCATCTGTGCTGATGGTACAGAAGGAACCGCTAAGGTATTTAGCGTTACCCACTAGTTTTTAGTTTCAACCTCTGTGATATAGTGATTTGATCCATAAAGAGTAATTTCGTAAATGAAGTTACTCTTTGTGTTTTGGCTATATTAACTTATGATGTTATCACTAACAAAAACAAATTAGTTATCAGTCAACAACCTTTACAGGCTTCTTGTCTTTATCTATCGCCACAAAAGTAAATGTACCGGTAATGGCTTTCTCTCTTTCAAATGAGTACATTTCTTCCACATAAATTTCTACCAGCACCTTCAGGCTGGTGTTGCCGATGTGTTGTACTTTACCCACCAGCTCAATAATTGTACCTGCTGGAATGGGTTTATTGAAATCAATCCTGTCTGATGATACGGTTACCATTGTTTTTCGGGTAAAGCGTGTTGCAGTGATAAAAGCAACTTCATCCATCATGTGCATTGCCGTACCGCCAAACAGGGTATCGTAATGGTTGGTGGTATTCGGGAATACCGCTTTAAAAATTCTTGTTTCGGCTGATTTTGTTCTTTGTTCCAGATCCATTATAATAGTGTATAAGGCTGTATCAAAAATCTAAAAAACACTCAAAATAGCATTTAGTCTCAGTGATCTTTGCGCCTCCTTTGTGCCCTCTGCGGTTTGTTTTTAACCACAGAGTACACAAAGAAAGCACAGAGAAACACGGAGTTTTTATTATCTAAAATTTAATCTCTTATGATTTTACTTTTGACACAGCCTCTCTTTTAATTTAATTAACAGGCTGTTTGCTAAATATTTCTCTTGCAGCTTTTGCTGCCTGCACCATATTTTTAAGCGCTGCCTGTGTTTCGGGCCATTTGCGGGTTTTTAGGCCACAATCCGGGTTTACCCAAATGTTTCCAACCGGTAATAAGGCAGCAGCTTTTTCAAGTAAGCTAACCATTTCATCAACAGACGGGATCCTTGGCGAGTGGATATCATAAACGCCAGGGCCTATTTCCGCTGGGTATTTGAAATCGGAAAACGCTTCAAGCAATTCCATTTGCGAGCGTGAAGTTTCAATGGTAATCACATCTGCATCCATCATGGCAATGTGCTCAATAATATCATTAAACTCACTGTAGCACATGTGTGTGTGGATCTGTGTTTCATCCTTCACCTCGCTTGCCGAAATGCGGAAGGCCTTTACGGCCCAATCCAGGTAAGCGGCACGATCTGCTTTGCGTAGGGGCAGGCCTTCGCGGATGGCAGGCTCATCAATCTGGATGACTTTAATACCGGCTTTCTCCAGTGCAACCACTTCGTCCCGGATAGCCAAAGCGATTTGAAAAGTGGTTTCTGAGCGCGGCTGATCATCCCTAACAAACGACCATTGTAGGATAGTTACCGGGCCGGTTAACATACCCTTCATTAGCTTATCCGTATTTGCCTGTGCAAAGCTGCTCCAGCGCACGGTCATATCTTTTGGGCGGCTTACGTCGCCATAAATAACCGGTGGCTTTACACAGCGGCTGCCATAGCTTTGTACCCAGCCATTTTTGGTAAATAAAAAGCCGTCTAACTGTTCGCCAAAATATTCAACCATATCATTGCGCTCAAACTCGCCATGCACCAAAACATCTATCCCAATCTCTTCCTGCCAGCGGATGGCATCAATAGTAGCTTTCTCAATTTCGGCGTCATATTGCGCAGGCGTAAGTTCTCCTTTTTTTAGTCGGGCCCTTAACTGGCGGATCTCGTCTGTTTGGGGAAATGAGCCTATGGTAGTAGTTGGAAATAAAGGTAAATGGAAGTTTCCCTGTTGTGTTTTTTGCCGGGAAAGAAACTTACCAGTTCTGGTTGCATCAGCATCTGTAATGGCTTCGGTTCTATCTTTGATTACCTGTTTATGAATTAATTTAGAAATATTACGGGTAGAGATTGCCTCAATGTTGGCTTTTAGCAATTCATTGTTACCTTCAATAATTTCACTTAATTCATTTACCTCGTTTAGTTTTTGTTTGGCAAAGGCCATCCAATTTTTTATTTCGGGGTTGATGCCGGTCTCCAGGTCAAGGTCGAACGGGGTGTGTAATAACGAGCAGCCTGGCGCTATCAGCAGCCTGTCTTTACCAACTACCGCAATTGCCTTTTTGATGTGCGCCAGTGAACGGATGTAGTCATTTTTCCAGATGTTGCGCCCGTCAACCACGCCAAGCGATAAGCTTAATGTTTCCGGCATCAGGGTTAGCACTTCATCCAATTGTTTCGGCGCCCTTACCAGGTCGATATGTAAAGCAGATACCGGCAGGTTAACAGCAAGAGATGTATTTTCATTAAGGCCTTCAAAATAGGTAGTAAGCAGGGTCTTTAATTCGGGACATTGTTTTTTGATCTCTTTGTAAGCATACTCAAATGCATCTTTTTCTTTTTGCGACAGATCCATTGCAAGGAATGGCTCGTCTAATTGCACCCAAACAGCGCCCTGGCTTTGTAATCTTTTTAAGATCCAAACATAAACAGGAACAAGCTTTTTTATCAGGTCGATCTTATCAAAACCGGGTTCTTTTTCCTTACCTAATAAAAGATAAGACACCGGGCCTATTAATACAGGTTTCGGGATAATGCCGGTAACTTGCTTAGCCAGATTAAATTCGTCAAAGATCTTTTCAGAAAACAGCCTGAACTGCTGGTTTGCCGTAAATTCGGGAACGATGTAATGGTAATTGGTATCAAACCATTTGGTCATTTCCATTGCGGTAATGTCAAGGCCATCTTTTTGATAACCCCTTGCCATTGCAAAATAAAGATCGATTTCTTTATTCTTTGCATTTTCGGTTAAAACAGCATTGTACCGTTGTGGAATAACGCCAAGCATCAGGGAAGTATCCAAGACCTGGTCGTAAAAGCTGAAATCGTTACAGGGGATCAGGTCGATACCCGCTTCCTGCTGCAATTTCCAGTTTTGTTCACGGATTGTCCTGGCCACGGCGAAGAGTTCTTCGCGGCCTGTTTTGCCGGCCCAGTATTGTTCACTGGCCTTTTTGAGTTCACGGTGGGCGCCTACACGCGGGTACCCTAGATTGTTTTTGAGCATACGCATAAAACTTTTTTGGTTAAACATTAATTTTAGTTAATGCTCCTTACGGTTTTCGGTATGCTTTCGGAGGAAATGGTAATAAAAGATAAAGACATTGCACAGGCATACAAATACCCATAAAATGCTTTATTCTCTGACTACTGCTTCAAAACGCGAAAGCATTGTCTTAAACAGGGGGCAAGTATCCTGGCTTGTAACATTGTTGCCGTCCTTCTCGCCCCGTTTTGGCGGGACAATGGACATTGATTAAAGGCAACAACTTTTTGTGTTACTTACAGTTGCGCGACAGCCCGTGATTTACACACGGTTCCTTTTTCATCCCGGATCATAAACCCGGGAACCTCACTGTTGAAATAAAGTAAAGAACTTGAAGCAAATATAGGGAATAAGTCGGGAAGTCCGAAAGTCGGAAAGTCCGGAAGAAAAAAAGAAAAAGCAAATCCAACAATTACGCCAGCTGATTACTCCTCACTTTTTACCTGGCTTCCGATCTCACTCATAATGGTTTGAAAGTGAAAATAAAAACCAAAGGTTCTTCTTATTTTTTGTGGTTGCTGCTCAAGGTGTACTCCATCGGCTTTTAGTTGGTCAAACAAGGCAATTTCTTAGTATTTACAAGTGCAAAACTTTTTACTTTCGGACTTTCCTGACTTTTCCGACTTTCGGACTAAATAAGTATCTTCGCCCCTCGTAAATCATTTTCTATACTTCATGAAATTATTAGAAGGAAAAACCGCGCTTATCACGGGAGCATCAAAAGGGATAGGGCGTAAAATTGCCGAAAAGTTTGCAGAGCATGGCGCTAATGTAGCTTTCACTTATTTATCGTCTGTTGAAAAAGGACAGGCCCTGGAGCAGGAGCTGCAAAGCTTTGGCACACAGGTAAAAGGCTATCGCTCTGACGCATCAAAATTTGACGAAGCAGAAAAACTGATCAATGATATTATTGCCGATTTCGGCACTTTGCATATAGTGGTTAATAATGCAGGCATAACCAAAGATGGTTTGCTTATGCGCATGACCGAAGCCCAGTGGGATGAGGTTATGGATGTAAACCTAAAATCGATATTTAACGTTACAAAGGCAGCATCAAAAATAATGATGAAGAACCGTAATGGCGTGTTTATTAATATAAGCTCGGTTGTTGGTGTTCAGGGTAATGCAGGCCAGGCTAACTATGCGGCTTCAAAAGCAGGCATCATAGGCTTTTCAAAATCAATAGCAAAAGAGCTTGGATCACGTAACATCCGTACCAACGTAGTGGCTCCCGGCTTTATAAAAACTGAAATGACCGAAGTGCTGGATCCAAAAGTAGTAGAAGGCTGGGCACAGGCCATCCCGCTTAAACGCGGCGGCGAAACCGAAGATGTGGCCAATTGCTGCGTTTTCCTGGCATCAGATATGGCAACATACATTACCGGGCAGGTTATTCCTGTTGATGGGGGAATGCTGTAAGTAGGTTGTAAAAGTTATAGTAGTTTATAAGGGTTGTAAAGGTTTGCTTAATTCAGGCTTTTACAACCCTTATAACTTTTACAACATTTTAAACTTTTACAACAACTAAATAAACAGCATATTTGGCTTACAGATATGCTGTTTTTATTTTCAATCACTTGGGGAACGGTTTCGGGATGGTGGGTGCCTGCCTGCCTGGTATTAGGTTTGCTGTATGCGTGGATATTTTACCGGCAGCCTGTAAATCTATCTAATAAATTCAGGTATGGGCTGTTTGCTGTTCGTGCTATAGCGGTAACTGTTATAGCTTTGCTGTTGGTTTCACCGTTGGTGAAATCGGTAAGCTACAATCCGCAAAAACCATTGGTTTTGGTTTTGCAGGATAACTCACAATCAATTAAAATGTTTAGAACAGTGAGCGAAGCTAAAGTCTCCCCAACCGGGGGAGATTTAGAGGGGGCTTGGGTCGATGCTTTAGCGGGTTTAAAACAACAATTGGGCGATACTTATGATGTGCAAGAGTTTAATTTTGATAAAGAGCTAAATAACGGCTTAAGCAAAAGCTTTAATGGCAAACAAACAAATCTGTCAAATGCCTTGCACCAATTAAATGATCGTTTTGTAAACCAAAATATTGGTGCATTGGTAATTGCTACCGATGGTTTGTATAACCAGGGAAGCGATCCGCAATATGAAGCAAAAAACTTTAAGAACAGCATTTATACGATTGCCCTTGGCGATACAGTTGCCAAACGTGACCTGCTTATTGGCAATATCAATTATAATAAAACTGCCTTTTTAGGAAATGATTTTGATGTGGAGATCCTTGCAGAAGCCTATCAAAGCAAAGGTGAAAATATTCGTTTAAACATTACCGAAGATGGCAAACAGGTTAACTCGCAAAGTATCCCGGTAACCTCAAACAGTTTTCAAAAGCAGGTTACGGTAAAGCTTAATGCCGATAAAAAAGGACTACGTAAGTTTAATATCAGCATAACGCCTGTTAAAAACGAGACCTCGACCCAAAACAACTCCGAAACCATTTATGTTGATGTGCTGGATGCCAAACAGAAAGTGTTGCTGCTTTATGAGGCACCACACCCTGATATCAGCGTGATTCGTCAGGCTATAGAGAATAACCGGAATTACGAGGTAAAAGTAAGTTTGGTAGCCGATATTGTGACAGTTAAGCCTGCAGATTATAACCTTGTGATATTTTACCAGCTCTCTGCAGTAAGTAATGGCGCAATTCAAAATATTATAAAAAGCAAAGTGCCGCTCTGGTATCTGGTGGGCGCACAAACGGATCTGAATAATTTTAACAGCAATCAAAAAGTTGTCAGGATTAGTTCGGGCAGGCTGGAGATGCAGGAAGTATTTGCACAACCAACAACAGATTTTACAGCATTTACCTTGTCGGATTCGTCACGAAAAAAAATAATTAACTTCCCGCCTTTGCTGGCACCCTATGGCAGCTATGGTTCGCCACCGGCAGGCGGTGTGCTTTTAAAGCAGCGGATCGGTGCTGTTGAAACAACCTATCCATTATTATCTTTTGGCGATGATGCCGGGAGGCGTGTAGGCGTATTAAATGGCGAGGGTTTATGGCGCTGGCAGTTGGCAGAATACCAGGCTTACGGCAATCATCATGCAGTAGAAGAATTGTTTAGCCAGGGCGTGCAATACCTTACGGCCAATGCAAACCGGCAGCGGTTTATAGTTTACACAGCAAAGCATGTGTTTGACGAAGGGGAAAACGTGATCATTAATGCCGAGCTATACAACGATGCACTTGAACTGGTAAATACCCCTGATGTAAAGATAGAGCTGAAAAGCGAAGCCGGGAAAAACTACAGCTTCCTGTTTAGTCGAAATGATAAGAGCTACCAGCTGGATGCGGGTACCTTACCTGTGAGCGAATATAACTACACTGCTACCACAAAAAATGGCGCCAAACAATTTACGGCAACCGGGCAATTAACTGTAAAACCATTAAATCTGGAATCGCGCCAGAGCGCTGCCAATCATCAGCTGTTAAACACCATAGCCAAACAAAGCGGCGGGAAAATGTTGCAGCCTTCGCAAATTAACCAGCTTGCCAATCTTATCCGTAAGAATGAGAATATTAAAACTGTAGTGTTTGAAGATAAGCACTACAACGATATTATTGATGTGAAATGGGTGTTTGTGGTGATATTAGGCTTGCTGAGTTTGGAATGGTTTATCCGTAAGCGTGAGGGGGAAATATAATGATCAACATTTCTTCAATAATTGAAATTTCGGGTACGGTGGCTTTTGCTATTTCGGGTGCGTTTTCTGCAATGCAGAAACGTATGGATATTTTCGGCGTGATCATTATGGGGTTTGTTACGGCAATAGGCGGCGGAACCATAAGAGACATACTGATAGGTGACACACCCGTTAGCTGGATGCGTGATTACAAATTGCCACTAATTATATTAGGCACTGTTATAGCTGCCATACTTTTTAAAAAGTATATCAAAACCTTTAAAGTGACCTTGTTTTTGTTTGATGCGCTTGGTTTAGGGTTATTTACCATTATTGGAATCCAGAAGGGGGTCAGCATTGGACTTAATCCTGGTATTTGTATTGCTTTGGGCACTATAACGGGTTGCTTTGGGGGCGTTGTGCGCGATATATTATTGAACCACATTCCACTAATATTTCATAGGGAGATCTATGCCACCGCATGCATCTTCGGTGGAATGTTATATTTCCTGTTGGTTGGTTACCTGGATATCAATATCGTAAAAGTAATAGCGATAACTGTAATTTGCAGCATTAGGATAATAGCTGTGAAATTTAAGCTGACGCTGCCTAAATTGTACGTATAAATGCACTATCGTACGGCAAGGACTTATTACCTGATAATTTTTCTACCAATATTTGGCCTTTACCGGGCCGAATTATAAAGTTTAAAAGAAAGTTATGAGCGTAAGATAATACTGGGCTTTTGATAACAAGGAAACTAGTGCCATGTCATTCAAAGATTGACGGTTAGTCTTGAGTCGAAAGTCTTGAGTTCCAAGTCAGAAAAGACAAGAATTCGACTTAGGACTTCCGACTAAAGACTTAACACTACTCTGTAGCTCTAATAACTAAAATCTATTCCTCTTTCTTCTCCTTAACAATCACAAAAACGTCCTCATTATCTTTTTTCATCAGGTACTTTTCGCGGGCGAATTTTTCGAGTTTTTGGGGGTTTGAGGTGAGCTCGTCAAGATCTTTGGCAACCTTTTCGGTTTCTTTCTGGTAAAAGTCGCGTTCAAGTTTAAGCTTGTTCACTTCCTGGTGGTATTGATATTGCGAGAACAGGTCGTTCTTATCAAAAAATATCATCCACACCAAAAAGGCAAATGAAATCAAAAAGTATTTGTTTCTGAACAGGTTGATTAGCCGGCGAAATCCCATATCACTAAAATTTGACCTAAAGCTATCTAAAATACGCATCGAATACAAGTTTGGTTATGAACTTTTCAACAAGTTGGTTGTAAAGGCTGTAGATGTTGTAAGGGTTGTAGAGGTTGTAATATTAATATATTCGTTGCGCATTTGCGGGAAATCCTGCAGGAACACAATTTAACTTTTACAACCCTTACAACGTCTACAACCCTTTTAACTAACACTAATCCCTTCTTCCGCCACGATCACGGTTGCCGCCGCGGCTTGCGCCGCTCATGCCGCTGCCGCCTGCTGTTTTACCGGCTGCTCCACGGCCACGATCTGCACGTCCAAAGGCACGGCCTCTTTTTTGTCCGCCGCCGCCCTGGCCACCGCCTGAACCTTTCTTTTTGCCTTCGGCATGTTTTGCAACGATGCTTTGCGGGCTCATGGGGTAAGGGTGTCCTTCCTCAACCGGGATCTCTTTCGAGATCAGTTTATGAATGTCCTTTAAAAATTCAATTTCTTCCTCGTCGCAAAATGAAAGCGCTATTCCGCTTGCCCCGGCACGGCCTGTACGGCCAATACGATGTACATAAGTTTCTGGGATATTCGGCAATTCGTAGTTGATAACGTGGGTAAGCTCGTCAATATCAATACCGCGGGCTGCAATATCAGTAGCTATTAATACGCGTGTGGTACGGTTTTTAAAGTTTGTTAAAGCGCGCTGACGTGCGTTTTGTGATTTGTTACCGTGAATAGCCTCGGCAGTTATGCCTACACGGATAAGGTCTTTTACCACTTTATCTGCGCCATGCTTGGTACGCGTAAATACAAGGGCTGTTTTAATCTCCTTGTCCTTTAATATATGGGCAAGCAATGCTCTTTTATCATTTTTTTCAACATAATAAAGCGCTTGCTGAATAGTATCTGCAGTAGAAGAAACCGGGGTAACTTCAACTTTTTCAGGCTTGTTCAGTATCGTATCTGCAAGCTGCTGGATCTCTTTTGGCATGGTGGCCGAAAAGAACAGCGTTTGCCTTTTGGCAGGAACTTTGGCAATGATCTTTTTAACATCATGCACAAAACCCATATCCAGCATACGGTCGGCTTCGTCTAATACCAGCATTTTAATGTGTTCCAGGTTTACATAACGCTGGTTCATCAGGTCTAACAAACGACCGGGAGTAGCAACCAAAATATCAACGCCCCTGCGTAAAGCGTCGGTTTGCGGGTTTTGGTTAACACCACCAAATATAACCAGGTGCTTTAGGCCTGTATGTTTGCCGTAAGCGGCAAAGCTCTCGTCAATCTGGATAGCCAGTTCGCGGGTTGGGGTTAGTATAAGGGCCTTTATTGTTTTTTGCTCTTTGTGTTGCAGCCTGTCCTGGTATAGCAATTGTAAAATAGGAATGGCAAAGGCGGCGGTTTTACCGGTTCCGGTTTGCGCGCAGCCAAGCAGGTCTTTATGTTGTAATAAAATAGGGATGGCTTGTTCCTGTATAGGGGTGGGGGTTGTATAACCCTCGGTTTTTAAAGCCCGTAAAATAGGCTCAATTAAATTTAAATCTTGAAATAACATGTAATGTTTTTAATATATGTGCTAACGCGATTGCATAAGCGGATCTGAAGAGTCGTCTGATAAATCAAAACCGTAAGCTAACGGGTAATTGCTGCAAAGATACGCTTTTAAACTAAGATTTGTAGGATTTGAAGATTATAGGAGTTTTGGGTGACTGTTTATTTATATATTTCTACAATATTTTATTCGCAATCAACACATCTGCAATCTTATTCGCCTTGTCTGCAGCGTTACCGCTTCCCAGGTTTGACAGTACAATAATTGCAACCTTACTATCCGGGAAACGCATTAGTTGTGAGCTTATGCCGAAATCGCCGCCATCCCATGCTACATAAGTTCTGTTTTTGTATTTGCCAAAATAAAGCCCGAATGCCTGGTTATCCATGTCGTGGTTAAACTTTATGGTTTTATGCATCAGGTTATAAAATGCTTGTCCGCCAAACTTTTTACTGAAGAAATTTTCGCTCCACTTAATTAAATCATTCACGGTTGTAGCAACCCCACTTCCGCCATAGGTGGGTGAATTTCGCGGATGCTGGATCCAATCACCTTCATAGCTTACATAAATACCCTCTTTTCTATAGGCGTCCACATATTCTTTTGTTCGTTTGTTGTAGGGCGTAACCCGGTTTGTTATAATGGTGGTAATATCATCATTTATCAAAGTATGGTTCATACCCAGCGGCTCAAATAGTCGCTTTTTGGAAAATTCGCTAAACGATTGCCCGCTTACTTTTTCAATAATTTTGGTGAGCAGCATAAAATTTACGTTGCAATAATCCCATTTATCGCCGGGTTTAAAAGCCAGGGTATCCTGGGCTAGCGAAATTTTAATGCAATAATCTATATCGAAGTAATTAAAAGTAATCCATGTTTTACCATCAGGGCGGGGAAGTTTAAAATAGTCGGTTATGCCACTGGTATTATAGATGAGGTGTTTTATGCGGATAGTATCTTTGTATTTTGCCAATTCAGGTATAAAAGCACTTGCCGGGGTTTCAAGGGGTATTTTGCCGTCCATAATTAGCAAAGCAATGCATGCAGCAGTAAATTGCTTGGAAACGGATGCAATGTCAAAGGATGAATTAACTGTTATCGGGATTTCATAATCGAGGTTAGCTGAACCATAACCCTTTGCATATAAAACCTTATTGCCTTTTACTATTCCTATAGCATAGCCGGGTGAGTTCTTCCTATTATAGTCTTTAAAAAGAAAGTCTATTTTGTTTTTTTGCCGGGGTGATAAGGCTGCGTTTTGAGCTGATGACTGCGGATATACGTTTATTGAAATTACCAGGCATATAAATAAGGATAATAATTTCATTTATGTTGTATAAGATAGAGGTTATTAAATATTTTTAGAAGTTTCCGCTACATTATTATCCTTCTTCTTAAAAAATGCATGCAATAAAAGGATGATCATCCCCAGCATGATGGATACATCGGCCACGTTAAAGATCCCGGTTTGGAAAAAGCCAAAGTTGATGTGCATAAAATCAGTTACTGAGCCATACCTTATCCTGTCGTAAATATTACCGAAACCGCCGCCAACAATAAGGATGACGCTGAATAAAGTTGTACGGGTAAGCTCCCGGGTTAACATAAAAACAAACCCGGCAGCAACGGCCAGCAGGGGAAGCAGGTTTAGCAAGATCATTTTTAACGGACCGGAAAGTGTATTGCCAAGGCTTAAAAAAGCGCCGGTGTTTTCAACCTTTATTATGGTGAAATGATTGTTCAGGAAAGCAACCTGGTCGTAATAATGCAGCTTCTTCCTTACAATAGATTTTGAAACCTGGTCGCAGCCAATGTTGATGCTGAGCAGCAACAGGATAAGAATAATTCTTAAAAAACCTTTTACCTTCATAACAGAACCGGGATTAAGCGGATTTTGTGGATTTAAAATGGATGTAAATTTAAGATTTAAAAAGATTAATAATTAAACGATGAATGCTAGTATTTATACAAAGAACAAACACTCATTCGCTCTTCATTTTAATTCTTTTTATTTTTTAACGAAAAGCCGGCTTCCTATAATTCGTGAAATTCGAATAAATTCGGGAGAATTCGTGGATCTTCAATAACAAATCCTCAAATTTATTATCTTTAAGCAGCAAACTAATCAGCATGAAAAAAACTTTACTTTTTCTGTTCTTAACCTTTAATATTTTTCTGTTGCGGGCACAAAATGGCAGCCAGCCTGTTACTGTTACAGATCTGACCAAAATTGTTCAACTGGGCACCGCATCGTTTTCGCACAACGGCAAGTGGGTAGTATTTGTGAGTAAATCGATACTGCCGGATGAAGACAAAAAAAATGAATATATCTATCGCACACAAATCTGGCTGGTTCCCGCTGATGGCAGTGAGCCTCCGCGTGCGTTAACTTCCGGAACGGTGAACAGCAGCCAGCCGGTATGGTCAGCCAATGATGAGCAAATTGCATTTGTACGATCGGTAAAAGATAAATCGCAGATCTTCCTGCTTTCGCTTAATGGAGGCGAAGCAGTACCCATTACATCTGATAAATACGGAGCAAGTTCTCCCCAGTTTTCGCCAGATGGCAGCAAGATCTTATATTCCGTTAGTTTATCCTATACAGAATTATTAAAGGATTCTATATTGAACTCAGGCCACAGTGTACCCAACTGGCCGATGGAAAAGCCCGGTTTTAAGACAAACCTGCCTCAATCAAAAGCCAAACAAAACGCCAATGGCAGCCTGGATGAGATCCGCGCTTATTTAACACAAAACGCTGCTGATAATAAAGTAAAGGTTTTTAACAAGCTAAGTTTTGAGGGAGAAGCTAATACCGAGCCTGAATTTGACTTTAACCATTATTATATTACCGATACTAAGCCAGGTTCAAAAGCGATTCCGTTAACCTATGGTTTTCACAGCTATAGCGGAGCAGTATTTACGCCTGACAGTAAAACCATTATTTTATCTGCGGATGCTGATAGCCTGGTAAATCCTGACCGTGCCCATGAAACTATTATTTACAGCATGCCGGCTACAGGCGGCGCATTAACGCCTTTAATAAAGGAGGCGGGGATGTCATTAAGTAACGGCCCGGTGTCTCCGGATGGCAGGTACCTGGTTTACCAAATGAATAAGGATCTGACCATTGACATTCCGCACCTGCTGATTTATGATCTTAAAGATCCGGAGAAAAAGATCAGAATCCCTGTTGACCGGGTTGTTACCGGAACGGTATGGTCGGCGGATAGCAAGTATTTGTATTTTACGGCACAGTCAAACGGTGGGGTGCCAGTTTATAAGGCAAACATAGCCAATCCTGCGCCGGTTATGCTAAGCACCTTTGACGAGGGGCTGGGCAGTTTGGGTGTCAGTAAAAAACAGCTGGTTTATGTAAAAACCGAAGTCGCCGATCCATTTGAGCTTTATGTAAGCGATTTAGACAGGAAGGCGGAAAAACGACTTACTTCCTTTAACGCCGACTGGATAAAAGACAAAAAACTGAGCTTCCCTGAAAAGAAATATTATACCAACAGCAAAGGTTTGAAGGTGGAATATTGGGTGATGAAACCAACCAATTTTGACCCGAATAAAAAGTACCCGGTAATGCTGCAGATCCATGGCGGGCCAACTGCCATGTGGGGACCGGGCGAAAGCACCATGTGGCACGAGTTTCAATATTTTTGTGCTAAGGGCTACGGCGTGGTTTATTCAAATCCGCGTGGCTCCGGAGGTTATGGAATTGATTTCACCAAAGCAAATTACCAGGACTGGGGCGATGGCCCTACCGAGGATGTGCTTGCCGCCCTTGACGGCGCCTTAGCCGAAGGCTGGGGTGACAGCAAGCAAACAGTAGCAACTGGTGGTTCTTATGCCGGCTATTTAACCGGGTGGCTTGCCGGGCACACCAAACGCTTTGCCGCCATATCATCGCAGCGTGGCGTATATGACCTGACCACTTTTTTTGGCGAGGCGAATGCCTGGGTGCTGGTACCCATATATTTTGGCGGCTACCCCTGGGATGAGAACATAAAGCCTGTTTTAGCTAAAGAGTCGCCTTTTACTTATGTAAATAATATTACAACCCCATACCTGATCATCCACGGCGAAACTGATCTGCGGACGGGGATTGTTCAGGGTGAGATGATGTATAAGGCATTAAAAGTACTAAACCGCCCTGTTGAATATGTACAACACCCCGGCGGAACCCATGAACTGGTACGATCTGGTAACGTAAGGCAGCGGATAGACCAGATGCTTAGGATTTATGAGTTTTTTGAACGATATATAACACACTGAAATCCAATAAAAAAGCCGGTGCTTAGCCGGCTTCTAAAAATTCGTGAAATTCGAATAAATTCGAGATAATTCGTGAATTTCTTATTTCTTAAAATACTTAAAGTTTTTACCTATAAACTTAGCGTTCTCGCCTAATTCTTCTTCAATACGCAATAACTGGTTGTATTTAGCAACCCTGTCTGAACGTGACAATGAACCGGTTTTGATCTGACCGCAATTTAATGCTACAGCCAAATCGGCTATGGTTGAATCTTCAGTTTCACCTGAACGGTGGCTCATTACCGAAGTATAGCCATTGGTTTGTGCCAAAGTTACCGCGTTAATAGTTTCGGTTAAAGTACCTATCTGGTTAACTTTTACAAGGATGGAGTTAGCAATATCCTCGGTGATGCCTCTTTGTAAACGTTTTACATTAGTTACAAAAAGATCATCGCCCACCAGCTGTACTTTACCACCTATCCTGTCGGTTAATAATTTCCAGCCTTCCCAATCATCTTCAGCCATACCGTCTTCGATAGAAATTACCGGGTATTTTTCTGTTAATTGAGCCAAATATTCAGCCTGTTCAGCACTGGTGCGGATAGCGCCTTTTTCACCTTCAAACTTGGTATAGTCGTATTTGCCGTTCACGTAAAATTCAGATGCGGCACAGTCAAACGCTAAACAGATCTGCTCACCAGGTTTGAATCCTGCTTTTTCAATCGCTTTCAAAATGGTTTCAACGCCATCTTCAGTGCTGTCAAAAGTTGGAGCGAAGCCACCTTCATCACCAACTGTGGTTGTAAGGCCCCTGTCATGCAGGATCTTTTTTAAGTTATGGAATACTTCGGTACCCCACTGCAATGCTTCTGAAAAAGAAGAAGCGCCAACCGGCATGATCATGAATTCCTGGAAAGCGATAGGCGCATCAGAGTGAGAGCCACCGTTAACAATATTCATCATCGGGAGAGGCAGCGTGTTGGCATTTACACCACCTATGTAGCGGTATAAAGGCTGGCGACTTTCCTGTGCAGCCGCTTTAGCAACCGCTAAAGAAACACCAAGAATGGCGTTAGCGCCTAATTTCCCTTTATTTTCAGTGCCGTCAAGCTCAATCATTAAGGCATCAATGCCATTTTGATCAAACACATCAGCACCCTGTAATTCTTTTGCAATTATATCATTTACGTTGGCAACGGCTTTCAAAACGCCTTTACCCATATATACTGCCTTATCGTTATCGCGAAGCTCAACAGCCTCGTGTACACCGGTTGAAGCACCAGACGGTACAGCGGCACGGCCTAAAGCGCCATTTTCGGTTAAAACATCAACTTCAATAGTGGGGTTACCGCGCGAATCAAGGATCTGGCGGGCATGGACATCAATTATTAAGCTCATTTGATTGGAATTTGTGAATAAAACAACTTAGTGTACGTTTTACACTAATACAATATAGTTTTCAAATATACAATTTCAATCAAATAAGTGTCAATATTATTAAATGATTTCACCGATTATTGAATGATTTCACCGATTGGTAACGGTAAATTAACGTTGATTGGGGGATTCGATGTTGTTTTGAACCATGATTCATTTGATTACAGGATTGCCATGATGTTAAATGCAGATATTTGTCTGAACCACGATTGTCGGATTAAGTATCAACCTGATTTTTTAATTAATTGAACCCTGTATCTCTCATTTGGTAATCCTATAATCATTAAATCAAGCGAATCATGGTTCAGAAAAAAAATCCGAAATCGAAACGGCGAAGCCTTCTTGAACACCGTTGAAAACAAACAACAGTGAAAAATTCCGACTTTATGAGTGTTTGAAAGATTCATTGTCTTTTACGGTAAGAGCCTTCGGCTCGATACATCTTGTAACAACGGGTTTCAACCCGTTGAGAACTCATACCACACATAAGCAGTGCCATCGGCACGATGCATATCGGTCTTAGGAAGCATTTACCATTATGCATTGATTTATACAGACCGAACCTATGGTTCTTTTTAGCTGGTTTTTATAGCCAACGGATTAAAATCCGTTGTTACAATATAGGTCGAGACTACCCCTCTGGTAGTTCTTTTTTAGCATTGAGGCAATGAAAATGAAGGATTATAAATTTTTCGAACACTCGTAATCCAAATTCCGAAATCAATTTACTCCCATTTAAACGTTTTAACTGCTATTGCATAAATACCAATAAACCAGATGCCTAATATTAATAGTTGGTGGGTTACTTCGTTTAAACCTGCGCCTTCAAAAGCAACTTCGCGCATAGCGTCATTCAGGTAGGTTAGGGGGAGTGCCTTACTGATAGCCTGCAACCAGCCCGGGAAAGCAGTTACAGAAAAGAAGGTGCCCGATAACAGGAATTGCGGCATAGTTATGATATTGGAAATAGGCGGAATACTACTCTCGCTTTTAGCAATGCCTGATATTATAAATCCAAAACCCATAAATATGATGAGGCCTATGGCCGCCAGCACCAGCATATTGAGCACTGTTATCACCCCATGGATCAGCGTAAAACCAAACCAATAATGCCCAACCAGGATAATAAACACAGCGCCGAGCAATGAAAATACCAAACGGGCCAGTGCCTCGCCTAAAACAATGCTGTATTTTTTTACAGGTGTAGCAAAAAAGCGTTTGATAACCAATGTTAACCGCAAGCTTAAAAATACGAATGCAGTACCAAAAACACCGCTGCTTAATAAAGAAAATCCCAGCATCCCCGGCAGCAGGAAATCGATATATTTATACTCCCTGCCTTTAATGGTCGTTTCGCGCACTTCGGCCACTGCAGGAGGCGAGGTATTACCGTAGCTGTTAATTTGATAGGAAATAGTGGTAAGCAACGATTTAAAAACACCACCTTTTTGTGCCGACGCATTTGAATATTGAACATTTAGCGTATATGGCGGGCGGGCATTGTTTTTTTGTATATCGATAATAGCAGCAATATCGCCCCTTGAAAGGCTCGTAGCCATTTGAGCCGTGGTTTTATTCCTGATCAGGTTCACCAAAGGGTTCTTTTTCAATGCCATATAAACCGGACCCGTTGTATCGCAGGTTTTTGCTACAGCCACATCAACGCTTATGCCGCTGCCGCCAATGTTGGCAAAAACAGTTATAAATATCAGCGGGAAAGCCAAACTAAACACCACTGCCGAAGGGCTGCGGATGATAGAACGGAAACTGGCTTTAGCAATAGCCATGGTTGCATTAAAGTTGCTGTATTTCTTTTGTTGGTTCATTAGTTCACTGGTTCAATAGTTCATTGGTGTGTTATTCAATAGGGTAGTACTGTCAACTGCTCACTCGCAACTGCAAACTTTTGCTCCCTCCTTTAGGGGGCCCGGAGGGCTTAACCTTCCCGCCATTCTTTGCCGGTCTTGTTTATAAAAACATCTTCCAGGTTGGCCAGCTTAACTTGTTTTTTACGCTCAAAGCCTGATGCTACAAGCTCATCAATAAAATGGTTTGGTGTATCAATACCGATGATGTGGCCGCCATCAACAAAGGCAACGCGGTCACACAGTTCCTCGGCTTCATCCATATAGTGGGTGGTAATTACAACTGTTGTTCCGGCATCGCGAATCTCACGGATCAGATCCCATAAATTACGGCGGGCCTGCGGATCAAGGCCGGTAGTAGGTTCATCTAAAAAGATAATTCTTGGGTTATTTATTAGTGTGGTAGCTATTGAGAAACGTTGCTTTTGTCCGCCGGACAGGTCCTTATATTTTGCTTTTGCCTTATCGGTTAAAGCCACCTTTTCCAGCATCTCCATGGGTGATTTATTTATTCCATACAACCCACAAAAAAGCTTGATCAGCTCAGACAGGTTTAAATTTGGATAATAACCGGCAGCTTGCAGTTGTACACCTATTACCTGTTTAATGTTATTGGCATCAGTTTCAATATTAAAACCATCAACAGTGATCTCGCCGCTGGTTTTATCTCTAAGGGTTTCAATTATCTCGAGCGTAGTGGTTTTACCGGCGCCGTTTGGGCCAAGTAAACCAAAGATCTCGCCCTCGTAAACTTCAAAGCTTATTTCTTTTACAGCGCTAAAATCGCCGTAGTTTTTTACCAGGTTTTTTACGGTTATAATAGGTTTTTCTGCCATGTTGTAAAAATGCAACGGATTAATGAATTATCAATGAGTTTTGAGTAAAATATAACCCCCCTCCCGGTTTAGAGAGGGGGTTGGGTGAGGTTATCTGCCCGCGCCCTTATTAACTAATTAAATGACCAATAGAATGCATTACAGATACTAAATGTTCGGCAGCTTTTACTGCAAGGTGGATAAGTTGAATTGCGACTAACGTTTTCATAACAAGGATTGATTTATGGCTCAAATTTGCTAACAGAACAGCTTTTTGCATAGGGATATTAGGCGAAGTGCAGAAAAATGTCGGTGAATTGTTGCCGCCGGTCGATGAATATGGGGCAAATTTGGGTGAGGATTTAAAACTATCGGTAGAATATCTATATCTTTAGTATGCGATATTTTTCAACCTTTAATTGCCTTAAAATAAGCCCATCATGAAAACTCTTTTAATTCTTTTTGCCTGCGCGATAGTTTTATCATCCTGTCATGTCTCTGTTAAGAAAACCATTGGCGACGACTCAACAACGAACAAAACCTACACGGTTCCCGATGACAGCGCCATTACCAAAGCGGTACATGATGCTTATGCAGCCATTAGTTTTAAAGAAGGTGAGCAGCCGGGGTATACCGAAATTCAAAACTACTTTATTCCTGAAGCGCAATTGATCAATTTCCGCACAGATACTCCGCAGATAGTAGATATTAAACATTTTATTGATCCTTTATATAAAACCTTTGTTGAACAGAACCATATCCATATGTTTTATGAGGAGGAGATTTTTGGCAGGACCGAGCAGTTTGGCAAAGTTGCCCACCGGATAAGCACCTATGTAACCTATTTAAACACAAGAGATAAAGCCGAAGAAAGGGGAGTGAACAGCTTCCAGCTGATAAAAACCAAAAACGGCTGGAAGGTTTCGAGCATTATTTGGGATGTAGAAAAACCAACATTAAGGGTGCCGGAATACTATTTGAAGAAATGATCGTAGAGACGCGATACTTTGTGTCTATGAAAATACCGGAGACGCAAAGTATTGCGACTCTACATTTTTTATTCCCCCTCCATCAAAGTATAAACTTCCTGCATGTAAACGGCTTCTTGCATTGCCGCATGGAAGTTTTCCCATTGCTCGGTGGTAAAGGTTAGCTGAAGATCGTTTACCGGTGTGCGCATTACTATACGCTCCTGTCCGTCAGGAAAGGGGAACGAATGCGCTGTAAATTCAAGCTCTTCGGCAAAGTTTTTAAATTCTATGAATTGCCCGGTCGAAAAGCTCATGATGAAATTATTATGCCATATAAAAATACAACGGCATTCTGCACATCGGCTTATCACTGATTCTCCAACCTGGCTTAATACTTTGGTGTCGCACATATTGATGTAATTAATTTGTGCCTGCCCTGTACAATGTCTTTTTTCATAGGAGCATTTTAAACAGGGCAGGACTTTGGATCTTTAACCTTTTATCAGGTAGTCTGCTATTACTTTGCGAGGTTTTTTTTTGCCGAATCCCATAAAATTATAAGGTAAATCGCTTTTTTCATTTGACCTGGTTTTTGAGTTGATGCAAATAGTTGAACAGGAGCAAAGTAAAACCTTATTTATAATAAATCCAAATAAAAATAAAAAAGATTTATTATCAGGTAGTTGAGAGTGTCTGAAATGAAAAAGCCTTGCAAATTGTGTTTGTAAGGCTAAAAAGTAATAATGAAAACGGGGTGGCTAATAAGCGACACGATACCAATTGCGGTCGATTTTTTTGACAACGTGGTTGCCTTTCATTGTAATTGCTTTCTCCAGATTTGCCATTTCGGTGGGGTTATTTGTATATAAAAACGCGGAATAATGATCTAAGAATCCTCTGTCAATATAAAAGTCTATTGATGTTATGCCGGCTTGATTTTCCTCTACCCAGATAGCATTTCCTCCATTTGATATCGGGAAAACTTCTCTTCCTGGCAATTCGCAAATTCCATTATTTAAAGGAGAATTCGGTTTCAGTATTCCTTTTTTAACATCCTCAACAATTTTGCTCCTTTCTGCCATTCTAAATTTAAAATCCAGGTATTCAACTCCATCTCCTCTTATTGTACCGATACCTACGGTAAAAGCTAATATTAAGCCCAGAATATGATATTTTGTATTCGATGATTGATATTTTAAAACGCCAACTAAAAGGCAAACGGTCAATATTAATCCTGTTAAACCAAAAGGAACTAAAAAAATCATCTTAAAAAAGCCTGTTGTGAAATAATAAAAGAGAGGTCCTTGAATTATCGCCATAACAAGAATAATTGTTGTAACTATGGTTTTGGTTTTTTGCTTTTTCATTTTTAATAGCAAGGTAATGATCAATTACCAGATGGAACAAAAAAGCCTTACTGAAATTAATCTGTAAGGCCTGGTATTTTTAATTTAATCTTCGTTATTTCATCAACTTAATAAAATCATCAAACAGATACCTGCTGTCATGCGGGCCCGGAGATGATTCAGGGTGATATTGTACCGAGAAGGCTTTTTTACCCTTTACGCGAATCCCTTCTATTGATTGATCGTTAAGGTTAACGTGGGTGATCTCTACCTTGTCTGACGCCCTTACCGCCTCAGGCACTACACCAAAACCATGATTTTGTGAGGTAACCTCGCAGTGATTAATGATTATATTTTTTACCGGGTGATTTAAACCACGGTGACCGTTAAACATTTTTATGGTAGGGATACCATTAGCCAAAGCCAGCAACTGGTGACCAAGGCAAATGCCGAACATTGGCTTATTTGAGTTTAAAATACCTTTCACCGTTTCAACAGCGTATGGCATTGCCGACGGATCGCCGGGGCCGTTGGAAACAAAATAACCGGTAGGGTTAAAGTCCTTTTCCATTTCCTCAAACGTGGTTTTTGCCGGGAAAACTTTGGCATAAACATCCCTGTCGTCAAAATTGCGGAGGATGTTTTTCTTTACCCCAAGATCAAGCACAGCAACGCGGTAGGCGGCATTTTCATCACCAAAAGTATAAGTTTCAGTAGTACAAACTTTCGATGATAGTTCAAGCCCGTCCATTGATGGTACATCGGCAAGTTTTGCTTTCAGTTCTTCAATGTCAAGCACCTCTGATGAGATAATGGCGTTCATCGCACCTTTATCGCGGATATGCCTAACCAGTTGGCGGGTGTCAATATCAGAGATCCCAACTATATTTTGCTCCTGGAAATAATCCTGGATAGATTCATTGGCCTGTTTGCGGCTGTAAGCAATGTTGTAATTTTTACAAACAAGGCCCGCAATCTGGATCTGGCCCGACTCAACTTCATTATCAGCAATACCATAATTACCAATATGTGCATTGGTGGTAACCATGATCTGCCCGAAGTAGGATGGGTCAGTAAAAATTTCCTGGTAGCCGGTCATCCCCGTATTAAAACAGATCTCGCCGGTGGTAGTTCCCATTTTGCCGGCAGCTTTACCATAAAAAACAGTTCCGTCAGCCAGTAATAATACCGCAGGTAATTTGGTGAAATAAGTCATTGATCAAAAAAATTGAATGGTTAAAAAGCCGGTTTGCCTGGTGCAGCGCTCCGTGAAAACAGCCCGAAATATTGAAGTGCGTTACTTCCTGATTCACGCGGCAAAGGTAAGTTTTTATTTCGGATTTCGGATGTTCGATTTCGGATTTTTTTGAACACAAGAGCTTTCGAATTAGAAAGGTGGAATTTGAATTGCGGAATGATTGAAGCGCAATGTAGTTACATACTTGAAACTGCAAGAAAGATTTCGCAAATCAAACATTCTAAATCCTTAATAATTCCTAAATCGAACATCCGAAATCCGAAATATCTCTTATACCTTTGCACATTAAACCATAACCATGTCTATACATAAAGAGGTTAAAAGAATTACCACGCATATTTTGCAGGAAATGAAAAACCGTGGCGAGAAAATTGCCATGCTTACGGCCTACGATTATTCAATGGCTGCCATTGTTGATGAAGCCGGCATGGATATTATACTGGTTGGCGATTCAGCATCAAACGTAATGGCTGGCCATGAAACTACGCTGCCTATAACATTAGATCAGATGATCTATCATGCATCTTCAGTTGTTAGGGCTGCAAAAAGGGCGCTGGTTATTGTCGACCTGCCTTTTGGCTCATATCAGGGTAACTCAAAAGAAGCGCTAAACTCAGCTATCCGCATTATGAAGGAAGCAGGTGCGCATGGCGTAAAAATTGAAGGCGGAGTTGAAATAGCCGAATCGGTAAGCCGCATCCTTACTGCCGGGATCCCGGTTATGGGGCATTTGGGTTTAACGCCTCAGTCTATTTATAAATTCGGTACTTATACGGTAAGAGCGAAACAGGAGACTGAGGCACAAAAGCTAAGGGAAGATGCCTTAAAGCTGCAGGAACTGGGCTGTTTTGGGATAGTGCTTGAAAAAATCCCTGCTCTATTAGCCAAACAGGTGAGTGAAAGCCTAATCATTCCAACAATTGGAATAGGCGCCGGTCAGAGTTGCGATGGGCAGGTATTGGTAATCCACGATATGCTGGGGATAAACAAAGGCTTTTCGCCCCGTTTTTTACGCAAGTATGCCGATTTGCACGAGGTGATGAACAACGCGATCCAAAATTATGTTAGCGATATAAAAACTAAAAGCTTCCCGAACGAGAAGGAGGAGTATTAGTTAGTTCATAGCAAATGGTTGATGCAGTTCATGGTTCATAGTTGATGGTTCATGGCAGCTGCAAAGACCTTTTTACTATGAACTATGAACTATCAACCATGAACTAATTCCATGTCTAAAGTCAACATCAAATACATCAACCATGAAATTACCGACAGTGATATCCTATACGAGGATAATCACCTAATTGCGGTTAATAAACGCGCGGGTGATATTGTGCAGGTGGATGATACGGGTGACGAATCGCTGGATGATAAGGTAAAGAAATACATAGCCACAAAATATAATAAACCCAACGGCGCTTTTTTGGGCGTGGTTCACCGGCTTGACAGACCTGTGAGCGGCGTTATCCTGTTTGCCAAAACCAGCAAGGCTTTGGAGCGGATAAACGCCATGTTTAAAGGTCGTGAAATGCATAAAACCTATTATGCAGTGGTACGAAACAGGCCGCAGCCTGAAGCAGGAAACCTTGTACACTGGCTGGTAAAAAATCCACAGAAAAATGTTACCAAAGCGCATGACCGGGAAGTAATTGGCAGTCAGCGGGCTGAACTGAACTATAAATTAGTTGGCGAGCTTAACGGCTATTATTTAATTGAAGTAGACCCGATAACCGGCCGGCCGCACCAGATCAGGGTACAGCTTTCAACTCTTGATTGCCCTATTGTTGGTGATAATAAGTATGGATACCCGAGGGGGAGCCTTCGCAAAAGCATTTGCCTACATGCCCGTAAGTTGGAATTTGTCCATCCTATAAAAAAAGAACCTATCCGTATTATAGCCCCCGTACCCCAGGATGGTTTTTGGGAAAGGTTTGAGGGGATGATGATCGGATAAGCCTGAGTAAACTTTTAATTGTCCTGATTGTGTCCATAGTGATTTGAATGACGGAAGAACTTGACGAAATAAAAAATGTATTACTGAAACTTACTGGGATAGCCGACAAGGATTTGTCAGTATTGGATAAATTATGTACGCTCAAACATTATAATAAAAACGATTTTTTCCTGCGTTCAGGTACAACCCCGCTATATTCCGGATTTATTGTAAAAGGGGCATTCAGGGAATATTATACAGATAATAATGGCCGGGAGTTCAACAAAGCTTTTGGTTTTAAAGGCGACTTTACCGGTTCGTATTACGACCTGGCACTGGGTAATCCTTCAACCGCCAGCATCCAGGCACTCACTGAAAGTTCGGTTTTAGTAATCCGTTATTCTGAATACCAAAAGCTTCTCGCTACAGATTCTTTTTGGCTCAAGGTAGCTTATACATTAGCACATAATCTGCTATTGAAAAAATTTGAGAAAGAATTTCAATTGCTTACACTCTCTGCCGCTGAACGTTACAATTTGCTTAAAAAACAGCATCCTGATCTGGAGCAATTAGTCCCTGCTTATCATATTGCCTCTTATTTAGGCATAACCCCAATTTCTTTAAGCCGCATCAGAGCACAAAAAAAGAATTGATTTCTTATCATTTGATAAGAGATTTTGCTTTGTTATTCCTGAATTTTAGCCTGTTAAACTAAAATAAATAAAAAATTTATGACAATACTAAAAACAACAGGGGTGTGGATACTCACTATATTATTAGCACTTTTTTTTCTATTTGTGAGTTATAAAAAATTGACAGGGAATGAAATAACAGCAGGACATTTTCAGGAGTGGGGATATGCAAATTGGCTGCTTACCTTCATTGGCTGCCTGGAATTAACCGGGGCTATTCTTCTCTTATTTCCGCTAACGGCAACAAGTGGTGCATTGTTGCTTTCACTTATCATGGTAGGGGCGTCATACACTTTACTTAGCCATGAAGTATGGCGAACTTTGATAGTTACCTCTACCTGTCTTGTTCTCCTTATTCTTCTTGGTTATTTACGATGGAATCAAAGCTGGATGCTTTCTATTTTAAAAATGAACAGTTAAGTACTAAAAAATCGTATTGCCTGGCAGACAATTAAAATTTGTCAACCCCTATGAGCTGACAAATTTTTATACATGGTATTGAAAACTCTTTTAGTTTGTTAATATAACCTTTAAGGCTTTCTGTGATATTAATAAACTTGCTTTAAGTTATAGCCCATGCTCTTTAAGCACCTTACTTATATCCACTTGCCATGTATATTGATCGGTATCAACAGTTATACCCGCGGCATTACGCTGATTACTGAAGTAAAGCGTTTTTAAATCAGGCGATAACCTGGCTTCAACCCCAAATACTTTATCAGAAATTGCCTGCCTTAGGTCAATCGGCTCGCTCCAGCCGGTTGGGGTTCGGAAAACAATAAAAAGATCAGCCGTATGTGGCAAAGCAGGCGGGCGTCCTGAAGAAAAGATTAAGAAGGATTCATCAGGGGCAACCGCCGGATCAACATCACCATATTTATCAACACTGAAAGATGGGCGAACAGGGGTTTCAAATTTTCCGTTCTTAAATTGTGAACGGCGGATATGGAAGTGTCCGGATGTATCAGGCAGCATAAAGTAAATGCTGCCATCAGCCGTGATAGCCGGGCTAAATATGGAACTATTTTGGTTGATGATTTCGGGTAATAATTCCGGGACGCCCCAGCCTTTTTTAGTCAGCTCAACTTTCCATAGGTTACCACCCCTGCCTGGATATCTTTGCCCACCCCAATTGCCTTCCAACGCAGGATCGCCGGCAATTTTGGGACGGCTTGATGCAAAAACCAGGTATTTACCGTTTGGAGAAAATGCTGGTTCCAGGTTATGAAAATCTCCGGAGAATGGCGCCACCACAGGCTCCGACCATTTGCCATACTTGAAATAAGATGCCATTATAGTAATATCCTTTTTATCTGCCGACTGCCCAAAATAAACCGATTTACTATCTGGCGAAAAGGCCGGGGCAGCAGTACGATTGGTTGCACCCGGAATTACCCCCGGTGCAAATAGTGTTGCGTCGGTTTTGCCTGTGTCAGTTATGTTATAGGTTGATAATCCTGTAGCATGCGCGCTTATTATATTAATGGAAACAATAAGCGTTGCACAAAGAAATGTTCTGATCTTTTTCATCGGGTAATAGTTAATTTGAAAGTTTTCTCAAACTAACTACCGGAGAATTCCTGACCAGAAAAACTTATTTAAATAAGGAGGGGTTTATTTTTAATGGATGGGGGAAATTGTTCAATTGGAGAAATAGAAATATCCTTATTTAAAAAATGGAAGAAAATCGAATGGGTCTATTCTTTTAACATCAAAGAACACTCCATTCAAATGGTCGAAATCTGCATCAGTAGTTACTAGTGTTAAGCCCAGCATTGCGGCTAATGAAGCTATCCATAAATCATTTTTACCCATGTTACGTGGAGTAGCGAAGGAATAGCTTTCAAAATCGGGGTTTAATTTTTGAGAGTAAGCGTCAATACCAGCATATATGTTAATGGATAATCTATTGACATCTACTATTTTAATTGTATTTAGAAAATTATCCAAAAAATCTAACCTATTTACTCCCCATCTGTTTCTAATTGCCAAAGATTTAATTTCAGCTTCGGAAACAATCGAAATATATAAGAGAGCGTTATCTGGGTTGATGAATTTTTTAGCTGAAATGTAATCTTTGGCAATTAGAAACAGATGGGGAGTAAATAGGTTAGATTTTTTGGATAATTTTCTAAATACAATTAAAATAGTATATTTAGAATAATGTTTGTATCCAACAAAAGATTCATTACTTATCTTTTTTAAGCTGATTCATTAAATCATCCCATTCTTCATCTGTAAATGGCTCAACAGGAATACCGTTTTCAAGCGCTTTTAATGATTCCTGATTCTCTTTTTCTCTCTTGCGGCCAAAAGCAGTAGTTCCACCTGCGGCTAATATTTCCTCAGGGGAGTATGACCGGTGCGTTTTAAAAAATCTATCAGGCGTTGAAATCTTTTCTTTCATTACTTTGTCATTATATACAAATATACAAAACTTATTAAATCAATTCTTTACAGCCCCAGCACTCTTTCCCAAATCCTTTCATCCACCAAAATACCTTCTTTCAAACTTTTCTCTCTTGTTCTTAAAGTGTTTTCACCCGGGTAGGAGATGGCGCCCCCCTCACATTCAGGTCTGCTGGTTTTGGTATAGCTGATGATCTCTTCAATAACCTGTTCTGTATAAGTATTGCTTTCAGGCTTTATGCAGATAAACACTTGCGCCACACCCGATTCTTTTTCACTTTGGGTGATCTTTGCTGTTGAGTTGCCCTGGCTCAGCACAGTTGCTAAAAGATCGAGCACTAATGACAAGCCCGAACCTTTCCAGAACCCTACCGGCAATAAACGTTTTGATTCCAGTATTTCTGCAGCATCGGTACTTAAGTTCCCTTCATCATCATAGCCGCCGGGTAAAGGCAGCTTTTCGTTATTGTTTTTATATTGATTTAGCTTACCAACAGAATATTGGGAGATGGCCATATCCAGTACTACGTGTCCGCCTTTTCGGGGAACTGCAATGACTAAAGGGTTGTTACCCAAACGCGGATCAATCCCGCCCCAGGGCGGCAGATTGGCTATGGTGTTAGTAAAGCAAATGCCAATAAGCCCGGCTTCGGCAGCCTGCCAGCCATAAGCGCCGGCACGCATCCAGTGGTTGGTGTTTTTAAGAGCCACACAGCCAATGCCATTTCCCTTTGCAAGCTCCATGGCACGATCCATGCAAAAACGGGCATTTAAGATCCCCGGTCCTAAGTTACCGTTCCATTGCTCCAACGCGCCACATGCATTTTCCTTTGTAGGCGCTGCTTCTGGTTTTACAAGGCCATCCTTTACAAATTCAACAAACACCGGGAACCGGTTTAATCCGTGTGTATAAACACCATCACGGCTATTCTCCGCAAAAATAGTTGCACATAGGTTTGCCTTTTCTTCAGTAAAGTTTAAAGAAAGTAATACCCGTTTAAATTCGGATTGCAGTTTGTTAAATGGAATGCGCACGCTGTAAAGTTAAAAGGAAAATAGAATTTCAGCATGTCAACTTTTTAATCTTAAAAGCATCTTCCGGACTTTCGGTCTTTCCCGACTTTCGGACTTTCAAACAATAATCTGTGACCAATGCAGTTATACTAACTCCCGTGCTATTAATACAGCCGGAATTTTTATTTTTGCGGATATATTCCTGATGAAAAAAAGATACTTGTTGCTCTTATTGGTTTTAATTATAGGGTTTATAGTGAACTCTTGCAAAAAAACAGGCCAAAACCCTATAGAAACACTTTTTACAGGTGGTACATGGCAGCTCGCATCTATAGAGATAACCCAATACACCGGCAACACGCAGATCTCTGATACCACCATAAATGATACCTGTTCGCAATTTTTTACTTTTAAAACGGACAATACTTGTACCTACGCAAATTTTAACTGTCAAACGCAACCACTGGCTACCGGAAATTGGTCGCTTACACCAAATAAACTTTTTTTAATTGCGGATATGGTTTGCGACAGCACGACCACCCTGCATGTTAAACCATTTATAAACGCCCAGATAATAAACCTGGGGCTGTATTCCATGGTACTTAGCACCGGTGATATCGCACCAAATTACTCCTTAACAAAGCCAAGGAAAATTGTTAAGTATGGATTTATACGGCAAAAACTCTCAGGGAGTAATTAATCTGATCCTGTTAATTTTCCTGGTAAGCAATTCAAATAATTAAAAATTTAAAAAGGGC
>Ga0206981_10037_pt1 | contig 35860 bp, 38 predicted proteins | sample Alteio_BWMinCont_17_FD_153312 | JGI IMG/M metagenome (GOLD analysis project Ga0206981, IMG submission 153312) | Enriched cells from forest soil in Barre Woods Harvard Forest LTER site, Petersham, Massachusetts, United States -... | ecosystem: Environmental > Terrestrial > Soil > Temperate forest >... | reverse complement strand
TACGCCACCGCGCTTCTCTCCGTCTCAGATTCGTAGAGAAATTCAAACCCACTCTGTGCCTCGGCAACATGAGCGACGCGGGCGTGAATTTCAATGATGCGATCCTGATAGTTGATTGTAACCAGCCCTGAGGAGCCGGACGTGAGCTGTTGCCGGGTCTCGAAGGTCATGCCCTCCTGGCTGATTTCTTTGCAACGGCCAACCAGCGTCGCCCCCTCGACAGTGAACTGGACGGGGAAATCTACGGAAAATCGCGGAGTTCGATATTCAAATTTCTGCATGATGGCTTGATCGTCTAGGAAAGTATAAGCGCATCCCCGTCTTCGAGGGCGATCCAATCGTAAACACGAGGTGCCTCAAAAGTGTCGGGTCAGGTTGACCCGGCATTTGTCGTAGTGAAAATTAGACAATCTCATCAAGCTCAATGAGCAGGATCGCGTTGTTCCTTCAGAATTGCTTAACATTCCCTGGAGAGCGCACCTTCACCGGGCGCCGTCTGCTGTTTTTTGGCTGATAGTCTCTCTTTTTCACCACATCCAAAGACATCAGTAGCAAATTCGGTAACTGAAGGTTAATATTCCATTGGTAATTGATTTGTTTGAACAAATCAGGTTACTATCGTACCAAGATTACACCAAGAATTTAGGGGGGCAGTACGATTACTGCATCGGCGCAGGACTTTGCCAAAAATGGCTCACAGGCCAGGGAACTCAATTTTCAGGTCCAACGCAGGATCTTGATCGTTGAAGATGACGTTTCGCTTGCCGGTTTTCTCAGTCAGGAACTCCAGGCTGAATCCTTTGCCGTGGACTTAGTTCACGACGGGGAGGAGGCCCTCAATACGTTGCAGGAAGGACGGCGGTACGATCTGCTGATCCTCGATCTCAACCTGCCTGGGCTGGACGGTATCAGTCTGCTGCAGCGGGTAAGGCCCAGCAAGCCGCGCTTGCCGATGTTGGTGTTGACGGCCCGAAGCCGTGTCGAGGACAAAGTGATGGCTCTTCAAAGCGGAGCGGATGACTGCCTCGTCAAGCCATTCTCGTTCGCTGAATTGCTCGCCCGGGTCGGTGCGCTCTTGCGACGCAACTCGGGTCTGGTCCCGAACTGCTCCAAAGTCGGCGATTTGACGTTGAACCGGGAGGAGCGCAGAGTTGAACGGAACGGCAGGCGGATTGATCTGACGCCTCGGGAATTTGCAATCCTTGAACTGCTGATGCGCAATGCAGGACGTCCGGTTTCGCGAGCCATGCTTTCTGAAGAGGTGTGGAATGTTCCGTACGATCCGTCTACCAATATTGTCGATGTGTATATGAAGTATGTGCGGGACAAGGTTGATCTTCCGGGGGAATGCAAACTCACCCACACCATTCGTGGGGTTGGATATGAGCTTCGCGATGCATAGGAACGAGCCGGAAGTCGTGGATTCAGGGTGTGCGGAAGGCGGCGAACTGAGCCGGTTCTACGCGCATTTCGCCAACGGACTGCACGCTCTGGCGCAGCCGCTGACGGTTTTGCGATCGACTGTGGCAACCTCCGTCACGCCAGGCCTATCCGCAACCGATCAACGCAAGTATCTGGAGACTTCGGTTCAGCAGGTCGAGCTTGCATGCCTCGTCTTCCAGTGTTTGCAGGATCTGCTGGTAGCTGGCCAGAGCCCTGCGCAGTGCGGGCCGCTCGAGCTTACGGATTTGCTTAAGACAGTCGGTGAGGTGCAGAAGGATCTTCTCCAGGAATCCGGCATCGAGATCAAGATAGTTACTTCTGAGGACCTGCGGCCTGCGCTTGGGGATATGGAAAGAACACTTCAAGCGATTTTTGCTGCACTGAAGATCGCTGCGTCCCTTTCGTCTTCAGGAGACGTGATCGAGTTGCGCGTTGTATCCCTGAATGGTGAAACTGGGTTGACCATTCAGAATGGACGTACGCATGGAAAGTATTTGAAGTCTTCAGCACGGCTCAGCCTCTCGCTGGCAGAAGCGAATATGCGCAGCCAACAGGGCAGATTTGAGTGTGCCGAGGACCCATTTCGCGTCACCTTAACCCTACCGGACACCGACGCCGCGAGAAGCGAGAAACTACCGCAAGGCGCGCGAACGCATCGAGTTCATTAACCCTCCATCGCTTGCTCAGAATGGAATTTGGCATCGAACGTATTTTCGGACATACAGACGCAAGGTTAGCCATGGGATTTCCTGTCACACAATTCGCCCGCCACGAAGATCGGCTTCCGATCGATGTCTTGATCGTCAGCCCCAACCCTAAGCTTCGCCAGGATCTTAGTGACAAGCTCGGCCTTCCTCGTTGGAATGTAATCCAGGCGGGAAGTGGTGCCGGTGCTCTGGAACTGCTCAACAAGCGTGGGGTTGACGACGGAATACTGTTATTGGACCAGATGCTGCCGGATCTTGAGCCGAACGAATTTCATGGCATGGTTCGAGCTCGTTTTCCAAATTTTCAGATATTGACGTTGAACTCGCACACGGGCCAATTGCTGATAGGGACTGCTTCGCCGACTTCCATTTCAACTCGGCTTGCGGACCTGATCAACCGCGGAACACCGGTTGGGGTTGAAGCCTTCACCGTGGTCACGAACGAGAACCGGCGTAGTTTCTCAGAAGGCAAGACCAATCTGCGCGGCATGATTGGCGAGTCGCAGGCCATGCAGCGTACATACGCGATAACCCGCATGGTTGCGGCTCGCGACACGACAGTGCTGGTGACGGGCGAGAGTGGAACGGGCAAGGATCTGATCGCACAGGAGATCCATCTGATCAGCCCACGCAGAAAGCAGCCGTTTGTGGTGATGAACTGCTCTGCCATTCCCGAATCGCTGCTCGAGGCCGAACTTTTTGGCTATACAAAAGGCGCATTTACTGGTGCGTTGCAATCGCGGATTGGCCGTGTACACGCCGCACATGGCGGCACGCTCTTTCTCGACGAAATCGGCGACATGCCGCTCTCGCTACAAAGCAAGATATTGCGATTCCTCGAACAAGGGGAAGTGCAGCGGCTAGGCGGCAACGACAATCTGAAAGTCGATGTCCGCGTGGTGGCAGCTACGAATGCCGACCTTAAAGAGAGGGTTTCACGGAAGGAGTTTCGCGAAGACCTTTATTATCGTCTGGCCGTTTTCCCCATTCACTTGCCTCCGTTGCGGGAGCGCATGAGCGATCTGGAAGAACTGGCAATATCTTTCGCCGCTAAGTTTTACCCAGGTGCGATGCTGAGTCGCGAAGCATTGCATGTGTTGGCGCAGCACACATGGCCTGGGAATGTGCGTGAGCTGCGCAACGTGATCGAACGAGCGACGATCTTGATGGGACTGGGTCGCGAAATCAAGCCCGAACATATTTTTCTATAGTAAGAATTCCCGATTTGGCTAGGCTGTCCCAGTTTGGCACGCATCGTGCTACTAAATAGGCAAATGCTGCCCAGTTCTCATGTAGTTCCAATAAACGCAGTAGGTCCCTACCCTTTGCACAGCCCTGGGGTATTGGCCGATGCCTTTTCGGAGTTTATCTCCGCGTCGTCCCTCCTGGAGGCGTCGTACCGAGATTTGCAGCAGGAAGTCGCGCAACTTGGCTCTGAATTGGCAGAACGCAACGCCGCTCTCACCAGAAGCCTGGCGGAAAACGATGGGATGCGCGCGGCCTTGCAGCAGATTATCGATTCCATGCCGTTCGGCGTGCTTGTGCTGGATACTGCCGAAGCTATTGTCATCATCAATCCAGAAGGGCGCAGGCTGCTGAATCTGGGAAGCAAGCATGTGCGCAATCTGCGCGATCTCTCCAAGATCAGTCAGATTCACTTTGAATTCTTGGCGAATGGATCGCAAGACCAGCTTGACAACGAGATATGCATTACGTCGGCGACTGGAAAGCGTTGGCTGGCGATCGGCAACCGAAAACTCTCATGTGCGCCTGCGAACCAAACGTTGGACAATCAGCGAACGCCTCTGCAAAGCGTATGGATACTGCGCGACATTACTGCAAACAAGCTGGCTGAACAAGAACGAGAAGCGGCGCGCAACTCCATGGCGCTCGCAGAGATGTCGACGATTCTGGCCCATGAAATTAGAAATCCGTTAGCGAGTATGGAGTTGTTCGCAGGCCTGATCGCGGAAGATCCCGTACAAACCGCGCAGTGGGTTTCGCATTTGCGGGCCGGAATTCGCCAGCTCTCAGGGACTGTCAATAATGTTTTGAGCATTCAGGCAGGCAACGATCCGCATCGGACGCCGGTCAATCTCAGTGCCTGCGTGCAAGGCGGCGTTGAGTTTGTCCAGCCAATCGCGGAACAGGCTAGCGTGCTGCTCTCTTTTGTGAGCAGCGACGAAGGCCTGACGATTCTGGGCAATGAAAACGTGATTCGTCAGATCATCCTGAATCTTATTTGCAATGCGATTCGCCACACTCCGACTGGCGGAAAGATCGAAGTCGCGGTCCTAGCTAAGACACAAGTAGGAATCACCAGCGCGCTGGTCGAGATCTCCGATACGGGCTGCGGAATTCCAAGCGACCTGATCGGGCAAATCTTCGATGTTGGATTCAGTGTGAACGGCGATACGCCGGGTCTGGGTCTTGCTGTTTGCAAGCGACTGATGATGCAACACGGTGGAGAGATACGCGTTACCAGCCGTGTGAACTGCGGCACGACCTTTCAATTGGAGTTTCAAATTTTATGAGCACCGACACAATGTCCTCAGTGATGGTAGTAGACGACGAACCCGGCATTCGAACTGCGCTGCGCGCGAACTTTCTTCGCCATGGCTGGCGCGTTGAGGTGGCGTCTGGAGTGCGTGAAGCGGCGCGCCATCTCGAAGGCAAAGAGTTCGATCTGATCGTTACGGATATACGCATGCCAGACGGTACGGGCATGGAAGTGATGCGCTCGGCGCGTCAGTCATCTCCGGCGACGGCGGTCATTTTGCTAACGGCGTATGGCTCGGTGCCGGATGCAGTCAATGCGATGCGCGACGGGGCTCTGGATTATTTGACCAAGCCGATTTCGTTTGACCAATTGCAGGCGACTGCCGCCAAGGTCATGCACCAGGCAAAGCAAATTCCAGCCGAGGATCCCGCTCCTGCCGGCGACATTGTTGGTCGCGCGCCATTGTTGCTTCGCTCGATACAGCGCGCGCGTGCTGCTGCCAGCACAGGTGCGGATGTCTTGATCGAAGCGGAGAGTGGAACGGGAAAAGAACTGCTGGCGCGATTCATTCACGATTCCAGCGATCGAGCCCGCAAGCCCTTCGTCGCAGTGAACTGTGCGGCTGTTCCTGAAGCCTTGCTTGAAAGCGAACTCTTCGGTCACGGGCGCGGCGCATTCACGGGAGCAGTCGCAGCTAAGCCGGGCAAGTTCGAGTTGGCGGATGGCGGAACGATTTTGCTGGATGAGATTGGGGAGATGCCGCTTCATCTGCAACCTAAACTTCTGCGTGCTTTGCAGGAGCGCGAGTTCGAAAGACTCGGCGAAGGTCGATCCGTACATGTCGATATTCGCGTTATCGCGACAACCAACGTCTCGCTGGCTGCGATGGTCGAGCGCGGGCAGTTCCGTGGCGATCTGTTCTACCGGCTGAATGTGATTCCGCTTTCACTGCCGCCTTTACGTGACCGCAGAGAAGACATTCCGGTTCTTGCTCATTACTTTGCGGGAAAACATTCGGCGCAATTGCGATCCGCTCCTCCTCGTCTTCGAGCGGATTTCCTCGATCGGTTGCAATCGCATACATGGCCCGGAAACGTGAGGGAACTGGGAAACTTCATGCGGCGTGTCCTTACTTTAAGTGGAACACTCGATATCGATGCCGGCTGCTTTGACAGAGAATTTCAAGGCATTACCACATCGTTAACCGCCTCGCATACTGCGGTCCCAGCGTTGGTTGCTGGCACGCCGTTCCGCCAGGTTGAACGGCAGCATCTGGAAAGTACTCTCGCACTGACCGACGGCAACCGAACTCATGCCGCTGAAATGCTTGGAATCAGTTTGCGGACGTTGCGCAACAAAATCCGGGAGTATGGTCTCCCTCCAAGGAGCTATGCATAGTATGTCCGAATTTTCATCCATCCAAACCTTGCAGGGCTATCTGAAAGTTGTCTCGGATCGCCAGCAACTCGTTGTTTCGAACATGGCAAATATCGATACGCCGGGCTATCACACACAGGACCTGGACTTTCAAGGCGCGATGCAGCAGGTGATGAACAGCGGCGGCGATGTGCGACTGGAACCGGTTTCGCGGGAATTGCCGGGACTGCCTGAGCGTCCCGATGGAAACAACGTGAACATCGATCGCGAGAGCCTGCTGCTTTCGCAGACGCAGCTTCAATACCAGCTTGGTGTGCAGTTAGTAAAAGGTGCGTTTCATCAGTTACTCACAGCTATCAAGGAAGGTAACTAGCCATGGGTGTTTTCGACATGTTGAATATCAGTGCCTCTGCGCTATCGGCTGAAAGGCAACGGGCGGAAGTTACTGCGGCAAACCTGGCCAATGCTGAGACTACGCATACCGATGCGGGCGGGCCCTACACGCGGAAGGAAGTCGTGTTCAGCGCGGCGGCCGGTTCGCAGTTTCATACTGTATTCAACCGCCTGGGACGATTTCCTCAGGCCCCGACAGGATCGGTGCAACTCACGCAGGTTGTGGATGATACGACGCCACCGCTGCAGCGTTATGAGCCTGGCAATCCAGACGCAAACGCAAGCGGATATGTGGATTATCCGGCAATCAATCCGGCAACCGAGATGGTGGATCTGATGGGAGCGGTCAGAGCCTATCAATTGAATGCTTCGGCCGTAAACGCAGCGAAGCAAATGATCCAGGAATCAATCGACATATTGAAATCTTCGTAACTCTGGAGCAGAACGATGAGCAATATCAGTCTGGGTGCAATTCCAAACGCTTATGTGCCTAATACCTCGCCCCTCGATGCGGGCATGGACGGCGAGGGGTTGAATTTTGGAGATGTACTGAAGAATGCCGTTCACAGCGTGGATAAGATGAACGACTCCGCGTCGGTGCAGGTCAATAACATGTTGCAGGGTGGAAGTGGCGATATGAACAGCGTCATGATCGCCGTGGAGAAGGCAGATGTTTCATTCCAGCTCATGATGCAGGTTAGGAACAAGATCGTGAGCGCGTATCAAGATATCGAGAAAATGCAGTTCTAGGATTAAGATGTTATGGCCGGTTTCAACGATGTAATCGATCAGTCCAAGCAGTTCTGGGCGTCGCGTAACTCGAAGCAGAAGATGTTCCTGCTCGGCGGAGTGGCTGCGACGGTCGTGCTGGTCGCCGTGTTTGCGCGACTGATTGGCACGCCCGACTATAAGCCTCTGTTCACGGGCCTTGAAGCCGAGGACGCGCAGACCCTGTCGACGCAACTCGATGCCGAGGGTATTCCTCATCAGACTAGCGCCGATGGAAAGACGATCAGCGTTCCTGCGAGTCAGCTGGATGCGGCTCGTCTAAAGACTGCTTCTCAAGGCACGCCGCATAGCGGGCGAATGGGATTTGAGCTTTTCGACAAAATGTCGTGGGGGCAGACTGAATTCGATCAGAAGGTCACTTACCAGCGCGCGTTGGAAGGCGAATTGGCGCGGACCATCGAGACAATTGGCGATGTCCAGAGCGCGCGTGTCCACCTGGTGATGCCGACGGATTCTGTCTTTCTTGATCGGCAGCGCGAGGCCAAGGCGTCGGTGATTCTCAAGCTTCGCGGCAAAGGTCTTTCAAAGGACGCGGTTCTGGCAATCTCACGATTGCTCTCCGGGGCGGTCGATGAGCTGAAGCCGGAAGATGTCTCCATTATTGACGCCGATTCAGCTAGGTCTCTCGGATTGCATCATGATGGTCAGGATGATGGAGACGGCTTCGATGCTAGCTTGATGCAGCGCCTGGTCAGCACACTAGAGCCGGTAGTGGGTATCAACAAGATTCGGGCCAGCGTGAACGTCGATCACAATCAGGGATCGAGCGAAGAGAGCCAGGAGAAGTACGATCCCTCGGTAAGTGCGTTGCTGAGCGATCAGAAGACAGAAGACACGGCAGGCGGAGCAGCGGTTTCCACGGGTGTTCCGGGGACTGGCAGCAACGTGCCCAAGCCGGCGAAGACGCCCGCTCCGCCCGCAACACCCGGAACTGTACAGTCGTCGAAAACCGAGACTGCGCAGTATGGAGTCAACAGAGTAATCACGCGCACGCTGACCCCGGCAGGTAGGATTCAACGTGTCACCGCGGCCATTCTGGTGGATGATGCCGTGGTGAAAACCATGCAAGGGAGCAAGGCGACCTTCACCAAGCGCAAGAGAACTCCGGAGGAGTTGACGAAGATTCGGGAACTCGCTGAGGCAGTGATCGGATTCGACGCGAAGCGTGGCGACACTATTAGCGTGCAGAACATGTCGTTCGATTCAGATCCTTCCGACTCAGAGGTCGCTCTCCCAAACTGGACAGAAAAAGTCCACAAGACTGTATCGGACTATTCGTCTCTTCTCCGTCCAGCGAGTCTGCTAGTGCTCTTTCTGCTGGCGTACTTGTTTGTACTGCGGCCGATCCAGAAACATGCACTGAGCCCTGGTCAGCCTCTTATGGCACAGCCTGCACTTGCCGCTGGAGCAGGAGCGGATCGACTCGGCATGGGTGCACAGGAGATTCCTGTTGGCCCCAAGAGAGCTGCCCAACTTAAAGAGCAAACTGTTGAACTCGTCCGCCTGAAGCCTGTCGATACAACACGAGCGGTGCAGGCGTGGTTGCGGGAGGAGCAATCGTGAGCCCAATTGAAGTTTCTCCTCTCAATGGTACGCGCAAAGCAGCGATCCTGCTGTCGCTGCTTGGTGAAGATGCCGCAGCCATCATCCTCCGCAATCTTTCCGAGGATGACTTGCAGCGAGTGACAGACGAAGTCGCAAATCTCGGTCACGTTTCATTTGATGTTTCGTTGAGTGTCCTCGAAGAATTTCAGAAGATGATGGGCGATCAGGAATTCATCGCGGTCGGAGGTCAAGAAGTAACAACTCGTTTGCTAATCAAAGCCTTCGGTGAAAGCGGCGCCAAGAGCATGGTGCAACGATTAGCTCGAGTGGACGAGCAGCACTCACTTAGTGTGGACTCGTTGAAGAAGGCTGATCCACAACAGTTGGCCAGATTTTTGGTCGGCGAGCATTCTCAGACCAAAGCCTTGATCCTTGGGCATCTCGATGCCAAGCAGGCCTCCGCACTCCTTATGAAACTGGAGCCAGAAGTTCGGGCGGACTGCGTGCGACGCATCGCAAATTTGGGCCAATTTTCTCCCGATGTAGCGGCGAAGGTATCGACAATTCTCAATCGGCGGCTAAGGTCTGTCGGCGATCAAAGCAAGCGCGCAGGTTCCGGTTTTAGAAATGTCGCCGAGCTCATGAATAGGCTCGATCCAATTGCGGCGCGCGAGATTCTCGAGAATATCGAGAAAGAGGAGCCTAAGCTCGCCATCAACATCCGTGATTTGATGTTTACCTTTGACGACTTTCTCGGCGTTCCTGAACAAGCCTTGCGTGAGCTTGTCAATTCAATTGACAAGAAGGTGCTGATGATTGCTCTCAAGGGGGCTAGCGAAGACCTGCGAAGCCACTTCTACCGGACTATGTCGTCGCGTGCGATTGAAATGATGAAGGAAGATTCAGAAGTGATGGGGCCGGTGCGCAGCAAGGATGTAGCGAAGGCTCATGCGGAGATCGTTGCGATCGCGCGCAAATTGGAATCCGAAGGCAAGATCGTACTGAAGAGTGAGGGAGAAGACGAATATGTCCTCTAACGCAGAATTCAATGCTGTGTTTACACTGCCTATCATGGCCCTGGAGTACCGCGATTTGGCGGGCACTCCGATTTCTAACGGCGCAGCCAAGCCGCCATTGGGTGTAAGACCTCAGAATGGCGAAGACAAAGGCCGGGCGGATGTTGAGCTTTCGAACGAAGAATTTGCGGAGAAAATCAAGCGCGAAAGAGCCGACGCAGCGCAGCAAGCCGAGCAGAGACTACACCAGGAGTATGAGCTGAAGTTGCAAGCCGAACGTGCGGCCATCGCAACTGCCATTGGTGCATTTGAGGTGGAGCGAGTTGAATATTACGCGCGCGTCGAAGCGGAGATTGTTCAACTTGCTTTGGCCATAGCTGCCAAGATTCTGCATCGTGAGGCGCAAGTCGATCCCATGCTGCTGGCGGCGCTGGTAAGAATGGCTGTCGAGAGGATGCGTGAAGGATCCAATGTCACTATCCGCGTCAGTCCGCGACGTGCGAGGCAGTGGAGAGAGTACTTTGCCGCGCAATCGAATAACGCGCGCGTTGCGGTAGTGGAGGACGCAGGAGTCAGCGATCTCGACTGCCTGTTGGAGACGGAACTGGGCTCGGCTAACTTCGGGCTGGACACGCAGCTGAAAGAAGTCGAACAGGGATTCTTCGATCTACTTGCACTGAGACCGGTGAGTTCGTGAATCGTTCTCTTCTGGCGCCTTACACGCATTATCTTGAGGCAGGCTCGACACTGCGATGGAAAGGTCGCATCAGTCAGGTTGTTGGCAATCTGATTGAGTCGGAGGGGCCATTCTGTTCTGTTGGGGAGTCATGCGAGATCGTTGGTGATGGCCGTAACTATGCGGGCGAAATCATTGGCTTTCGCGGGTCAACGATGTTATCGATGACGGCGGATAATCCGCAGGGGATTCGATTCGGCGATCAGATCATGACATGGGGCGCACGTCCCTCTGTGCGCGTTGGACCAGGATTATTGGGACGGGTAATCGATACGACAGGTAATCCGTTGGATGGAAAAGGAGACTATCGTGCTACGCACTCGGTGAGCATCGATGGTTCGGCTCCGCTGCCTCTCGAGCGAGTTCCCATCCGCGAGCCGCTCGGTTGCGGTATTCGTGCGATCGATGGCTTTGTCACGTGCGGAAGAGGCCAGCGTGTCGGCATCTTCGGCGGAAGCGGCGTTGGAAAAAGCACTCTGATCGGCATGATGGCGCGCGGTACTGCAGCGGACATGACCGTCTTAGCGCTGGTTGGAGAACGCGGTAGAGAAGTGGGCGAATTTCTTGAGGTTATTGGCGAAGAAGGTCTTCGCCGTGCCGTGGTTCTTGTCTCTACTTCGGACCAGTCGCCGCTTCTGCGTATTCGCGCGGCGTTGGCGGCTACGGCGGTGGCGGAATATTTTGCCAGCCTGGGCAAGAATGTACTCCTTATTGTCGATTCGCTTACACGTTTCGCGATGGCTCAGCGCGAGATTGGATTGGCTGCAGGTGAGCCACCAACCGCAAAAGGTTATACGCCTTCTGTTTTGAATATGCTCGCTCGTTTGGTGGAGAGAGCAGGGAATTTCTCACAAGGAAGCATCACTGCGTTTTATACAGTGCTCATGGAAGGAGACGATCAACAGGATCCTGTCGTGGATACGGTTCGCTCGCTTCTGGATGGGCATGTTGTACTCGACAGAAATCTAGCCATGAGCAGCCACTATCCTCCCATCTCTATCCTGGATAGTCTCAGCCGATTGATGTCGAGCGTGGTGTCGGAGCAGCATCTCTCCAAAGCGAATGCCCTTCGCAGATCGATGGCGGTGTACGCGCGTTCCGAGGATCTGATCCGTATCGGGGCGTATCAAAAAAACGCCGATCCCATTCTCGATAACGCGGTTCAGAACCTGCCCGCATTGAACGCATTCTTGCAACAGAGACCTGAAATTCTTAACAAACATGCAGAGGTTGTGCAGCAGCTATTGGCTCTCCCGAGCTAACAACGGTACAAGTTTCCAGAGAATGATGTAAGGCTTCTCAAACAGTAACTATACGTAGGAGAAATGCTCGGCGATGCCGTTTCGATTCCCACTTGCCACTGTGCTTCGCGTTCGAGAAAGCCTCGAGAAGCATGAGGAGCGCGCACTCCAAAAGATTCAACTTGAAATGGCTCGCGTTTCTCATCAGATAGAAGAGCTCACCGTGAGGATTGCCAAGTCCCACGATGCGCGTGAAAAAGCGATGGCGCAGCCAATACCTGCTCGGGATCTGCACACCTTGCTGTGGGAAGTGCAGGCTGCAGGAGAAAAAAAGAAGGCCCTGCATCGAGAGCTTCAAACTCTGGAACAGCAGCGCAACGAGCAGATCAAGGTCTATCAAGAGGCTCATCGCGATCGCGAAACGATGACCGACATGTCCAATAAGCAACGAGATGTGTATGAGCACGAACAGACCAGAGCGCAGCAAAAGTCTCTCGACGACATCTTCATCGCGCGCCGTCACCGAAGCTAGATAATCTACGATCTGAACAAGAACCTACAATTTCAAAAGCCTTATAGGATCTGGCCGCGGTAGCGCGTGCCTACTTGTCTGCGTCATTTCGTGATGCGGGTAGGCATTCATTGCCCAGTTTGCACTGCAGCGTTTGCCGACCTCCTGGCGCGATTCCGGAAGGCACCAATCAGGATATTTATAAGCCATTTGAAATGAGTGGCTTAAGCGGCTATAGCTTGAATGCTGGATTGGCCTGAGCTGGCGCGCTACGTGCAATAAGAAGAGCGTGCGAATTCCTTCACTCACGACGACCCTTGCATCGGTACTGCTGCCGAGTGTGCCGACCAGCCGCTCTGGTGGCTCGTTTCAAGCCGTCTTCGCGAGTGCGTCGGAAGAGGGAATCTCCAGAGACGGAGCGACGAGCCCTGACGCGGCCGACCGGGGCACAACAACTTCTGATGCGAAGACAGATGCTCGTACATGTGGTCAGAAAGAGGCGCAGACGCTGATCGCTCAAAGTGACACTAGCGCCCGTCCGGCCACGACAGTTTCCTCGTTAAATCCACAAAAGCCTGTGACGAAGAACTTGTCTCGCGGTCAAGAGACTGGTCAAAGGCAGAGTGAAGGGACGTCTGGATCGTCAGGTACAGTGAGAGAAAAGAGCGCACATCCCACTCCGAGTGAGAGCAATGCGCGGACAGCATCCGCTGTAACGATCGCGAGTTCTATGATCGTGCCAGCGGAGCAGATCAGCCGGTCATACAACATATTTCAGTCGATGCTTGCGGCTGCGCCGGCAGTGGCAATCTCCGAAAACGGCCAGCTGAGTTCCGACGCGAAGACGCAAGCTTTCGCGAGTACTTCGAGCCGAACAGCCGGCGTCCCAGAAATGTCCGAGCGGGTCGCAGCCGCAACTGGCAGCATCGGTCGGATTGGCATCTCTGTTTCTGACACGACAACACGAGCCGTCTCGGGCGGTGTAGTCGGCAGCCCCGATCAGACGAAATCGCTCCTGGCTCCATTCCCGGCAAGCCCTCCTGCAAGTGTGCCGCCCCCATCGATGGGGCAGCAAGGGAATCCGGCGAACAGTCTGAGCAAACTGGACAGTGGCCAAGCACCCGGCAATGGGGTGTCGCAATCATCAGGAGTTGCCAAAGCAGAAAGTTTGTCGACTACCTTGACTGCCGCGACTACACGCACTTCGACGCCAACGGCGATTGGTATTCCGTCTGCGCTTCCGCCCGCTACGGACGGTTGGTCCTACAGCACATTCCAGATGACGTTAGTGAGCGCTTCGAATCAGGCAGTCTCCGGAACCTCTTCGATGGATGCAGGTACGAAGACCTCTGCGGCGGCAAACGGTATTTTGAATGTGCCGCAAGGAGCGCAGCCGTCGCCAAGAAATGAGAATGGCCCGACAACATCTGTGGCGACCCAAGCGCCCAGCGATCAGAGCGAACTTTCAACGTTGCCTGTGACGATTTCCAATTCCGTTCCTTCACAACCTGCAACTGCAAATCGACCTTATCCGATCGCTCATGCGGAACTATTGAGCGCGCTGGAGATGACAGCTGTTGCAAACGGCTCGGCATTGCGTGGCTCTGACAGCTCCACCAGTGCGACTGTGCCAAATCGCATCGCGAGTCCGCCGGAGCAGAGGCAGTCAACCTCTGCGGCTAACAATGCTGTTGCTCATACAGCAGCGATTCCTACTTCTGCAGATCGGGGGAGTTCGACCATCGTTCGTACTGCGCAGGCACAGGACAAATCGTCGAGCGATTCAGCTTCTGAATCATCCTCTGCGCCTGGGTCGACGACTAAGTTGGAATCATCGGATGGGACCGGCGACGTTCGCGCACCTAAAGCAGGGCAAGAGGTACCACAACGGGTCGACTCTGTGTCTGTTACCGATGTTTCAACGCCCGTCGCAACGCCGAACAGACAGACTGATGTTGCAGTGACATTGGTTAGTTCTGACAATCAAGGGCAAGCAACCTCAGTTGTTTCGGATGGGATGCCCAACTTCCAATCGGATATTGCTGCCCAGTCGGTTGGAAGCGCTTCTCAAGCTCAGGTGGATTTATCGTTCGCCACAGTTCTTCCCAGGAGCGGCGACAGCACTCAACCTGCGGGCAAGCCGGTACAGAAGGACGCATCGGACGGGGCCGGCCTTAAGAATTCTGACCTTGTAAACACCGCGAATACTGGAATCAGCAAGACCGCAGCCAGTACAAGCGGATCACACGACGCGTCATCGCATGGTGCTCAGAGCAGCGGCCAGTCACAAGACTCGCAATCGAATCAATCGCAGGCAGCGGCAGCCACCTCAAAGACCCCTGATATAGGCGCATCTCAGCAGCAGGCGCCGGCAGCGATGACGCACGCTGGCTCACATGAAGCCGTCACTCCTCATCGTGCTTCCGATAGCGCTGACAACGCAGCGCGCACAACTGAGGAGCGGGACGTCACGGCTTCAATTCATGCGGATAGCGAAGGTGTCGTGACACAGGGCATCAATACAGCGAAGCTCATTCAGACCATGAGTGAGTCGGAGATGCGCGTCGGAATGCATTCGGCTGAATTTGGCAATATCTCCATTCGCACATCGGTTTCGCAACAGCAAATGGTAGCTCAGATCTCGGTGGATCATAGCGACCTGAGCCAGGCCATTTCTGCACATGTTGCCAGTGCGCAGACGAAGCTCGGAGATGAACATGGGCTTCACGCGCTGATCGAGGTCAACAACCAGGGAGCATCATCTTCCGGCAATTCTGGCCACTCTTCACATGGGGAACAAAGAGCATTTGTAAATTCCGCTCGGACTGAGAGTGCTGTCGATCTGGCGGAAATCAACAACGGAATGAATCTTGAAGCGCTGGTGAGCGTGGGGAACGAACAACGGTTGGACATCAGAGCTTAGGACGAAATTGCAACAGGAAAGGAACGACAGATGAACATTCAAGGATTGCACCCGGGGATCACGGCACCTGTACAGGGACAGAACGCCAATTCGCTTGCCGGAACGGCACGAGCCCATGGCGTATCCGCTAATGCTTCGAGCTCGACGAGTGGCACTACGTCCGGCACTTCGGGCACTTCGTCAACTAGTCTTCAGGAAACGTTTTTGAACCTGCTTGTGACTGAGTTGCAGAATCAGGATCCAACATCTCCGGTCGATCCGACGCAGATGGTCGGTCAGCTTGTCTCGCTGAACCAGTTGGATCAACTCATCGCCATCAACTCGACGCTGTCGAGCTTGACCACTGCTCCCACAACCGCCGCTACTACGAACGCAACATCCGCAGCGTCAAGCCCGGTGAGTGGTGCAGGCGCAACATCATCCAACCCAAGCTCGGCCGCGATCGCCGCTGCGCTCAACCAACTTCAGCCGGCGAGTTCGGGCAATGCAGGTATGGCCGGGCTCATGAATCTGTATAGCAACATCGGGGCTACGGCCCAGACTTCAAATTCGAATATCACAGGAGGTAGGTAAATGGCGTCTTTTGAAATTCCACTCTCTGGCCTGGAAGCCGATTCATCGTGGCTCAATGTCATCTCAAACAATTTGGCGAACCTCAACACCGACGGCTTCAAGGATCAAAAAGTCAACTTCAGCGATATTTTCTACCAGATGCAGGGTACCTCCGGGAACGGCGACCCGATCCAGGTTGGCACCGGCGTCCAGATCGGCAGCACCACATCCAATTTCACCAATGGCGCAGTTACTGGAACAGGCATTGCGTCGAATATGGGACTGCAGGGCAATGGATTCTTCGTTGTCGATAGCAGCAGCGGTCAGAGCTACACGCGCAATGGAGACTTCACGACCAATTCGGCGGGACAGCTTATCACTTCCAGCGGTCAACTGGTGATGGGCTACCCGGCAACCAACGGTGTAGTTTCGACAGGTGGCGCGCTTGTTCCGATTTCAGTAAACCAGGAAGGTACGATACCGGGCTCGGTTACCACGAGCTTTCAAACTACCACCAATCTTGACTCCAGCGCCGCCGTGGGCGCTACGTTCAGCACTCCGATCACCGTCTACGATTCGGTGGGCACACCGCAAACGCTTACCGTCCAGTACACGAATACTGGCGCGAATACCTGGACTTACAACATCACACTGCCGGCATCAGCGACTGGTGGGGCAACGCCAACTACAGTTTCCAGCGGAACGATGACCTTTGACTCATCTGGGAATCTGACCTCGCCTGCAGGATCTGTCACCGGAATCAACATCACGGGCTTAGCCGATGGTGCTGCACCGATGAACCTCACCTGGAAACTGACCAATGCAGCGGGAGGTTCGAGCATTACCCGGCTTGACTCGGCAAGTGCTACCAGTGCCGTGAGCCAAGATGGCTTTGGAGTGGGTACGCTCACCGGATTCACCGTTGCAGCTGACGGAACGGTGGAGGGACAATTCAGCAACAATCAAACCAAAGCGCTGGGCCAGGTGGCCGTAGCAAGCTTCGGAAATGTTCAGGGGCTGACGCAGACGAGTAGTGGGGATCTTGTACCCACTACCGCCTCGGGGGCTGCAGTCATCGGAGTAGCCGGCGCCGGCGGCAACGGCACGATCGAAGGCGCGGCGGTAGAAGGGTCCAACGTGGATCTCTCCACTGAATTCGCAAACATGATCGTGGCGCAGCAGGGCTATGAGGCGAATGCCAAGGCGCTAACAACTTTCGATCAGATCTCTCAGGCGACGATCCAATTGATCACATAGTCGATGTCGGATCGCTGAAGTTGTTAACGAAAGATTAGAAGCTCCCGCCGGGCGAAACCTTCGCTCTGCGGGAGGGCCTTCCCGGCTGTCCGTTCTCATGGCTGTCTCACCAGCCATTGAAATCGGAGAGCTGGGGCGGGCATGTCTGTAAAATTATTATAATCAGCAACTTATAGCAATCTAAACTTCGCATCGGCTGAGCCCGACGATCGCGCACGATTCGGCCCTCGGATTGCATTTACCCATGCGCATTCGTCCCTTCATTGTTATCCACGCCAGAGAGACACCGGTAGTGTGTCTATGGCGACGTGAATGGAGCGATCAGCGTGTGAGGTTCGATGAGTATCGCAGTCCACAATCTTGACGGGAAGCCTGCAGAGTTGCCGCAGCCGACTTTGATTGCAGTTGAAAAAGATCCGCTCGACAGCATGCCATGGCTGCCATGTACGCTCAGCCTCGATGTGCCGGTCGTGCGATTTACGATCGGTGACCTTCTTCAGTTGGCCAAGGGCACCATCGTGGAGACGGCCTGCCACCATACCAGCGATGTTCCGCTCCGGGTCAACCAACTGTTGATTGGCTGGACAGAGTTTGAAGTAATTGGCGATCGCCTCGCTGTGCGCATAACGGATCAAGCATGACGGCGAGGAATGCAAAGCGTAGTGTTCCATGGCTGGACTCAGGTCCGCGGCTGCTTTCGGATGTCCGAGAGCCTATGCCGCCGCAGGCTTCGTTTCATGCCTCGCTCCGTGAATGCGCGGAGAATCGTGTGGAGCGACAGACCCCACAGGCGCACAAGTCTCCAACCCGTAGTGCCTGGGCCAGCCGGCCTCGCGGGCAAAATCCCGGCTTCGCGGAACGTGCGGCAATGTGGCTGCGCGCACAATACAAATCATGGGCAGCGAAGCAATTGCAGGCCGCTCGATCCGTCTCTCTCGTCAAGGAGTCGCCTATTCGGGAGAAGGCGATTCAACCACAGCGACATGCAAAGGGAGCACTAGCGCATATTTGGTCATGGGTGCGGTCGAGATACACCTTATCAGGAACCAAGCGCTTGCGCGTTGCAGAAGTAGCCTCACTTGGCGAAAAGCGATTTGTGGCCCTCGTCACAGTGGAAGGCCGCGAGTTTCTGATCGGAGGGGGAGCAGCGGGCGTGTCCCTACTGACCCCATTAGGTGCAGCGCCTGAAACTGCAGAGGCAATTCAAGGAGAGTTTGCGGTCAAAGGGGACTTTGAATGAGTCGTCATGGTGCTCTCCAAAGGGTTGCGATTTTAGCGTCGATCTCATTTCTGGCGGCGGCTTATGGGGCTGCACGCGAAGCCCATGCTGCGCCTGGTGTTCCGGCCCCTATGGCTGATGCTGCTCCGATTCAGCCGAGTCCTGTTGCACCTCTCGGTCCTATGGCTGAGTTCCCCAATTTGCCATCGGCGAATCTCAATTCCGGAATGCCTGCCGCCTCATCACAAGGCGCACCGGGCGGAGTTCTGCAGATCCCCGGAGCACCGGGTGGAGCAGTGCCATGGTCTATCGTTGTTCTGCTTACAACTTTGACGCTGATTCCGACAATCCTTTTATGCATGACGCCCTTCGCGCGCCTGCTGATTGTCTTTCACTTTCTGCGTCAGGCGCTGGGACTGCAGACCACGCCTTCAAACCAGACCCTTATCGGGCTCTCGCTCATTCTCACTTTCTTCCTGATGCAACCAGTCGCTTCGAAAATTTATGATGCCGCCATCGTTCCCATGCAGTCGGGGCAGATCACTGCGCTGGAGGCGATCGGCCGCGCTGAAGATCCGATGCGTCAGTTCATGGTGCACTATGTTCGCGAGAAGGATGTGGCTCTGTTCCTTGAGTTGGCTAAGGAGCCCAAGGTAGCTTCTGTCAATGACCTCTCCATGCGTGTATTGCTGCCATCCTACATTTTGTCTGAGCTGAAGGCAGGCTTTCAGATCGGCACCGTCCTGTTTCTGCCGTTTTTGATTGTCGATATCGTCGTAGCTTCAATTACTACGTCGGTGGGTATGCTGCAGCTTCCGCCCGTCGTTATCTCAACGCCATTGAAGCTGCTGCTTTTCTTGATGGTAGATGGATGGCATCTGTTAATCGGCTCACTGATGAGGAGTTTTCAATAACGCGATGGACGTTGATCAGGTAGTACTGCTCGGACGAATGATGCTGCAGGAAGTGATGATTCTGGTCGGCCCAATCTTGGCCGTTGCAGTCGTCGTCAGCCTGCTGGTCAACGTCGTCCAAGTGCTTACTTCGCTGCAAGACAACACCGTGTCTACGGTGACTCGCCTGCTCGTTACCGGAGCTGCCTTGTTCTTTTTGATGCCGTGGATGTGGCGTCATCTGGCGCACTACACCCTCAACACAATGTCCGACTTTCACGGGTACCTGCGATGATCCAGATACCCTTTCTCACCATCATCAGCGGTCTTCTTACCATTAGTGTGCGACTCACCGGGCTTATGCTCTTCGCGCCGTTTTTCGGTAGTGTGGTTATTCCTCCGCGCGTCAAAGCTGGCTTGGTGATCGCACTCACACTGCTGCTGTTTCCCACAGTTGGAAAGGGAATTGGCTCCTACGCAATCGGCGACTGGCCGATCCTGATCTTCACGGAATTTCTTATTGGCGTGGGTATGGGTCTCGCCACAAATCTAGTCTTCGAGGCCATTCAATTGGCGGGCTCAGTGCTCAGTGTCCAAATGGGTTACTCGTTGGCAAACATCCTCGATCCACAGACGCAGGTGGATACGACGGTCATCCCTCTCTTTTATCAGAGCATCGTGATGCTGCTCTTTCTTCGCATGGATGTTCACTACTGGATCCTTCATGCGATTGGAAACAGTTTTCTGTACATGCCACCCGGCACCACGCACCTGAGCAATCTGTTTACGATGACCGTCCTCACGACGGGCGGTGAGTTGTTTGGACTGGGTGTACAGATAGCTGCGCCGGTTTTGTCCGCGACGCTGGTGGCGGATATCGTCCTCGGTCTGCTGGCCAAGGCTTCGCCCCAAATGCCGGTCATGATTATAGGGCCGGCAATCAAAAGCATGTTGGGAATGCTCATACTGATCGCGACGCTGAAGTACTGGCCCGATCTCTTCCATCACCTCTTTACGGACTCGGTCGCGAAAGGCGAACGGTTGCTGCACATCGCACGATAAGACACAATGGCTGACTCAAACAAAACAGAACAGGCAACTCCGCAGCATCGCCTCAAAGCGCGGAAGCAGGGCCAGGTCACGCGATCGCGTGAGTTGACCAACGCTCTGTCGCTGTTCGCCGTTGCTGGAGTGGTGGCTCTCATGGCTCGCGAAGGAGTCGGTCACTGGACAGACTTCTTCCGCAACATACTCGATTACGCCAACACCGATGTGGTCGAAACCAATGGTCCAATTCTGTTTTGGACCAGCGTTGAGGCGCTGCGTTGGGTCGTACCGATTATGCTATGCGCGCTTGTGGTATCGCTCCTCGCAGGCGTAGCCCAGGGAGGCTTCGTTTTCGCGCCAGAAGCACTGCAGATCAAGGTCGAACGCCTCAGCCCAGTCTCCAAGCTCAAGCACATGTTTTCTGCTGCCGGACTAAGTAATGTTCTCAAATCCTTGGTCCCGTTCGCAGCTATTGTTTGGATAGGCTATGCATGTATTCGCAGCCATTGGGCACAGATTCTAACCAGTTCCTATGCGGACCCGCGCGTCTTCGCAAGCCTTGTTGGCAACATGCTCCTTGAAGTCTGTTGGAAGTCGGGCATGGTGCTCCTTGTCTGGGCGGCAGCGGACTACCTTCTGCTTTGGAGGAAGAGCGAAAGCGATCTGAAGATGAGCAAGCAGGAGATTCGCGAAGAGATGAAGGATTCGGATGGCAATCCTGCGAACAAGGCAAGAATCCGCAGAATGCAGCGTCAGTCCCGGCGCAAGCAGATGATCAAAGCCGCGGAAACCGCGACAGTTGTGATCACCAACCCGACGCACTACGCGGTCGCACTGAAATTTGAAATCAACATGACTGCTCCCGTCGTTGTCGCCAAAGGCCTCGATCTGCTGGCTGCGAAGATCAAAGAAATCGCATATGACCGCGACATTCCGGTGATGGAGAATCGACCCCTTGCGCAGGCGCTCTATAAGAGCGTTGAGGTCGGCGATGCTATTCCATCTGCGCTCTACCACGCTGTTGCTGAAATTCTCGTGCTGGTCTACAAGGCCCAGGACGAGGTAAAACGCCGGGATGCTCAACGAAGAGCCTATGCCAATCAGACATCGGAAATGAGACCGAATTGAATAAGAAGCCTGGACTCCTAGCTACGCTGCGCGCATCCTCGGATTGGTTCATTCCAACCGGGGCGGTCGCCTTGGTGTTTGTGATGCTGGTGCCGTTGCCCAGCTTCATCCTCGATCTGTTACTCACGTTCAGTATTACTGCTTCGGTGCTGGTCCTGCTGACTGCGATTCAGATTCTGCGCCCGGTGCAATTCTCTGTATTTCCCAGCCTTATTCTTTTGTTGACGCTCACGCGCCTGTCGCTGGATCTGGCCAGCACACGGCGCATTCTGCTGCATGGAAACGAGGGATCGTCCGCTGCTGGAAAAGTGATTGAGGCATTCGGTCAGTTTGTGGTGGGCGGCAATTACATCGTCGGCTTTGTCATCTTTATCGCATTGATTGCCATTCAATATCTGGTGGTCAGTCACGGCGCGGTTCGTACCGCTGAGGTGACCGCGCGTTTCACATTGGACGCGATGCCCGGAAAGCAAATGGCAATCGATTCCGATCTGAACACGGGTCTTATCACTGCAGATCAGGCGCGCACGCGTCGAGAGATGGTGGCGCGCGAAGCAGAATTTTGTGGCTCTATGGACGGCGCCGCGCGGTTCAGTCAACGAGATTCGCTGGCCACGATTCTCATCATGGCTATCAATATCGTCGCCGGTTTTCTGATTGGCGTATTTCAACAGGGCATCCCGTTTCAGCAGGCACTCAAAACTTACACAATACTCACTGTTGGCGACGGCTTGGTATCGATTATCCCTTCGCTGCTGGTATCGGTAGCCGGAGGCATCGTGGTCACCCGCGCCGGCTCCGACTACTCTCTCGGCTCGGACATCGGTAAGCAGATGTTCAAGACATCGCGTCCGCTGTGGATCGTGAGTGGAGTCCTTGTGGCTCTGGCCTTCATTCCCGGCATGCCGAAGATATCCTTTATCGCTTCCGGCGGTGTCATGATGTTTATCGCCTGGAAGATGAAGCCCAGTGCTGTCGACTCACCTGCCGCAGTCAAGGCAGCAGCCGCGAAAGCTGGAGCCGCAGGCACACCCGTGATTGACCCAATGGATGCCGTGATGAAGCTTGATGAGCTGATGCTGGAGGTCGGTATCGGTCTCGTGCCGCTGGTGGACGCGAAGCAGGGCGGCCAACTGCTGGCACGGGTCAAATCACTGCGCAAAAATCTGGCGCAACAACTGGGCTTTCTGGTTCCTTCGATTCACATCACCGACAATCTCTCTCTCAAGGAAAGAGAGTATGTGATCTACCTGCGCGGCGTGGAGATTGCTCGTTGGGAGATGCGGCGCGATCGATTGCTCGCGGTCAATTCAAATCCGAAACCAGGAGATATTCCAGGTCAGGAGACGCGCGAACCGGCATTCAACTCGCCTGCCAAGTGGATCACGCCGGATCTTCAGGCACAGGCTATCTCCGCTGGATATGCGGTTGTGGACCACACTTCGGTTCTGGCGGCCCATCTTGTCGAACTGATCAAACAGAATGCGCAAGACCTATTGACGCGCCATGAGACGAAACGGCTCATAGACAAACTTTCAGATTCACATCCGAAGCTGGTGGATGAATTGATGCCCAAGCTGATGAGCCTCGGCGAGATACAGAAGGTGCTCCAACAATTGCTGCGAGAGCAGGTGTCGATCCGCGACCTGGGCACAATCTTGGAAGCGCTTGTCGAAACGGCAGCGGTGAACAAGAATCCTGTGGTTCTAGTTGAGGCAGCCCGCCATTCTCTTGGGCGCGCGCTGATTCGACCGCTCCTCAATGATATGGGACAGTTGAAGGTGGTTACGTTAGATAGCGCGCTTGAAGAAGAATGTGCCCGCACTTCTTCGCAGAGCTCACAGCAGTTCGCTGGTGGAGCGTTACAGATTTCTGTGGCGCACAGAGTGCTTGAAGGTCTTCGCGGTATGCTCGGCGACCAGGTCACGATGGCTCCTCCTGTGCTTTTGTGCTCTTCGCCAGGCAGATTCTATTTGAGACGATTGTTGGAGCCATTTATTCCCAAGATCGTGGTGATTTCGCCATCTGAAATACCACCGATGACACAAGTACAATCGCTGGGTTCGGTTCGATGAGGCAACTTGATACCTACGGGTTTAACGAGGTGAGGATATGACGTCAGCTGAAGCGGCTTACAAGACGAGCGCGGCGGGCGAGGACGATCGCAATGCTCTTGTGATGCAAGAGTTGTCCCAGGTTTATTACATTGCAGCGCGCATATGCGAGCGGCTTCCGCAGCAGGTCGAACTGGAAGACCTTGTCAATGCGGGAGTAATCGGTCTGCTGGAAGCTAGCCGCAGCTTCGATAGCTCGAAGAATACCCAGTTCAAGGGATTCGCCAAATTCCGTATTAGGGGCGCCATTATGGATAGCCTGCGCGAATCGGATTGGGGATCGCGTTCGCTGCGCAGAAGGGGACGCGAGATCGCAGAGGCGACCGCGGTCCTTGAGGCAAAGCTGGGCCGGCGTCCGATGGAATCCGAGATCGCAGCAGAGTTGCAACTGGAAACGAGCTACCTGCAGAAGATCATCCAGCAGCTTGATGGGCTTCATCTCGCGGGCCAGCAGGCGGCGGTTTCAAACGACCGGACGGACCTGATGGACGTGATCGAATCGGCACCCAGCCTGGACGACCCCGATCCATTCGATTTGTGTCTAGAAGGCGAGACCAAGGCTCATTTGGAAGAGGCGATTTCAAAACTAAGCGAGAGGGAACAACTGATCATCTCTCTATACTACGTTGAAGAACTCACCATGAAGGAAATATCGGAAGTGGTGGGTGTTGCGCTTTCACGCGTGTCACAGATACGTCAGGCAACGATGAAAAAACTCAGAGTGTCGCTTGCGCATCTTCGTGAGCGTGTGTCAACGGGCAATGCGTTAGAAGGAGGATACCTTGAGCGAGCTTAGTCAAGCAGAAAATGAGGCTACGGTTGAGGCCGCACGACGGCCGGCATCCGGTAAAGCAGGCGAGAAACCGAGATCGATCCAGAACTGCAATTTCAGGTCGGCAGGACGATTGTCGAATGAGAATGCACGCGCTTTGACCGCGATCTATGAGACCTTTGCACGCCACCTGGCCAGCAATCTGGATGCCTACTTGGGGACAGGTCTCGAAGTGAAACTCAAGTCACTCGATCAGCTTCCTATGAAGGAGCACATAGCAGGTATCCCGCACCTCAGCTACATTGTGCCATTCTCTCTCAGTGCTACGCCAAGCACCATGATCGTGGAGTGCGACATCGACATTGTATTTCCGATCATTGAGCTGCTTCTGGGCGGAACCGGCCTGTCTTTGAACGATGCGCGGGAGCTTTCAGAAATTGAAGAAGAGATCATGCAGGACGTAACGGCACTCATTGCGCGGCAGGCTGAACAGGCGTGGCATCTTCCAAAGTCTTCCCTCGTAGCGAGCCGCCGTATCAAGTCGTCGCTTTTGCACCAGTATTGCCCTCCCAGTGAAAAAGTGACGCTGGCCAAATTTGAAATTGAGATTGCCGGGACTACCGGATCGTTTCAGTTAGTTTTTCCGGCCTCGTTTCTCAATGTTTTGCTCAATCAGATCAAGCTGGACCAGCCGCAGAGGAAAGGCAGTCTTCATTATTTTCCAATGCGCAGTATTCGCGAGCGGATTGTGGATTGCGACTTTGCAGTTACCGCCAGTCTTCCTAATCTGAAAGTTGCAGTGCGGGATCTGATTGCGCTTCAACCGGGATGTGTTCTGAAGCTTCGCGCGCCGATTCGGACGCCCGGCATGTTGACTGTCGAGGGGCAGGAAATCTTCGAGGCAGCACCGGTTAGAAATGGCTCGCAAAAGGCGGCGCAACTCGGCCGTCGAGCTCAACGATCAAGTCTGGAAGGGGAATGAAAACCGTGGAAACTCAATCCAACAATCAAGCGGCGCGCGTATTTGCCAGCGCCTTTGCCGAATCTCTCGCTCAATCGCTCATCCAGACTCTCGGAACTCCGTGGACGCTTGCCGTTCTGGATGATCCGGATCTCACAACCCGGCAAGGGCAGTCGGTTCACTTTCGGTTGACTGTCGATGGTCCACTGCGTGGCGAGTGCTTCGTTGAATTGTATGAGTCCCATGTGGCGGAGCTCGCTTCGAAGATTTTGGGACAGCCTCTTGCGGCCTACAACAATGCGCATAGAGATGCATTGGAAAAGGTCATCTTGTCGGCGATGCCGGGAGTCAGCGCGTCTTTGTCTGCCAGGTTTGGCGCTCTCACGTTCAAGGTCAACCACGTGGAAGGCTTGGCATTTGGTGGAATGTTTGTTGTTCCTCTGAGTGCTTCAGGAGGTGAGCAAACGGATGTGCCGGTGCTGCTCTACTTCGACAGCCCACTGCTGGCTGCGTTGTCACTCCAGCAGCCTGCCGGGAATGCTTCGGAAGCGGGAGGCCGTCCTTTCGATCCGAGCAATCTCAAGCTTGTCATGGACGTAGAGCTGAATGTCTCGCTTCGCTTTGGCCAGCGCCAGTTGCCGCTCCGCGAGGTATTGGAACTCGCAAGCGGTTCCGTTGTCGAGTTGGATCGTCAAGTAGACGACCCCGTCGAATTGCTTCTGGACGGCAAAGTAATCGCCCGCGGTGAGGCCGTCATCGTGGACGGCAACTACGGTCTCCGCGTTACGGAAATCCCGAAGCCCATGGCATCCCACTTTATCCGTTAGTCAAATGAGGAATGAAGCTCGATGAAATTGTCATTGAATTTGTTTCGTACGGCCGTCGACCGAAGCTGGAAAAGTATGCACGCCGTGTGCGGATTGCCTACTTGCCCGAACACGTTGATCATGCGCAGCGTGGGCCAGAGTCAGGTCGGCATCCGCGTTGGGCAACTCTGGTATTGCAGCGTTGATTGCTTCGCCGGCGGCGCGCTTGCCCGAATTTCCGCGCTTGCGAGCAGCCGTGTCGTAGAGATGCCGCACACCCCGCGCATGTCCATCGGGCTGGTGATGTTGCAAAAGGGCTATCTGACCGATGAACAGCTTCGATTCGCCCTGACGCAGAGCCAATTGCACGGTGAGGAATTGGAAGCTACTTTGGTCCGGCTCGGCCTGGCCAATGAGTGGCAGCTTACTTCGGCGAGAGCCGTGCAATGGGGCCATCCGGTACTCGGCCAGGATGGCTCCGGCCAGCCGGTTGAAGCGGATATCCCGGCGACATTGCTGCGCGCATGCTCGGCCGTACCGCTGCACTATTCTGTGGCTGCGAAACGCCTGGTTCTCGGCTTTGTCTATCGTGTTGAGCACAGCCTGCTCGACTCGCTGGAACAGATCACCGGTTGCAGGGCCGAGCCGTGCTTCATCACCCCGACGGCGTTTGGGGAGCAGATGGCACGCCTGACACCAGCATTGGGATACGAAGAGGTGGTCCTCGAAGATCCGCTGACTCCTGCGCAGATGGCCAAGGCTCTCGGCGGTCTTGCGGTCGAAGTTGGAGCCAAGGATGCCAGCTTTACCAGCTACCGAAACTACATTTGGACACGGCTGGCGGGTAAACGGCGGAAGATTGACGTGCTTTTTCGGGGTAAATATGCTGCTGAAGTCACAAAAAGACGAAATTTCTCACTTTTGGATGAAAACATTAGCTCTTTAGGCTGAAACGTTTGACACAAGTTGCCGATAACTGTGCAGGTGGTGCACAGTGCTTAAGAAGGCCGTCTTCCGAGCTCACGCAGGTTTCAGCCCAGTTGCAGTTCATCAGCCCTGGCACTTTGGAGCCCTCAGCGACCTGCCCGCAGTCCCTGTCATGCCGGAAACACTGCTCCTGCTTGATGTCGAGACGCAGGAGCACTCGGTCGATCTTCGAAGGATCTCGCAATTGGTTCTCGGCGATGTAGGCGCTACGGTACAAATACTGCGACTGGCCGGGCGGGAATATGGGGATGCCGAGGGTCCAAGCCGAATCGAAGATTGCATTTCCGACCTCGGTGTTCGCGCTTGCATGGAAGCAATGTCGGAACAGGTCACACTGCGCGATAGCCACCATGATCCCATCGCGAGATTGTGGGCGCACTCCAGAGAGATCGCACAATATGCAAAGCTGATTGCGGAAGAGATGCCCGATGTAAACCCGGAGCAAGCCTATTTAATAGGCCTGCTACATGCGATTGAATCCCTTCCCGCAGTTCTCGGATGGGGCTTGAGCGAGACCGGAATGTTCGACAATGCGCTTACCGGTTTGAAGATGGTCCGGGAATGGTCTTTTCCTCGCTTCGTAGTGGAATCTTTCGATGAACGGCTTTCTGCCGGCCGCGCAAGTCGCTGGGCAGAGATCGTGGGAACGGCTCATCGCTATGCAACCAGATCTTCCGTTGATTGCCCATTTGAACAAGAAATTCGTCCCACACTCTATAAGGGTATTCAGGCTTCGTTCAGCCCGCATCTTGCCCTCACTCCGGTGTTCGAGGCAGCCGTCTCCTAAGAGCGTAACCCGATGCTCTTGCTGTGGATTGTCTCTCGATGAGGAAAGCTGCGCATATTTGCAGGATCAATCTTTCTCTCACCTCGCCTCTCATCAATTCCTCATCAATATCCCCGTTTCATAGTGATTTTTAGCTGTTTTCGGGCAAACTTTGCCTACTACGATGGCCCCTGAGATGCATTGTCTTATGACCAGAGGCCCCTATGGACAGTGGATACTACGCCGCGTGTACAGCTATGGTTGCGCGCACCCAGGCGTTGGATACGATTGCCAACAACCTGGCCAATGCCAGCACCGTCGGTTTTCGTGCAGAGCATAACGTATTCAGTTCGGTACTCGCTGCCGCGGGTACATCATCGACTTCATCGCTCAATGATGCAATCAACAACTTTGGAATTCTGAGCGGGACCTCGATGGACCTGAGTCAGGGTGCTATGCAAAAGACTGGCAACAGCCTTGATCTGGCGATCCAGGGGAGCGGCTTCTTTGAGGTCCAAACAGCAAGCGGCCCGATGTACACCCGCAACGGTAGCTTTCAGGTTTCCGGTAAAGGGCAATTGGTTACCGCTTCGGGAGATCCAGTCATGGGTGACAAGGGAGTCATTCCGATGTTGCCGGGCCCTGTTTCAATCGGTCCGGATGGGACCATCTCTTCGAATGGAGCAGTGGCGGGCAAGTTGAAGCTGGTGAAATTTGCCGCGACAACGAACTTGACCAGCGTTGGCAACAATTACTATTCCGCGCCCGCGAAAAGCGAGAAGACGGACACCGATTCGACCGTGCAGCAGGGTGTGCTCGAAAGCTCCAACGTAAATCCCATCTCCAGCATGGTTGAACTGATTACTGCACAGCGATCCGCTGAGATGATGCAAAAAGCGCTCGCGATGTTCAATTCGGAAATCGACAAAACCGCAACCCAAGACCTGCCCAAGATCGGCTAAAGGAGTTCGACCATGTTTCACGCCCTCTATACCGCGGCTAGCGGAATGACCGCTCAGCAGCTCAATCTGGATAACATCGCGAATAACCTGGCTAACTCCAGCACTGCGGGTTTTCAATCGCGCCGGGTGCAATTTTCCGATCTTCTCTATCAAAGCCAGATCATGCCAGGTGCTGCAGCGACGCAGCAGACAACGGTCTCGTCCGGATTGCAAATCGGACTCGGCACGCGGCCGGGAAATACGGAGATCGTGCAGACTCAAGGCGATTTGAGCAGCACCGGCAATCCCTTGGATCTCGCTATTCAGGGTACCGGCTTCTTCCAGATCCTGCTGCCTAACAACCAGATCGGTTACACGCGCGCAGGCTCCTTTCAGCCCGATGCGCAAGGCAATCTCGTTACCGCAAACGGTAATGCATTTCAGCCTGGAATTACCGTCCCGCCCAACGCGACAAACATAACTGTCGGTAGCGACGGCACGGTAAGTGTTACGCTACCGGGTCAGACTCAAGCGGCGCAGGTCGGAGTTATCCAGTTAGCAAGCTTTTCCAACCCCGGTGGCCTGAATAGCGTTGGTAACAATATCTATTTGGCTACCACTGCGTCGGGCGATCCCGTTGTAGGCACGCCTGGAGGCACGGATGGTTTGGGCACAATTCAGCAAGGAATGCTTGAACAAGCCAACGTGAACATCGTCGACGAATTCGTGAATATGATTCTGGCTCAACGTTCCTATGAGTCGAATTCGCGCGTCATCAAGGCTGCCGACGAGATGCTCCAAGGATTGAACCAGCTAGCTCAGTAGGATGATCGTGCGATGAAGACGTGGGACTTGATAACGACACTCATTCTTGGCGCCGCGGCGGCATTGCCCGCTGCAGCTGCACCCGGTCGTGATGCCATCACCACGGCACAAGTGGCCGCGGCTATCAGTGGCGCAGGGATGCAAACATCTGCTCAGCAAGTAACGCTGTTGACCAATGTCGTGGCGACAACCAACGTCCCGGAGCTCAAGGTTCAATCCATGGAGCGCTGGGGCGATCACGGGATGAAGGTTCGCATGGGCTGTGCGAACCCGGAGGAATGCCTGCCGTTCTTCGTCGCCGTTCGTGGCAATGGCACAAACACGGCGTTCTCTGCGGATTCAGATCGTTCATCGAATGCAATTGCCCGAGTGAAGCATGATCCTAAATCTTTCGTCGTCCGGTCGGGCACGCCTGTGACCCTTCTGATTGATAGCGATCGCGTGCACATCAAGCTCTCTGTCGTCTGCCTTGAAAACGGAGCGCCTGGGCAGACGATTCGAGTTGCCAGCAAAGATCATAAGCAGACCTACATGGCTGAGGTAGTAGACGGATCGCTCTTGAGAGGCCGCCTGTGAAGACAACAACGATGAAAATGCTGTGCCGGCAACCGCTATCAGTTGGAATCCTGCTTCTCGTCACGATTTCGCAGGGCGCGGGCGCGCTGAGCCTCAAGAAATCGAAGACCACGCCCGCCCAATTGAGGACGGAATATCTGGCGAAGCTCCAGGAAAAAGATAGTGGGGCCGCAACCAACAAGACCGTTGGCAGTCTCTGGGTATCAGGAGGCACGCTGGGTGATCTTTCCACCGACTTCAAAGCACAAAAACTGAACGACACAATTGTCATACTGGTTGCAGTTCAGACTACAGCTGCTCAATCCGGAAATTCAAGTTATCAGCGTGCCTTCCAGACCAGTTCCGGGATAACCGGCCTGCCAGGCGACCTCAAGACCACTGGCGTAAGCTCATTATTCAATGCCAACTCCTCGACCGCACTCAAAGGGCAGGGAGCAACGAATTCGAACACTGCCTTTTCGACGAGTCTGACTGGGCAGGTGATTGCGGTATTGCCAAGCGGCAACATGGTAGTTGAAGCGCAGCGCAAGATATTCATGAACAACCAGCATGAGGATGTGACCATTCGCGGTGTCGTGCGACCAGCAGACATCGGCCCGAACAATACTATTTCTTCCGCCTCGCTCAGCAATCTCGAAATAGAGATGAAGGGTAAGGGCATCATCAGCGACAGCACGCGTCCGCTCAACCCGATCACCAAAGCAATTCTGTGGCTGTTTGGATTCTGACATTGATGAAGTTGAATCGCACAACCTCAAATCCGGCACACCGTCCCATTGCCTTTCGGGCTCTGGCGGTGTGCGTTGTCTTGTCATTGTTCACGCAGCGCGCCGTCGCGGTTGGGCCCAATCGACAGGTTTTGGTGCGCGATATTACCAGCGTTCAAGGCATTCGAGACAACATGCTGGTGGGGTATGGCCTGGTTGTGGGTCTGGCGGGTACCGGCGACCGGCAGCAGACCATTTTTACCGTACAAACATTGGCGAATGCGATGCAGAAGATGGGAGTTCTCATCGCGCCGGGCGCTGTCGTAGTGAAGAATGTTGCTGCGGTTTTCATCACTGCGTCCTTGCCCCCGTTTGCTCGTCCCGGCGCCAAGCTGGACGTTACCGTCTCTTCGGTTGGCGATGCTAAGAGCCTTGAAGGCGGCGTACTGTTGATGAGCGCACTCCACGGCCCCGATGGGCAGGTTTATGCCGAGGCGCAAGGGCCTCTCGTTCTGGGCGGATACTCGGCAGGCAGTGGAGCCAATGGCAAGCAAGTGAATGCAACCACCGTCGGTCTCATTCCCGAAGGTGCAATTGTCGAGCGTGACACCTCCGTGGATCTAAGCGGCTTCAAAACTGTATCGCTGCTGCTGCGCAATCCCGATTTCACGACTGCTGCTGCGATCGCCGATGTTGTGAACGCGGAGTTCCAAAAGCCCATAGCCTCGGCTCTCGACAGTAGCCGCGTTGACGTCAATGTAGCCGATGCATCTGCAAAATCAGTGCCAATCCTGATCTCGCGCGTGCAGAACCTGATGCTCAAGGTTCACACGCCGGCAAAGATCGTCATCAACGAACGCACGGGCACAATCGTGATGGGCGGTGATGTGAAGCTTTCGCCGGTTTCAGTGATCCACGGCAGCCTCTCCATCCAGGTCATTACTCGGTATGAAGTTTCGCAACCTACTGTGGCGCCCTTCAAGGGAAATGCGGTCCCGCCGGTTGTGGTTCCGGATACAACGGTGAATGTAAATGACGCGCCGGCTCAGTCGATGCGCTTGGACGAGGGCGCAAATGTAGAAGAGCTGGTTGCCGGACTGCACGCGATCGGAACAACAGCTCGCGATGTCGTCGCCATCCTCCAGGCCATTAAGGCCGAAGGCGGTTTGCAGGCTGATTTGGAGGTTCAGTAAATGGGAACGAGCATGGGTCTTGGTTCATTTAACGCGCAGGCCAGCCTCTTGCAGTCGAGAGAAGAGAGCATGGTGCAAGAGGCAAAGACCTCAAAGGGCGCAAACGATGACGCCAAAATCGACAAAGGTTCTCGGGACTTCGAAGCAGTCCTGGTGGGTAGCTGGCTACAGCAGGCTGAACAATCATTCGCTACCGTGCCGGGTGCGGACGATGACGAAAACGCAGCTTCGCGGGATCAGGTGATGAGCTTTGGAGTGCAATCTCTGGCAACCTCTCTTGCTGCTTCAGGCGGCATTGGCATCGGTAAAATGGTTGCAAAAGCCATGCATGCAAGAGCCGATAAGGCGAACGGGCAAACCGCTGACCCGGTGGAACCCGTTTCTTCCAAGATAGTTCACGAAAAGAGCGTTGAACTACACTAAAATCTTGCAGGCAAGATGCCGATAGTAGAAACGGATTAGAAGAAGGAGGTCGAAATGAGAATCGATCTATCAAATTCAACAGCCGCTGAGCTCGCAAGCGAACTAAGCTCCCAGCAAGTGTCTGCACAGAATACTGCGAAGGCAGACCAGATCGCTGAGGAAGATCACGCCACGCTGACGTCGGATTCGACGTCTGTCGGTTCGCTGGCCACAGCGGCTCTTAAATCGCCCGAGGTACGGCAAGACAAGGTGGACAATCTCCGTGTAGCCGTCGATAGCGGGCAGTACAAGATCGATCCGGGCAAGATTGCCGCGTCGATTCTAGACGAGCATGCCTGAGCCTGGGGAGTGATCGTGAGCCCCAACTCAACAGCCGTCACAGAGGATGTCAACAATGATTGCTGCCAGTATCCAGGATCGAAATCAGCAGGCCGCGGAGTATCTTTACGTCCTGCGGTCTCTTGCCGCGGAACTGGAGCGGGCGATGCAAGCCATCGCCCAAAATCGTTTGTCAGACCTCGAAGATAGCGTGGCCAATCAGCAGATGTTAAGCAGCAGACTTGGCGAACTCGTTCGTGAACTCTGCGTTCCCCTTGAGGCGGATGCTGCCGTGTTCCAAACAGACTCGGATGATGACCGGATGCGCCAGGTTCTCACTGCCTCAGCTGCACTACAGAAGCTGAACCAGCGATACGCCGCTCTGCTGAAACACTCCAGCCGTTCGGTTGCGCTCATGGCATCACTTTTTGGTTCGTTCAAGGGACAATTTCAGGAGGCTTCTGGCCCCAGGTTGAAACATCAGACCTGGTCTTGCCAGATGTAAACACTATGAGTGGCTTGAATACATCGCTCTCGATAGGCCTGCAGGCGCTGGAAGCAACTCAAGGTGCACTCGATGCCACCAGCAACAACATCGCCAATGCCAATACCCCAGGCTACACCCGCGAAGTGCCGATATTCAGCGAAGAAGGTGAGAACCTTTCCGCCGGTCAGGTTGTAGGCGGAGGTGTCACGCTCGATTCCCTGCAAAGTATCCGCGATGAACTTCTCAACCTGCAGATTCAGCAACAGACCTCGTTGCAGAGTAGCGCCGACGCAGAATCCACAACGCTTCAGCAGATTCAGACTTCTTTCGCATCCTCTTCCGGCGCCGACATTTCCAGCGAGCTGACTGCATTTTCCAGTAGCCTTGCACAGTTGTCCGCGGCGCCAACCAGTTCCGCGGCACGGCAAGGTGTTCTTTCGAGTGGTCAGGATCTTGCCAATGCCTTCAACTCGACGGCGAGTGCGCTGACCAGTGCGCAGTCGGATGCCGATGGCGTCGTGACACAATCGGTGGCCCAGATCAACTCACTGACCGCGCAGATCGCGCAGCTCAATGGACAGGTGGCACATCTCACCCAGCTTGGCCAGGATGGCGGTACGACACAGGATCAGCGTGATGAACTGGTGCAGAAACTATCCAATTTGACGGGCATTGCCATTACCCAGAGCAGCGACGGGGAGACCATCACCACCGGCAATGGAACGCCGCTTGTGGTTGGCTCGCAGAGTTTCACTCTCCAAACTACTACCGGCAGCAACGGCCTCCAGAAGGTCCTGGATTCGAATGGCAACGATGTCACCTCTTCAATCAGCGGGGGACAGCTCGGCGGCGCTATTCAGGTTCGCGATACGACGATTCCAGCCTTCAAAACGCAGTTGAATACGCTGGCAACTCAATTTGCCGATGCCGTCAACACCGCACAGGCAAAAGGCTTCGACTCAAACGGCAAAGCAGGGCAGAGCTTCTTTACGCTTCCGGCAAACTCTGCGGATGCCGCTGCAGGCATCAAAGTTTCCCTTACCGATCCTGCGCAAGTCGCGGCCAGTTCGGATGGTTCTGCCGGCAGCAATGGCAACGTCGCCAATCTTTCCGCGGCGCTAACCACCGCTCTTCCGTCAGGCGAAACGGCGGCAAGCGCCTATGCCAACCTGGTGTTCCAGGTAGGTAGTGCAGCGACCACCGCCAGTACGCAATCTACAGCAGTTGGCCAGAACCTGCAGCAGCTCCAGAATCAACAAGGCTCCATCTCCACTGTAAGTATCGATGAAGAGTCCACCAACCTCATTCGCTACCAGACTGCCTATGAGGCTGCCGCTCGTATCGTGAGCACGATTCAACAACTGAGCTCTGTGACGCTCAATATGGGCACCAGTGGAGGTTACTGACTGACATGCGCGTTAATCCAAACGATGTTCCCAATATTATCGCCGACATGCAGCAGAGCCAGGTGTATCTCAATACGGCGCTGCAGCAGGTGTCCACTGGCAAGAGGGTAACTCAGCCATCGGACGATCCCTTTGCATCGGCGGCCATGGTCCAAAATACAATCGAGACGGGAAATGTAGATCAATACACGCAGAACGTGAGTTCGATTTTGTTGACTCTGCAGTCGTCCGACTCCGCGTTGAGTTCGGTAGTTACATCCCTTACCAAGGCCGTTACATTGGGAACCGAAGGCGCCAATGGCACGAATTCCGCTGCCAACCTACAGGCGATCGCAGCACAGGTCCAGGGGCTCCTGACAAGTGTGGTGTCACAGGCCAATACGTCGGTCGGAGGTTCATACCTGTTTGGCGGAACGAGCTCGGCCACGCCCTACACTGCGGATCCCGCGTCGCCAACGGGCTACACATACAACGGCAACAACGGTGTGAACTCCGTAGCTGTGGGGGACCAGACCAACGTTCAGGTCAATGTTCCAGGCAGTCAGATCTTTTCCGACCCCAGCAATAACGTGCTGGCTTCCTTGAGCTCGCTGGTCACTGCACTCAAGACTGGTACCAGCGCGGATATTGCGACTGCAACCAGCGCGGTCACTTCTGCAATTAGTTTCATAGGCCAGCAACGAGTCATATACGGTAATTCCGAGAGCCAGGTGAATGCGCAGGAGATAACTTTGCAGCAGGACACTGTTACTCTCGCATCGCAGAAGAACAACTTGATCGGTGTTGATGAAGCCACAGCTGCGGTCAATCTGAGCCAGGCGGAGACTGACAATAGCGCCGCTCTGGCAGCAGCGGCAAAGGTTCTTCCCAATACCTTGCTCAACTATCTCTCGCCGCCAAACTAGTAGCTTGATTGTTGTTGCGCAATGCTGGCAGGGTATCCGCCGAGTCCAGCGATCTGCAGCCGTGTGTGTGCGAAGCAAAGAGCCACTCTTTGCCTTGCTGAGTGTAGCTGCCTCTTGCTGCGTCTTACGATTGCAGCAACAGCGCGGAGTTACCGGCGGAAAAGTAAATCGTCATTTCGTTCTTAGCATGAGGCAAAGAAAAACGGTATCGAGGTTGTCTCTCGATACCGCAAAATTGCCGCAAATACGGCCCACGTATTCAAGCCCAGCGAGCGTCAAATGATCGGTTCATCCTTTGACGTCCGCTGGCCCGACCCTAAGTTACGCCGACCAACTCAACGCGTTTCGCTCGTAGTGCTGAGAAGCGCTGCCAGGAAACGGCTGAACCTGAGCCCA
>Ga0206981_10035_pt1 | contig 36069 bp, 29 predicted proteins | sample Alteio_BWMinCont_17_FD_153312 | JGI IMG/M metagenome (GOLD analysis project Ga0206981, IMG submission 153312) | Enriched cells from forest soil in Barre Woods Harvard Forest LTER site, Petersham, Massachusetts, United States -... | ecosystem: Environmental > Terrestrial > Soil > Temperate forest >... | reverse complement strand
AATTCAGATCGTACTTCGGAAAAAAGGCCATCAGGCATGGCAGCTGGGGAAGGGATCACCATATCCGTTTGTTTAACCGAGGGTTTGTTAAATGGTCTGAAACATTGATCCATGAAAAATTAGTACTGCCGGCTTACATAGAAAAGAAAAAAATAGATGGGTTTATACACCACTATTCGGTAAATGATGCTGATGAGTTTGACAGCAAATGCAGCTACTATGCAAAGCTAAGTGCTAAAAAATATTTCCGCGCCGGGAAGAAAGCAACTTTTACCAGGCTGTACATCTCCCCTATGTTTAGTTTTATTAAAAATTATGTCGCTTATTTAGGTTTTTTGGATGGACGCGAAGGCTGGAAAATAGCGAGGACAATAGCCAAAAACACAAGCCGTAAATATCATTTTTTAAGCCAGATGGAAACCTATGGCGAAAAGAAACAATCTGCTAAGGATAATTTGGTAGTGGAGTACTGACTAACTTTTTTGTCATTCTGAGCGAGAGCGAAGAATCTTCTACGCGGGACAGAAACACGTGACAAATATGGCGGTAACCTATCAATTGAATAAGATTCTTCACTATGTTCAGAATGACAAAAGGGACTATTTAATTGAATTTTGGAAGTTTTTTGAGTACCTGTTTTCAGCTTACACCATTTAAAACCTTTTCGTAAAACTGAAGAGTTTTAGCAGCAACCTTACTTATCTCAAATTGCTCCTTAACTTTTTCATTACCCACTTTGGCCAATCCTGTACAAACGTCAGGGTTATTCAGCAGGTATAGAATAGCCTTTGCAATTTGATCAACATCATCCGGGTTTATAAGTAATCCGTTTACCCTATCATCAATTAGCTCCGGGCCAGATGTACGATTTGAATTGATAACTGCAGTACCACAAGCCATTGCTTCTAAAGGCGCTAAAGCAAACGCTTCTGCATATGAAGGAAAAATACTTATTGCCGAGGCTGCTAAATGGTCATATAATTCGCCTGCTGATACATGCCCCATAAAGCTTACCGAGGCTTTTACTTCATCTGTTAATTGAGCGATAACTTTTTGTTGTGAGCCTTTTCCTAAAACCAACAGCCTTGCACCAGGCATGCTTTTGCATACAATATTCCAGGCTTTGGCTAACTGGTAAATTCCTTTTTTGGCTACCAGCGTACCTGTAAAAATAACCTGTTTGGGATTTTTGAGAACATTCCGGGCAGTCAGATCTGTTTGAATCCCGTTGTATAAAACCTCAATTGCCTTATTGTATGAAAGATATGCTGAACTTTTATAAGCAGTATACCTGCTCGCGCTTGAAACTGCTGCAGCCTGGTTTAAAATAGCTTGTTCCATTTTAACAACATGAGCCGGCACTTGCAGATTTGCTTCCCTTGCAAAATAGGTCATCGAGCCATTCATTTTAACAACTACGGGTACAGATAAAGCAGGAAAAGGAACAAAAGAGCTGCAAAACCTCATATAATCATTATAATCAGGCATTTCAATAATGTCAATCTTATGCTCGATAATTAGCTGCTCAAGTTTGTCTTTATAGATAGCCAGGCTTTTTTTGATGTCCTGTTGTAGCAAACCTGAATCCTTTAACAAGCGTGTGCCAATGCGTGATCTTAAAGATGTTTCATCGCTCAAAAATCTAAAGTTAAAACCTCTTCTGAAACGATAGACCATAACACCTTCATCATTAGATTCATTAGCCCCGTCATAACCCGGGCCATACAAACCGGCAACTATTACCTTATGTCCAAGCTTTACCATCTGCCGGGCTATAAGCCTTACATAGGTACCTATACCGCCATGCTTGCCGGGGGGATATTCATCGCATAGATATAGGATGTTCATTTTGTAAGTAAATGCTTAAAATTATAAATATGCTGCTTATTTATCTGTTTTGATAATACGGTAATTAACAAGTATAAAACAATGGCAATTACCAGCTGAATAAGAAAGTGAACATTAAGGCGCGTAGTAATAAAATAAATAATAATTGCTTCGGTGGTAAAAACAATAATGGGGCGCAAAGAGATCTTCGTAATTTCTTTACGTACCAGCCTGTAATATAACCAAGCCTGTAATATAGTTGTAGTTAAGAATGCGATAGATGCACCCAGCCCGCCAAACCTTGTAATTAAAATTAAGTTCAGGGCGATATTGGTTATAGCGCACACCACTGTTATAAACGATACCGACTTATATTTTTTAGCCCCAAAGCTTAATGACCATAGCAGGTTTATAAAAAACTGCAATGGAATACATAGTGACAATATCAAAAACTCCAATGAATTTGATGCCCCGTATTTGCCGTTGGTAATTAAAGTGAGCAATGGCGCCCATAAAATATTAAGCATTAAAGGTATAGATGCGGCAAAAAATATTTCGACGATGTTAAATGATACGATATACTTTTGATATTCAGTATCAATAATGTTATTTGCAGATAAAAGCCTTGCAAAACGGGGCAAAATTATAGGCGCTATAATTAACATAGGCAACCTTGCAAGCTCATAGGCCCGGTAAGCAAAACTATAATCGGCTAAAACGCTGCTGGTTGTCATAATCCCCAGCAGGATCCAATCCATCCGCGACAGGCTTATATCAAAAATTACTGAAATATATTGTGCGGATGATTCTTTAAGCAGTTTGACGTATGCTTTAAAATGAAATTTAAAGCTAAAGCTTGTTTTTGCAACCAGGTAAATCATTAATCCTGAAAGCTCAAATACCGCGGTACAGATCAGTATAATTAAAACTGTATTTATATAGAGCTTCCCTTGCGTCATTAAAAACCAGGCGGCGGCTATTTTGCATACATTGCTTATAACCGCAATAATACCATACGGAGTAAACTGCTCTTTTGCATTTAAAAATTGCTTTAAAGGCACACCTATAAAAATCACTCCCTGTGCTAAAAAAAACCATGGGAGATGTTTATAAATACCGGCCGGGCTTTTTATCACCCCATTAAGTAACAAAAGCAGCAAAAAGGTTATTAAAAACCCTGCAATTGAATGTATAAAAAAGGCAGCGGCCGCCCAGTCAGATCTTTTTGATGCTGCTATCCGGCGTACTACAACCTGCTCCAGCCCAAAGCCAAGTATTGTGGTTAAAAATACAGATACCGCGTTTGTCCAGCTTATTATGCCAAATTCATCTTTGGAAATATAGATCGAAATAAAATAAAAGAATACCCCACCCAGGATCTGTACAGAAATTGCCTGCAAGCCTGAGGAAAAGATCTTTACTAATAGCTTATTTTTAACCAATGCTCTTTTATTTCTGAGTTCATCAAAATTAGGATTATCTTTCAATTACGGCGCTTTAGTCCATTACGTGAAATATCTCCATTTAGCTGCCTTGAACTTAAAATAGTTTTCTACCAAAATTAATTGATAAAATAGCGGTCTCTGCGTATTGTTACAGGCAACCCTTTCAATTTTAAAGCCGTAATCTATAATAGCCATTATATGGTTTTAAGGCTTGATTAATTGATTACGAATGTTGAACGGTATTGTTGATTTTAATTTTAAAAAGGTCATAAGCAAGATAGACTGGAAGCTGCTGTTGTTTCTTATGCTCTTTTTAAATGTAAAACTGGCTATAAAAATCCCTGCCATTATTATTATTTACCTCCTGAGGTTCAATTTCAGGCTTGGGTTCAGTTTTAAAAATTCGAGGCTACCACTTTTCTACTTATTAATAATGCTTATTCCTTTTATTGATCTTATAGTTAATAAAGGTTACAGCAACCCTAATTATCTTGGTGTTTTTTTTATGGGGATGGGGTTCTGGCTGTTATGTATTTTAGCCATTCACCAGGTTAAGTTGTCTGTTGAAAATACAGAGGCCGAGATCATCCACAGAACCATCCTGGTATTTTTTGTAATTAACGCTTTTATTTCCTTCTATAATTTTGCCGGCATTGTATTGGAAACCGGCGCTATTAATCCCTACCGGTACCAGGGACAGTTTCAAAAATATTTTATCGGCACCGGCGATTATATAAAAGGCCTAACCTTTGATACATCAACCACTAATGCCGCTTTAAATGCCATTGGGGTTATTTATTTTTTGGTGAGAAAAAATAATCCAATGGTGCTTTTATGTATGCTGGTGTTATTGTTTACAGGCAGCAACTTTTTGAACATAGCATTAATTTTCATACTTGCCCTGTTATTTATCTTCAGGAGCACTAAAGATCAAAAAAGCCTTATTGTTGTTTGCCTGATGATGCTGGTTGCTTTTATGGTAAAAATTTCACCGCAAAATGACCGCTATGCTGTTAAAACCTTTAGCGATGTTATCCATCCGCCAAATCCTCAGCTAAGAAAAGCAGCAATAGCTAACAAGTGTACCAATATCCCCACACTTGAGGAAACAAGGCAGAGAATTGCCATACATTACCTGGACAGCATTAAAAAATTACCGGGTAAAAAGCATAAACAGCTACTACCTTATATAGCAGTCTTGCCCAAAACCGGCCAGGGAAGGATCTTTATTGATACAGCCGACATTAATTCGCTTCCATACCAGTCAATAATTGATACCACTGCTCAACAACATATATTATTGAACTTTATTGATGCACATAAAAACAGCCTTCCGCTATCGGCGCAAAAAACATTTAAGCCAGGTTTACCGGGTAAAATAATCGGATTTTTTCAAACCGTATTATTTTTCAAAGAACATCCTTCAAAAATAATTACAGGCGCGGGTATTGGTAATTTTTCGTCAAAGCTGGCTTTCAGGGCCACCAGCTTTGGCTTTGCCGGCGGATATTCTGCAAAGCACAATTACATTAACAACGATTTTTTAACCAATCACCTGGATGTTTACCTGAATTTTTTCAGCCGGCGTTCCGGGTTGCATTCATTAACCAACAGCCCCTATTCTGTTTATGACCAGCTTATGGCTGAATATGGTTTGCTTGGCTTACTAGTCTTCACTATATACTACCTGGGATTTTTTGCCAAACACCATAAATCACTTACTTACGGTTTACCTCTGCTACTGTTATTAATGATGATATTCTTTACCGATTACTGGTTTGAGCAACTATCGGTGATTGTATTTTTTGAATTGCTTTTACTGCTCAACATTAAAGAAACTACTAATAAAGCACAATTGAGTTATGGATCTAAATAATCCAAAGGTTACTGTTTTAATGCCGGCTTATAATGCCGGGAAATACATAGGTGAGGCAATAGCATCTGTGCTGGATCAGTCATTTACTGATTTTGAGCTATTGATAATCAATGACGGGTCAACAGACGATACCGAAAAAATCATCCGGTCGTTCAGAGATCCACGGATTGTTTTAATAAGCCAGGAAAACAAAGGAGTTTCTGCCGCACTAAATTTGGGATTATCACATGCACGGGCCAATTATATAGCCAGGTTTGATGCTGATGATATTTGCCTGCCAAACCGGTTAAAAGTTCAGTATGATTTTATTACCGCTTATCCTGAATATACCATAATAGGCTCGGCCGTTGAGTATATGGATGCCGACGGTCATTATATTTTCACCCATCATCCCGAAGGACACCTTAATGAAGAGATCCAGCAGTTAAAATATTCTGTATGTCCATTCATCCACTCCAGCGTGTTTTATAAAAAAGATGCGGTTGTAAATAATGGCGGTTATAATGAGCATGCCTATACCTACGAGGATCATTTCTTATGGGTGAACATTTTAAAAAATGAAAAGGCCTGCAATCTTTCACAGGCGCTTATAAAAGTGAGGCTAAACCCGGAATCGATAACCATTGATGAGAAATGGCGCACACGTAAATTCCGTTCTATAAAATACACCACATTAAAAAACAAAAACATTACCGAGGCCGAAGGGAACGAGCTATCCCAGATAGGCGGTAAACAGTACTCGCCTAAAATAAAACAAGGCGCTTACTATGCCCTGTGCGGTAAAAAGTTCCTGCTCAATAATTACCAGCCCGAAAAAGCCCGGCTAAACATGATAAGGGCTATTAGTCTGCACCCGCTGCGTTTGGACAATTACCTGATCTACACGATTAGCTATTTCCCTGAACGATTTATTACCTGGCTGCACAATATCAGCATGGGTAAATTTTAAAACCAAAATGAAGATGAAGGTAGCATTTATAGCAAGATCAACATTATATACGGTACCCGGTGGCGATACTGTGCAGGTTGTGCAAACAGCCCGGCAGCTAACCAATATGGGTATTGAGGTTGATATATTGCTGTCAAAAGAGGTGATACCTTATGAAAAGTATGACCTGTTGCATTTTTTCAACCTGATTCGCCCGGCCGATATTCTTTACCATAGCAAAATGGCCAAAAAGCCTTTTGTTATCTCAACCATTTTATGCACCTACGGCGAATACTATAAATATAACAGTACCGGCCTTGGCGCGATATTTACCCATCTGCCTGCGGATGGAGTAGAATATTTAAAAACCGTTGCCCGCTGGATTTTAGGAAAAGATCATCTTTCGAGCATTGATTACCTGTGGAAAGGGCAGCGTAAAAGCATTATTGAGATCCTGAAAAGGGCTGATATGGTGCTGCCTAACTCCGAATCAGAATACAGGCGGGTACAGGAAAGCTATCCCTGCAAGGTTACCCATATGATCATCCCGAATGGGATAAACCCAGACAAGTTTCCTTTTAACACAACTTTAAAGAAGGACGAAAATTTGGTGATCTGCGTAGCAAGGATAGAAGGGCGTAAAAATCACCTCAACCTGATAAAAGCTTTAAATAATACCCGGTTTAAGCTGGTAATTATTGGAGCCCCTGCGCCTAACCAGGATGATTATTACCAGCAATGCCGAAATATCGCAGCCGCCAACATTACCTTCCTCGACAGGATCCCGCAGCAGGAATTGCTGGAATATTACCAGCGCGCCAAAGTGCACATTTTACCCAGTTGGTTTGAAACTACAGGTTTAAGTTCTATCGAGGCAACCGTTATGCACTGCAACATAGTAATAACTGATAAAGGTGATACAAGGGATTATTTTGGCGACGATGCCGTTTACTGTGATCCGTCAAAGCCTGAAAGTTTACTGGCGGCAGTTGAGGAGGCCAGCGCGGCGCCATTTAACGAGAACCTACTGGATAGAATATTAAAGAACTACACCTGGAAACAGGCCGCGATACAAACATTAAAAGCATATCAATTAGCAGCTATAGCATGAAATTAAGAATAGCAATATTAGGCACCCGGGGAATTCCGAATTATTACGGGGGGTTTGAGCATATTTCAGAATATGTTTCGGAAGGCCTGGTAAAAAGGGGGCATTCGGTTACGGTTTACAATTCGCATAATCACCCCTATAAAGCGGATAATTGGAACGGGGTGGAGATCAGGCATTGTTATGATCCTGAATACCTGATTGGTACTGCCGGGCAATTTATTTATGACTTAAACTGCTTGTTAGATGCCCGCAAAAGAAAATTTGATGCCATTTTAATAATGGGCTATACCAGTAGCTCGGTTTGGGGTAAACTGTATCCGGCAAAAAGCACCATTATTACCAATATGGATGGGCTGGAGTGGAAACGTTCAAAGTACTCACCGAGGGTACAGCAGTTTTTAAAATATGCCGAAAAACTTGCTGTAAAATACAGCCAGTTCTATATCTCCGATTCACTGGTTATTAAATCATACCTGGGCGAAAAATACAACATCAACAGTAAATATATTCCTTATGGGGCTGATCTGTTTTCGGAAGCGGAGCGTGAACAAGTGGACAACGGGGAAGCACTGAAAGAAGATTACTTTTTGCTGATGGCCCGTATGGAGCCCGAAAACAACATTGAAACCATACTGGAAGGTTTTAATAACAGCAGCTCGCATCGTAAATTCAAGGTTTTAGGCGATACCAGCAACCGGTTTGGCAAGTTCATCACTCATAAATTTAAAAACGATGAGCGCATTGAATTTAAAGGGTCAATTTTTGATACCGGCAAAGTGCGCGCTCTTCAAAACAACTCGTACCTGTATTTTCACGGGCATAGCGTTGGCGGCACCAACCCATCCTTATTAGAGGCAATGGCCAGTGAAGCTTTGATCGCCGCTCATAATAATCCCTTCAATAAATCGGTGCTGCATTCAGATGCCTTTTACTTTTCAAATGCAAAAGAGGTACGGAATATTGTTGAAACGGTTCAAAGAAAAGAAACTGAAAAAACAATGGTTAGCAATAATGTATATAAAATTAAATACCAGTTTAACTGGGAAAAGATAATTGACCAATATGAGCAGTTTATTGTAGAATGCCATAATAATTCAAACTATGAGCGAATTGTTTAGGATTGAGGATAGCCTTACTAATAAAATAAGTTATTATCACCTAATGTTGTTAATGGCATCATTGCCGTTTGACATGTTCTATAGTCACCTTATTTTAATAAGCTTTGCCATACATACCCTGATCCATCTCAATAAAAAAGCAGTTAAGCCAATCTTTACTTTACGAACGCTGGCTTTACAATCCGTATTTTTTGTATCGCTGATTTGTATTATTTACACAACCAATACCAACCAGGCTTTTAACGAATTAGGCCGGCGGAGCATCATTTTCCTGATCCCCATATTATTTTGCCTTAATCCGCTTGATATAAAAAAATACAGGTCAAAACTATTATTATCATTTGCCCTGGTTTGTACACTTGTTATTGTTTACCTGTACATTGACGCATTTATTACCATCAGGCATTTTCATCTGCCTGTTTCACTGCTATTTTCCAGCTTTTTTGCCAATCATAATTTTTCAGAACCGATTAATATGCATGCCACATTTTTTGCTATGCAGGTAGCATTATCGCTGGTTTACCTTTTATCGGTTTTAATAAAGGAGAAGGTGTTTTATAGTAAGATTTTTTATTTGGTATGCTGCCTGATACTTACAGCGGGGATTATTCAGCTTAGTTCAAAATCGGTTTGTATTGCGCTGTTTCTTATTGTAAATATTGCCATCCCTTATTTTTTGTTACAGGGCGCGAGCCGCCGTAAATTCATTTTTATTACCGCATCACTATCTGTTTTATTAATGGCCGGTATTTCATTGTCCGGAACCTTCAGGGAACGGTATATTACTGAGTTAACAACTGATCTGTCGCCGGCAAAAGCTGATGAAGTTTTAGATTCCCGCCTTACCAGGTGGAATGTTGTTGTTAAGTTGATAGCGAAAAAGCCATTAACTGGTTATGGAACAGGCACGGAAGTCGGTTTGTTACATGAGAGCTTTTTCAATAACAAATTATATAACTCGTTTTTAAACAATCTTAATTCACATAATCAATATTTGAGCTTTCTTTTAAAATCAGGAATTGCTGGGCTGCTTGTTTACATAGCCACTTTAGTTTTTGGATTCAGGATCGCCTTTCAGCAAAAAGACCTGTTGTTTATGGCGTTTATGGCAATTATTGCAACAGTTTCATTTTCAGAGAATTTTTTGGATGTTGACAAAGGGATCATTTTCTATACATTTTTCTTCCCGTTTTTTACTTTTTCGAATGAATGCACAACTATAAATTATGCACCAATAAAACCGGGATAAATATTTAACAACATTGGCAACCAAACAGTTAATTGCTCCGTCATTATTATAAAGCTACTTTCAATATACAAGTAAATGCAAAATTATTCATACCCATTAATCAGTAAAAACTTGTCAGTGATTAAAGAAAATATATTAGAAACCCTGGCTTATTTTGACATGTTTGACTATCCGTTATTAAGGGGAGAGATCTATCTTTTTCTTAAAAGCAAACAGGAGTATGGAGTTTTTGACGATGCATTGAAATGCCTGCTTGAAGGAGGTATAATTCATCAGTTTGATAAGTTTTACACATTGAAAAACGATCACTTGCTGATTATACGGAGAAACGAAGGAAATAAAAAAGCCGCTGAATTAATTAAAATAGCCGAAAAGGTAGGTAGCCTTTTAATCCGCTTTCCCTACGTGCGCGGAATAGCCATATCAGGCTCATTGTCGAAAAACTTTGCAGATGAAAACTCAGATGTTGATCTTTTTATCATTACCGCCAAAAATAAGCTGTGGATAGCCCGCACTATAATGCATTGCTTTAAAAAATTAACTTTTTTGGTTAATAAGGAGCACCTTTTTTGCATGAACTATTATATTGATGAGCAGCAACTGGAAATAACAGAAAAAAACCTTTACACTGCAATTGAAATAGGCACATTGATACCCCTGCAGGGCGATACCGTGTTTGAACGATTTTATACTGCAAATGCCTGGACTATGGCATATCTTCCAAACAAAAACATGCGAATAGCTTCGGCAAAGCCTGTTAAGAGTGGGATTTTTAAAAGCCTTTTAGAATGGCTATTTAACAACCGTACCGGCAATACCATTGATAATATGCTGATGAAAATTACCGGTGGCAGGTGGCTAAAAAAAACGCAGCAAAAAAAGCTAAACAGCCATGGAATAATTATGGGCATGGATACCGGCAAACATTACGCAAAACCTGATCCCAGGAATTTTCAAAGCAAACTATTGGCAAGATATCAGTTTAGGGTTGACAGGATTTTGCGGGCCTATGAAGATAGCCTGGCACATTAAAAAGAGGTATCGTAGAGACGCAATACTTTGCGTCTCCGGGCAATTAAGGAGACAGAGACACAAAGTATTGTGTCTCTACGGGATTTATTTCTTTTTTAACGAGATAATATAATAATCGCCAATATATTTCCAGGGCCAGGAGCCTTTTAACTTATCTTCCTTGTTTTTCAAAAACTGGTAAACCGAAGCATGTTTTTCTGCAAAACCTTCGATATATGATGGCGGTACAATGGTACACAGTCCTTCAATTCCCAGCAGGTTAAACTGATCTTTTAGCTGATTTATGATAAATGAAGGGTTGTAATACCAGCATTTAAAGTAAACGCCTTCTATATGGGCCTTGCTCCCATTGCTGCTAAAGAACCTTCTGAATGCCGTGCGGAATTTTCCTTTAAATACCAGCAGGGTTTCCCACAGACAGAATTTTGGTAAAATAACAAGAGTTGCCGTTCCGCCTGGTTTTAGCAGATCGTTGAAGGATGCCAGCACTTTATCCAATTCATTTGTACAATTAAGGCCGGCAAAGTTGGAAAAGATATGATCGTAAGGCCCTTTATTCTTTAACTGATCAAGTTGCGTATAGGAGCATATTTCAGTGCTTACCCGTTCTTCCATACCTGTCAGTGCAACTTTCCTTTTCAGTTCATTTTGCATTCCTGCTGAAAGATCCGTACCATGTACCTTAAATCCTTTTTGCGCAAAAAACAATGCATCTTCTCCTGTACCACTGTTTAATTCGAGGATAGAGCTGCCCGGTGATAAGAACTGTAAAACATGGTTACGAACCCGTTCCCGTTTATACTTAATAATGGTATTGCAGGCATAGAGCTCATCGAAGATTACGGATTGCGTGGTAAAAGCCGATTCCGCCTGCTGTTCATTAATATTTGCCTGCATGGTTTCCATTATGCCTCCTCCAGCTTTCTTAGCCTTATCCCTTCAATAAGCGTAGCGGGTGCGTAGTATAAAACAGATGCTGCTTTCCTGATACTTTTAATATTAGCGCTCAAAGGGTGATTGATAAGTTTGATCAAACTATTTTTTGCCAGGTGCTTATGATAGTTTTGATGTACGTATTTATGCAGTTGCTTATAATACGATGGAGGAAAAGTATTGCTGAACATTAGTGCCATTTCATCAGAATCGGTCCAGTTTGTTTTTTTCTTCAGATCCGCCTTTACTTTCTCATAAAATGAAGTGCCGGGTAATGGGTACGATACCGAAATACCTATTTCAAAAGGTAAAAGCTCATTGATCATATTGATGGTAAGCCGGATATCCTCCTTCAGCTCGCCAGGGTAACCAAACTGAATAAAAAAGGATGGCTTTATACCATGCTCTTTCATCAGGTGGGTAGCTTCGCGGATCTGTTCAACCATAATGCCTTTATCCATGGCATCCAGGATCTTCTGCGAGCCGCTTTCGGCGCCAATCCATACGTTTTCGCAGCCTGAGTCTGCAAGCGCTTTTACCGTACCTTCATCAGCAAGCAGATCAGCCCGTGATTGGATCTTAAACCAGATTTGAATATTTTCCCTGTGCAACAGCAGCGCCAGCTCTTTAACCCAACCCGGCTTTAACCCGAAAATATCATCGCAAAACCAAATATGATCCATCTGGTAGCGTTCTTTCAGCAATTTAATTTCTGCGACCACATTTTCAGTGCTGCGGGAATTATAACGGTTACCATAAATTGGCTTGGCGCACCAGTTACATTTAAAAGGGCAGCCACGGGTAGTGCTCATGTTAAGCGAGAAATACCCGGCATGTTTCAGCCAAGTTTGCCGGTATGTATCTATATCAATCAAATCCCAGGCTGGTAATGGCAAAGTGTCCAATTCTTTTAAAACCGGGCGTCCCGGGGTTTTAGTAACTTTTCCATCTTTAATATAAGCCAGACCTTGTATCGTATCATAATTACTAAGGCCGTTTTCAATATGGTTGGTTAGCTCCAGTAAAGTATGCTCAGCCTCTCCTATTATTACAAAATCAGCGCCTTCATTTAAATAGCTTTCATAACGGTCGGTTGAGTCGGAGCTTGAAACAATTACCGTGCACCCTTCGGCTTTAGCTATCTTACACATGCTGAAGGCTGCCTCGCGCATGTTGGTAAGGCACATTTTGGTGAGATAATTAAACCCATCATCATAGATCACAAAAAAATCAGGCTTACTTTCTGTTAATGCAGCTGTAACTTCTATCGGGTCGCTAACAAACATGGTATCAAAAAGCGACACTGCGTAATCATTTTCACGCATCAAAGCAGCGGCATATATAGTACCCAACGGCGGGTACGGCTGCCCCAAAGCCCATTGCTTAGGGTCAAAGCGTAAAAAGTAAGAATGTGAAAACAAGATACTTTTCATACTATGCAAGTTTTGTAAAAGGCGAAAGATTTAGCGAACACACGCATTTTACACATGCTGCATTTTTACTCATGTCTAAATTTCTCCTAAAGTTTATGGCATTTTCACTATTCAGAATATTTTCCAGCGATGAATCCCTGATATTCCCTATCACATCATGAAAAAAGCACGGCCGCACATTGCCGTCGGCTTCTATTACGGTTGATACCCAGGGGGCATTGCATTTTTTAAACGGGAAAGGATTCAGGCCATAAAACGCGGCATAATACTGATAAACGTTATGGATCTTCTCCTTTGATTCAGCAATAAACCTTGTTTTAAAATTATCTTCATTATTTATTATCCGGGTTATCACCTCCTGCAGTTCGGGTAGCTCGCGTTCTGATATTAAGATCTCATGTTGCTTCGGCTCTTCCCAGGCCATTTGCCGGTTAAAAGCATGACTGCTTACATCCGCAGGTAAAAAGCTCACCTGGTCAACCCCCATCAATCTTGATTCGTTAATTATAGCTTCCCAGTTCCTGAAATTAAGGCGATGGATTACAGTGCGGGCCGTTATCCTGTAGTTTGGATTGATTGATTTGATGTACTCTACCCCTTCCTTTAGCTTACTGAAAGCATTGGGAATATTGCGGATAGCGTCGTGCAGGGCTTCATCACCATCTAAAGAAACAATCAGGTCATCAACCAATTCTAAGATCTGGCGGGCATTCTTTTTAATGGTTAGCCCGGTCGTAAGCAGGGTGACCTTAATTTTATGCTGTTTCAGAATTTCGCACAACCTAAAGAAGTTGACATTAAGCAGCGCCTCCCCTCCAGACATTAACACCTGCTGCGTTCCAAATTTTTTTAGAGCTCCCAGCAAAGCGGTCAGATCCTGCTCCGTAAGCTGTTTCAGGTTTTTGTTATCTTTCCAGATATCGCACATTACACAACGGCAATTACAGGCGCTGTGCGGCATCAGTATAACTATAGGCAATGCAGATATGATACTTGTTTTTAAAGTACGATACCTGTTATATGAACGATATAAGGATTGCCCTACCATATAATTTTAGTATTTTACTACGACCCAATAAAAAGGATCTTTTTTACTGATCTTATTGATCAGGCGTTTCGGATTAAACAATATTTTATGATTGAACGGCTGCAGGTCATTTATTGAATGATGAAAATAATGGGCCGCCATTTCCGGATAACCTAACATTTCATAATATTCTTCCGTCCGTTTGGCCGCATTGGCAACTTCATTTGGTTTATAAAAATTGGTGTCCATTATATGGATCTCTCCATTTTTACTCAAACATAAAAACGCACTTTCCAGTATGTTTTTAACAGATGGGAAATACTGTACAGATGCAGCAAAAACAATAACATCAAACTTTTGATCCTTAAACAATCCCGGTTCAAAAGCTCCGCAAATAAACTCAAGGTTATCTTTTTGAAAAACCCTTTTAGCCTGCATTATTTCAGGCTCATTAATATCAAGCCCGGTTACTTTTGAATTTTTAATAGTTAAAAGTTTTGAAGAGAGCCAGCCATTCCCGCAGCCTATTTCTAAAATATTAAGCGGCTTGGTCTTTCCTTTAAGATAATCGATCAGTCTTTGAGCGGACCGTTTCCTTGTCTGCCATTCTTTAAAATGGATATGGTTAGCTTCAATATCAGGCAAAAACATAACCTGCCCGTCAGACAAAACACGTTTCTCCTTATATCTTACATCAATATAAAGATCACCAAAACCTGAACCTTCGGCTTCCTCTTCCTTACTCTCCTTTTTTAATTCAGTTATGTTCACGGCGCTTCAATTAAAATCCCTGAATTTCCGGCTGGCGGTATCTCCACACCTTTTGCAGCAGTTTTATTTCGTACGGATATTTGTAAAGGTTTACCTTATAGCGCAAGCCAGCTACCAATTGGATCGCTTTTCTCTTGATCAGATTAAGGCGAATATCGGTAACTGTCGGATACACCCCGTTCAGCACTGTCTCAAAGTTCCTGATCTTGTCTATCATCTCGGGAGTTAGCCATGGTGTAAGCGGATTTTTCCGAAGGTCAAAACTTTCCCATGCCGGGCTGATCCAGTCTTCCAGTGTTTGCGGGAACCTGAAACCGCTGGCCAATACCTGCTTGTACATTTCAGATCCTTCTGTAGGTACTGGGCTATAGGTATAAATAATAATCTCTGTACGGGGGTTTACATGCTTAACCTTTTTTATAAAATCAATCTCGAAATCAATCTGGGCCTGCACTTTTTCCTGGGTTGGCGCCGGTGTTCCCAGCACAAATGAATATTCAGGGATGATATCAAACTTTTTAAGCCGTTCAGCAAATTCAATGATCTGGTTCCCGGTTTGGGTGCCCCCTTTGTCCATCTGCGCCAGCACCTCATTATTACCGCTTTCCGCACCAAAGAATATGATCTTACAGCCTGATTCACGAATGGCAGTTAGTGAGGAATCTTTAAATTTGCTCATGGTATCAATCCTCGCCATTCCCCACCAGGTCATGTTTTCATCTTTCATCAATCTTGAAAACTCAACCGCCCGTTTTTCTGATACGAAGAAATTGTTATCATGAAACTCAATGGCATCGGCGCCCCACTTATCTTTTATGTATTTAACATCTTTATAAACAGCCTGTGCCGATTTCCCCTTCCACCGGGCCTCGTAAATTGGCACAACGGCACAGAATGAGCAGGTGAACGGGCAGCCTATGCTTGAATGATAAGCAAGTGTTTTTTCGCCCAGGTATGTTTTTCCTAAAAATTTAGTGATAGGATAAAAAGTATTCAGCTTATCGTATGGTAGTGGCGGCAATGAATCCTGGTCTATCAGGTCTTCTTTAGCCGTTTTTGCGATCCTGCCATCAGGGTCTTTGTAGATCAGGTTTTTTATAAACTCAAAAGGCTGGTCATACTCCAAAGCATCAACTAAATTTGGGAATGCATGATCGCCGGGGCCATTGATAATAAAATCGACATAACCGGAATAAAGCACCGCATTTGGCTGGTTTGACGGAAAATATCCGCCCCAGATCATTTTGGTATAGGGAAATTTTTCTTTTATAGCTTTTGCAGCCAAAATTGCCTGTCGTAATTGCGGGCCAGGCATCACCGTAAAACCCAGGTATTTAAATTCACCTGTGTTTAAGTACGATTCTATTTTTTTTATGGGATCGGCTTCACAATTGCCATCAACTATTACCCAATCATATTTTCCATCAACCGATGCGGCAATGTTTAAAATAGAATTTGGGATCCTGTATTTATTTATAGCGCTTTTGGGATTGAACAGTAGTATCTTACTCATGTTATATTCTCACAATATATTTGACAACAGGGCTGATCTCCGCAATACCGGCGGTGGTTATCCCGCCGGTATTTCCTTAACGGAGACGTCAGTTCACACAAAAACCAATTTAACCCCAATTAAACAATTACTCTATAGTAATTACGCCCTGCTAAAAGCTAAGGTTGCCTGCTTCAATAAATAAAATTGCATAGGGCAACCCTCGTAAATAATTGTACGTAATCTTTAGGTATACAACCTTTGGTTTTACATTTAAATTATACCCTGTTTTGATAGCAACATTAAAAAGGTACATTCATAAAAAGATCTTTCGGCCAACTATAAAAGAGCAGGGAGTTGTGGAAGCCTATAACATTTGGGCCGAAAATTATGACGCCCAACCCGGTAACCTGATGCTCGACCTGGATGAGTTGGTTTTTGGCGAATTGCTGGGCACCATCGATATACAAAACAAGGAAATTGCTGATATAGGATGCGGCACCGGCAGGCACTGGCCTAAAATTTTAAAAGAGGATATTGCAGGCTTAACCGGTTTTGACGTTTCGCCCGGAATGCTTCACAAGCTGAAAGAAAAATTTCCAGGAGCCAATACCCATACCATTACAGATAACGCGTTTGCCGATATCGCTGATAACACTTTTGATGTGATCCTTTCCACCCTTACAGTTGCTCATATTGAAGATATTGAGGAAGCTTTACAAGCCTGGAGCAGGATCTTAAAAACTAGCGGGGATTTGATCATTACCGATTTTCATCCCAACGCCTTAGCTTCCGGCGGTCAGCGGACCTTCAAGCATAATAACAGCCATGTTGCCGTGCGCAATTTTGTGCATTCAACCAATGCGATAAGGGAAATACTTTTGAAAAATAACTTCAGGGTAATTGGTGAAGTTGAAAAGAAAGTTGATGAAACAGTAAGGCATTATTACCAGGCGCAAAATGCACTGCATGTATACGATAAATTTAAAGGCTTCCCGATAATTTACGGGATCCATTTCAGGAGGGGATAAATGATCCTGGGCAATGTAAATATAATTGGCAATAACGAACCACTAAACATCAGGGTTTGTAATGGAAAGATAGCGGATCTTACTCCGGCATCTTCCAAAAACAAAACCGGCCACTTACAGCTAATTTTTGATGATGCCATTATATTTCCGGGACTTATTAACTCGCACGATCATTTGGATTTCAACCTGTTCCCCAAACTTGGCAATAGAAAATATCACAATTATACCGAATGGGGCAAGCATATCCACAAAACCTGTAAAGATGAGATAGCAGCCGTTCTGAAAATTCCGGTGCTATTACGATCTGAATGGGGTATATACAAAAACCTGCTTTGCGGTGTTACAACAGTGGTTAATCATGGTGAAAAATTCGGGTTGAAAAACGAGTTGATAACAGTGTTTGAAGAAAGTCAATGTTTGCATTCCGTCCAGTTTGAGAAGAACTGGAAAATCAAGCTGAATAATCCCTTAAAGAGAGACCTGCCGGTAAATATTCATGTTGGCGAGGGCGATGACTGGCTGTCGTTTAGGGAAATCGACTACCTGATCCAATATAATCTATTAAAAAGGAAGCTTATAGGGGTTCATGGTGTATCCATGTCGGCAATGCAGGCAGAAAAATTTGAGGCGCTGGTTTGGTGCCCTGAGTCGAATTATTTTTTGCTGGATAAAACAGCGCCGGTTGATGCGCTTGCTAAACATACCAAAATATTATTCGGCACAGATTCAACACTGACAGGTAGCTGGGACATATGGAAACATTTACGATTAGCTCGAAAAACCGGGTTACTAAGCGATGAGGCGTTATATGACTCTTTAAATCAAAATGCGGCAAATACATGGCAATTAAATACGGGTAGTATTAATGAGGGAAAGGATGCTGACCTTGTAGTTGCAAAGCAACCTGCCGGCAAGAAAGGCCTTGATGCCTTTTTTGCACTTACTCCTGCTGATATTTTACTAGTAATTCATAAAGGCGAAATCGGGTTGTTTGACCAGGCCATGTTGCCTCAATTACAACATATTGAATTGGATAACTACAGTAAGGTTTTTATAACCGGCGCGTGCAAGTATGTAAAAGGAGATCTGCCGGCATTGATAAAAATGATAAAGGCATACCAGCCGGATGTTAATTTCCCTGCAGAGATAAAGGAGCTCGTGCAATTATGACCCTATCTCAAAAAATAAGCTCAAAATTGGCCAGGAAAATCAAATACCTGTTCAGGGAGCTGTGTTATGGATTAGGGTTTTATAAAAATTTCTACAGATCAGCAAGAGGCAGCAGGATCTTGTTATATCATGGCATTTGCGAGCACGATCATTTAAAATTCAATACGCTCTTTCTTACAAGGAAAACCTTTGAATCGCACCTTAAATTCTATAAAAAACATTTCAATGTGCTATCGCTGGATGAATATTATCAGCAAAAATTCAGCTGTAACAGGTTCAATGTATGTTTAACTTTTGATGACGGTTTTGCCAATAACCATAAATATGTATTGCCGCTTTTAGAACAATATGAAATACCGGCTACATTTTTTATAACCGCAATACAGGTCGCAGGGTATGATATTTTATGGAATGACTTTTTAAGCATTGCCGGTAAATACGGACCGGCTAAATTCAATTTTAAAGACGAGGCTTACGTAAAAGATCGCCATAACAAATATCTCTCAACTGATAACGGCATAAGTTTAGCCGAAAAGTTAAGATTTACCGGGTTTGATAAAAAAGCGGAGATGATAAAAGTGCTTCACCCTTTAGTACCATTCAAAACTAAAAAACAGGATGAAGATTACTGGCTGCAAATGACTACCCGGCAAATCAGAGAGCTCTCCGCCTCCCCTTTCGCAACCATCGGGGCCCATGGCTATTATCATAATGACCTGGCAAAAATTAACATCCGTGAAGCAGCAGAAGAACTGGCTCTTACAAAGCAATATCTCGAAAACATAATTGAGAGGCCGGTGAGCAGCTTTGCATTTCCGTATGGGTCATATACTACCGATGTTGTTGAAGTGGCAAAAAATTGCGGTTACGAGCAACTGCTGGCTACAGCTTTTATTAATAAGAAAGACAATGATGATATTACTATGCGGGAACGCTTAACGGTGAACCCATTTATATCTGTCAGCAATCAAATGTACGCAACTGTAACCGGCAGCTATGAATAGTAACATTTCAAGCGGACAATATGCTGTAAAACGGTTAAATGCTGATAATTTAACCGATGTGGGAAGATTATACAATGCCGTTTATGATAAACAGGCAGCCCCTGACTTCTTCGCGAAAAAATATGATACCGCATTTACGGGCGTTGAGTATACTGGCTTTATTGCCTACAGTAACCAACAGCCAGTGGCTTTTTATACCGTTATTCCTTGTTTTATAAAGTGTGCAGATAAAGTCATCCTGTCGGCACAGTCAGCTGATACCATGACACATCCTGATCATCGCAATAAAGGTTTGTTTGTTGAGCTGGCATTAAGTACCTTTCAATTATGCCGAGATTTAAATATCCAATTACTTTTTGGGTTCCCTAATCAAAATTCATTGCCTGGTTTTGTAAATAAACTGGGTTGGCGGGTAAGTGATATTATGGATTGTTTTATCATCCATACCGGTGGGCTTTCATTTAAAAGAATTCCGGATAAATTTCCCGGATTCAAAAATTTATATGGCAGCTATCAAGACCTCATTTTGAAAAAATACCTGGTTAAATCAAGCGGGATTGATAATTTGGTATTTAAAGATGGATGCGGTGGCATAGTGCGGGATGAACATTATTTAAAATATAAAACCTATAACGACACAAAAGCTATTAAAATAGGCGCTTCCACCTTATGGATAAAGCTCAGCAGTATACTTTTAATTGGTGATGTTTCGGTACAGCCGGATGATTTTGATGACATGATATATGGATTAAAAAAGCTGGCCGGTAAGCTTGGCATAAAGCAGATCCATTTTCATGCTAGTCCGGGTACAACTTTGCATAGCTTGTTTGCCATGCGCTTTAACTCAATTCCCTCTTTCCCGGTAATATTTAAAGTTTTGAGCGGGGGTTTACAGACAGATAATATTAAATTCACTTCGGCAGATATAGATACTTTTTGATATGGGTAAGCTGATAAATAAGCTATTTTTCAACAAAAACAAAATACAAACCTTTTATATTTCAAGGCTGCATGCCAATGAAGTAACCGAAAAGGTGTATCTAAAAAATGGGGCCCACCAGGCAGACATCACTTCAACCAACAGCATGATCTGCCTTGACCCCTTCTGCATGGCGGCCTGGCTACCCGCCGAACAGGCTGCATTAACTGGTAACCAGGAAGCTGAAATACATTTTGTTAAAGGTTCGCGACTGAATGCGGTTATAAATGTTTCCCTGATTGAAAAAATGCCCACTCCTAAAGGTGTTATATTTTTATACAAAGTTAAAAAGGTAAAAAACTACCAGCTTAGCGCACTGCACAGGCTGGTGCTGTTTGCCTATTTTTTGCGCTCAAAAGCCAATGGCTATCACAGCCGTAAGGTAATAAGCGCCATGTATTCCTATCCGCGCAGCATTATCATTGTATCTTATAAAGATGCTGATTATTGCAATATATTCCCGATGGATATTCACGGCTATATACAGGAAGAGGAAATGTATCTATTAGGTTTAAGAACCACCAATGTTACCCTTGATAAAATTCTTACAGCCAAAAAAGTAGTGGTTTGCGATACAAATGATGTTGATATAAATACGGTTTATAATTTGGGGAAACATTCCAGTAAATCACCCACCACACCGGATCATTTACCATTTAAAACTACTGAGAGTGAGTTGTTCAGATTCCCTGTGCCTGATTTTGTTGGCTCCTATAAAGAGATAGAGATCATCTCCAACAAAAAAATGGGCTACCACATGTTGATGGTTGGCAAGGTTTTAAACAAAAAGCTGGTTAAAGATGATCCTTCGTCCCTTTATCATATAGGTTTTTTGCAGTTTCAAAAGGGTAATTACAAAAGTATAGATGGGTTATTTTAATATTAAAGGAAGCGTTTATGCTGTATGTATCCATAAGCTATAGTTACTCCCCTGATTTTGACACACCCGAAAGCTGGTTTAAAAGAATAGCAGGCTATGCGGGGATCTTTGAATGCCTGGCTATAGAAAACAAAGTCATCAGCGTAAAACAGATCAATTATGAAGGAGAAGCTTCACATAATGGCGTTGAATACCAATTTGTAAACCTAAACCGTAAAAAAACACACTTCCCGTTTGGGCTAAACAGATTTATAAAGAGTTTGAATCCCGATGTGGTGATCGTGCAGGGATTGCATAACCCCGTTCAGTTGATCCTCCTCCATTCTATCTTAAATAAAAACACAAAGATCATTGCCCATCATCATGCTGAAAGGCCCCTGCCTGGCATCAAAAAATATGCACAAAAATTAGCCGATCATTTTGTCGATGCCTATTTGTTCGCCTCGATGGACATGGGGTTGGATTGGGTTAAAAAGGGCAACATCTCATCGGCAAAAAAAATCAATGAGGTAATGGAAGTGTCCTCTAATTTCTATCCTGTTGATAAGGTATTGGCAAAGCAGAAAACTAATGTATCAGGCAATCCCGTTTTTTTATGGGTAGGCCGGCTTAATGACAATAAAGACCCGTTAAATGTGGTGAGGGCATTTTTGAAATATGCAAAAAACAATCCTACCGCACGTTTATATATGATCTATCATACTGATGAATTGATAGGAGATCTCAACTCTTTACTCAAAAATGATCCTGACGGGGATGCTGTTATTTTGATCGGAAAGGTGCCTCACGATGATCTGTTGTATTGGTTTAACAGCGCAGACCTTTTGATCTCCGGCTCACATTATGAAGGCAGCGGCACAGCAGTTTGCGAAGCGATGTCATGCGGGTGTGTGCCTGTTGTAACTGATATCTTCTCATTCAGGATGATTACTGATGATGGTAAATGCGGAATGCTATACGAGGCGGGAAATGAAACCGCTTTATTGAATGTATTGAATCAAATCGGTGAATTAGATCTAGAGGAAAAACGGAGATTATGTTTAAGATATTTTAGGGAGAAATTGTCATTTCCGGCTATTGCAAAGCAGATTGATGAGATTGCTAAGGGATTAAATTTTTCTGCTATCATACCATAACCTATCTGCGGGTGGGCTGTGGGGACACAGCCCACAGGAGTTTGATGGATCCCGTGCCTGTGTTTTCACAGGCGCTCTGCAGGAAAATGATTTTGAAACAATCAATCCACAAACAAACTAACCATGTTCTTGGCAATCTCTTGAATGCTGCACATTAAAACCGGTTCATGATCTGTCTTTTTATTTTTAAGGATAGAAAGCAGTTTGGCCTTCATTTCTTCCGTATCATTTACAACATGATGATGGCGGTAATTTTTATCCATGGGCTTGCAAAACGAAACTACCTGGGCGCCGGCGTATAAAGCCTCGGATAATACAGCGCCAAATCCCTCATAGTTTGAAGGATGCAAAAATATTTTTGAGCGCTGCATTAACTTTATCACCTCTTTATGGGGCAGCTCGCCCTTAAATGTAAGGTTATCATCTAATTTTTTTGACCGGGCTAATGATCTTAACCAATCCAGATCAGGCCCCTTACCACAAATAACAGCTTTAATATTAGGGTAATATTCTTTTAAATAACTTACTGACTCAATAAAAACATCATATTGCTTTAACGGAATTAATGCCCCTGCACCTAGGATATCGAAATCCCTTCTATGAGTTGCAGTACTAAACTGAGAAGGATCAATTCCCACCGGGATTACCTGGGCCGGTGTTATTCCATAATTTTTCTTTACCTCCCGTACAACAAAATCTGATAGCGCAATCAGCTCATCTCCCTTTGGCTTAATCCATTTAAAATACTTGTTATACTTTCTGGCATCCTGGCCAAGCAGCCAGCTATAGTGCGTTAAACCATGTTTTTTTGCAAATCTGTTGCCAACAAAGGCGCATTCGCCAAACCAAAAGCTTAGTAAGCCTATTATCTGATATTCTTTATGCAGCTTTTTTAGGATCAGCCACGCCTTTTGCCAGGTGATAAGTCGGAAGATCCGGCCTTTATCTTTTCCGCCAATAGCAATTACCTTTACGCCATGCCATTCATATTCGGCAGCGAAAAACGGGTATTGAAAAGTTAAAACAACAATATTAAGGCCCGGACAAACCTCTTTTAATGCTTTTACAAAGATCTGCTGGGGAGGCAAACAGGTGGTATCGGCCCTGTCTTTCGGAAAGCCGGGGCTGAGAATCACCAGTGTTTGCCGCTTATGCTTCATCTATCGCTATTATTTTATTACAATAACTCAGGCTGTCTTTATTATGGGTAATGAATAGGATCATTTTATCCTGCCCAGCAAGCAATTGTAATTGTTTAAGGATCTCATTTTCAGAAACACCGTCCATTTCGCTGAATGGCTCGTCAAGGATCAACAGGTCAAAATCATGATATAAAGCCCTTGCCAGCATGATTCGTTGCCGCTGGCCGCCGCTGATATTCTTCCCGTTCTCATTGATGATCTTCTCGAGCCCTTCGGGGTATTTATCCGACAGCCTATTAACTCCGCTTAAAGTAATCGCTTCTTTTAACTTGTTAGGATAATGGTCATATTCAGAAAGGGTAATGTTTTTTAGGATAGTATCATTAATAAAAAATGGCTGTTGCTTAACGTACGAGATTCGGTTTCGATAAAGCGCCCTTTCACCCGCATCGCATATTTTTCCATTTATGTTAATGTTGCCGCTATCAGGTGTTAAAAAACCAAGCAGCAGGTTAATGATAGTTGTTTTCCCTTTACCTGAATTTCCTGAAATACCAACAAGATCACCCGGTACTATTTCAAAACTCAGGTCGTTTAAAACGGGGTGCTGCTTATATTTAAAACAGATGTTTTGATAACTTATTGATCTGATGGGTTGAGATAGCTTTTCATCTTTTTCTGGTGATGTTTTGGTATTATCAGGCAAAAGATCAGTTAAAGTGAACAGGTAGGTTTTTATCTGCCCGGTACAGTTTAATATCTTCACAATACCGGGGATGATCTTATAAGCAGCAGCCATAAAAACGCCAATGGTCAGCATGTTTATAGCAGGTGCATCAGCCGACAATTTATTGATAACCACCAATATTAAAAAACCCAGCACGGCAAAGATCTCTACCAGGCGCGATGGCAGGCTTTGTAAAGTTTGCTGTGTAGCTATGTTTTCATTCAATTGATCCTGGTAACCTGAGTAGCGGGCTGTAAAAAAATCCTCTTTGTGGTAGATATTACTTTCAACATAACCAGCCAGTGATTCATGCAGGTGCTGCAGGGTTTTCTCACTGGTTGTTTTGATCTGGCTGCGCACATCTTTTAGCTTTTTACGGATATACCAGCCCAGCAAAACTACAGGGGGCAGCAAAAGCACAAACAACAATAAGAAGAGCGTAGGGTGATAAAAAAGGATAGCACAAACGGTAAAAAAGATCAAAATAACCTGCGAAACAATTTGCTGAATATTTGTGAGGATATAATGACTAAACTCAATAGGCTGCTGGCTAATACGCCTCACCAGGATGGAAGAATCGATTGTTACAAAGCTGCTGTAATCATCCGATAAAAAATTTAACAAATTTCTTTTTGACAACCTTGATGCTACATTATAAAAAAAATGGTGCTGTGATTTTAGCCCGGTAAAGCCAAACCAGTTTTTGATACTGAAAAGGATAAAAAACACGCCGATAAGCAACAATGAACCAGGGTTTAATAATGCCTGCGGCAGGAATAAAACTTTAGCAGGGGCTGTGTTTTTGGTATAAAGGTTTAATACAAACAGCAACATCGCCAAAAAGGCAATATCAAGCATACCAATAACAAGATCGAAGACAATTAGCTTGTACAGCTTTATCTTTTCCCTGCTATTTAAAATAGCTGAAATACCTGATAAAATTTGCTTCAACTGCTTAAGGATGTACTTTGAGTGATTGGGTTAACTACCTATAATCACAGTACGCGGGGATGGAAAGATTGGTTGCCTCAGAACCGGGATTAAACGATTTATCGGATTACAAAGGATAAACAATAGTAATAGAGAAAAATGGCTTTTAAGAGCTTGCATTATTAAACCGGGATTAAGTGATCCTCAATTTGCTTTCATAACAAATCCTGATAATCAGTTAATCCGCTTAATCCCGGTTCAGAATCTTTAAATCCTGTTTATAGAAATATCTTCATGAACGTCAACAGCTTTAATTATACTGCATCCTTTGTTTCCAAAATTCCTTTCCAGAAACCGGCTGCTAAAAGGCCGCCAAGTATTGGGGCAACAATAAACAGCCAAAGCTGGCTAAGCGCTTTACCACCGGCAAACAATGCTGGGCCTAAGCTACGGGCAGGGTTTACTGAGGTACCTGTAATAGGAATAACCACCAGGTGGATTAAGGTAAGCGATAAACCAATTGCAAGGCCGGCCATTGCAGGATTTGCACGTTTTGATGTGGTTCCGTAAATTACAATAAGGAACAGGAAGGTAAATACCGTTTCGGCTATAAAAGCTGATTGGGTTGAATACTTGCCAAGGTAAGTTTCGCCCCAGCCGTTTGCACCAAGCGCATATTCGCCCATGGAAAAGCCTGGTTTACCTGATAACAATAAATACAAAATCCCGGAGGCGCAAACGGCCCCGATGCATTGCGAAATTACATAGCCAATACAGTCTTTAAAGCTTAATTTGCCTGCAGCCAGCATTGAGATTGAAATGGCCGGATTGATATGACAACCGGAAATTGGCCCGATTGTATAGGCCATAACAACAACGCTAACCCCAAAAGCCAATGAAATACCCAACAAACCAATACCTGAGGGGGCAATTCCTTCGGCATTGGCGCCGGCAATAACTGCGGCACCGCATCCAAACAAAACAAGACAAAAAGTACCGACTAATTCGGCTACGTACTTAGTAATTGGTTTAGTTTCCATAATTCATCAAAAGATTAAGGTTAAATATTTCTATTAAATATAGATAACTAATTATCAATTATAAAAATTTGTTGCCAAATAAAATATTAAGTAAACAATATGGTAAACTCCGTTTTCTTACTAGTTATTGTTTTTAATGAGAACTCAAAATCGTGATTCACCAGAATCTCTCTTACCAGGGTAAGGCCTATCCCCTGCCCGTCTTTTTTTGTGCTAAAGAATGGAGAAAAAAGATTTGCAGTTTGCTCAACGCTGATGCCTGAACCTGTATCGGCTATTACAAGGCTTTTTTTGGTACTTGTTGTAGTAAAAGTTATTTCTCCTTTAAAATCGATTGCCTCAATGGCGTTCTTAACAATATTAATTAATACCTGCTCCATTTGCTGTTCATCGGCCATAATTTTGAATGGGTCATCAACTAATTGAAATTTAAATTCAATCTCTTTCTCCATAGCTTTAATGCCCATTAGCTTAGTAACAGCATTAACTAACTGGTGCAGATCAACAGGTTGTTTATTTGCAGCAGGAAGCTTTACCAGTTCGGCAAAATTCCGCATAAAGAAATTAAGGTTCTGGTTGCGGTCCACTGCCACTTGCAAAGCATCTTTAAGCGTATTAAACTGGTGACCCTCCCAAAGCTGGTCAGTTTTCAAAGCAGATTGCATGATAGAATTAACCGGCCCAACGGTATTATTAACCTCATGGGCCATCATCCTGATCACTTTGCCATAAACATTCTTTTCGGCGGCTACAATTTCAGCGGTCAGGTCCTCGATCATTATAAAATGCCGGGAAAAGCCACGGTCAATAAAATGCGATTTTTGAAGCTTATAGGTATTTATCCCATCAGCTTTAACCACAACTGTTTCGCCTGATCTTAAAAGTTTTATCTGCTCAAATAACGGATGTGTAAGTTTCTCAATCGGGTAATTGAGCACCTGATTTGCTGCTGACCCTATAATTTGCAATGCTTTTGGATTGATCTGCTGAACGTTATCATCAAAGTCTAAAATAACTATCCCCGTTGGCGATGTAAAGATCAGCTTCTCTAAAAAGAAGTGCTGCTGTTCCTGCCGGGTGCGTTCTGTTCTTAGCTCATCCATCATCTGGTTATAAACATCCGTTAACTGATCAATTTCATGCTTGCCGGTTGAGAGGAATTTCACATTAAAATCACGGTCCTTTATCGCATCCACACCCTGCATCAGGGTTTTTAAAGGCTGGATAAGCTGCCTGTATAATTGTATGGCTATGACTATCGAAATAATTACAAATACCTCAGAAACAATGAACCAGACCTTATCATTATTAAAAATAAACCAGGTAAGCGTAAGGGCTACCAGGTGTATTATAACAACAAATAAAATATACTTAGTCCTCAGCTTCATCGTAAGGGATTTGATATTTATCCAGGCGGCGATACAAAGCGCTGCGGGTAAGGCCCAAAGATACAGCTGCTTTTGATATTTTATTTTTATGATACTCCATTGCCCGTTTTATCATCTCTACCTCTACTTCTTCCAGTGTTAATGTGCCTATGCCCGGTAACCGGATCTCTCCCTTTTTAACAGGCGAAAGCTCCAGTTGCGAACGAAAATCGTCAATATCCAACTCATCATTTTTACTCACTAAAATGGTTCGTTCCACTATATTCTTCAACTGCCTTATGTTACCAGGTAAAGGCAATTGCTGCAGCCATTTCATAGCACCGGCAGCTACTGAAAGCGATGGCCGCCTGTAAATTTCTTTTAAATTATCAATAAAGTAATTAACCAGCAATGGAATATCTTTTGGCCTGTCGCGCAGAGCTGGCAAATAAAGGGTAATTAAGTTTATGCGATATAACAAGTCTTCCCGAAAGGTGGCTCTGCTTACCATTTCGTTCAGGTCTTTATTGGTAGCGCAAACTACCCGCACATCCACAGTTTTGGAGCGGCTGCTGCCCAACACTTCATAGGTTCTGTCCTGTAAAACGCGTAACAGCTTAACCTGGCTACCGGCATCAAGGTCGCCTATCTCATCTAAAAATATAGTTCCCTTGTTTGCCATTTCAAACCTGCCGGTACGGTCAAAACGGGCATCGGTAAAGGCGCCGCGCATATGGCCGAACATTTCGCTTTCAAATAACGAGGTGGAGATGCCCCCCAGGTTAACTTTTATAAACGGTTTGTTTTTGCGTAAGCTGTTTTGATGGATAGCCTCGGCAATGAGCTCTTTACCTGTACCGCTTTCGCCCATTATCAGTATAGATGCATCAGTTCCGGCTACCCTGCCAATGGTTTCTAAAATATTCAGCATTTTAGGGTCTTCCCCAATTATATGCTGGAAGTTATAGGTTTTATCAAGCTCCTTTCGGGTATGATGCTCGGCCTTTTTTTCTTTCAGGTCAAGCAGTGTTTTAACCGATTGCAGCAAGTGGTCATTACTCCATGGCTTATTGATAAAATCATTTGCGCCCAGCTTCATGCCCTCTACGGCCAGCTCAATACTTGCCCAGCCCGTTATCAATATAATGGGGATAGAAGCATTTAACTGTTTTATTTGCCCAAGAAGCTGCATCCCCTCTTTACCAGAAGTATCGTTCGAGAAATTAAGATCAAGGATGATCAGCTCCGGCTCGTTCTTCTTTATACTTTTTATAGCCGCAGCAGGTTCAGCACAGTCCGTTGCATCATAACCCTCGTCTTTTAACAACAGGAGCAATGAAGTTCTTACCGCAATATCATCATCAATTACTAATATCATATTTATGTACAAGTATAAGCATAACCGGGATTAAACAGATTATGAGATTTTTCAGATTTTGGCTAATGGATACAGCCGATAGTTTTCTTTTACACCTGCAATTCCATTAGATAAAATCATTTAATCTCTTAATCCCTGCTCTTCTTTCATCCGATAAAATCCTTTAATCCGCTTAATCCCGGTTCTGACTATTCTTCATGCAACGCTACAGCCGGATAAATTGCGGCAGCTTGTTTACCAGGGTATAGCGAACAAACCAGCACCAGCAAATAAATAAATACAATTGATAATGCCATAGCAACCAAGTAAACACTTGCCTGCAGGTCAAACACATTTAGCAATGGGAACTGAACCGCAAAAAAAGACCCGACGATTAATGATAATGTTGCCAGGATCATGGATTCGGAAACCAGTTGTGATGATACAGACTTCCCGGTTGCACCTACGGCACGCCTCAGTCCGATCTCGCCCCTCCTTTTGTTAATATTATACCACATAACTCCGAACAGCCCCAGCGCCACGTTTATAACCAAAAAGCAGGCAACTATCAGCGTTACAATCATAGGCACCAGACTAAAAAGATTGGTGCTTTTCCTTTTATTTACCATGTGCTCAATCTCCACATTCGAGTTTTTCATATAGTTGGACAGGGTCTTATACAAATGGCCTTCAAACGCAGCATCAGCATTGGGCGTAACCTGGATCATCATCTTACCCAACCCACGATATGAGCCGGTATCTGTTCTTATATAAATGGCCTCCTTTGCAGGGAAATAATCGCCTTTTGCTTTAACGCCCTGTACTACGCCAATTACCTTCATATTAAATTTCTTTTCGTCCTGACCGACCAGCTTGCCTATTGCTTCGTCCTTGCCAAACAATTTCTCCTTCAATTCTTCATTAATTACAACCGGCTTGTATTTTGCAGCTGCATCCTCTTTACCAAACCATCGGCCTTCAGATAATTTCAGGTTTAAGGCATGTTTGTAATTATCGTCTGCGCTGTAATAGTCAGCATTGGGGTTTAAATTTTTGTAATGAACGTCTCCACTCCACCGATTATTCGAAAAGGGAACATTATCGCTGCAAAAACTTACTTCTTTTACCTGGGGCATTGTTTTTATGTTTTTCCGTAAGTTTTCGTAAAACACATTAAGCGAGTCGGTATTTTGGGTATTTACAGTATTATTGTAGTTAACCATCCAAAGGTTTTGATATTCAAATCCCATAGGCTTTTTATAATTGTTATAATAAAATACCATCAGTGAAAACACTGCGAATATGATCAGGAACGAGACCAGCATCTCAGACATTAATAAAAAGTTTTGTTTCTTTTTATTCCAGATCAGTTTAAATAAATGCTTGAACATAATATTTTGATTTAAATGATTTGACAATTAATTATTGACCTTTTAAAGCAGTCACCACATTTAGTTTTGACATTCGCCAGGCAGGATAAACTCCCGACAGCAAACCAAAAACCAAACATACCAGCAGACCAATAAACAATACCGTAAAATTGATAGACAGCTCCAGGTTTGGAATAAGGTTTGCACTATTCAGTACCTGCAAAGCTATGAATGACAGGACAATCCCTATTATTCCACCCAATAAAGTAAGGATAATATTTTCGACTATAAACTGGTAAACCAATGTTCTTGATGAGGCGCCAAAAGCTTTCCGCACACCTATCTCAGACGAGCGTTCCATGATACGGGTGATATTAATATTCACCAGGTTTAAGGTGGGCAATAACATTAATATGAACGCGAATATGCTGATGGCAGTAATTACGATAAAGGTTCCGGAATGCGTTTCGTCCCCATTATCAACATATGATCTGATATAAGTATCGGCATGGCTAAAAACATGGTCGAATGCCTTTTTGTCTTCCACAGGCAGCCTTTGTATCATTTGCTCATACTCATTGTGCATTTTGTCTACATCGCCTTTTGAATTAGCCAGTAGAATCCCAAAATAACCACCCTGATATCCTTTATTACTTTTATATCCCCCATCCTTAGCTACCGTGTACGGAAGATAAATATCACTGTATAACATATAGCTGGTTACAGGCACGCTTTTTATTACACCAATCACCCTGTATTTTACATTATCGGCTTCAATGTATTTACCCACTACACTCGGAATATCGCCGAAATATTCCTTTTTCATATCCTCAGATATAACGGTCACCTTGTCAGCATTTGTTACCTGTTGCTTGTTAAACGCCTTCCCTTCTAAAAAATCATATTCAAGCACATCCCAATATTCAGCATTGGTGTACTTAAAATTTACTTCTATTTTCTTGTTGTTAACATAGGTATTAGTCCCGCTAAAGCCAGAGGAAATAGCTATTTTAACAGGTGTTTTTAAACTCCCGGCGTAATGAGTTAAAAAATAAAATGACGGTGGGCCTGAAGATGTAGAGCCTTTGCCTACCTGGGAGATCCGTGATATATATAATGAACGGTCACGTTTTTTGTCAGGATAATTATCTCCGACAACCTTATCAATAAATGCGGTTAATACCAGCAATATGGTAAGCGTAAAGCTGATCCCGAATAAACTAATGAATGTGAAGAATTTCCTCCTCCGTAATACCGCTATGGCTATTTTGAAATAATTTTTAAGCATGGTTTTAATTTTTAAAGCCGATAATTACTGAACTTGCGAGCCATCAAATAAGCGAACCAGCCGATGAGTTTTATGCGCCATATTTTCATCATGTGTAACCATCACTATGGTTGTGCCATCGTTACGGTTAAGCTGCATCAGTATATCCATAATTTCATTACCCATGGCGCTGTCAAGATTACCTGTTGGCTCATCAGCCAAAATAATTTCCGGGCGACCAACTATTGCCCTGGCTATAGCTACACGCTGTTTTTGTCCGCCTGAGAGCTGGTTGGGGAAATGCTTTACACGGTTGGCAAGTCCAACCTTTGCCAGCGCTTCGGTAGCAAGCCGCTTTCTTTCTTTTGCAGATACAGAACGGTATAACAGCGGTAATTCCACGTTATCCAATACCTGCAGGTCATTGATCAAATGATAGCTTTGGAAAATAAAGCCCAGCTTTTGATTGCGGAAATGCGCCAGCTGCTTGTCTGACAGGTGATCTGTTTTTTGATCCGCTATTTTAATAGCCCCTTTTGATGGCAGATCCAGCAGCCCAATAATATTAAGCAGGGTGCTTTTTCCGCAGCCTGACGGCCCCATAATGGATAGGAACTCGCCCTTGGCTATATCCAGGCTAATGCTGTTTAGCGCCAGGGTTTCTACCGTATTGGTGCGATATACTTTTTCGATGTTTTGTAGAGATATCATTTGTTTAATTATTGAATTAGTGAGTTTTTATTGTTTGATTGAAGTATTGTTTTAATGTTGAATGTTTTATTAGTTGGATGCTTCAAAAATTAGCTTTCCGCTTTCGCCTTTTTACTTTCGCCTCTCCCCTTTTACCTTTCAGCTTTCGCCTTTTACCCTTCACCTCATTTATAGGTTATTTTTTCGTTTTTTTCAAAATCGTAGAGTGATAAGTAGCGCAATTGGTAATAGGCGCTCCAAAAATCACGGAGCGATTGTACATAGTCCCGTTTGGCCTGGTCGTTTTCCTGGAAAGCGATGCTGAGATCGGTTATGCTAAGGTCGCCCAAAACGTATCTTTCTCTTGCTATTTTATATTTTTCTGATGCTATGCTATCAGCTTCAGCAGTGAGGGTCAATTGATCTCTCATTACATTAAATAAGGAAACCTGCGTTACAATTTGTTGCTTAAACGTTTGCTTATCCTGTTCAACCGAATATTCAGTGAATTTCTGGTTTGCTTCTGCTGTTTTTATTTTTGCTTTTGACCGGCCCCAATCCAGCACTGGGATAGAAAATTGCAGCTCGATCAATTGCTGATTTTGCGGCGACTTATAAACACCGGGAATACTTTTGGCAGAGTTTGAGGTGCCAATATTTGCAGTTAAAGTTGCCGTTAAACCTGTTTGCCCATGAGCTAAGGCAACGTCACGCCTTGCTTCTGCAACGCGCCGCATAAATGCTATAGCATCAGACCGGTTTGAAAATGCTTCGGCCAAAACTTTGTCGGCTGTTACGGTCATCTGGCTTATTGTTTCAGGCACCTGCAATACAATTTTTTCAGCGCTCTCCTGCCCTATGTAACTACGCAGGTTAAGCGTAGCTATTTCCATGTCGCGCTTTGCGGTACCCATTGATTTTTTTGCATTTAGCTGTTCCAGCTGTAATTGAAGGATCTCGTTTTTTGATACTTTCCCAAGGTCGAACTTTAAGTTGGCTATCTTCAGGATCTTTTGGGTATTTGTAAGGTTAGCTTCTGCGGTCTCTAAATTTACCTGTGCAAGCAGCAGATCAAAAAAGTAGCCGGTTGCTGTTATAGAGATCTGTTCCTGTGCTTCAATATAAGCCTGCCTGCTTTCATTGTATAGCAAGGGCTGGATCTTTTTATCCCACTTTAAACTGTTAAACTGGCCCAATGGCTGACTAAAGCCTATTGCATACGGAACACCATTATACAAAATGCTGTTCCTGTCGAAATCATCAAACCGCTGTAATTGTGTCTGGCCATAAATAGTCGCACCGGTTGCGGTTATACTTTGGCTGAAGTTTAAGGTCAGGGATGAATTATCATAGTGAATTGGCTGGAACAGGATAGTGCCGTCCGGCTGTATAACCGGGGTGCTTGTTTTGCTGTAACCGGGCAGATTGCCGTTTAATGATAGCTGAGGCTGATAGTTTGACTTAAAAGTACGCCATTGCCAATACTTGGTTTCACGTGTGGTAACGGCCTGCTTTGCCGCAATAGAATTATCTTTTGCCATTGCCACCACATCCTTTAAAGTTAGCAGGGTTGAATCAACCCCACCGCTACAAAACGCGTTGAGGCTGATGGTTAAAAGTAATATTGTATATAGAATTCTCATTATTTCTGAACTAAGCTTTTAAAGATTCGAGGATGATATGATTTTTTTTTGCGCTTACCTAATCTCTGATTAACTAACCTCTAATCTCTATCCTCAATTAATAGTGATCTCCTTTGAATTTTTATACTCACTCATATCCGAATTGATCACCATATCACCCGGTTTTACGCCGTCTTTGATCTCTACGAAATCAAAATTTGTAAGCCCGATGTGTACGGTACGTCTTTCGGCTTTGCCGTTGTTTACTACAAAAATGTCCTGCAATTCAGGCCCTTTGAAGGCAGGGCCGTTTGCTACACGCATAATGTGGTTATGCGTGGCGGTTACCAGGTAAACATCCACCTTCATATTGGGGCGAAGCTGTTTATTATTGCGCTCGTCCAGCTGAATATCAAAAGAAATAATGCTATTTTGAATTGATGGTGATACATTAACCACGTGTCCACGCAGTTGTACTTCGTTAATCAAAACAATAACTGGCAGCCCGGTATGCAATTGATCCATTGAATTATCTGAAATACTGCCCTGTACTTTAAAACTTCCCAAATCAGCAATCCGGGCCAGCGATTCGCCTTCCTTTATATTTGCGCCAATGTTCCTGTTTACATAGGTGACTACACCAGCCCTGGTTGCCACAATATTTGCCAGGTTCAGCTTGCGCTGCAAGGCATTTAAATCGCTGCTTAAAATGTCCGCTGCAATTTCTGCCTCCTTTATTTCTATCTGCATGGTTTGCTGCTTATTTTTCACCTCATTTTCAAGCTGCTTCTTTTCAAGTTGGGCAACCTTTAAATTCAACTCGGCTTGCTCAATACCCTCACGGGTTCCGCCACCGGCCTTAAATAAGCGTTTGGCATTTTCAACAGCATCGGCCAGGTTATCAATACGCAGCTTCTTAATGTCGTTGTTCGACTGGATGTCATAAAAGCTTTTATTCAGATCAAGCTTCAGCTTTTTCACTTCATTCTGTTTTGATTCCAGCTGAAATTTCAGCTTCTCGAAATCTGTTTGAGTAGCAGATTTATCAAGGGTGAGTATTGACTGACCAGCCTTTACCTTGTTACCTGCATCCATAATCACATTCTTTATAGATGCGTTTATCGGGCTGGTCAGGATCTCTTCAAACTCTGGTAAAACCTCGCCGGTGGCATTTAGGGTATTTTCAATGTTGCCGGTTTCAACTATAGCTGTTGTAATCTCCGATCTTTTTATAGATGATTTGAACGTTGTCCGGATTATCCATATAAAAGCAATAAGAATGGCTATTGCTATTAATCCAATAATAATTGCTTTTTTTCTTCTTTGCGAAGTAACTTCCTGTGTAATTTCTGTATCCATTATAGTACCTTGTATAGCATAGTTATTTGCAATAGCCATACCAAAGTATAAATACTGATAATCAAGTATTTAAATAATGCATAATTTCAAAAAATGATCGATATCGGACAAAAAGTTTGAAAACGGACCATGGAAGATGTCTGAATCAGAATTTACAGAATTATAAAATTTACAGGATGCAAACAGATCATTTCCAAGGCAAATCCCTTCGATAGAATTTTGTTCATTCTTAAATTCTGAAAATTCTGATTCAGACAATCCCGAAGGAGTCTTTCAATGCACGCCTGGCTGCGTGATAACCACACATGCCGTGTACGCCTCCGCCTGGCGGCGTGGATGAGGAGCAGATATAAATTCCTTTTGCAGATGTTTTGTAAGGTGACCATCTTAATACAGGGCGGGTAAACAGCTGACCAAGATCTATCACTCCGCCGTTGATATCGCCACCTATATAATTGGGATTATAATGTTCCATTTGGGCTGTATTCATTTTGTGCCTGCCCATAATGGTATCCTTAAAACCCGGCGCAAAACGCTCTACCTGGTTTTCAATCATGGTCGTCATATCTTTCTTAGATCCATTAGGAACATGGCAATAGGCCCAGGCGGTATGTTTGCCTTCCGGCGCGCGCGTAGGGTCAAATATACTTGGCTGGGCCAAAAGCACATATGGCTTTTCAGGGTGTTTACCTTGCCAGATCTGCTTTTCGCCATCGGCTATCTCCTCAAATGTATTGCCAATATGGATTGTACCTG